>Ga0247844_1001083_pt1 | contig 53524 bp, 57 predicted proteins | sample LaCtaG_FD_192421 | JGI IMG/M metagenome (GOLD analysis project Ga0247844, IMG submission 192421) | Freshwater microbial communities from meromictic Lake La Cruz, Castile-La Mancha, Spain - LaCruzMarch201714.5m_1 | ecosystem: Environmental > Aquatic > Freshwater > Lake | place: Spain: Castile-La... | reverse complement strand
AACCTCTCGATCCTCAAGGCGGGACGCCCGCCCCGTTACTGTATGTTCCTCAGTTGGTTAGCGCGGCCCTCGACACTCGCTCAGCCCTGCGCGCAGCGCCCTCCCGCGAGAGCGGGTTCGTTCTTTGGCCCGAGGCCGAAGCCGACGGTGATGGCTGCAACCGACGCGATCAGGATCGAAGCGGACGCCATCCACCTCAGCACCCTCCATCCCAATTCCGACGATGCCGAGGCACAGGCTAAAAATTGTCATCCTCGGGCTTGTCCCGAGGACCTATGTCTCGAATTGCTCCGAAGTCTGCATATTTCGGTTAAAACCATTTTCTCGAGCCCTGCATGTGGGGCGGACGGAGCCGTCCAGCTGGCGACTGAATTTGCTGCTCGATGGGTCCTCGGGACAAGCCCGAGGATGACATCAAATTTGGGTCCACGCACATCGGCACCACTTACCCCCGCACCGTCGACCATCCCAATCCCGACGATGCCGAGGCATAGGCTAAAAATTGCCATCCTCGGGCTTGACCCGAGGACCCATTTCTCTGATTGCTCCGAAGTCTGCGTATTTTGGTTGAAACCATTTTCTCTGGCCCTGCATGTGGGGCGGACGGAGTCGTCCAGCTGGCGACTGATTTTGCTGCTCGATGGGTCCTCGGGACAAGCCCGAGGATGACATCAAATTTGGGTCAACGCACATCGGCACCACTTATCCCCGCACCCTCGTCCCAATCCCGCCTTCCCGCCGCCCAGCCAGAGCGCCACAGCGCGTGAGGCAAACAAAAAGGACCACCCTTTCGGGCAGCCCTTCCAAATTCGAACTCCCACGGCCGCAGGCCATAGGGACCGATAGCGACCCGGCGGTCGTCCGCCGCCCCGCCGGAGCGCGCTTCGCGCGTGAGGCCCAAAGAGCATCAACGCGAGTAGAATTCCACCACCAGGTTCGGTTCCATCGTGACCGGATAGGGCACGTCGGCAAGCGCTGGAATGCGGATCATCTTCGCGGTCATCTTGGCGTGATCGGTTTCGATGTAGTCGGGCACATCGCGCTCGCTGCTCTTGACCGCTTCCAGAACCATGACGTTCTGACGCGCGCCTTCGCGCATTTCGATCACATCGCCGACGCGCACGCGGTAGCTCGGGATTGTCACGCGGCGACCGTTGACGGTCACATGGCCGTGGCTGACGAACTGACGGGCCGCGAACACGGTCGGCACGAACTTGGCGCGATAGATCACAGCCGACAGGCGGCGCTCCAGTAGGCCGATCAGGTGCTCGGACGTCGAGCCCTTCATGCGCGAGGCTTCTTTATAAGCCTTGAGGAATTGACGCTCGGTGATCGAGCCGTAGTAGCCCTTCAGCTTCTGCTTGGCTTTGAGCTGCTGGCCGAAGTCCGACTGCTTGGACACGCGGCGCTCGCCGTGCTGGCCGGGGCGCGATTCGCGGTTGTTGAGTGGGCTCTTGGGGCGGCCCCAGATGTTCTCGCCAAGGCGGCGGTCGATCTTGTGCTTGGCCTGAATACGTTTAGTCATCGTCTAAAGCACTCCAATTGCAAACGCCTGCTCCCCCGATGGGACCAGTGCGCGGAGCGCCCCCTCCTCTGTTCCTTCTCAGGAACCGACAGAACCAAAGGAGATGATGACCGTTAAGGCCATTAACCAGAGGGTTCACGGGTGCGCAAAAACGAAAGCGGGCCGTCAAACGGCCCGCCTCGATCAGTTCAGCTACGCATTTGATGCGCCGCTGTCAATTACTTCTTCGCAGCCGGTGCGGCAGCAGCTGGGGCAGCAGGTGCCGCAGCCGTGGCAGCCGCCGGCGGAATATTCATCGCAGGGCCGGTTTTGACGTAGGCTGCGATCTTTTCCTTGACGACCTTTTTCTGCTCGGGCGTGCAGGTCTGGTAGACGTCCTTGCCTTCTTCCACGACGACCTGCTTGTCACCCTGGTTTTCAACCAGCTTGATCTTGCCGGTCAGCAGCATGACGGTCGTGAGGTGCAGCTGGCTGATGTACAGCGTCTGCTGGTCGGTCCACTTTTTCTTTTCGATCTCGCGACGCATCAGCGAATTGTAGTTGAGCGTCTGATCTTCGAGCAATTCGCAGATCTGCGCATGCGCCGACAACCGGCCGACGCGAACCACTTCGCGCGCGGCGTCGATTGGCACCATGACCTCGGCCTTTTTCTTCTTGTCGACGGTGATCGTCTTGCCGTCGGGCTTGGTGAACTGTTGCGGCACGAGCGACCAAGCGTAATCCATGAATGTCTGGATCGACTTTTCGCTCAGTTCCTCAGCAGCGTTCGCCCCCGCGCTGCTCACCGTCATCCCAAGCGCCAGCGCTGCGATCAAGCTCAGTCGCGCCGTCGCATTTTGCCGCAAAACCCAAGTCATTCGCATCTCCCAAAAGCCCCTCGTGTATTTGAATTCTATAGCCTTCACGGCGTTCGGCCTGTGATGGCCTGACGGTCTCGATCTTCCCGTGATTCAATCGGGCGCATCGCCATGACAACATGTCCGGCTGATCCCGATAAGTGTGCGTCGGGGCGTTGCTTCACCCCCGCTCGTCGGCTGGGACTGGCTCTGACTAAAACATGTCCAGATCATGGCGTCTCATGTGGACGTTTTTCGAGCAGCCCCCTTGCCCCTGGCAAGCGTGGCAACAATACCACGAAAAGTGCGCACCTCCGCCTCGGTCGGTTCGGCCCGCGCGATCATGGTCTCGACCGTCCGCATGACGCTGGGGGTCTTCTCGTCGGGGTTAAAAAACCCCAACTTCTCAAGCTCTTGCGCCATGTGCCCGGTCAGGCCCGCAACCTCTGCCTTGGTCGCACGGCGGTCCGCCCCCAGGTTCAAACCGCTGGCAACCGGGCGTTCGTAAGTCGTCACACGGCCAAGTGTCGCGGCCCCACTTGTCCTCATCCATTCGTAACCCGCTATGAGCACCGCTTGCGCCAGATTGAGCGACGCGAACGCGCTGTTGACGGGAATCATCACCAGCGCATCGGCAAACGCGATCTCGCTGGTTTCCAAGCCGTTGCGTTCGCGCCCAAACAGAATGCCACACCGTTCGCCGTTGGCGATCCGTCGCCGCATCTCAGCGATCGCCTGTTCCGGCGTCAAAACCGGCTTGCGCAAGTCACGTTGACGGGCCGTCGTCGCACACACCCACGTCAGGTCGGCCACGGCGGCCGGCAGTGTGTCGAATGCGGTGGCGTCATCAATCACATAGTTCGCCCCCGATGCCGCGATCCGAGCTTTCTCGTTGGGCCACCCGTCGCGCGGCGCAATCAGTCGGAGATCGTCCAGCCCGAAATTCGCGCACGCCCGCGCCACCATGCCTATATTGTCGGGCAACTGCGGCTCCATGAGCAGAATGGCCGGGCTCTCCCCCGCGCCGGCAAACGCCGTGCCTTGAATGTGAGCCCGTCGGATGCCATGCCGCAGTTTACGCAACACCCGCCGCGCCCAGAACCAATAGTTCTCGCCCGACCACGTCTTCGCCAGCGCGTCGAGCCCCGGCGTCGTTGCCGCAGCCGTCCCCTGGCCCATTAGCCGCACGGACCCATCGCCGACGACGATCTCCTTGTGGCGCGCGATGAACGTGTCGAGGCTGTCGATCCCATCCAGCTCCGTCCGCCGTTTACACCCAGGACACGACGCCTGATCAGCTTCGCAACGCAACTCTGCGCAATAGGTCAAAACCGGCTCCAGCCGCTCGCGATCAAGCCCCGGCACAGCCAACTCGCTCAAAGCGACATCGATCGTGCGGTCATGGCACGCGTGCGCGATCCGACCCACCGGCAGCCCCGACAACGGCTCCATCGGCGTCAAATGCCCGCTCGCGTCGCTCTCAAGCTTGATGATCTTGGGTATGTCGTTTTCGGACACGGGCGTTACCTCTCCACTGCGGACACCAGCCCCACCCTTTGTCATCCTCGGGCTTGTCCCGAGGACCCATCGGGCCTGAAAGACGGAGAATGATTTTCACGCATGCCGCAGCAAGGACGGCGTCTCAACTTTCAGACAACCGCCCGCTGAAAAATAGGTCCTCGGGACAAGCCCGAGGATGACACTTGAAGGCGCAGCGCCCCTCACCCCACCAATGCCTGCGCCGCGCTTTCGAAAACCCCACGCCCGTCCGACCCACCGAGCGCGTCTTCGTATAACCGCTCAGGATGAGGCATCATCGCCACGACGCGCCGCCGCTCGTCGCAAATCCCGGCGATGTTGGCCAACGCCCCGTTCGGGTTGGCCGACGCCGACACTTGGCCCGCCGCATCGCAATACCGCAGCACCACGCGCCCGTCGCCTTCAAGCCGTGCGAGCGTTTCCGCGTCGGTGAAGTAATTTCCTTCCGCATGCGCAATCGGCACGCGGATAACCTGGCCTTTGGCATAGGCATTCGTGAACACCGTATCGGTCTGTTCGACCTTGAGATGCACGTCCTTGCAGATAAACCGCAGCGAGGCGTTCCGCATTAGCACACCCGGCAACAACCCGGCCTCGGTAACGACCTGGAACCCGTTGCAAATTCCCAGCACTGGCGTCCCGGCTTTGGCCTTGGCCACCACGTCCCGCATGATCGCTGAATGCGCCGCCATCGCGCCGCAGCGCAGGTAGTCGCCATAGGAAAATCCGCCCGGGATCACGATGATGTCGGATGCGGGCACGGTTTGGTCGCCATGCCAGACCATAGAAACTGTGGCCCCGATCGTCCGCTCCAGGGCAACTTTGACGTCCCGGTCGCAGTTCGATCCGGGAAACACGATGACGGATGCTTTCATGCGCGCAAAACCTCGTAATGCCCTAGATTGGGTCAAGCGCCTCTTGGCGCGCGATCCAACGAATTATCCTTCTCTCGCTCTATGCCACCACTCGCCCTGTTCGTCCAATAGCTCCCGCAATTCGCCCCCTAAATCACGGATGCCCTGCATGGACAAAAAACGGCAATCCCGACAGCGTCAGTAGAATCAGCGCCAGCGGGAATGTGAACGCCAAACCGATCGCACCAAAGCCAAACGCACCGGTGATGCCGCCGACGATAAATGACACCAACAGCGAAACCAGCAGGCTGAGTTTTCCAAAGTCGGGCTCCGGCATGGCGCGCCGGGAAGGGCCAAACGTCCAATAGGCGGACCGGCCAAGCTCAATTCCGATATCCGTAGTGATGCCCGTGACGTGCGTCGTCCGGATCCGTGCGAGCGAAATTTTGGTGATGATGGCGTTCTGCAGCCCCATGATGAAGCACAACAGCGGGATCGCTAGCGCAACCTGCCAGGATTTGGCCTCGATGAACGAGAGCGCCCCAAACACCAGCAACAGAGCCGCTTCGACGAGCAACGGAAACGTATACTGATGTGGTGAAAAGTGCGAGCGCCCCCAGTTGATCAGGATCGCCGAACACGCCGATCCTGCCACGAATGCGAACAGTGACGAAACCCCCGCGAGCACCAGCCGCCATTGACCAGCCGCCATGTCGTCAGCGAGCGCCGAGGTAATCCCCGACATATGCGACGTGTATTGCCCGACGACCAGAAAGCCGCCCGCATTCAAAGCGCCGGCAACAAAGCACAAAATCCGCCCCAGAGCCGAATCTCTGTCGGCCGTCCGCGTCTCGCTCGTGAGCCATCTCAAGTGCCGGACATAGCGCCAGGCGACATGTTTCAATTGGGCTCCTCCGCCGGATCGCTACCCGAACTTCCACCACACCATGACAGCACTGACGATCAACGGGATCAAAATAAAAATTGCAGCTTTGATCGCCATAAAGCGTACCGCCTGTGCTGTGTCAGCCTTGGCCCGCGCCGCACGCTCTGCTTCATTCAACGCAATCACCGTTCCCGTAGGGTGCAATAGCGCAGCGTATTGCACCGGCTGCTCGCTCCGCAGCGAAGGTCAAGCCACCTAGCGCAATACGCAACAGCTATTGCACCCGCAACCAATGCGCTCACTCCCCAGCTTTACACGTCCCCTGCTCCAAAGCCGCAATCGCGTTATCGATGAACGACGATGCCCGCAACTTGCCCGTCGTCAGGTCGAGCGTCGCAACCGTCATCGGCTCGCCTTTAGGCATACCCGATGGGGCCACCTTCTTGGGTGCCCATAGATCGAGCCGCGTTGCATTCGCCGTCACGGAATAAGCGCAGCCCTTCGCGCAACCCGGATGCAGCGCGAGGAACGATCCCTTATGTGCCTCTTGCAAATCGGAAAAAACCCAAACGCCTGCCTCACCGCTTTCGGGTGTCGTACGCAGCTTAAACACGCCTTTTGAGCTGGCAGCTTCCGGCGCCACCACGACCGCATGCGTTTCGCAAACCCATGCGACCGGAGGCGGGATACCCACACGTGGCTCTGTCGCCTCTGTCCCCCGTCCCGCATCGGCGGCGACGAACATCGTCAGGCCCACGAAGGCCGCAACCGCCAGCGACCGCCCGTTCACCGGACGATCTCATAGGTGTAGTTCTCGATCACCGTATTGGCGAGCAGGTCTTTGCACATCCGTTCGACTGATGCCTTTGCGGCCGTCTCGTCGGTCTCGGCCAATTCGACCTCGATATACTTGCCCTGACGCACATCGCTGACGCCGCCAAAGCCCAGCGAGCCAAGCGCCGATTGGATGGCCTTGCCCTGCGGATCAAGGACGCCGTTCTTCAACGTGATTTTGATACGCGCTTTCATCGATTGCAGCTCTTATTTGTCATGGGAATCGGGACATGGAAATAGGGAGTCGGGATGGGGGAGTTGGTCGGCTACTCCCTACTCCCAACTCTCTATGCGCGTCTGCACATCCTTAGTTCGGCTTGCCGTTGCCAGTCCCGTTCGGGTTGGTCGCAACCAGCACCGGTCCAGCACCCTTTGGCGGCCGGTTCTCGGTAAGCACGCCCAAGCGGCGCGCCACTTCCTGATAAGCCTCGAGCACGCCGCCCAGGTCCTTGCGGAACCGGTCCTTGTCGAGCTTTTCGGAGCTGACCACATCCCACAGGCGGCAGCAGTCGGGGCTGATCTCGTCGGCCAGCACGATCCGCATCAACCCGTCTTGATCGTAAAGCCGACCGAATTCGACCTTGAAGTCGATCAAGCGGATGCCGATGCCGAGGAACAAGCCCACCAGAAAGTCGTTGATCCGCAACGCAAGCTGCATGACCTCGTCGATTTCCTGCGGTGTTGCCCAACCGAATGCGGTGATGTGCTCTTCTGACACCATCGGATCGTTGAGGGCGTCCTGCTTATAGTAAAACTCGATGATCGAGCGCGGAAGCTGCATGCCGTCTTCGAGCCCGAGCCGCGTCGACAGCGATCCAGCCGCCACGTTGCGCACCACGACCTCAAGCGGGATGATCTCGACTTCGCGGATCAGTTGCTCGCGCATGTTAATGCGCTTGATGAAATGGGTCGGGACGCCAATTTCGCCGAGCTTGACGAACACGTACTCCGAGATCCGGTTGTTGAGCACGCCCTTGCCTTCGAACACAGCCTTTTTCTGCGCGTTGAACGCAGTGGCATCGTCTTTGAAGTGCTGAATCAGGGTGCCCGGTTCGGGCCCTTCATAGAGCACCTTGGCTTTGCCTTCATAGATGCGGCGGCGCCTCGTCATCGTTCGTCCTTTACCGTCGATAAAAACATACGGGGGGCTTCAGTCCTTGGAAGGGCTGCAGCACGTGTTAAGCTGTGCTAGTCGGAAGCCGGTTGCGGGACGCGTTCTCATGTCTCGGACCGGCCCGCCTGCCAGACATTTTATATGGTGACACTAGCGGAACGCGACCCTTGATACAATCTCCTGCGAGGAACAGGACGAATTGCCTTAGGTGTTGGATGCAACCCAGCGTCACTGAAGCACGCGCCTGCGGACGGGAACAGCGATAATTCTACGGGAGATAGCAATGACGAGCTTCGATAAACGGGAAAAGGGCTACGAGAACAAGTTTGCCCACGACGCGGAGTTGAAATTTAAGTCCGAAGCCCGCCGCAACAAGCTTTTGGCCATCTGGGCTGGCGGCAAGATGGGTATGGAAGGTGCAGCCCTCGAAGATTACATCAAGGCCGTGCGCAAGTCAGACTTGGCAGAAGCAGGCGACGATGATGTGTTCCGCAAGGTTCAGGCAGATTTCAAGGCCCATTCGGTCGCCGTGACCGACGCTGAGCTCCGCACAGCAATGCATGAATACTTGCTCGAAGCTGTAAAACAGATTGAAGCGGGCGCTTGACGCCATAAGCATTACAGATCCGCGCCTAAAGCGTGGATCTGTAACCGGGTTAACGGAGTTGATCGAGACGGCACTTGCGAACATCCACTGGAGATTGCAATGACCACTTTCGATACACGTGAGAAAGCTTTCGAGACGAAGTTCGTCCACGACGCGAACTTGAAATTCCTCGCCAATGCCCGTCGAGACAAACGTTTGGGTGTTTGGGCGGTTGGAAAACTGGGACTCACAGGCCCGGCAGCCGCCGACTATGCCAAGGCGCTCAGGCTGCAAACCGACATATTCGCCAAGCTGAAATCCGACTTCGCAGCGTGGTCGGTCCCCGTCAGCGACGCAGAGCTACGCGCCAAAATGGACGAATTGGATGCCCAGGCGTTCAACGAGATCGCCGCCGGGCACTAAGATTTATGCTCCGATATTTTGCGCATGAACCACCCGAACTGCATCAATCCGTCCGGCCAAGGCCCATGACCGGAGTCGGCATTGATGTGCCCCACCTCGCCGGCCTCCATCAACATCGAGCCCCACAGGGCTGCAAACGATCGTGCCCGTGCGAGCGTGCAATACGGGTCGTTTGCCGACGCGACCAGCGCACTCGGGCACGGCAGCGGCGCATGGGGGATCGGCGCGAACCCGCCATGCCCCGGCGTTAGCGTCAACCCCTGCGTCACAGGCCATAAATCCGCGTGCTCGATGTCAGCTGGCGCGACGAGAAACGCCCCCGCCACGCCGCCCGCCTTCCCCCCAGACAGCGCATGAACGGCTGCCATCACGCCAAGACTATGCCCGACCAGGATAACCGGCCGCCCGCAGGCCGCGATGGCCCGTTCGATGTTGCCCACCCATGCCGACCGGTCGGGATTGAACCAGTCGTCCTGCTCGACCCGCCGCGCGGTTTTGAGGCTCCGCTCCCACCGGCTCTGCCAATGGTCTTCCCCCGAACTCGACCAGCCCGGAATAATCAGAATATCCGCCTCACCCGTGCGCATCAGCCACCAATCCCGCGATAAATTTCCGCAAGAGGGAAATCAATGGACCGCCCATGCAATCCAATCGAGGCGTCGCGGCCCTCGATTTGCTCAGGTAAGCGCGGGAAGCAGCCGTCACTGCCACGCTGCCAGACCCAACAGATCGGTTCCTCCTGGCTGGCCACGATGTAGGCCTCAAGTGACGCAAGCGTGGTATACTCGGCCAACTTGATCGTCATATCTAGGCCGACCGATGATGGCGACAGAACCTCGATAAGAATTACCGGCTGGCTCGTCGATAGCGCGCTCCCGTCGCCGCCCGCCGCTTCCACAAGGACATCGGGATAACGCTCGTTATCGCCGATCTCGACAGCAAGGTCGGTCGTGCCAACTTCCCAGGCATCGGCAGCAAGTCGTCCCCTCAAGGCGATCAGAAATGCGCTCGTGACGCGCCAGTGGTTCCGTGTGCCCCCTGCCTGCACAATAATACGCCCGTCCTGCAATTCGTAGCGTCCTTCCCGCCCGGTCACCCAGTCGAAAAACTCGCTTTTTTTGAATTTTTGATCGTGCTTGAGGTTGGGCCGTTCATTCATGACTGGAACACTCCTGCAGCTACACTAGCAGACCTGCGCCTCCCCCTTAAGTCTCAAAAAACTGAGGGGTCCGGGGAGCTGCGCTCCCCGGCGCGGTGTGGGCGCGAGCCCACTGACTGCGCAGCAGTCACTCGCTCACGCCCGTCCAAACACCCGATTGAAGATCGTATCCACATGCTTGGTGTGATACGCCAGATCAAACATTGCCTCCAACTCGGACTCCTTCAGCTTCGCCGCAACCTCGGGGTCCGCCTTCAGCTCCGCCAGAAAGTCCGCCCCCCGCTCCCAGGTCTTCATCGCGTTGCGCTGCACGAGCGTATAGCTTTCCTCGCGCGAACACCCCGCCTGCGTCAGCGCCAAAAGCACCCGCTGCGAGTTATGCAGCCCCGCGAGCTTGTCCAGGTTCTTCTTCATGTTTTCTGGATACACGACCAGCTTCTCGATCACGCCCGCCATCCGGTGCAACGCGAAATCGAGCGTCACCGTCGCATCCGGCCCGATCATCCGCTCCACCGACGAATGCGAAATGTCCCGCTCATGCCACAGCGCCACGTTCTCCATCGCCGGCAGCGCATACGCCCGCACCATCCGCGCCAACCCGGTCAGGTTCTCCGTCAGCACCGGATTTCGCTTGTGCGGCATCGCCGACGAGCCCTTCTGTCCGGGTGAGAAAAACTCTTCGGCCTCTAGCACTTCCGTCCGCTGCAGGTGCCGCACTTCAATCGCCAGCCGCTCGATCGACGACGCCACCACGCCAAGCGTCGCAAAAAACATCGCATGCCGGTCACGCGGGATCACCTGCGTCGACACCGGCTCCGGCACGAGGCCCAGCTTGCCCGCCACGTACTCTTCGACATACGGGTCGATATTGGCAAACGTCCCGATGGCGCCCGAAATCGCGCACGTCCCCACTTCCCGCCGCGCCGCGACGAGCCGCTCGCGATTGCGCTGAAATTCCGCGTGCGCATAGGCAAGCTTGATCCCAAACGTCGTCGGCTCGGCATGAATCCCATGCGACCGCCCGATGGTGATCGTATCCTTGTGCTCGAACGCCCGCGTCTCCAGCGCCGCCAACAGCCGGTCCACGCCCCCAATCAGCAAATCCGCCGCCCGCACCAACTGCAAATTCAGGCACGTATCGAGCACGTCCGACGATGTCATCCCCTGATGCACAAACCGCGCATCCGGCCCCACAAACTCCTGCAGATGCGTGAGAAACGCGATCACGTCATGCTTGGTGACCCGCTCGATCTCGTCGATCCGGTCGATGTCGAACACCGCCGCCGACCCCTTCTCCCAGATCGTCTTGGCAGCCTCTTTGGGAATGATCCCCAGCTCTGCGCAGGCCGATGCCGCGTGCGCCTCGATTTCAAACCAAATCCGAAACCGCGTCGCCGGCTCCCAAATCGCCGTCATCTCAGGTCGTGAATAGCGCGGGATCATCGCAGGTCTCTCAGCTCAGCCAATCAAGCCGCGAGGGGTAGCACCCCTATCCGCCGGGTCAAGCCCTCCCCTCCTTTCGTCATTCCGGCGAAGGCCGGAACCCAAGCAGCTATCGTCTCGAATTCAGGCCATCCCCATACAAACCGCGCCTTGTCATCATCCCCACTTTCGTCATGGCCGCGCAGGCGGCTACCCACGACACCGCTCCAGGATTTCCCCCTGTCCTCACTGGCTCAGCACACGCCCCATGCTATAACCACGTCATTCCAAGCGGCACAACTGGGGAGCAACCGATGTCCGCACCAGTCATTTTGAAATACCGTGCATTCCTGTCCTACGCCCACGCAGATATGACCTGGGGCCGCTGGCTCCACAAAAACCTCGAAGCCTTCCGCATCGACAAAGACCTCGTGGGCCGCGCAACCCCAATGGGACCCGTCCCCCAAAACCTGCGCCCCATCTTCCGCGACTGCGAAGACTTCTCCGGCGGCCACACGCTGACGGACGCGACCATCGCTGCCCTCGACGCATCGGCGGCCCTCATCGTCCTTTGCTCGTTGACCGCCGCAACGCGCCCCGCCGTCAACGAGGAAGTCCGCCTGTTCCGCACGCGCCATCCTGGCCGCCCGGTCATCCCCGTCATCATCGACGGCACTTACCCGGACAACTTCCCGCCCGCCCTGCGCGTCGAACTTGCCCCCGACGGCACCCTCACCGACCGCGCGATCACCTTCCTTGCCCCCGACCTCCGCGAAACCGGCGACGGCAAATCCCTCGCGCTCGCCAAAACCGTCGCCACTCTCATCGGCGTTGCTCCTGACGACATCCGCAAACGGCAGGCGATAGCGGACGCGCGGCGTATCAAGTTTGCCTCGGCAGTGGCGACCAGTGTTGCGGTACTCAGCATCGTTGCTGGCTACTTGTTCTTCGACAGTCTGGAAAAATCCCGGCGTCATGAATTCACGGAAAAAGATCGTCTCGAACGTGAAGCAGTTCGCGACAAGCAACTCGTTGAAATGCGCGGACTGGTTCAGAGCCTGCTGAGCGTCAGCTCGGCAAAAGCGGCATCGGGATCTGAAGCGATGGTCGGAAACGCTGTTGCAGCCGCTGTTCAAGGCGCTGCCGAAGGCGACCCGCGCCTCGCGAAAGCGCTTGAGCTGCTCAAGGCGGGCAAACCCACCGAAGCGGAGCCCCTGTTCCGCGCCGTCGCCGACGAAAAGGGCGCAAAGGTTCAACAAGACAGTAAAGACACCGCCGCCGCCTACCTCAATCTCGGCGCCATCGCCGGTTTGGGTGACCCCAAGAGGGCGCGCGAAGCTTATGCCAGGGCGTTAGAGTTCGATGGCGATAGTCAAGAGGCGCTATACTGGCATGGTTGGCTTAATTTGCTCGCTGGCAACCTGAGCGGTGCCGAACAATCACTCAATCGGCTAGCGACACTCGCCAACCAGACGGCCAACCAGCGAGGCATTTATCGGGCTCTTCTGCGACTGGGTGAAGTGGCGATCCAGCGCGGATTTTTGAACTCAGCTCGTGAACATCAGGACAAAGCGTTCGCCATCGCGCGAGAACAATCCGCTAGGAAGCCAAACGACTTAGACTGGCAGCGTGATGTGTCGGTGTCGTATGAGAAGGTGGGCGACGTGCTTGTGGCGCAAGGGCAACTGCCGGATGCCTTGAAGGCGTTCCGCGATAGCCTCTCGATCAGAGAGCGTCTGGCGATTTCCGACCCCGGCAATGCGGGTTGGCAGCGTGATGTGTCGGTGTCGTATATCAAGGTGGGCGACGTGCTGGTGGCGCAAGGCCAACTGCCGGATGCCTTGAAGGCGTTCCGCGATAGCCTCTCGATTGCCGAGCGGCTTTCGAAATCCGACGCCGGCAATGCGGGTTGGCAGCGTGATGTGTCGGTGTCGTATTCCAAGATTGGAGACGTGCAGGTTGCTCAGGGCGACCTCGCAGGAGCGCTGCAAAGTTTCACAAGTTCGCGCGATATCCTACAGCGTCTTGCGAAATCCGACCCCGGCAATGCGGGTTGGCAGCGTGATGTGGCTGTCAGCAACGAGAGGGTCGGCGATATGCACGCGCGGCAGGGCGACACGGCGCAAGCGCGCGTAGCATTCGAAAATGCTCTGGCAGCCTACAAAGTGCTCGTCGAGCGCAACCCAGGCGATCTGCCATCGAAGGTCAATTCCGTTGTGCCGCTGTTGCGATTGGGCGGTCTGAAAGGCCCCGCTGGCCGCGCCGATCTGGAAGCCGCTCTCGCAATCTTAAAGCCGCTAGCCGCCGCCAACCGCCTAGACGCAAATCGCCGTGGCTGGATACCGCAATTAGAGGCCGAAATCGCCGCCCTTTCGAAGTGAACTGTCGTCTGTCCGATTGAAACGGAAACGGCACACACCCCGCCACTTGTTTCCCCGGACGGCCCTGCACTTGGCCGATCCGGGGTCTTTCCCGCTTCGAGAGAGGTAAAGATCCCGGATCGGCGTGCGCAAGAGGGCGCACTTGTCCGGGAAAGCAAATTTCGCCGAACCGCAAACACCAAATACTCAAAAAGTCCCAAAAAAGCAGTGGGTTTGGGAGATGCAATCTCCCAAATGGGTGCGGGCGGTAGCCCGCCTTAAACCCATCGGCTTAGCTGTGGATCGGTCATATGTTGCACAACATATCAACATGTTGTACAACTAGTCTCGCCACCCGGAGTCGCCCATGAAAACCATCCCGCTCAACGAAGCCCGCGCCGAGTTTTCAAAGCTCGTCGACCGCGCGTTGGCGGGTGAGCCGCAGCGCATTACCCGCTACGGCAAGGAGGCGGTGATCGTCGTGTCAGAAGCGGTATGGCAGGCGCGCAATCCGTCCGCCCCCACTCTCGGCGCACTGCTGGCCCAGCACGCCCGCGCGGGCACGCTCGGCGATGACATGCTCGACCGCCCTTGGAAAGACCGCCCGCTCGGCACGGACTTCGAATAGCGATGTATCTGCTCGATACCAACATCGTGTCGATGCTCGATCCCAAGCGGCATCGCCACGAGCCGACATTGATTGCCTGGATGGACCGCAACGGCGCGAGCCTGTTCCTGTCCGTCATGACCATCGCCGAAATGGACAGCGGCGTCCACAAACTGCGCCGCGATGGCAAGGCTGACCGCGCCGACGAAATAGCAGCTCTCGTCTCCGCCATCCTGACCGGCTTTGCCGACCGAATATTGCCGATGGATGTCGAAACCGCGCGCCACCTCGCCCGCCTCGGCGCGTTGACATATCAAAGCCAAGTCCCCTTGCCCGATCTCATCATCGCCGCGACGGCAGCCCGCCATGGTCTGACGGTCCTGACCCGAAACCTCAAAGACTTCTCCCGCCTCCCAGTCCCCGCCCTCGACCCCTTCACAACCCTCCCGCCAGACCTCTAGGTCCCAACAACAGCTGGGGTTTGGGGCAGCATGTCCCAAGCGGGTCCGAAGGCGAAGCCGTCTTCTGAAACGGGCGCGGCAGCCCTGCAATCCTCCGCTCAAGCCCGCCCGCCAATCGCCGCCAATTCCCAACCCGCGCCAAATCGGCTAAACTCCACCTGTAAGGAGCCGTCATGCAATCCATCATCGCAAAGCACACATCCAACACCAGCGCTGCCTTGCCCGCGAACCTCGTCGGCCTCGTGCGCCGCTTCGGACCGCGCGGCATTCCCTACGAAGTGATCGCCGTCCTCTCGGCCACCGACGTCAAAATCCGCGTCATCGCAACCGGCGAAGAAGCCGCCTACCCCATCGCCGACGTTCTGAGCGACCCTGAGGATTGATGTACGCCATCGCCTTCGACCTCTCGGTCGCTGAGACCCGCAAGCATCATCCCAAAGGCGTCACAATCGCTTATGGCGACATCGCCGCCACGCTTGAGCGGTTCCAATTTCGCGGCATCCAAGGCAGCGTTTACGTCTGCGACAGCGAAGACATGGCCAACCTCTTCCAGGCCATCACGGCGCTGAAAGCATTGCCCTGGTTTCCAGCAGCCGTGCGCGACATCCGCGCCTTCCGCATTGAGCAGTGGTCCGATTTCACCGCGACCATAAAACCCCATAGCGACGCCACCTAAAGTCCAAAAAACAGCCGGGGTTTGGGGCAGCATGCCCCAAGCGGGTCCGAAGGCGAAGCCATCTTCTGAAACGGGCGCGGCAGCCCTGCTATCTCTCACGCTTGCCGCACTGCACCATCCGCCCCTATGCTGCCCGTCCACGCACGCTCACCCGGACCCGCCCTCATGCCAACCCCCGCTCCCGACCTCCAAACCGTCGTCCGCGAGATCGCCGACGGTATGGCGGCCCGCACCGACCGGGGCGAGGTCGCAACCTACATCCCCGAACTCGCGCGCGTGAAGCTCGACCAGTTCGGCCTCGCGGTCGTCGCCGCCGACGGCACTGTCGCGCTGGGCGGCCACGCGCAAACCCCGTTCTCCATCCAGTCCATCTCGAAGGTCTTCACCCTCACCCTCGCGCTGGGCCGCTCCGGCGACCGGCTATGGAAGCGCGTGGGCCGCGAGCCATCGGGCAGCCCGTTCAACTCCATCGTCCAGTTGGAAAACGAACGCGGCATCCCGCGCAACCCGTTCATCAACGCCGGTGCCATCGCCGTGACGGACACGATCCTGTCGGGCCACAAGCCCAAGGAAGCCCTGGCCGACATCGTCCGCTTCATGCGCTACCTGTCCGACGACGCCGACATCACCATCGACGAAGCGGTCGCCGCCTCCGAACAGCGCACCGGTTTCCGCAATGCCGCGCTCGCCAACTACATGAAGTCGTTCGGTGTTCTTGAAAACCCGGTCGAGTATACGCTGGGCGTCTATTATCATCATTGCGCGATTGCCATGTCCTGCCAACAACTCGCGATGGCAGGCCGCTTTTTGGCGCTCGACGGTCGATTGCCGCCGGGTGGCCACGCCGTCGTCCCGCCCGAACGCGCGCGCCGCATCAACGCCATCATGCTGACCTGTGGCCACTATGACGGCTCGGGCGAATTCGCCTACCGCGTTGGCTTGCCGGGCAAAAGCGGCGTCGGCGGCGGAATCCTCGCGATTGCGCCGGGCAAGGCGTCGATCGCCGTTTGGTCCCCGGGCCTCGACGACTGGGGCAACTCGCACCTGGGGCGCATCGCGCTGGAAGCCTTGAGCCGCCGGATGGGCTGGTCGATCTTCGCGGCTTAACGCCGACCCGGGTTCAGTTTCGGCGCGATCACCGCTTCCGCAATCGCGGCTTCGTGATACCACGCCTCGCCAGCACCGCAGTCTGCATAGGCCGGGGCGGCGCGCTTGGCGCTGGCGTCATGACGCGCGCCGGAAGATGTTTTTGCTTTGACCGGGAATTGGTAGATTTTCGCGGTCGGGATCTGAGTGCTAGCCATTGTCGTTTCCTTGTGGTCTACGCCCCGAGACGTCGCAAATTAGCAAATATGACAGTGATTTGCACATCAATTGCGCGATTTGCCTAAAAAAAATCTGAAATTGCCTACTATTTAGGCAAAGTCGAGTTTGCTCAACGATGTCGCGTTTAGCGAAAACGTGCCCGGACCGATTGCGTTCCAGCGAACCCGTAGAGGGTGCGAAACAGCCCGCACCATGGGCGAAGGAAGCGTCTGCCGGGTACATAAGACTGTGAACCGCTTGACACTTTTGTGTCGGCTGCAATTGCGCAGTTCGTGCCTCTCAGCGCGATGGCGCGCCCCGCAGTTCAGGCACGACTGCCTCAAACCGGTGCACCTGACGATATTGGCACATTAATTGCCAATGATTGGTCAACCTGCTCGGGGCGCACGCCGCGAACGCAGGGTTTTTCCACGTCGCAGTGTCAACTTTTGAGAGCTCCGCATGACAAAGTATAAGCTCGAGTATATCTGGCTCGATGGGTACACGCCGGTCCCCAATATCCGTGGAAAGACGCAAATCAAAGAGTTCGCCTCGTTCCCGACCCTTGAGCAGCTTCCGCTGTGGGGCTTTGATGGCAGCTCGACCATGCAGGCCGAAGGCCGCAGCTCAGATTGCGTGCTGAAGCCAGTGCGCGTCGTCTACGATGCAGCCCGCACCAACGGCGCAATCGTCATGTGCGAAGTCATGATGCCCGACGGCGTCACCCCGCACGCCTCCAACAAGCGCGCCACGATCCTCGACGACGAAGGCGCCTGGTTTGGCTTCGAACAGGAATATTTCTTCTACAAAGACGGCCGCCCGCTCGGCTTCCCAACCACAGGCTTCCCAGCACCTCAAGGCCCCTACTACACGGGCGTCGGCTATTCCAACGTCGGCAGCGTCGCGCGCCAGATCGTGGAAGAGCATCTCGACCTGTGCCTTGCTGCCGGCATCAACCACGAAGGCATCAACGCCGAAGTGGCCAAAGGCCAGTGGGAATTCCAGATCTTCGGCAAAGGCTCCAAGCGCGCCGCCGACGAAATGTGGATCGCCCGTTACCTCATGCAGCGCCTGACCGAAAAGTACGGCATCGACATCGAATACCATTGCAAGCCGCTCGGCGACACCGACTGGAACGGGTCGGGCATGCACGCCAACTTCTCGACAACCTTCCTGCGTGAAACTGGCGGCAAGGACTACTTCGAGCGCCTGATGGCCGCATTCGAGAAAAACCTGCACGACCACATCAACGTCTACGGTCCTGATAACGACAAGCGCCTGACGGGCAAGCACGAAACCGCCCCCTGGAACATGTTCAGCTACGGCGTTGCCGACCGCGGTGCCTCAATCCGCGTGCCGCATTCGTTTATCAAAAACGATTACAAGGGCTATCTGGAAGACCGCCGTCCGAACTCGCAAGGCGACCCATACCAGATCGCCTCACAGATCCTCAAGACGATCGCTTCTGTACCCTTCGAAGTCAGGGCCGCCGCTTGACCTGATCGTTAAAAGCAGCGGGCGCACTGTTCATTCGGTGCGCCCGTCTCGCGTTGAGCAACCACCGAGCGTTGCTACAAAATTCATCAAGAAACAAAGACTTAGCGGCAGATCAAAGGTCCCGGCATCATCATGCTTTGGTGCAGCCCGCGCCAACGTCGGCCCGCCGTAACGCCGACGGTAGAATGATCGTCCCGCGTGGTTGCGCGCAACTCCACGCCTTCCAATTCCAGAGCAAACCATCCGCCGAGCACCGCTCGGCTGCCAGCGTCTCGGCAACCGATAGCGCAAGCCAAACTGCCAACGCGCTGAAGATGGTCCAAGCCACAAACAACCGCCGCAGGGTGACGAAGGTGCCCGCATCCATGTGTCTCATCGGGTCGTCGTTGATGCGCACGCCAGCAGCCCTCCGTTCGTAGCGATTGCAAAGCATAACACCCAAAGCCGCGCAATGGCTAACCAAGCCCGCGCCGAAATGCACTCTGATGGGCGGGCGGCCCTCTCCAGTAAGCAGGCGTGGCGTCCGCCGCATAAACCCCGCGCGCCACCGCCCGGGCCAGCGTATTGGCAGCGATCGCACCGAGGCGAGCCAGCGCCCCGTGCGAACTGTCGAACGCTGCCTCGCCCGTGGCCACCGCGAACACCACGTCGCCGTCGAGTGGCGTGTGCACGGGATAGATCGAACGCGCCAGCCCGGTCTGCGCCATAACGGCGAGCCGGTGCGCCTCCCGCTTTGACAGCCGGGCATTGGTCGCGACAATCGCAATCGTCGTGTTCTGCGCGATGCCAGCGTGCCCGACAGCGCCTTTGAGGCGCACATCCAGCCCGTCGGTCGGCCACGGGTGAGGCAAACCGAGCCCTCCAAACTCGCCGTCTCGTTCAAAAGGAGCCGCCCAGAAGTGCGGCCCAGCCCCGACGGTCACCGACCCCAGCGGATTGACGGCTGCAAGCGCCCCGACGATGCCCCCGCCATCCAGCGCGCTCGAAGCGGTGCCAAGCCCTCCGCGCAACGTGGCCGTCGTTGCGCCAAAGCCAGCGCCAACGCTGCCGACCGGACATGCCACCGATGCCGCTTGGCAGGCCGCCCGTCCCATCGCCTCGTAGGGCGGCTGATCGCCCCACGCCTTGTCGCCGCCGTTGAGCAAATCGAACAGGATCGCCGCCGGCACGATAGGTACCCGCGCCCCGCCCACTGAAAAGCCGATCCCGCGCATGGCGAGCCAGGCCTGAACGCCACAGGCGGCAGCAAGACCGAACGCCGAGCCTCCCGCGAGCACGATAGCGTGCGCCTCCTCGACGGTCCCCGCAAGGCCGATGGCCTCCGTTTCCCGCGTCCCCGTCGCGCCGCCCCGGACGTCTACGGCAGCTACGAATGGTCGCTCGCTTAAAAGCACGCTGATCCCCGAGCAAACTGTCGCATCCGCAGCGTTGCCTACTTTTAGCCCCGGAACGTCGGTAATCGCGTTGCGCCATATCTGCATCGTTTCGAGCTCTATTCCCGGTTATTTGTGCAATGCAATGGCTGCAATGCAAGTATTGCGAAGCACAACTATAATAAATTGACCTGGAATTGACTTTATGTGTGGATGGCCGATGGCAGCGTGAAGGTGTTTGGCAGTTTGGCTTGCAATTTAAGAAATGAACAGGGCAAATAATCTAACGTCTTACAACGGTCATCTCAACGACTCGGTTCAGCTTTCATTCATCGTGTTTGCGGCACTGCTGACAGCACAAGAAATCAACAGACCAGCACCGCTGACCAGCGGTACAGTCCATAAAGCGGGAGTTACGGCACGTGTCTGAGCAAATGCAGGGCGAAATCGCCAACCTGAGCGCCAGGATCGAACAAATCGACGATCCGCGTGCCGGATTCGCTCTCGTGAAACAGCGGATAAATGAACTGCGCATCGAGGGCCAGCAGATCCCCGACGAACTGATCCGAATGGAGCGTAATCTCCAGAGCGAATGCATTAGCCAGAGCCGCGGCGGCTAGTCCAACAGCGTTTTCATTCCAATTGAACTCTCTTAATTCGAGCGGTCTATTGGCGAGTGGTCTATTGGATTGAGAAACAAGTCTTGTCCGCGCAAGAGGGCAATGACGGGACAAACGATGGCTCCGGCTGTTCCCCTGTTTGCGTCACGCCAAGTTCCGATGCAAACACACCAAGTCTGCGACCGGACTTGACGAAAGCGTCCAGGACCGAATCGACCCATTGACGTTCGCGCATGGGCGGCACGTATTTGGCCATGTGAAAATCAACGCCGTCGGCCCACCGCGAGAACGCCGCACCCGTCGAAGCCGACGCAGACGCAGCCATCATCGTCGCGTCGCTGGCAACGATTTGAGCAGTCAACCCGGCCGCTAGCATGTCGGCGCGCAACACTGTGAGTTCGGCTCCAAAGCCAGCAAAATAAACGAGTCCCACCCGCGCGAGCGCCAATCGCGCAACGGTCGGCCCGTAGTGCGTTCCACCAGCAACGATGCCCTCGACAGCCGCAACAGGTATTCCTGCCGCAGCGAGCTGGACCTTGACGCCGTCGGCAAGCGCGCGGGCATAGGCTGTACGATCATGCACAATCGCAACACGCCGGTCGTTGATTATTTTCCTCAAGACCTCGGCGGTGTCGGCCGCCTGACGATCATCGCGCGGCCCTAATCTGAAAATCGTCGGTCCCGCCCGCTTCGCGATCAAATCGGGATGGCTTGCGCCAAGGGCGACGAACCAAATCCCAGCCGCCGCATAAATCCTAGCCGCAGCAACGGCCGCATTCGAACATGGATGCCCAAATACTAACGCTGCGCGCTGTTGTGCAAAAACATCTGCTGCAGCTTGTCCGCCAGCCTCGCTGCAACCGTCATCAGCTACAACGAGCCGGATCGTCTCCCCGGCCACGCCGCCGATCTGATTGAGCCGGGCGACACCCGCGTCCGCCGCAGCTCGGATCTCCAACCCAGAGTTCGCAGCAGCTCCGCCCGACGGTACAGCGACCCCGACAACGACCTCAGCCCGCACTTGAAACGAAAAAGTCACGGCAGCCAGGGCCGCCGTGACAAGAAGTAAGCCTGACGCGAACGTCACGGCAACGCTCATTGCTCAACGTAAGTGATCTTACCGTCGGCACCCTTAACCCACGTGTACATGACATAGTCTGGACGTGTGATGTCGCCCTTGGCATCGTAAGCGATGTCGCCGATCACGGTCTTGTAAGCGCCACCCTTCTTCATTTCAGCAGCCACTGCCTTCGGATCGAGCGACTTAGCAGCGGTTGCGGCCTGTGCCATGATCTCGACAGCCGCGTAGCTGTAGAGGGTGTAGCTCTCTGGCTTGAACTTGCGGGCTTCAAACTTACCGAGCACAGCCTTGGCTTCTGGACGCTTCTGCGGATCAGGAGCAAACGTCATCAGGGTACCTTCAGCGCCTGGCCCTGCAACCTGACCGAATTCGTCAGCCGCGATGCCATCGCCGCCCATCAAAACGGTCTTGAGGCCCTGGTCGCGCATCTGGCGCACAATGAGCCCGCCTTCCGTGAACAGTCCGCCCCAATAAAGAACATCGGCGCCCGATGCCTTGAGTTTCGAAACCAGCGCCGAGAAATCCTTCTCACCGGTGTTGACCCCTTCGTAAATGACTTCGGTAACGCCGCCTGCGTTCATCGCCTTCTTCGTCTCGTCGGCAAGGCCTTTGCCGTAAGTTGTCTTGTCGTGAACGATGGCGATCTTTTTGCCTTTCAGCTTTTCGACGATGTACTTCGCCGCAACGCCGCCTTGCTGATCGTCACGACCGCAGGTGCGGAAAATATTCCAAAGCTTGCGCTCGGTGATTGTCGGATTGGTCGAGCCCGGTGTGATCTGAAGGATGCCGTTTTCGGCAAACACTTCCGACGACGGCATTGTGACCGCCGAGTTGAACGCGCCCATAACGAACTTGACGCCGTCCCCGACGAACTGGTTTGCAACCGAAACGCCTTGTGCAGGTTGCGAGGCGTCGTCACCGAACACGAGCACGATCTTCTGCCCGTTGATCCCGCCTTTGGCATTGAGGTCTTCAACGGCCTGCTCGGCACCGTTCTTCAACTGAGCACCGAACGCCGCATTTGGCCCGGTCAATGGCGCCAGCACGCCCACTTTGATGTCTGCTTGCGCAGCGGTAGTCGCACTCATTGCAACGGTCAGAAGAAGGCCCGAAAGCCAGCGTTTTGTCATCGCATAAACCCCACGGTATGATGCATTATTCCGCCTGCGCATAAGGGCCCAGGTATCGCAGTGTCATCTAAAAAAATCCCAATGTCATCCCAAGAAACGACCGACCTTACCCGCGTGTTTCCCGCGCGATTGTAACCCGGATGAGGCATAGAGGACCCGACAAATATCCTTGTTTATTCACTTAATGTATTTACTATGTTCCAAACTGTCAAGCCCTGATCACCGGCTAATGCCGCCCTCCTTCCAGATAAGCGGCCCGCACCTGCGGGTTGGCGAGCAGGTCGCGACCTGGCCCCGTCAGCGTTATCGTGCCGTTGACCATCACGTAGCCCCGGTTCGCCAGCGACAGCGCATGAAACGCATTCTGCTCGACTAAAAAGACCGTCAGCTTGTCCCGCCTATTGATGTCGCGGATGACCTCAAAGATCTGCTTCACGATCAGCGGTGCAAGCCCCAGCGACGGCTCGTCGAGCAACAGCAGCTTGGGCCGACTCATCAGTGCCCGCGCAATGGCCAGCATCTGTTGCTCGCCCCCCGACAACGTGCCCGCGCGCTGCAACAACCGCTCCTTCAAGCGCGGAAACAGGTTCGTCATCGTCGCAAGATCTTCGTCGAAATGGACGTAGTCGTCGATCGCAGCCCCCATCTGCAGATTTTCAAACACCGTCATGCGTGGAAAAATCCGCCGTCCCTCCGGCGATTGTGCAATCCGCATCCGCGCGATCTCGTGCGTCGGCAATTGCGTGATATCGGTCCCGTTGAATAGGATGGCCCCGCGCTTCGCCCGCGGACTGCCGAAGATCGTCATCATCAGCGTCGACTTGCCAGCCCCGTTCGCGCCGATCAGCGTGACGATCTCGCCCTCATGCACATCGAGATCGACGCCTTTGAGCGCAATGATGTTGCCATACCAGGTCTCGACGCCACGGATAGACAACATCGGCCTCGGGTCGCGTGGAGGAGGCGGGCTCATGCAGCGCCCCCATCGGCAACGGATGCTTCGTGCTCGACGCCAAGATACGCTTTGATCACGTTGGGATCGTTGCGAATGTTGCCCGGCGTGCCGTCCGCGATCCGCCGCCCGTATTCGAGGACCACCACATGATCGGAAATCTCCATCACGACCGACATATCGTGCTCGATCAGCAAGATCGCCGTCTGGTGGGTTCGGCAGATGTCACGCAGCAACTCGTTGAGGGCGGCGCTCTCCTTGGGGTTCAACCCGGCGGCCGGCTCGTCCAGGCACAACAACACCGGATCAGTGCACATGGCCCGCGCAATCTCCAGCCGCCGCTGATCGCCATAAGGCAGATCGCCCGCTGGATCGTCGGCTCGCCCGGTCAACCCAATCCGGTCAAGCCACCCCACAGCCTTCGCAACCGCGGCCTGCTCTGCCGCCCGATAAGCAGGCGCGCCAAGCAGCCCCAGCACGCTATATCCCGAAGCCTTCATCAGCCGCTTGTGCTGCGCGACCATGAGATTTTCAAGCACCGTCATGCCCGAGAACAGGCGGATATTTTGGAACGTACGCGCCACCCGCGCCTTGCTCGAGATCTCGAAATCGGCGAGCCGCTCCAGGTCGATCGCCCGCGATCCGCCCGCAGCGTTCAGCCGGATATTGCCCGCACTCGGGCGGTAAAACCCGGTGATGCAGTTGAACACGGTGGTCTTGCCAGCCCCGTTCGGCCCGATCAGCGCCGTGATGTCGCCCCGACCCGCCACAAACGACAGATTGTCCACGGCCGTCAGCCCGCCAAACCGCATCGCGAGATTGGAAACCTCCAGCAGCGGATCGTTCGTCCAACGCTCCATCAGCCATGCCCTTCTTTGACATGCGCACTCGAAACGGCTTTGCGTTCTTTGAGGAAAATCGACGGATCGCGCGTTGCAACAAGCCCGCGCGGACGCCAGATCATCAGCGCCACCATCGCCAGTCCAAACAGCAACATGCGATACTGCGTCGGATCGAACTGCGGGCCAAACAGGGCTTTAAGCCACGTGAGTTCACGCAGCAGCTCCGTCCCGCCGATCATCACGACAGCCGCAATGGCAACCCCGGTCAGCGACCCCATCCCACCCAACACGACGATGGCAAGAACCGTCGCGCTTTCCATGAATTCGAACGATTTCGGATTGAGAAACCCCTGCCGCGCGGCAAAGAACGCCCCAGCCATCCCGCCGAACGCCGCCCCGATCGCAAACGCCGAAAGCTTCGTCGTCACCGTGTTCAGCCCCAGTGCGCGGCAGGCGATTTCGTCTTCGCGCAGCGCTTCCCAAGCCCGCCCGATCGGCAGTTGCCGGAGCCGGTTGGAGACCCACGCGGTCAGCAACGCCAGCGCAAGGATCACATAATACAGAAAGATGGCCCGGTAGATCGTCGGGCTCTGCGATAGCCCGAACGTCTCCGCAAAGGTCGCCTCACTGCCCGATGTCGTAAACGGAATACCAAAGAACGTAATGCGCGGCGCTTTGAGCCCGGCATAGCCGTTGGTGAGTTCCGTCCAGTTGACGAGCACCAGCCGGATCATTTCCCCGAACGCGAGTGTTACGATGGCAAGGTAATCGCCCCTCAGCCGCAGTACCGGAAACCCGAGCAGGATGCCCCAGAACGCCGCCAGCAGCGCCGAAATCGGCAGGCACACCCAAAACGCATAGGGCACCAGCCCCGGCGCAAGCGCGGGCAACACATGCATGGCAATCAGCGTGTACGCGTAGGCCCCGACGGCGGCGAATGCAATGAACCCCAAATCCAGCAGCCCGGCCAACCCGACCACGATGCTGAGACCCCAGCCGAGCATCACGTAAATCAGGATCTGCACGCCGAAGTTATCGACCCATTTAATCGCACCGGGCCACCCGACGAGCATCACGATCAGGATGGGGTAGGTGACCAGCAGCCCTAATCCGCCTGCCGGCACGAACCGGGCGACAGAAGCGAGCGCCCCATCCCGCCGCAGCCGCGCGCTTCCCGCAGCCTCCGTCCGCGCCAGCCAGCCAACGCCTGCGATCAGCAGCGTGAATGCAAACACCGCCAGCACCAACTGGCCAACAAGCAGCCAGCGCTGGTCCAAAACCAGATCGCCGCCAGCGCCCGAATTGGCGAAATACGCAACGATGGGAAAGCTCAACGCTGCAACGGTGGCCGCAGCAATCGCGGCTGAGACCAACGCGCGCTGAGCCCCCCGAGCCGTGGTCTGCCCCTCTGCCATACCCTAAACCTTCTCGACGTCGGGACGTCCGAGCAGGCCAGACGGCATGACAACCAGCGTCAATGCGAGCACGGCAAATGCCACCACGTCCTTATAGTCCGACGAGACATAAGCAGCCCACAATGTCTCGACGAGGCCGATGATCAGCCCGCCGAGCACGGCGCCTGGAAGCGACCCGATCCCGCCCAGCACGGCGGCTGCGAACGCTTTGATCCCCGGCACGAACCCGTCGTTGTAGTTCACGACCCCATAGAGGATCATGTAAAGGCACCCGGCGACCGCCGCCAGCGCCGCCCCGATTGCAAACGTCGCCGAAATCGTGCGGTCCACATTGACGCCAAGCAGCGCCGCCATCCGCCGATCCTGTTCGCAGGCCCGTTGCGCCCGTCCAAGCGGCGTCTTGGCGACGACGTACCAGAACGCCACCAACAGCACGACCGTCACGATCATGACCAAGATCTGCTTATGCGAAATGGCAACAGCGCTTTGCCCTTCGCCAGCCAGCACGATCACGCTGTTGAGCATCGGCGGCAGTGACTTGTTGTTAGGGCCTTGCACGACTTGGACAAAATTCGACAAAAAGATCGACATGCCGATCGCCGAGATCAGCGGCGCCAGCCGGAACGAGCCGCGTAACGGTCGGTAGGCCACCCTTTCTATCACGATATTCCAAAATGCCGTCAGCGCCATAGCGCCGAATAAAACCACAATCAGCGTCAGTGCGACCGAAGAGACGCCGAGGATTTGCGTCATGATCAGATACAGCAGCAGCGCGATGAACGTGGACAGCATGAACACATCGCCGTGCGCGAAGTTGACCATCCCGATGATGCCGAACACCATCGTGTAGCCGATGGCAATCAGGCCATAAATCGAGCCGAGCGTGATCCCGTTGATCAATTGTTGGGCGAGATAACTGGAAGACATAGCGCCTCGCGGTTGAGTTCAGGCGAATGCTCGTTCAAAGCAAGTCCCGCGCCACGACTATAAAACGTTGTGCGAGCCGTCGCAGAACGGTGCGTCGTCGGTCGTTTTGCAACCGCATAGATTATAGGTCCCGGTCCGCTCGGCGACAAACCGCACCGGCTGCAAGCCTGTGTCTTTGTGCGCACCGTCGCAGAACGGCTGATTTTGAGACCGCCCGCAGGAGCAATAGAAGTAGGCTTTCCCCTCGGTCAGTTCGACCTGGTAGGGCCCCTTCTGGGCAACAATCGGTTCTTCAGCCATAAGCGGTTCCCGTCTGACGGAGCATGTCGATGCAAGCCTCCCATCGGTAACGGGTTCGTCATGGCGAAACAAGCCCCTCACCCGGCATCTGCTCACAACAGCTCAGTAGGGCTCTCCCATGACATTCAGCGTTGCCGTCTGCGTGACGGTCGCGCCCCCGTCGTCGGTCCACGTGAACACGAACGAGCCCGGTCCGGTCACGCGCATGGAAAACAAGATAAAAGGGTTGGCCGAAATTCCCGGCCCGAAGTCGGCGCGAAACACGAGCACCTCGGCAAATGTCGCCGAAAACGCATTGATGATCTTGCGCGGAATGATTTGCCCGTTGGCATCGCGGCGGTTGCCGGTTTCCATCGGGTGGGTGATCACCGCTCTGATGTCGATGATGTCGCCAGCCCGCACGCTGTCGGGCAATTTGATCCGTGGCTTGTCCATCAAGCTACCCCGCCCCGCATCCGCCGATCGTCACTTGGACGTTGGCCCGCCCCATCAGCAGCACACCGTTACTTAACTCAGCTGCCGCCACAACGTCCTGCGACCGGGCCAGCCGCAGCCGTCCGGAGGCCAGCGCACGTCCCGAAACCGGCGAAAAATAAAACCGCGCGATGACCGGCTGCGGATTACCTGTGGAAAAAAGCGTGATCGAGGCAACGTAGTCGTCCTGCGTCATCGGGCTCGCCACCGACACAGAAAACGGCACCATGTTTCCGTTCTCTGCAAGTTCGGGCATCGTCAAGACGACGCCCCCGTCACCCGACACCGCCCGCCCGTTGAGATAACTTTGAAGCGCGTCCGTAAACTGCGCCGTGGCCTCCTCGTCGGCGTGCACGGAGCGCGTGCCAACCGCGACACTACCGATTGTTCCAACCGCTCCAGCGATCACACCGCGCCGCGAAATGTGGCGCACAGATATCCGATCAGAAATCGTCATACACACCCCAGTTCCAGGCGGTCGATATGCACTTCGCGCACGGCTCGCCTCAAGACTTGCTTATAGCGTTGGAGGCCACTGCACGGTATCAGCTTTGCGCTGCACGCCGTCGAGATGCAACACAAAGGCGACCGATGACCCCGACCAAGTTCCACCTGTCGCAGGCGACATTAAGTAGGCGTACGCTCATCGCCGGGCTCGCCTCCCTGACGACCCTTCCCGGGGCAGCCCAAGCCAACAGCGGCCTGGGTCTCATCATGGTCGATGACCCAAGCTGCGTCTATTGCCGCAAATGGGATGCCGAGGTTGGCCGGAGCTATAGCCGCACCCCACAGGGCCGGTTTGCCCCTCTGGTTCGCGTCCGCCGCAAATCCCGCGAACTGGCAAACCTCAACCCGGTGATTTACACGCCAACCTTCATTCTCGTTCGCCGTGGCGAGGAATTGAGCCGCATGACGGGCTACCCTGGCGCAGAAGCTTTCTATGCCGAACTCGATCGGCAGTTGTCGGCGGTTGGCTTCACGCCCAGCCTTCCCGGTGTTGCACCCATCGGCCAGACCCGCACCTGAATGCGCCGCAATGCGCACCGACCCCAAAATCAGCGATGAGAATATGACCCAGCTGACCCGCCGCACGTTCGCCAAGCTCGCGACAGCAACCAGCCTCTCGGGGGCAGCGAGCCTCGCGATGCCCTCTTTTGCCTCGGCTCAATCCAGAGCACGCATCGTCATCGTCGGCGCTGGCCCCGGCGGCGCAACCGTGGCCGTCCTCCTGAAACAAGCATCCCCCGATCTGCAGGTGACGCTAATTGACCAGCGTCCAGTCCACACCACCTGCTATTATTCAAACCTCTATCTGGGCGGCTTCCGAAACTTCCCCTCGCTGGTCCAGGGCTTTGAGGGTCTGCGAGCGATGGGCATCCGCGTCCTGATCGAAACCGCGACAGAAATCGACACCGCCAAGAAGCAGGTCAGGTTTGAACGTGGCCGCGCCCAGCCTTATGATTGGCTGGTGCTGTCGCCCGGCATCGACTTGAATTTCGCCAGTATCGAAGGCTACTCGCAAGAGGCAGCCGAAATCATGCCTCATGCTTGGCGGGCTGGCCCCCAGACCCAGCTGCTCAAGCGGCAGCTTGCCGCCATGCCCAACGGCGGCGTTGTGGTCATCGCGCCACCAGCCCTCCCCTACCGCTGCCCGCCCGCCCCTTACGAACGGGCGTGTATGATTGCCCATTACCTCAAGACAAAAAAACCCAGGTCCAAGATCGTCATCCTCGACGCCAAGCGCAGCTTTACCAAACAGGCCCTGTTTGAAGAGGCCTTCGCCACGCTTTACAAAGACCAGATCGAACTCGCCCTCAGCGACGAGATCGACGACAACACGGTCGTGCGCGTCGATACCGACACCCGCGAGGTCGTGACCAAGTCTGGCCGCAAAATCAAAGCCAGCGTCGCCAACATCATTCCACCGCAGCGGGCCGGCCGAATTGCCGCTGCCGCGGGCTGCGCGCAAGGAGACTGGTGCCCGGTCCATCTCGACAGCTTCAAGTCGACCAAGGCAACCAACGTCTATGTCCTGGGCGACAGTGCCATCGCCAACGAAATGCCCAAGTCGGCCTTTTCCGCCCATTCGCAAGGGGCCGTCGTCGCTGCCGATATCCTGGCCGAAGTCGCAGGCAAGCCCCGCCCCCAAGCGCGCTATCAAAACATCTGCTGGTCGATGCTTGGCCCCGACAACTCCGTCAAAATCGCCGCTGCCTATACACCCGGCCTCAAGGACGGACTGACCGGCCTGCTCCCCAGCGATCCGTTCGTCTCAAAGACCAGCGAAACAGCAGCCGTTCGCCTCGCCACCCATCAGGAAGGCGCCGCATGGTACGATGGTCTCACCAAGCAACTCTACCCGCGACCAGCCGAGGCACCAGCCGCCGCCCAGCCCGGCTCCGAGCGCCGCACGCGGCAAAACCGTAACTGACGCCGCGATGCCCAGACGACAGCAAAAACAGCGAGACTGACGACGGATGACCACGCCCGACCGGCAAATCGAAGCAGCCAGACAACTGATTGGCGATGCCGCACGCATGTTCGACATCAACGCCTCCGTGCGTCTGTGGGATGGCTCCACCGTCCCACTGGGCACCAACGTCACGAGCCCCTTTGAAATCCTCATTTCAGGTCCCGGTGTGATCGGCGCGATCCTGCGTTGGCCGACCCTCGACAACATCATTCGCCATTACGTGGACAAAGACATCGATTTCACGGGCGGCACGTTGATCGACTTTGGCGAACAGCTCAATCGAGGCGGTCGGTCGGTCCGCACCAAAGACCTCCGCAAACTCCAAATGGTCCGCCAACTGAGCCCGTTCCTGTTTGCCACCGCTGGCCATTCCGCAAACGACCAGGGCTTCAGCGGCGACATCCTTGGCCGCAAGAAGGCGACCCGCAATAACGAAGCCTATGTCCGCTTCCACTACGACCTGTCGAACGAGTTCTACGCCCTCTTTCTCGACCCCGAGATGGTCTATTCGTGCGCCTACTTCACCGATTGGGACAACGGCATCGCCGCCGCACAGCGCGACAAGCTCGACATGATCTGTCGCAAGCTGCGCCTGAAGCCCGGCGACCGGATGCTCGATATCGGGTGCGGCTGGGGGGGGCTTGTCTGCCATGCCGCCCGTAAATACGGCGTCACGGCAGTCGGCATCACCTTATCCGAGGAACAACTCGACTACGCCCGCGACAAGGTCAAAAAGCTTGGCCTGTCCGACAAGGTGACAATCGAGTTCACCGACTATTCCAAACTGACGGGCCAGTTCGACAAGATCGCGTCGATCGGCATGTACGAACACATCGGCTTGAAGAACATTCCCAGCTACATGCAAAAAGTCCGCAGCCTTTTGACCGAGGACGGTATCTTCCTCAATCACGCCATCTCCCGCCGTGCCCCCAAGCCTGCCTTGTTCGGACGCAGCCTTCGCCCGGAGCAAAAGGCGATCGCCAAATACATTTTCCCTGGCGGCGAACTGGACGACATTGGCCACTCCATCAACGCCATGGAGCGCGCGGGCTTCGAAGTCCACGATGTCGAAGCCTGGCGCGAACATTACGCCCGCACCTGCCGTCTGTGGTGCGAGCGCCTGACGGCCGATCAAGACAAAGCGATCGCGCTGGTCGGCGAAGAAAAAGTCCGCATCTGGGTCGCCTATCTGGCCGCCGTTTCGCTGGCCTTCTCGCGCGGCACGCTGCGCATTTTCCAAACCGTCGCGACCAAATCCGCCAAGCGCAAGTCCCCCCTGCCGCCCACCCGCGCCGACCTCTACCGCCAATAGCCTCTTGCTCCTCCTGGATTCCCCGCCCCGTCATCGCGAAGCGATGTTCTGCATCGACGCGGGGAGGGGTTAGGGGGGGAGCTTCCAGGAACCGGCGCAAACGGTCTCCCAAAAGTCCCAGAAACGGGTGGGTCCGAGTGGCGGCACCTCCCGGCAGCGTGTGGGGCTGGCCCCACAGACCGCGCAGAGGGCTATCGAGCCATCTCACCCCTGCCGAGCCCCCTCCTGCGCCCGCAGGCTCGCTTTGCAGATCAGCCCGAACGCCGTCCGCGGCAGCGCGGTGCGAAAATCAATATCCGCTGGCATTTCGATTTTGGAAATCCGCCCGGCTAGAAACACCCGCAAGTCCCGCTCGGTGACCGCCAGTCCGCGCTTGACGACGACGAATGCCTTGGGCGCCGTCCCCCGCCGACCATCGTCCACCCCGATCACGGCGGCATCAATCACGCCGGGAAATTCCAGCAGCGCTGCCTCGATCCGGCGCGGATAGATGAGGTATCCCGCCGCCACGATGAGATCCTCGACCCGGTCGACCACGAACAGTCGCCCATCCGCGTCGACAGTGCCTAAATCGCCGGTCCGCACGTCAAGCCCGATGAAGGCCCCGGTATTGGGCGCAATCTGCAGAGTCGATGCAACCTGAGGTCCCGACACACAGATTTCCCCACGTTCCCCACGCGGCACTTCCCGCGACAGATCGGCAAAGTCGCGCACGACGATCCGGGTGCCAGCCAGCGCCCGCGTGTTGGCGCTGAGCCCGGCATCGTCGGCCCCCGTGATGCCGATCACCACCGGCGCGGTTGTCAGCCCGTAGCTGTCGAGCAACGGTGCCGACGAACGCGCCGCAAGCATAGCGCCCATCGTCGGCGTTACTGTCCCGCCAGCCGACAGGCAAAATCTCAACGCGGCGTACTGCGCAGGCCCCAGAGTGTCGTCGGCCAGCATATCCCCCAGCAGCGGTGCGGCGGCCACAACGACCGTAGGCAGCGCCTGTCGAAGTCCATCGACGAGGGCTTTGCCCGTTACGTCGGGCGTGACGATCAATTCCGCCGCCCCCGCCAGCGCGACCGTGAGCGCGAGGCCATAGGCCAGCGGATGCCATAGCGGGACCGCCGCCAGAATGCGCTCCTGACCGGCACGCAACGGCGGGAGCGCATCGCGGACCTGAACCAGGTTGTCGGCGATCTGCGCCTGGGTCAGCGACGCAACCCGGCCAACGCCGCCGCTCCGTCCAAAAACCACCATTGCGATGTCGTCGAGCACCGCAGGTCGCGGCGTTGCCCCCCCCGTGCGAACGGCCTCCGCGCTCTTGTCGCGAAGCAAGTCGCGCTCGCTGTACACGAGGTCGTCACCGCCGGAGGGCAGGCGTGCAAATGTATCGGCTGAAAACAGCCGCATCTTCGCGGCCACCGTTATCGGCAACATGCCTGCATAAGAAACCACAACCACCGGGATGGTACCGCAGCGCTTGGAAAGCAGCACGGCCTTGCCCAACACGGCGGCCGTATCGCATGTCACCAGAAGCCCAAGCCCGCAGGCGGCCGCCATTTCGGCCAGATCGCGATCGCTGGCCGCTGGGTCGAGCGGCACCACCGTTGCCCCGACTTCAAACGCTGCCAGAACATAGAAAGCGATTGCCGGACAGTTCGGCAGCAAGATGCCGATCCGCACGCCCGGCCCTGCACCAAGTCGGCGCAACGCGCCAGCCGCCTCCAGCACGCGCGTGTGAAGCTCGCCATACGTGGTCACACGCCCCATGAACCGCAGCGCGGGCCGACTGCCAAACATCTGCACGGCGCGGTCCAGCACCGCGCGCATCGGCTGCATCTGGTCGTCACGCGGCGCGACATGGGCGAGATCGCGCCCGACCCCGCTGCCGCCAGAATCCTGCGATGGGGCGCGATCGCTCATGATGTTGCTTTTTTCCGGCGCATTTTGCTTATATCAGGCGTCTGATCGTAAACTCGCAAGTGCTAAACCGTGACGATTTTGACAGGGGTTGCGGCGTTTGGCTCGATTGCACGCATGACGGGTTCCGGCTCATTCCTGCTCAAGCAGGCCCTTGTAGTACGAGGCCGGTCGCACGCCAAACCTTTTGAACGCGGCAATTCTGGACTTACTCCGCATTAACGGTTATGTGACGCCGATGCTTGTTTGTCGTAAAGCTGTGGACTAATTAGAGTTCAATTACAATTCACTCGACTGCACCAGTGGTCGAGCCCGGAGAGCGCTATGGATGACGTTTCCACGAAAGTTGTCGAGATCCTGAAAAAGCACATGAAGGAGCCGCGCGACGACATCTCGGCTTCGACAGCGCTGACGGACCTCAAAATCGAATCTCTCGACCTCGCGATGATCGTTTTCGACATCGAAGATACCTTTGGCATCGAAATTCCATACAACGCCAACGAAGACGTTGAAGATTTCAAGACCGTCGGTTCGGTTGTCGAACGCGTGAAGTCGCTGATGGCGGCAGGGGCTGCGGCGAAAACCTGATAGCTCTACGTCATTGGATATTAACGCCACGTGCGGTCTGGTGAGGACCAGGTTGTCTGCTTAATCGGGAGTGGCGCCCGGGGCCTCGTCCGACATGAGGCCTCATCTCACAGGACAAATGTAGCATGGTTGATCGCAGTGGTGGACGGCGTGTTGTCGTCACCGGTCTTGGCGCCGTAACGCCGATTGGTACGACGGTTAACGAATTCTGGTCCAGCATCCGCGAGGGCAAGAGCGGCGTGTCGGCGCTCGGCGCTCTGCCACAAGAGCATCTCGACGAGCTGAAGATCAAGATCGCAGCCCAAATCAAGGACTTCGATCCCAAGACGCGCCTTAAGAACTACAAGCGCGACAAGATCATCATGCACGCCGACCGCTACTCATGGTTTGCTGCGGCTGCCGCCGAAGAAGCCGTGCTCCAGTCCGGCCTCAAGTTCCCATTCGAAAACGGCACCCGCACGGCCTGCATCATTGGGTCCGGCGCCGGTGGTCTGAACACCCTGGAGAACGCCTATCGCGATCTCTTCATCCACGGCAAGAAAGCGACCAACCCGCTGACGTTGCTGCGCATCATCGGTTCGTCGGCTGCTGCCCACGTCGGCATTGAATACGGCGTGAAAGGCCCGACCTTCGCGACCTGCTCTGCCTGTTCCACGGCGGCCCACGCAATCGGCATCGCCCGCGACTACATCAAGAACGGCATGGTCGATATCGCCATCTGCGGCGCGTCCGAAGCCGTGATCAACTTCGGCACCATGAAGGCCTGGCAGGCACTCCACGTGCTGTCGCCTGAAGGCTGCTTCCCGTTCGCCAAAAAGCGCAACGGCACGGTCCTGGGTGAAGGCGCTGGCATCCTCGTGCTGGAAAGCTACGCGCACGCCAAAGCCCGCGGAGCCAACATCCTGGCCGAAATCGTCGGCTTCGGCATGAGCTCGGACGCCAAGGACATGGTCAACCCCGACATCGACGGCCCGCGCGACGCCATGCGCCTCGCGCTCGAAGATGCCCGGATCGCGCCTTCCAACATCGACTATCTCAACGCCCACGGCACGGCGACGGTCATCAACGATCGGAACGAAACCAACGCGATCAAAGACCTGTTCGGCAAGCACGCCTATAAGATGCCTGTGTCCTCGACCAAGTCGATGCATGGTCATCCCCTCGGTGCCGGCGGTGGTATCGAGGCAGTTGCCTGCATCAAGGCGATGGAAGACAACTGGATGCCGCCAACCATCGGTCTGGATGCTGCCGACCCCGATTGCGACCTGGACTACGTGCCAAACGTGGGCCGCGAAAAGCAGTTGAACTTCACGATGTCCAACTCGTTCGCGTTCGGCGGCCTGAATGCCGTGCTCGTCTTCGGGCGCGCACCGGCCTGACGTAGCATGTGATCATGCACAGACGGCGTCCGGGGGCTCTGATCCCCGGACGCGTCGGCGGTCTATAAACCGTTCAACGCGGGCAACCGCTCCACGAGCAAATCCGCAAGCCTGGCCAGCGGATTGCCAGCAATCGGCCGCACCGTCTCACAAGCCGCCTCGAACGCGTCCGCCGACGCCTGCTCTAGCGCTAAGCTTGCGATCCACCCCTGCGACGCCAGATAGTCCCGATACCCTTGCTCGGACGCTGGCAACCCGTGCTGCCGTGGCAGCAGCGCCACGACCGGCTTGCGTGCCCAGATCGCCTCCGAAATCATCGAGCTGGAATCGACCGTAACGGCAATTCGATCGCTGGCCGCAAACAGCGCCCCAAGCGTCCCCGCCCCCGCCGTCCGCACGTCGATAAATTCGACCGTCCCGTTTGCATCTGCGGCAATCGCATTCAGCGCATCGCTGACCGCATCCGGCGTGCGCCGCGAATTGGAGACGATCCACTTGGCACCTCCCTGCGCGCCACCAGTGAGCAAAGCGGCGACCCGCTTCCAATCGTCGCCGCTGAACGCAACGGTCCCGCTATCTCCCCCGACCAGCAGCCCCGTCACCGGCAGCGCGCCGAGCGGTCGCGCCCGCGCCGCCACAGTGTCGGGATCAAACGCACTCGGCTTGAGCGTCATGGCGTGACGCGGCAAGTGCGCCCGGTCCGCATACGACGTGAGGACAAGACTGAAATCCTCGGGCCGGTAACGGCGTAACGAGCCGTAGAACACATTCGGGCAGCCATAAGCCTTGGCCAGCGCGACATTGGCCGCCAGCGTATCCCCACCAGCCGACACGATCAGATCGCAGGCCGGAATCGGCATCGCCGCAAATCCAAGCGCCCATGGAACCGCCCGCCGTCCGTACTCGCCCACATTGGTCAGCGCTGAAAGCGCCCGCGCGGGCAGCCATTTGGGCCGGGCAACGTCGAGCCGCGTGATGTCGAGTGCCTGCCGCCGCGCGAGAGCCGCACAAACCCCATCCGAAAGGTGATAGTGCCCGGGCTTGCCATCGCTGATCAGCAACGTTTTCAGGGTGCGCGTCGGCATGGTCGCTGTCATCTACATCGCCCTGAACGCACGTCATAAAGTGGTGGGCCCGGAGGGACTTGAACCCCCAACCAGACGGTTATGAGCCGCCAGCTCTGACCATTGAGCTACAGGCCCGCTCGTCCCATAACGCCAATTCGAGGTGCGACCGACACGACGCGCCGACAGGGCACCGTCGTGTTTTGCAGCCGTTGCATCACGTCTGGAAACGGACGTTACGCCTACATCAATCACTATGCCGTGTCACGGTAGAGAATGTGATCAGCTACATATTCAGGCAATTAGGAATTCATTAACCACCCTCGATAAATATCCCTTCATTCCCAGCAGGTAAGTCTTTGTAAGCCGGAACAAAAAACGGTGGCAGAATTTGAGGATGGACATGGTGGGCGCAGGTCAATTGACGAGGGGTCTGGAAGACCGCAGTGGCTCGGTCGCCATCATCTTTGCATTTACGCTTTTCGTTCTTTGCGGCTCAATAGCCATCGGCCTCGATTACGCCCGTGCCCTCGGCGTGCGCACCATGCTGCAATCCGCCGTTGACGCAGCAGCCCTTGCCGCAAAGCCAAACGGCACAGAAAATGATCCCGACATGCTCAAACGCGTCGAAGATCATTTCAACTATAACGTTCAAAAGCAGAAATTCGGGGCAACCGAACTCAAGATCACATCGAGCCCGATCCCACAGGGCGTCCGCGTGGAGGCATCTGCAGATGTGCCGACCTCGTTTGGCCGGGTTTTGGGGGTGTCGAAGATGCCCATTTCCGTCAAAGCCGAGGCCATCAGCGCCAAGGCCGTTTTCGAAATCGCGCTGGTTTTGGACAATACCTATTCCATGGTTGGTGGGCCGCTGACCGAGCTAAAGGCAGCCGCCAAAACCCTGGTCGAGAACGTAACGACCGTCAGTGAAACAGGCAGCGTGAAGTTTGCCCTGGTGCCGTTTTCAAACTACGTCAATGTCGGGATGTCGAACCGGACTGCAACCTGGATGAGCGTTCCCAAGGATTACACCGAGTCCGGCAATTACTGCTACGATACGACCGACTGGGACGGCTGCCCGACGACAACCACGACGGGCACCTGCACCAACGACGGCGTCCCCTATTCGTGCAGTTCGTCCACCTGCTCAGTGCCCGGCCCGCTGCGCAAAATTTGCTACGACTGGTCCTACACCCACACCTGGAATGGGTGCGCCGGATCACGCACTCCGGTCACGGACACCGAAGTCTCTGCCACGTTCGGCTCGCCGATCCCCGGCATTCTCGATATCGGCTGCCCTTCGCCTTTGACCCGTCTGACAAGCGACGTCGGTGTCATCAACAGCCAGATTGACAGCATGATCGCTCAAGGTGAAACCTACATCTCGTCAGGCCTGATGTGGGGCTGGCGCGTCCTGTCGCCCGGCGAGCCCTTCAAGGACGCAGCCCCCGCCAAGACCAACCCGCCGACCCGTAAGGTCATGATTTTGATGACCGACGGCGCAAACACCAAGTCGCAGTCCGATACCAATCACGAGGGATGGGACATGACGGAATCCAACAAGTCGATGGAGACCATCTGCTCCAAGGTCAAGGCAGACCAGATCGAGGTCTACACGGTTGCTTTCAACGTGACCAACATCGACGCCAAAGAGGCGATGAAGAAATGCGCGACCGACCATAACCATTTCTTCGATTCCAAGGACGGCGCAGCCCTCCAGGCAGCCTTCACTCAAATCAGCGGCTCACTCGTCAAGCTGTCCCTGTCGCGTTAAAAATCCAGTTGGCGATATCAGGCCAACTGCACGATCTCGACGCGCGCCACCAGCGGTTCCGCACCCGGCTGGGTCGCCCAATCCGCAAAGTTGCGCATCTCGCCCGATGACCGCAGCTTGCGCAGCCGCGCAAAGTCGATCTCGCCAACCACCCATGTCGGCTCGTTCAGCGCACCTTCTGCGACGACGCCGGTATCCGACAACAGCGCGTCCGGCGGCACGAAAATGCACGCCGAACCACAGTTGCGGTCAACGGCTGGCGACCACAATGCGTCCCCGACGGTCGGACTTGTCACCACCGCGAATTGGTTTTCAAGCGCTCGGGCAGCCGCCCCGGCGCGGATCCGGTTGAACCCCGAAAACCGCTCTGTGCACGATGGCACCAGCAGATATTCGGCGCCCGCTTCCGCCATCGCGCGTACCAGCAGCGGGAATTCGCTGTCATAGCAGATCGCGATGCCGATCTGGCCGACTGCTGTGTCGAACACGCGGATCGCGCGACCGCTGGTGATGCCCCAGTCGCGCTCGAACGGCGTCATGATGAGCTTTTCCTGCACGCCGACAGCGCCCGTCGGCGTCACGAGTTGGGCTGCATTGACATACGCATCCGATGAGGTCCGCGACGGCCCGCTCCCCACGAGAATGTGGACATCGTATTGCTTGGCCAGCGCCAGATGCAATTCGACCCGATGGTCCGTGAGCTCAGCGACCGCCGCCAGCGTCGCGTTGAGATCGCCCGCAATCTCGGTCCCCAGAGCCGCAGCCTGCTCGATGGCTGCATATTCGGGAAACACCAGCAACTTAGCCCCGGTCGCAGCGCCTGCCTTGACCCATGCCGCAATCTTATCGTCCCAGTCGGACAGCGATTTCGGCTCGCCGATCGGGTACTGGGCCGCCGCCACCAAAAGCTTGCGCAACATCTACAACGCCTTGATCCAGAACTGCATGTGCTTGGCCGTCTCGTGGTCGCAATCTATGTCTTTCCACGTATAAGACGCCACGATGCCGTCTGCCTTGCGATACCCCCGCTTAGCCCAAAACCCGTCAAGCGGCTGATAATTCGGCGGCCGCAAAGGATGATCGTCCGGCCGTACGACGCTCGAAAATATCGCATGGGTGAACCCGCCGAGTTTGCGCGCATGAGCCTCGCGCAGGTCGAAAAACGCATGCCCCAAACCGTACCCGCGATGGGTTTTGAGTAGCACGCTTTCCGCGCAATAAAACAACTTGGCCAGATCGTACCCGCGCGCTGTGAACGGCTGACCGAACTCCGCCGCGTGCTCGGCCATCGGCGCACCCGTCGACGCTCCCACGATCCGCGCGCCATCGAACGCCACCACGCAGACAGCGCCAGGAGCCGCCACGAACTTGGCGAGATATGTTTCCTCGTAAGCAACCGTGCCGTCGTACAGGTACGGGAAATCGCGAAACACCGTGATACGCAACTGCGCGAGCGCTGGCAAAACCTGCGCCAGGGCCTCACCCGTCAAAGCCTCAACACGGATCGCTGGGACGCTCACTTGCTCTTCTTCTTTTTTTTCTCAATGCCATTTTGTGGGTCGCACAACACCACTTTCGGCGTGTGAGACTTCGTTTCGTCTTCGGTCAAACCCGCATAAGCACAGATGATGAGCTTGTCGCCGACGCAGGCCTTGCGGGCCGCCGCCCCGTTAAGCCCGATCACGCCCGTGCCAGCCTTGCCCTCGATCACATAGGTCGCAAACCGCTCGCCGTTGTCGATGTTGTAGATCTCGACGCGTTCGTTGAGCAACAGACCAGCCGCCTCGATCAGATGCGCATCGATGCTGATCGAGCCTTCATAGTGCAGATCGCATTCGGTGACGGTCGCCCGGTGCAACTTGCACTTCAGCATGGTCAGCATCATGGCAGAGATAACTCCTGTTCGCAGCGCCCGTTTACGAAACCTGCAGGATCCAGTCCGTGAGGTTGTAATACGTCGTCACGCGCGCGATTTTGCCGTCGCGGATGGCAAAGAACGTCCCGGCGGGCAGCACGTAAGTCTGTCCCTTGGCCGCAGGCAGTCCCTCTTCCGAGTTGAGATATTTGCCATGCACGTTGAACTCGGCGCTGGCGCGGCTACCGTCCTGGCTGACCATCACTGCGATGCCTTCGAGCTTCTCGGCGTAGTTATGCGCCATCCGCGCGTTGAACGCTTTGAACCGTTCGATCCCCTCGCGCCGCTCGCCCTGGTTGGGATCGTGCACCACGTCGTCCGTCAGGCACGCGATCATGGCGGCGTGATCGCCCGCATTGAACGCATCGTAATAGCGGCGGATGAGGGCAGCCGTCGCACGGCGGGCAGCGGATTGATCGGCGGTCTCGGTCATGGCTCACGTCCTATCGGTAAAAGCGTGTCGCCTCATAATCCCTCGCAGCCGTCGAGGGAAGACCCTTTCGCGCCACCAAGTCCCAAACACAAACGGCAGCCCTCCCGAGCCACCGTCCCGAGGCACCGGGTCCAGGGACGAGTCCCTGGCGCGGGATCAAAGGGGCGCGCAGCCCCTTTGCTTGGTTCTTAGTTATCCAAGAAGCTCCGCAACTTCCTCGACCTTGATGGATGCTTGAGCTTCCGCAGCGCTTTCGCCTCGATCTGGCGGATACGTTCACGCGTCACGGAAAACTGCTGCCCGACTTCTTCCAGCGTGTGGTCTGTGTTCATGCCGATCCCAAACCGCATCCGCAGCACGCGCTCTTCACGCGGCGTCAGCGAGGCCAGCACCCGCGTCGTCGTCTCGCGCAGGTTGGCGTTGATCGCCGCATCGATCGGCAGCACCGCGTTGCGATCCTCGATGAAGTCGCCCAGATGGCTGTCCTCTTCATCCCCGATCGGCGTTTCCAGCGAGATCGGCTCCTTGGCGATTTTCAGCACCTTGCGCACTTTTTCAAGCGGCATGGCGAGCTTTTCCGCCAGCTCTTCCGGCGTCGGCTCGCGACCGATTTCGTGCAGCATCTGCCGCGACGTGCGCACGATCTTGTTGATCGTCTCGATCATGTGCACGGGGATACGGATCGTGCGCGCTTGGTCGGCAATCGACCGCGTGATCGCCTGACGGATCCACCACGTCGCGTACGTCGAGAACTTATACCCACGGCGATACTCGAACTTATCGACCGCCTTCATCAGACCGATGTTGCCTTCCTGGATGAGATCAAGGAACTGCAAGCCACGGTTGGTGTACTTCTTGGCAATAGAAATCACGAGGCGCAGGTTGGCCTCGACCATTTCCTTCTTGGCCTGACGCGCTTCCCGCTCGCCCTTCTGCACGGCCTTCACGATGCGGCGGAACTCGGTGATTTCGAGCCCGGTATCGGTTGCCAGCGCAAAGATCTCGTTACGGATTTCGTCGACCGTGCGACGCTCGTGCTTGATGAAGTTGACCCAGGCTTTTCGCCCGCACGACGACATCCGCTCGACCCACGTCTGGTCGAGTTCGTTGCCGTAATACTCGTCCATGAACTCCTGACGCGACGCGCCATAGCTGTCGGCCAAGCGCATCAACCGTCCTTCGAGGCTGACGAGGCGCTTGTTGATCGAATACAGTTGCTCAACAAGGCTTTCGATACGGTTGTTGTTGAGTGACAGGCTCTTCACGTCGACGATGATCTCGTCGCGCAGTTTGTCGTAGGCCTTCTGCTGCGAGCGCGACCCCTGCTCGCCGACAACCTGCTGTTCGAGCTTTTTGTCCTGCTGCTTGCGCAGCTTTTTATAGGATGCCGCGATGTTGTCGAAGGTTTCCAGAACCTTCGGCTTTAACTCGGCTTCCATGGCCGCGAGCGACAGTGCGTTCTCGAATTCTTCGTCCTCGTCGATGTCGCCTTCCGGCGCGCCCGACGGCGGCAATGGAATTTCCGCTTGCGGCAAACCTTCCGCGTTGAGCGGGGGTTGCGCCTTGGCCTCGGGGCCTTCGTAGGTGGCTTCAAGATCGATGATGTCGCGCAGCAAGATCTTGGCTTCGTTGAGTTCGTCGCGCCAGATGATGATCGCCTGGAACGTCAGTGGGCTTTCGCACAGCCCGGCAATCATGGCTTCGCGCCCAGCCTCGATGCGCTTGGCAATCGCAATTTCACCCTCGCGCGACAACAGCTCAACCGAGCCCATCTCGCGCAGATACATGCGCACAGGGTCATCGGTGCGGTCGGTCGGCTCGGATTTGGTGCTGGTCTTGGTGGGAAGGTTCTGCGGCGCCAGCGCGCGGCTTTCCTCACCCTCTTCGGCCACTTCCTCGACGGCTTCTTCTTCGTCGCCTTCTTCCGACTCGACCACCGTGATGCCCATGTCGGACAGCATGGCCATCGTGTCTTCGATTTGCTCAGACGTCACCTCTTCCGAGGGCAGCACCGCATTGAGCTGGTCGATCGTCACGTAACCGGCAGCCTTGCCAGCCTTGATCAGCTTTTTGACGGCCGCGTCCGAAAGGTCGAGCAGCGGGCTATCGCCACCCGTCGCGTCTCCAGCAGCCCCCGGCGCTGCGGCTGGGGTATCGTCTTCAGTCACTTTTGCAGTCGATTGTGATGCGCGTGCCAAGGGCGGAACTCCCGCTAAATGAAAAGATCTGAACCAGGAAGCCGGACGAACGCGGCTATAAATCGCGAATGATGACACGTGAACGGCAGTCGAAACGGTCTGCCTTAAACCGGCTTTCCGTGCGGACGTAACAGGCCTTTGAGTACGCGGGTCTAGCCAATGGTTTCTTCGCTCACGGTCTCGAGTTGCGATTCCAACGCTAGTCGCTGTTGCAATTCGACGATAGTCCCGAATGTCTCGGAACTGGGATCATCGTGCCAGGCCTGTTCTGCCGCCTCCAACGCCCGGCGCAACCCCGACAGCCTCTGATGGAGGGCGTAGGCGTGCAACCAGCCGTCTTCGACTGTGTTCCTGTCAGATGAGACCTCGGCGAAGCGATCCCGTCGGTGCGTGGCCATTAGCTCAATCGCGACCAAGGTGCTAGCGAACCCTCCCGATTGGAGGTGGGATCGTAATTCATTACTGTCAAGCGTTTTTTCGCTCGCATAGGCGGAAAGTAGGGCTTCGCGCAGCTTAATGAGCATCGGCGAGGTCAGCGGCAGCTCCGCCAGCGCCTCCGATTGCTCCTCGATCAGCCAGGGGTGATTGACGGCGGCCCGCAGCAGCAACGCCTCCCGTTGCGGCACAGTGACCGTACTGCCCATCGCCAGAGCACTGTTGCGCAGGCTGGAGCTGGCCTGCGCCGGGCCGACCTCTTTTTTGCCGTTCCACTTTCCCCCGCCCCCGCCGCGCGGATTGCCCTTCCACGCCGATTTGCTCGGGCCGCCGCCGCCCGCGTTGCCAACGTACGTCCCGCCGCCGAACTTGGCAGAGCCCTCCGCTCGCATCACCTGAAACAGCCGCCCCCGGATATCTCGCTCGTAGTGCCCGCGAACCACCGGGTCCGCGATCGCCGACGTCAGTTCCTTGAGCCGCTGCTCCAGCCGTGCCTTGCGCTCCGGCGTCGACGTATCCCCCATCGCCGTTTCGCGGGCAAACAACACTTCGACCAACGGCAGCGCCGCCTTCAAGACGCCGTCCATCGCATCGGCCCCGCGCTGTCGCACGAGGTCGTCAGGATCGAGCCCATCGGGCAAGAACGCAAACGACAGGCTATAGCCGGGCTTCAGATGCGGCAGCACGGTATCAATCGCCCGATAGGCGGCCTTGCGCCCCGCGCTGTCGCCATCAAAACACAACGTCGGCTCGGGCACGAACCGCCACAGAAGCTTGACCTGATCCTCGGTCAGCGCCGTCCCCAGCGGCGCCACCGCATCCTCAAAGCCTGCCTCCGCCAACGCGACCACGTCCATGTAGCCTTCAACGACGATGATCCGCCCGCTGGCGTGGGCCGCAGGCCGCGCGCGCGCCGCATTGAACAGAATCGAGCCCTTGTGAAACAGCGGCGTCTCGGGCGAGTTCAGATATTTGGCAGGCACGCCAGCCTCAAGCGCGCGGCCCCCGAACGCAATCGGCCGTCCCTTCAAGTCGGCAATCGGAAACATCACCCGATTGCGAAACCTGTCATACGGCACCGGGATATCGTCGCCGCCGATCAGCATCCCCGACGTCACCATTTCCGCGACGCTGTAACCGAGCTTGGTGAGATGCTCTTTCAGCGCCGTCTTGGAGTTTGGCGCAAACCCCAGCCCGAACAGCGCAATCGTCTCCCGGCGCAACCCACGCCCGTCGATGTACCGCCGCGCCTCGGTGCCAGCGGTGGCCGAAAGCTGCTGCCTGAAAAACGTCGCAGAGGCATCGAGCAGGTCATACAACCGTTGCCGCTCGTCCCGCACGGCCTCATCGCGCTCGCGCGACACCGCGCTGCGCACTGGCATCGGCACCCCGGCCTCTAATGCCAGCCGTTCCACCGCCTCGGGAAAGGACAACCCCTCGGTCGTCATCAAAAACTTGAAGATGTCCCCATGCTCGCCGGACGCAAAGCAATGGTAGAACCCCTTCTGATCGTTCACAAAAAACGACGCCGACTTCTCCTGCTTGAAGGGCGACAATCCCGCGTACTCGCGCCCCTTCTTTTTGAGCTGCACGCGTCGTCCTACGACCTGACTGACAGCCAGCCGGGCACGGATTTCATCCAGAAAATGATCGTCGAATCGCATCCATCGACACTACGCGATTTTCCCCCCCATCCCCGTCCCCCCCAAACTTCCCCCCACAATCCACAGGGCAACCCCAGCCTATCGGCAAGGAAGTGAAGGCCAGGGGACGCATCCCATTTGCGCTGACTTATCTTCACTTTCTTCTCCCGGTACGGGAGAAGGTGCCCCGTTAGGGGCGGATGAGGGACTTTGCTCTAATGCAGGCGTCAAAGTTTACCTCAAGTCCCTCACCTGTCCTTCGGACATCCTCTCCCTTACCGGGAGTGGAAAGTCATGTTATGTTTCTTGTATTTGCGCGTATGGGAACCCGTCCCCTATCCCCCATACCGAGCGCAAAGTGTTTTCGATGGTTCAATTCAAATTCGCAAAACGGGCCGCGACGCAGCCGACGCCGCCATCACCGCTTGAAATCAAGCAAACGCAAAGCTGAGTTGAACCGGCTCTTCTTTCGTCCGCCGCTTCGACTTGCGAACCGGCTTGGGCTCTTCAGGCTCATTGCGCGGAAACCCTGCCGTCGCCACCCAGCCCGGAATATCAAACCCGAGGTCAACGAGCAGCTTTTCGGTCACGCGCAGCGCATGATCGTGATCGGCCTCCGACCACGCCTTACGCCCAGCCTTACGCATGCGCCGGTTCGCGGCGTCTTCGCCCGCGCACCGCGCCAGTTGCACAGCCTGCTTGTAAGTCTTGACCCGCACGAGTCGCGTCCCCTCAATTTCGGCTAAAATGTACGCCTTGCGTTCCTCTCGTCAAGCAGCGATTGTGCGCCGCGCAGAATTATCACCAGCGGCGGGGCAGCGCATTGGCGATCCGGAAGTCTCTACGTCCGCAGCCATGCGCCAGGAACAGATCGAATGGCCAATCACCTGTATTACGGCGACAATCTCGATGTGCTGCGCGAGAGCATCAAGTCCGAAAGCGTCGACCTCGTCTACCTCGACCCGCCCTTCAACTCGAACGCCAACTACAATGTGCTGTTCCGCAGCCCCTCGGGCGAATCGAGCCAGGCCCAGATCGAAGCGTTCGAGGATACATGGCATTGGAACAACCAGGCCGAACGCGCCTTCGACGAGGTGATGCAGGGCCGCAATCACGACGTGGCCGAGATGCTGCGCGCCATGCGGTTGTTCCTCAAGGACAACGACATGATGGCCTACCTGACGCACATGGCCGTGCGCCTCGTGGAACTCCATCGCGTCTTGAAGCCCACCGGCTCCATCTACCTCCACTGCGACCCCACCGCGAGCCATTATCTCAAGCTGATCATGGATGCGGTATTTGGCGTGGATGGATACAAGGGAGAAATGATTTGGAAGCGAACCAATGCCCGAGGAACGCCACTGAATTGGCCACGGCTCCATGACGTGATATTGGTATTCTGGAAATCCACGAATTCGACTTTTAACGTCCAGAAGGTTCGGGCTGACGTCGCGAAAACTCCGCACACATTGATTACTGTAGATGGTGTCAAATATCAAACCTATGAACTTACCGGCGCGGGCATCACTAAGGATGGGGAAACCGGTCGGCCCTGGCGAGGTTTCGATCCGACTGCGCTCGGTCGACATTGGGGAAACGGGCATGCCCAAATGGACGCATGGGACTCAAATGGCGAAATTCACTGGCCGAGAGACAAAGGTTTCCCCCGCCGCCGGGATCTAAAACCATTTGACCCAGAAGGACGTGAGATCGTCGTTGGAGATGTTTGGGTTGATATTGATCGGATAAACCAATCAGCGAATGAACGCCTCGGCTATCCCACCCAAAAACCCGTCGCCCTGCTCGAACGCATCCTCTCAGCATCGTCTAACCCCGGCGACGTGGTGCTCGACCCCTTCTGCGGTTGCGGCACGACCGTGCACGCCGCCGAAAAACTCGGCCGCCAGTGGATCGGCATCGACATCACGCATCTGTCGATTTCGCTCATCGAAAAGCGCCTCAAGGACGCCTTCCCCGGCATCGCCTTCGAGGTTCACGGTGCGCCCAAAGATCTCGACGGCGCGCGCGATCTATCGAACCGCGACAAATATCAATTCCAATGGTGGGCGGTGTCGCTGGTCGACGCCGTCCCCTACGGCGGCAAAAAGAAAGGTGCCGATGGCGGCATCGACGGCCACATCTTTTTCAAGTCCGGTGCCAAGACCACCGAGAAAGCCATCGTCTCCGTCAAAGGCGGCGGCGTTAGCGTCCGCGACGTGCGCGAGCTGACCGCCGTCGTCGACCGCGAACGCGCCAAAATCGGCGTCTATATCTCGCTTGAGCCGCATACCAGGCCGATGGTCCAGGAAGCCGCTAGCGCAGGCCTCTATGACGGCCCGACCGGCAAAGTGCCCAAAATCCAGCTCTTCACCATCGAAGAACTGTTCGCAGGCAAAAAACCTCAAATCCCCCTCATCGAGCGCGGCTTTAAAGCCGCCGCCCGAGAAGAACGCGACGACCAATCCGAACTCGACCTTTAAGGGATGCTAAAAAAGTCAGGGATCCAGGGGACAAGCATACCCTCGGCGAAGGCCGTGGGTCCCCTGGTCTTCACGTCACTGGCGAGCAACGAGTCGCAATTCCTATTTCAGCAAATCCTTCACGATTCCGCTCGCTTTGCCGAAATCCATTGCACCGGCGTACTTTTCCTTCATCGCGGCAATCACCTTGCCCATGTCCTTCATGCCAGCAACGCCCAGTTCGGCAATGAGCGCCTTGGCAACAGCGGTCACTTCATCCGCGCTCATCTGCTTGGGCATATAGCTTTCGATCACGTCGATTTCCGCCTGTTCCGCCGCCGCCAGCTCGGGCCGACCACCGGTCGTGAACTGCTCGACCGAATCGCGCCGCTGCTTCACCATTTTGGCAAACACCTGCAAAATGTCGGCGTCGGTGATGGCGTCTTTGCCCGACGGACGGGCCTCGATGTCAGCCGACTTGATGGCCGAGTTCATCAGCCGGATCGTGCCGAGCTTGGCCTTCTCGCCAGCCCGCATCGCATCTTTCATATCGGCAATCAGCTTCTCGCGCAGCATGGCGGTCTCCTGTCAGAAAAATCGGTTAGCCGTAGATTGGGTTAGGCGCCCTTGCGCCGGAACCCAACTCTTAGACGAAAACTCGGGAAGTCTGCCCGTTTACTCTTGTCCCCTCCTTGCGTCCAGCGTCCATGCCGCACTGCAATATCGACCCCTTCATTGACGTAACGGCCAAGCTCCCCTAATCACCTCGTCTTACACAACGTCTGAAATTTTGTGCGCCGCGGCGGAGATGTCATATCCCAGCCCGCGCCCGCGTGCCCCTGGAGCAAAGCCGTGATCGAAGCCCGCCCCGCGCCCGCACCCTGGGCCGACCAGTTGAAAACGGCCCGCCTCGTGCTGGCCGATGGCACCGTGATCGAAGGCTACGGCCTCGGTGCGACAGGCACAGCGCCCGGCGAAGTCTGCTTCAATACAGCCATGACCGGCTATCAGGAAATCCTGACCGACCCGTCCTATGCCGGCCAGATCATCACCTTCACGTTCCCCCATATCGGCAACGTCGGCACTAACCCAGACGACAGCGAAACCTCAAACCTCGCCGCCCGGTCTGGCGTACGCGGCTGCGTCCTGCGTGCCTCCGTCACCGATCCGTCGAACTATCGCGACACCCAGCACCTGCACGACTGGCTGGCCGCGCGCGGCATCATCGGCATCACCGGCATCGACACCCGCGCCCTCACCGCGCTCATCCGCGAAAAAGGGATGCCCAATGCCGTCATCGCCCACGACCCGTCCGGTAAGTTCGATCTCGCGAAGCTGAAATCCGACGCGAAGGCTTGGCCCGGCTTGCTCGGCCTCGACCTCGTCCCCGATGTCACGACCGGCCAGTCCTATGACTGGAACGAAATGCGCTGGGCCTGGGGCGAAGGCTTTAAGGCCAACACCGCGCCCGAATTCCACGTCGTCGCAATTGACTACGGCTTGAAGCGCAACATCCTGCGCTGCCTGGCGTCCGCTGGCGCGCGCGTCACCGTCCTTCCTGCCACCGCCACCGCAGCCGACGTTCTCGACCGCAACCCGGACGGCATCTTCCTGTCGAACGGCCCCGGCGACCCGGCAGCGACCGGCGAATATGCCGTGCCCGTCATCAAGCAACTCGTGGCCTCGGGCAAGCCCGTGTTCGGCATTTGCCTCGGCCACCAGATGCTCGGCTTGGCGCTTGGTGCCACGACCGCAAAGATGCACCAGGGCCACCACGGCGCAAACCATCCCGTCAAAGACCACACGACCAACAAGGTCGAGATCGTCTCGATGAACCACGGCTTTGCGGTCGACCGCGCGAGCCTCCCCGCTGGCGTCGAGGAAACCCACGTCTCCCTGTTCGATGGCTCAAACTGTGGCCTGCGCCTGACCGGCAAGCCTGTCTTTTCGGTCCAGCATCATCCCGAAGCCAGCCCCGGACCACAGGACAGCCATTACCTCTTCACCCGCTTTGCCAACATGATGCGCATCAGCAACGGCACCGCCCCCAAAGCCGAGCGTTAAGGGGTCTGGTCATCCCGGACCAGCGCAGCCCCTTCAGGCGTCGCCCCGCACAACCTGTCATCCCGGGCCAGCGAGGCCACTACGCCGAGTGCCTGACCCGGGACCCAGAAATGCGCGCCGAAGGCGCAAAATTCCCACGCCGCGCTGCGCTTGACAGTTGCCTACCCCTCGTCGACAAACCGCAGCGAGCGGAACGTCCGACCCAGTGCTTCCAGCGTCGCCCCCCGTTCGACGGCTGGGTAAACCGCCGTGATCTCCTGCTGGCGCCGTCGGCCAAACACGCGGACGCTGGTCGCGAACTGTCCCCCCGGTGCCGACTTCTCCTCGCCCTGAAATCCCCGGCACGCTCCGCCGCTTAACTCGGTGCCGGTCATGCGGAAAAACTCAAACATCTCCGTATTGGCGTCCTCGGCGATGTAGTCGAGGTTGCTCATGCTTGGCAGCGTAATGTGGGCAAGTCCCGTGCCTAAGGCTTCGGTGGGCGTGCGCGGACCTCGAGCGCTTAAAATAAGCCGGTCGCCAGCGAATCGGGGATGCAACCCGGCTGTATCGAGTGCTGCCCCGAACTCTGCCATCGCAACACCGACCGGCGGCGCATCCCGCACGGTGATGCTGCCCAGCACCAGATCGGTGGCCTCCCTCCAGCGTGCAACCAGCCCCGCCGCCGTCGGCCCGGAACCTCCGGCAAATTGCACCTGTCCCGCAGCGTTAGCGGCGGCCTCCATCGTCTCCGCCTGATCGCTGAGATCGCTAGTTGTCACCGACACCTCACCGATCCAGTCCGCATGTGCGATCACGATGGTGTCCTGCCCGTAATCCAGGCTTGGCTCAAACCGTCGATCCTTGAACCGCCGCGCCGAAAATCCCGCGATCTGCGGCGAGCCGGTCAACGTGCTGGTCTTATCCTTATCCCACAGCACATTCGCCATGCCAGAAACGGCCAACGTCTCCTGCACGCGCACCTGGAACGTATGGTCGTCCGACTGCAAAATCCACCCGTTCGTTGACGGCGCGACCCCTTGCGGTCTCGTGAACCCGATCCGGCCGCCCGGAGCTTGATATGGCGCACTCGGATCGCCTAGTTTTGGCCGGACGGATGCTGCCATAGCCCCCGACGCCACAAAACCCGCCCCCACCATGACGAGCGCCTGCCTGCGGCTCAAATGAATTGCGGTCACGTCATACTCCCTCAGCACCCGGAAACAATCTTACATCTGATTTTCCGCCCCGCAAGAGCGACCCGAGCTCAACACTTTCTCCCGCGCAAATCCCCGCTATACTCCTCCCATGAACGAGATCGCCCGCCCTCCGCACACACCTCACGCGACCACCCAGGCCGCTGACGGCGTCCCGCGCCTGAAATGGACCCTCGACGAGTTCGAGCACCTGTCGCAGCTCGGCTTCTTCGGCGGCCAGGACCGCCCGCGCGAACGCCTCGAACTGATCGACGGAGACCTCGTCCCGATGAACGCCAAAGGCATCCGCCACGAACGCGTGCGTGGCAAACTTACCCTTTATCTCGCTCGAGCCCTGTCCTCTGACTTTGACGTTTACGGCGAACCCGGCTGGCGTCCCGGCGGTGATCGCTACCTCGAACCCGAAATCATCATCTGCAAATCGGGCTCGCAACCCAGCACCGTCCCGCCGTCCGATGTCCTGCTCCTGATCGAAGTCGCCGACTCGAGCCTCGCCTATGATACCGGCCTCAAAGCCCGCCTCTACGCCACCCTCGGCGTCCACGAATACTGGGTCATCGACGCCAACCGCCTGACAACCCGCGTCCACCTGAACCCAACCGAAGCCGGATACGCCACCATCACCAATCACCCATCCACGGCCACACTCCACCCGTACCAACTCCCAACGCTCGGCCTTTGCATGGCCGCTTTGGGATTGGACTAAATCATGATCTGTCGGCCAACCCGCCTCGCGCTCGCCGGTGCAGCGTTCTTCGCCTTGCTCGGCCAAAGCGCCGTATCGCACGCGTGCACGGCGCCATCCTCGCCCTTGGCCGCAAGAATCGACGACTGGCGCAAATCATGCGCCCATCCTCTGTGCGGCCATGTCCAGGCAACCGCCCCAGATGCCGCCCATGCAGCCTCGTCGTGCGCGTCCGTCTCATGGCTCCCGCTCGTCACAGCCCTTGCCGGGGTGAAAGCCTCAGGCGGGTTCGTGGCGCTGGGCGAAGTCCACGACAATGCCGAACACCACCTCGCGCGCGCAGCGCTGGTGAGCAGCACCACGGCCATCGCCTTCGAACAAATCCGCGCCGACCAGCAACCGGCCCTCGACGCCTTCGCAGCCCTCCCCTCCGAAACCCGCTCCACCGCAGACCTCACACGCCTGCTCGACTGGGACAAAACCGCTTGGTCGAAAACCTCCAACTACACACCCCTGTTCGACTCAGCCGTCGCGAGCAAACTCCCGATCCTCGCCGCCGACCCGCCCCGCGATCTAATCCGCGCGACCGCCAAAACCGGCCCCTCGGCGATTCCCCCCGAAGAGCGGACCCGCCTCGGCCTCGACACCCCCCTGTCGGATGCCCAAAACGCCGCCTCGCTCGCCGAAATCGAAGGTTCCCACTGCGGCGTGATCCCCAAATCCGCCCACCCCAACATGGCCTTCGCCCAACGCTATCGCGACGCCCACATGGCCGACACCCTCATCAAAGCGGCCGCCACCAACGGCAGCGCGATCCTGATCGCCGGCAACGGCCACGTCCGCGCCGACCGCGGCGTCCCCTGGTATCTGCGCCAGCGCGCCCCGGAAAAAAAGCTGATCTCCGTCCTCTTCGTCGAAGTCGAAGACGGCAAAACCGACCCTGCCGACTACGTCCAGCGCGACGAAACCGGCCGCGCAATCGCTGACTACCTCGTCTTCACCCCAAGAGCCTCAAGAGACAAAGACCCCTGCGAAGACATGCGCGCCAAAAGTAAGAAAAACTGAGGGGTTCCAGGGAGCTGCGCTCCCCGGCGCGGTGTGGGCGCGAGCCCACTGACCGCGCAGCGGTCAAACACGTTCCGCCCATGACAGAACTTTAAGCTCCGCAACGCCGACATTTGCGTATAACCGCGCAGTGTACGACTTTAGGAGACCCCACGATGCGCCGCGCCGTTTGCTTCACCGTTCTCGCAACGAGCCTGTTTCCAGCCAGCCTCACCTTCGCTGCCGATTGCGCAGGCGACGTTCAGGCAGCGTTTGAAAAACAGCGCACGCAGCCTGCTTTCCGCGTCAATACCAAGCAGCCATCGGCGCGCGGCGACGTCAGCTCCCAGACCGACTTCCAGCAACCCGACCGCATGTACAACAAGGTCGAAGTCCCCGGCGAACCGGGCGCCCTTGAAACGGTGGCGATTGGCCGTTGGGCGTGGGCAAGCCACGGTCGCGGCTTCCAGGAACTCCAGCCCCAGTTCGCCCAGTCGGTCACCTTCGACGTCAACGCAAAGCTTCAAACGCCGGTCAAGCCGGTGGGCAAGTTCAATTGCCTCGGCACTGTCAAGCGCGACGGCCGCGACCTGCTGGCCTACCGTAACGAACCCAGGGCAGCGCAAGGCCAGCCCGTCGGTCCCGACAATCCGATGCTTGCCCGCACGGTCTACGTCGATCCAGCGAGCGGCCTGCCCGTCCTTGAAACGCTGTCGGAAGTCACCGCCGACGCCCCCGCCATTGTGAGCGTCGCCTACAGCTACCCGACCGACATCAAGATCGAAGCGCCCGACGCCATCCCCGCCGGCCGCACCCGCTGACCCCCTAAACATTCCATGGCCGGGCTTGACCCGATCCCCTTTCGTCATGGCCGCGTCGATGCTGGCATCGCCATCAAAGACCCCGGCGACCCACGACAACCCTCAACCTGCTGTTTCGGAATTGCCATGCGCCAAGCCCTCGCCCTGACCACACTCCTCGCGGCCACCGTCGCCCTGGCCCTCCCGGCCAGCGCCGGCTGCAAAGAAGAGGTGCTCGACGCCCTCGACAAACAGCGCAAGGCCCCCGCCTTTCGCATGGAGACCAACATGGTCAGCGAGCAAGGCCCCGTCAAAATGACGGTCGAGTACATGCCGCCCGATCGCATGCGCCAGATCGTGACCATCGCCATCAATCCGGTCCCCGTCGAAAGCATCCTCGTGGCCGGCAAGGCTTGGGGCAAAGATGGCGATACCTGGAAAGAACTCGCGCCCGAAATCGCGGGCGAAATGGTCACCCAGCTCGACGAGGTTTTGGGCGATGATCGCGGCACCATCGGCACCGTCGCCTGCCTTGGATCGACCGCCGTTGAGGGCCAGGACCTGATGGCCTACCGCGTCGAAAACGATGCCCAGGTCGGCCCTGAAGACCGCAGCCCCGACGCCAAAGAAAAAGCCCGCGCGGCTCTCGCCGACGAAACCCGCCCCCTGCGGATGTTCTACATCGACCCCAAAACCGGCCTGCCGATGCGCTCCGTTTTCGCCCGCGCCAACAAGCTCGACAAACCCATCTTCAAAGCCACCTACACCTACCCCCCCGACATCAAAATCGAAGCACCAAAGTAACTCCCTCTCCCCGGTGCACTTTGCAACGGGGAGAGCGACTGTCTTAACTGTCAAGCGGTTTGCCATGGTTTCTGATCCCTGACGATAGCGTTGAGGATGGTGAGGAGTTTGCGGGCAACCGCGATCAGAGCCACCATCTTCGGCTTTCCGGC
>Ga0247844_1001082_pt1 | contig 53565 bp, 55 predicted proteins | sample LaCtaG_FD_192421 | JGI IMG/M metagenome (GOLD analysis project Ga0247844, IMG submission 192421) | Freshwater microbial communities from meromictic Lake La Cruz, Castile-La Mancha, Spain - LaCruzMarch201714.5m_1 | ecosystem: Environmental > Aquatic > Freshwater > Lake | place: Spain: Castile-La... | reverse complement strand
TTGAAACAACATCAGTTGATTCACCAACACCGCGTTTGAAAAGTTCTGTATCTTCAAAAACGGGAAGTTCGATCAGTTGGTATCCCGCTTTGCTGGCAGGTGCGATCAAAGAGTCACGAACAAATTCAAATGCACTAGAACGTGGAGGTGCATACTCGCTCACACCTTTAGGTGCGCTAATTTTTTGTTGAGCCATCAATATCGACCTGCCAAACTCTTGAGATATGGATTGTTCTTCTTTTCATAGGCCATCGTTGTTTCAGGACCATGACCCGGTAAAACACGGAGATGATCAGGCAGAGGAAATACCTTTTTACGCAATGTTTCTTCCATATCCTTTGTGGAGCCAGTTGGTAAATCTGTACGGCCTATCGAACCAGCAAAGAGGACATCCCCGCTTATCAATATTTGATCGGAGACTTCAAACATCAAAGAACCTCGAGTGTGACCAGGCGCATGGATTGCGGTAAAGGAAAGACCCACTAGATCTACCGTCTGACCATTTCTTAATTCAATGATTTGTGCTGGCTCAACAAAGTTCATTCCTGCCAAAGTTGCACTGAACTCGGCTCCCACAATTTTCTCTGGAGCTACCAAGTACGCCCGATCCTCGCTATGGATATAAGCGGGAATTCCATACCCATCTGCGATCGGTTGAATAGAAAAGGTATGGTCTAAGTGGCCATGGGTGGCGATAACCGCAACCGTGCTGTATTAAGTCGGCTTAACTCTCTGTTAAAGCCAATAAAAAAAGGATCATTGAATAGATCCATTGCATACTTTGTTACCATTTTATTCCCCTTTCAAGCGAATAAGTTAGTGCACCCCCATTTGGCAGGTGAACTACCTATTATATCACTATCCTAAAGATACTACCAAGTTGGTAGATACTGACTTTAAATAATCATAAGTAGACTTATGACTACCCTTATAGTTTTTGGCCCAGTGTGCTGCAAGGGCTGCAGTTGCAGGAGATGTTCCCATGATGCGCTTACCCAAAATATCATATGTGCCAAGTACAAAGAAATCAATTTCAGGTGCCTTGTTGCTATAAAGTTCAACTCTATTGTCTGCATTTGATGCACCTACAGCAATTGACTCAGCAATACAAGCAGGGTATCCAATCTGAGTAGTTTTATAGTCATTACCTGCACCAAAAAATACTCCAACATTAAGACTTTGTAGTAAAACAATAGTCTTTTGTAGTCCAGAATTTACTGGGCAATAGTTGATGCCCTTTTTAAACTTTGAATATTCAGTAAAAGATGTAGATGTTGCTACAATATTAAACTTTGTTTTATTTTTAATAACCCAATCAAGCGCTTGCTTAATGGTACTGTTTGAATTTACTGCAGCAAACATTGGATTTTTATCGTTTTTGTCTGCTGGAACAATGCGAATAAATACAATATTCATATTTGGGTTGATTGCTTGTGCAACCTTTACCATATTTGTTCCATGCTCAAACCCATTAATAGCAGGACGATGTGCTGACCCTAGACCCTCCATAAAAGTTTGCTTGTTTGGACAACGTTTTTCTTCCATTAGGCATACTTCATAATGAACACTTACCTGTGATGTATCTACTCCAGTATCAATGATTGCGATTGCTGGCTTTTCTTCAGCGTGTACCGCTGGTAAAAATGCAAGACCAAATACAATTAAAAATAACCCCACTACTTTTTTCACTTATATCTCCTTTATTTTAAATACTACTTGACATGGGTCGCCCCCTGCTTCCCATTCTGCTTCTTCTTCTTCACTCATGTAAGGATCGCCTTCATGTGTGTTACAAAACGGTTCTGTAACCCAGCCCCGGGCTTGAGGTTGTGTCGATGGAGGATCTCATCCAACTGGTGGCTCACATCCGGCATGCCTGGATCTATCACCACACACTCACTTCCCGCCTCGGAGGCTAAAACCCAGCAGTTGGTGGCAAACATAGGTGCGGCAAATGAGTCGATCAACACACCAAATCCCCCTCTAGCTGCGCTCAATTCAGGCGCGATTGACGCTCACACCATGAGACAGGGTACCTTTTGACCTATCAATCCACACTCGACCCACGCTTAGAGGGGCTAAATCTTCTAGGCATCGCACCCACACATAGCGAGCCATTGAAACGGTACCGCGCTGAAAGGATCACTCTCATGACAGATATGAATTTTCCACACCAGGCTAGCGCAGCAAGTGCGTTGATCGGAGATCCTTCAGCTTTTGGAAGAGTCGCAGAAGATGGAACAGTTTTCGTTCGCACATCACAGGGCGAAAAAGCTGTTGGTTCATATCCTGGCAAGAGTGCCGAAGAAGCGCTCGCATACTTTGTTCGTAAGTTTGAAGTACTTGCAGCAGAGGTTGCTCTTCTTGCTGCACGTATCAAGAGCGGTGCGATGGTTCCTTCAGATGCTTATGCAGCGGTAAAGAAGTTACGAGATCAAGTTAAAGAGCTCAACGGTGTTGGTGATCTTGATGCGTTAGCCTCATCGGTTGAACAGATTGAGCCACTTATCGAAGGTCATCGCGAGGCGTACGAAGCGAAGAAGGCGGCTGAGACCGCTGCAAAAGCTGCACGTCGTGAGCAGATTCTTGTTGAGAAGGAAAAAATTGTTGCTGAGGCCGAGTCTCTCGCGCTATCAGAGAGTTGGAAATCTACCGGTGATCGTCTGAAAGTTTTGTTGGATGAATGGAAAGCAGCGCCTCGTCTAGAGAAGAAAGCAGATGCAGATCTTTGGAAGCGTTTCTCATCATCGCGCAATAAGTTTGATAAGCGACGCAGAACACATTTTGCCTCACTTGAAGCAACTCAATCAGTTGTATCCGATGCTAAGAAGAAGATTGTTGAAGAGGCAGAGAAATTAGCCACATCAACTGAATGGGTTCCAACAGCTAAAAAGTTCAAGGTCTTGATGGATCAATGGAAGGCTGCAGGACGAGGCAAAAAGAATGATGATACAAAGCTGTGGGGCCGTTTCAAGGCTGCGCAGGATCAATTCTTCACCGCGAAAAATGCAGACTTGGAAAAGCGTGATTCAACAATGGCGGCAAACCTTGCCAAGCGTGAGGAATTACTACCTCTTATCGAAGCAGTTCTTCCGATTACCGATGTGAAGGCGGCTCGTAACACTCTTAATGAGCACCTTCGCAACTGGGAGAAGATCGGCATGACCCATCGCGACAAGCGAGCATCTTTGGATGCGCGAGTTGCTGCGGTAGAGACAGCGGTGAAAGAGGCCGAGGCTGAGATTTGGCGTAAGACTGATCCTGCAGCTAAAAAACGCGCACAGGAAGTTGTTGCACAACTCACTGATTCCATCGCAAATTACGAGAAGGCTGCAGCAAAGTTTGCAGCTAGTGGCAATGAGAAGAAGGCGGCTGAGGCTTCTGAATCTGCTATCGCACGTAAGGTTTGGCTAGCTGAAGCTGAAAAGGGCCTTGCAGAGTTCAACTAATAATTAATTATTAGTTGTTCTGTAAACATCGTAAACACCTTCAATACTTCGTACCGCTGCAAGTACCGCATCCAAGTGCGTGGCATCTGCCATTTCAAAGGTAAACCGTGAAAAAGCGGTTCGATCCTTTGAAGTGCTAACGGCAGCGCTCAAAATATTTACATGTTGATCTGACAGCGTTCTAGTCACATCCGCAAGTAATGATGCACGATCCAAAGCTTCGACTTGGATATTTACCAAGAAGATTGATGCAGCTCCCAATCGCCACTTAACATTAACTACACGATCTAATTGATGCTTCTGTAGATCTGAGGCGTTGGTGCAATCCGAGCGATGGATCGAAACTCCACTACCTTTCGTTATAAAGCCCATGATTTCATCGCCCGGAACCGGTGTGCAGCATCGGGCCAGCTTGACCAGCACATCATCAGCGCCTTCAACATCAATGGCGTTACTGGAGCGACGTGTAGCAGGAGCGCGATGTGGCAAAGCCTCCATTGTCGGTTCTGGATGTGAATCTTCTGCACCCATCGATGCGACAAGCTTGTCGATAATAGATGCGGCAGAGACATGCCCATCCCCCACAGCTGAGTACAAACCATCGATATCTGCATAGCGCAGATCATGTGCCAGCTCTAAGAGCGAGTGTCCTGCAAAGATTTTTTGCAAAGGTAAACCAGCTTTTCGCATCTGTCGAGCGATCGATTCACGACCGGCATCGATCGCCTCTTCGCGACGCTCCTTGCTAAACCAGGCTTTGATCTTTGAACGAGCTCGAGGACTCTTTACAAAGTTGAGCCAATCTCGGCTAGGCCCTGCTGATTCACTCTTATTAGTAACGATCTCAACGACATCACCATTGTTAAGCCGAGATTCAAGCGGTACTAATCGGCCGTTGACCTTTGCGCCTGCGCAACGTAGACCAACATCGGTGTGAACCGAGAAAGCAAAATCGACAGGTGTAGAACCTCCAGGCAATGCAACGACACTGCCCTTTGGAGTAAATACGAAAACCTCGGGTGAACCTAAATCAAAACGTAACGCTTCAAGAAACTCGGATGGATCTTCAGTTTCCTTTTGCCATTCATGAAGTTGGCGCAACCACAACATCTCCGGTGATGAATCACTATTTTCTGTACCCTGCTTGTACTTCCAATGCGCCGCGATACCAAATTCTGCACGGGCATGCATGTTATAGGTGCGAATTTGAATTTCAATCGCTTTTCCAGTTGGTCCTATAACTGTCGTATGCAGAGATTGATAAAGGTTGAACTTTGGCATGGCGATGTAATCTTTAAAGCGACCTGGAACCGGACTCCATCGAGCATGAATAGATCCTAAAACGGCGTAGCAATCACGAACATCATTGACCAGGACTCTGATTCCTACCAGGTCATAGATCTCATTAAACTCACGTCCACGTACAACCATCTTTTGATACACAGAGAAAAAGTGTTTCTTTCGACCAGTGACAGTTGATTCGATGCTGTCCCGCAACAAATCCTCTTTCACGGAAGCGATGACTTCTTCCGTAAGCTTGTCACGCGAAGGCGAACGTTCAGCGACTAAGCGAGAAATCTCCTCGAACTTCTTAGGTTCTAGTACTTCGAAGGAGAGATCCTCTAACTCCCATTTCAAGGCGTTCATACCCAATCGGTGAGCCAAGGGAGCATAAATATCTAAGGTCTCGCGGGCCTTACGGGTAGCACTTTCGGGACTCACGAATTTCCAGGTGCGTGCGTTGTGCAAGCGATCAGCTAATTTAATGACAAGAACACGAATATCACGCGACATCGCGATTACCATCTTGCGAACGGTTTCAGCTTCGGCTGTCGGTCCGTAGCTCAACTTGTCTAACTTTGTAACGCCATCAACGAGATCTGCGATCTCATCCCCAAAATCCAACCGAAGTTGAACGAGTGAGTACTGCGTATCTTCAACAGTGTCATGCAGTAGAGCGGCAATAATCGTTGCCGGGTTAAGCCCAAGGTGGGCCAGAATTTCGGCGACCGCTACGGGATGGGTGATGTATGGTTCGCCAGATTTTCGAAGCTGACCTTCATGAGCATCGCGAGCAACTTCAAATGCGCGCGAAACCTCTTCACCATTTACCGAGGCGTGATTTTCTTTGAGAGCACTAATTACAGGTGCTATCAAAGTATCCACAAAAGACCTTACTTACGACCTTTACGCTTTGGTTGATTACGTGGTCCACGTCCATTAACAGCAGCTGCTGCTACAGGTGATGCGGAGTGCTCCCCTGAATTACCGCCACGAGCATTTACACGCTTTGCTAGAGCTTGCATTGCAGGCTCCTTTTCGCGCAGCTGAGCAAGTACAGGAGGAGCAATAAAGATTGATGAGTAGGTTCCGACGATCAAACCAATGAAGAGAGCGAGTGAAAGATCCTTAAGTGTTCCAGCACCTAATAGTCCTGCTCCAACAAAGAGGATTGATGCAACAGGCAAAAGTGCAACGATAGAGGTGTTAGCGGAACGAACAATTGTCTGATTAACTGCAAGGTTCACCGCTTGAGAGTATGTCTTAGTCGATGTTGATGTGATCGACTTGGTATTTTCTCGGACCTTGTCAAAAACCACCACCGTGTCATACAAGGAGTAACCAAGGATGGTCAAGAATCCAATAATGGTAGCTGGCGTAACATCAAAACCAACCAGTGCATAGATTCCAACGGTAATAAATACGTCGTGAATCACAGCAATAATGGCTGCAACAGCCATCTTTGGCTCTAGTGCCATTGCAAGGTAAAGCATCACTACAAATAGGAATCCAAAGAGACCGTACAACGCTTTACGAGTGATCTCCTTTCCCCATGATGGACCAATAATTTGAGTGTCAATTGTTGATACATCTACTGAGAACTTTGCGGCCAAGGCATCCTGTACGGCATCGTTTTGTCCCTGTTCAAGAGATCCAGTTTGTACACGTACCTTGTCATCTCCCAAAATCTGAATGATCGCTTCGCCGGTGACTCCGGCCCCCTCTACAGCTTCACGAGCATCGGTGACTGATGGAGATTGAGTTGTTACGGTAAAGGATGAACCGCCCTTGAATTCAATTCCTAATTGCAACCCTTGAACAGCAAGAGCGCCAATAGAAAGCAAAACGAAGAGTGATGAAACCATGTACCAGCGACGACGACGACCGATGAAATCAACGGAGGTTTCACCTCGGTAAAGACGACCACCTAATCCTGAAAACTTTGACATGTTATGCCTCCTTCGCAATGGCCATGCCAAGACTCTTTGGCGAGAAGCCAGAGAGTGGATGTCCTGAGTTATAGAACTTACTTCGAGATACAAGAACCAGGGCTGGCTTTGTAAAGACGAAGATAATAATTAAGTCGATAATAGTTGTGAGACCGAGCGTGAAAGCAAAACCACGAACGCCACCTACTGAGAATACATACAGCAACACCGCTGCGATCAAGGAGACAAAGTCAGCTACCAAAATGGTTCGACGTGCACGAACCCAACCGGTTTCCGCTGCGGTTCTCAACGATCGTCCCTCACGCATCTCATCTCGAACACGTTCAAAGTAGACGATAAATGAGTCGGCGGTGACACCGATAGCCACAATGGCACCTGCGATTCCAGCCAGGGTCAATGTGAATCCGATCCACTCACCCAAGAGAAGGAAGAGGAGGTACAGCATCAAACCTGCAATAGCAAGAGAGCCAACCGTTACAAAACCAAGTGCTCTGTAGTACAAAAGAGTGAAGACCACAACGAGGAGCAAACCTAAAGCACCTGCGAGTAATCCTGCGTTGAGCTGATCAGCACCCAATGTTGGTGAAACTTGCTGAACTTCACCGCGATCAAATGCAAGCGGAAGCGCTCCATACTTCAAGACATTGGCAAGATCTTGTGCCTCCAACTGAGTGAAGCTTCCAGTGATCTGAGCGCTTCCAGATGGAATCGCTTCATTGATTCGAGGTGCAGAAACCACTAAACCATCGAGAACAATCGCGACCTGATTAGTTGGTTCTGGAAGTGATGTAACGCGCGCAGTTAGCGCCGCAAATGCAGAAGTGCCTTCGTTATTAAATGTCAGACTAACAAACCAAGCGCTACCTGCTTGAGTATCTAAACCTGCAGATGCCTTTGAAATTTGACGACCCAAAACTTCAGCAGGTGCCAAGATATACTTAGCTCCACCGGCACGATCACATGTAACTAATGTGTCAGTTGGTGCATCAACACCTGTTCCTTGAAGATTTTCAGCTTTGGTGCAATCCAGAGCAGCAAACTTTGCATTTACCTCCGCACTTACACCTGGTGCAGGTGTTGCCGCTGCATCAGCTGCCGCGGGAATACCAGATGCAGAGGCGAGGACCTGTCGGAAACGAAGTTCCGCGGTCTGTCCAACTAACTCAACGACGCGACGACCAGTGTCACCAGGAACAGAGATTACGATCTGGCGATTAGTTCCACTTCCCTGTGCTGCAACCTCAGATTCAGCAACACCAAGAGAGTTAACGCGCTGGCGAATGATCGAAACAGCTTGATCGATCGCTTCACTAGTTACTTTTCCTTCATCTCCTGGTGCAATTCGTGGTTGCAAAGTGACAGAGGTTCCTCCACGCAGATCTAGACCCAAGCGAACCGAGGTAGATCCCTGAATGAAGACAAGGCTGGCCATCGCAACGAGGACAAGGGCGAGAATCGCCAAGGTACGTCCAGGTCGTGAGGTCGTCTTAATTGGCTTATTAGTTGTAGACATAAGCGCAGAGTCTAGGCGTCAGAGGCGGGTAAGTCGAAAAGGGAGGCGATTTCCGCAGGTGGTGTTCGTCCTATGTGCCGCCAGCCTTGAGCCGTAGCCACCCGCCCACGCGGAGTTCTGGCCATAAATCCATTACGTACCAGGAATGGTTCAGCAACCGCTTCGACCGTCTCCACCTCTTCGCCGACCGCGATCGCTAGAGTCGAAAGTCCCACTGGTCCCCCATTGAACCGCTCAACCAAGGCCACAAGCACGGCTCGATCCAACCGATCCAATCCCAGTTCATCAACTTCATACATTTCCAATGCAGCTTTAGCCTCATCAATAGAAATCTTTGTACGGCCTTGCACCTGGGCAAAATCTCGAACGCGACGCAAAAGTCGATTGGCGATACGAGGTGTTCCACGAGAACGACCTGCAACCTCGGACACTGCATCATTTGCGATGGAAATCTTTAATAGCTCAGAACTTCTCGAAATTACATGAGCAATATCTGCTTCATTATAGAAATCTAGGTGAGCGGTAAATCCAAATCGATCCCGTAAAGGGCTAGGAAGTAATCCTGCACGGGTTGTTGCGCCGACCAATGTGAAATGTGGAAGTTGTAAAGGAATAGATGTGGCACCCGGACCTTTGCCAACAATGACATCTACTCGAAAATCCTCCATGGCTAAGTACAACAACTCCTCTGCAGGTCGAGGCAGCCGATGAATTTCATCGAGAAAAAGTATTTCTCCTTCAACTAAAGAGGAAAGGATCGCTGCTAAATCACCTGCATGGGTAATCGCAGGACCACTAGTTATTCTGATCGGAGCCTTCATCTCACTTGCAAGAATTAGCGCCAAGGTTGTTTTGCCTAACCCCGGAGGACCTGACAGTAAAATATGGTCAGCAGGTGAATTGCGATGACGAGCTGCTGTTAGCAAAACATCGATCTGTTCTCGCACACGATGTTGTCCAACAAAATCAGCTAATGTCTTAGGACGAAGTGCATGCTCGAGAGCAGACTCCTCATTTTTGACCTGAGGCGTAACTAAACGATCATCAGCCACGAGAACTCTTTCCGCTTGCAAGTGTCAGTTTCAATAACTCACTTAAATCAAGGTTTGAGGCCTCGACACCATCAGATTGCAGCGATGCAACCACATTAGAAATAGCGCCATCAGACTCTTTAGGTGAAAATCCTAATGAAACAAGTGCGCTCGATAATTGTTCTCTCCAGGCAGGTTGATGACCCTTGTATGACTGAGAATGGGAAAGCTCGGTTAACTTACCTTTGAGCTCGAGAATCAAACGTTGAGCACCTTTTCGCCCAATGCCGGGAACTTTTTCAATTGCAGCAATATCCTCTTGAGTAATCGCTCTTCCAAGATCCTCAGGGGTTAATGCACCGAGGATAGATAAGGCCACCTTTGGACCTATTCCCGAAACAGTTTGTAGCAACTCAAACAATGAACGGGCATCCTCATGCACAAAGCCATAAAGAGTCAGTGACTCTTCGCGCACGACTAATGAGGTGAAGAGTTGAATTTGAGAGCCCATAGTTACTTGAGTTGAAGTAGCTGGTGTGACTAAGACTGATAAGCCAAATCCCCCAACCTCGACAACTAAACGATCACCGTGAATCGAACGAACTGTTCCGCTGAGCAGTGAGATCATCGAGATCTCAACTTCTTCAAACGGGATTGTTCGGTTGCAGCGGCTTGTGCAAGACGAGTCGTGCCTGCACCTCGCCAAATGTGACAAATCGCTAACGCCAAAGCATCAGTTGCATCAACAGGTTTTGGGATTGAATCAAGATTGAGAATTTTTTGAACCATCAGCGCAACTTGGGCCTTGTTTGCACGACCACTTCCGGTTACCGACGCCTTTACTTCTGATGGCGTGTGCATCATTACTGGGATTCCCGCTTTCGCTGCCAATAACAAAGCGATGCCGGCGGCTTGACCGGTTCCCATAACTGTTCGCACATTGTGTTGAGAAAACACTCTCTCAACGGCGATTACATCCGGCTTCCACAGATTAATCCATTGAGATAGTTGTTGATCCAGATCCAACAATCTTTGCTCCAGAGGAGAATCTGAGGGTGTCAGGATTACACCTACTTCAACTAAATGAATCGGCAATCCGACCGCACCTTCAACAATGCCCACGCCACAACGAGTTAGACCTGGGTCTACACCCAAAACTCTCATCGCGATCCTCGTGCTTTCTTAGTGGGCCAGCGTTAAAGCCTAAGGTGATTGAAGTAATGCTTATTCGAGGCTCGCCATAACTTCATCGGAAACATCAAAGTTACTGTAAACATTTTGGACATCATCAAGCTCTTCAATAGCATCGATTAATTCAAAAACCTTCTTCGCGCCATCTGCATCCAGAGGAATGCTCATCGATGGCAGGAAAGAGGAATCGGCAGATTCGTAATCAATTCCCGCTGTCTGCAGCGCTGTTCTTACCGGAACCAAATCAACTGGCTCGCTCACAATTTCAAAGGCTTCACCTAGGTCATTTACCTCTTCAGCACCGGCTTCGAGTACCGCCTCCAAAATCGAATCCTCGGTAAGGGCTCCATCCTTCTTTACGATAACAACGCCTTTACGATTAAAAAGGTATGAAACAGAACCAAGATCTGCCATCGATCCCCCGTTACGGGTGACTGCGACCTTAACCTCTGATGCAGATCGGTTTCGGTTGTCAGATAAACATTCGATCATGATCGCAACACCGCCGGGGCCATACCCCTCGTACATGATGGTGATCCAATCCTTGGCGCCTGCTTCAAGCCCTGCGCCACGTTTGATTGCACGTTCAATATTGTCGGAGGGCATCGATGATTTCTTTGCCTTAGCGACCGCGTCAAACAAGGTCGGATTTCCATCCATGTCAGCTCCACCGTTTCGAGCAGCAACTTCAATTGCACGAATCTGCTTTGCGAAAACTTTTGCACGACGACTATCGATAATCGCCTTCTTGTGCTTTGTCGTAGCCCACTTGGAATGGCCTGACATGGCTTCACCTCACCTAGCTGAGTTCACATACTTACGTGCGGCTTACTTTACCTTCTCTAGTGCAGGCCGTGCTACTTGCTCAATAAAGTAACGGTGTATGCGGTTATCCCCCGTTAATTCAGGGTGGAAAGATGTTGCCAGCGCTGTACGTGAGCGAACCGCAACCGGATGTGAATCGACTGAAGCGAGGATTTGTACCGACTCCCCTACCTTCTCTACCCATGGGGCGCGTATGAAAACCGCACGAATTAAATCAGTAGAGACATCCGCAAAGGCGATATCTGATTCAAAGGAGTCAACCTGTCGACCAAATGCATTGCGTCGTACTGTTATATCTAGACCACCGAAACTTTTTTGGCCAACTTTTGCATCGAGAATCTCCTTTGCCAGCAGGATCATTCCTGCGCAAGAACCGTAGACAGGCATGCCCTGTTCTATCCGACTCTTGATGAGTTGGTAAACACCAAAAACTTCTGCTAATTGGGCGATTGTGGTGGACTCGCCACCAGGCACAATCAGAGCATCTACCGATTCAATCTCGGAACTTCTACGAACAGGAAAAGCTTGAACATCACACTCTTGCAAACTGTGAATATGTTCGCGAACATCTCCTTGTAGCGCTAAAACTCCAACCTTCATAGATGCAGGAGTTACCAACCGCGATCTGCGAGGCGGTGAGGAGCGGGTAGATCTGCAACGTTAATTCCAACCATCGCTTCACCTAAACCTCGAGAGGCATCAGCAACTACCTTTGCATCATCCCAAAATGTCGTGGCCTTTACACAGGCTGCTGCACGCTGAGCAGGATTTCCAGATTTGAAGATTCCGGAACCAATAAAGACGCCATCGGCACCCATACTCATCATCAACGCTGCATCTGCTGGGGTTGCAATTCCGCCCGCGGTAAAGAGAACAACGGGAAGCTTTCCGGTCTGTGCAACTTCCTTTACAAGATCGTAGGGAGCTTGAAGCTCCTTGGCTGCAACATATAGTTCATCCTCGCGCAATGAAGAAAGTCTGCGAATCTCTCCACCAATCTTGCGCATGTGTTGCATAGCATTTGAAACATCTCCTGTACCTGCTTCGCCCTTCGAGCGAATCATTGCCGCTCCCTCATTGATGCGACGAAGTGCTTCTCCAAGGTTTGTAGCTCCACAAACAAAAGGAACTGTGAAATCAAACTTATCGATATGGTTTTCATAATCAGCTGGAGTCAAAACCTCAGACTCATCGATGTAATCAACTCCGAGTGATTCAAGAACGCGAGCTTCAACAAAATGTCCGATGCGCGCCTTGGCCATTACCGGAATCGAGACCGCTGCTTGAATCTTCTCAATCATGTCTGGATCTGACATGCGTGCGACTCCACCTTGAGCGCGAATATCAGCTGGAACTCTTTCCAAGGCCATAACCGCAACAGCGCCAGCATCTTCAGCAATCTTTGCTTGATCTGCGTTAACGACATCCATGATGACGCCGCCCTTGAGCATTTCAGCCATTCCGCGCTTTACGCGACCGGTGCCTGTTACTTCAGCCATGATGTATTACTCCGCTTCAATCGAAAGATAGAGTCCAATCCTACTTCGTCTTTTCACTTACGCGAGACGTAAATTCAGGCTCGCGATCGGTCAATGCGACCCAGACCTGTCCTCCAGCAAAGTTCATGATGGCTCCATCGCTAAAGGTGAAGCTTGTCCCTGATTCCGCCGAGGCTCTACTCCATGTTGTAACAAAGCGTTGGCCGTTACGAAGAACATAAGCCTTGCCGGTCCCCACCGTTTCAGAGAAAGGAGTAACCCCGCCGAATTTATCTCCATACTCTGACGGTGTAATTTTTACCATTTGAATAATTAAAGTCGTTGGGCCGAGAACAACACCACTATCGGAACGATTAATTTTATCGTTGTGCGACAAAAGCCACCTGGACTCTTCATCAGACCATTCCGCTGAATACCTTGCTGCCGGCCAACTCATCACCGCATTCTGAGTTGGGACACCACCTTCTTGTAAATCCCCAAAAACATATCCAATGCTTTTCGCGGTATCGACCTTTAACTGTTCATCAACTATTTTCTGCATCATTAGATCGGCACGAAGCACCATTGCATAGGGTTGATTGCGGGTTGGATCGGTCGTATAGATCGTGGGGCTCTGACGCTGCGCACCTAGATCTTGCACATTTGCCGCAGAAATTACCGGCAACAATTTCTTCTGAGCTCCACTGTAAGCAAAGGCAACACGACCAAACTGACTCAAAATATCGATATCTGAAATTCGTGCGCTACGTACAGGGCCAACTCTTGAGGGAATCTTTGTAGAGAAGATTGCAGCCAGACGAGTCAGACCGCCTTCAACCTGTTCAATATAAACAATATCTGCATCCTCTAACCCAATTTGAGGATGTGCCGCATTTGTATCATCGATCTTGACAGCAAGTAATAGACCATCAATGCCCTCTCGTCCACTTAATATGCTGGTCGCTTTCTTCTCTGGCAACAGATCAGATACCGCAGCGCAGCTTGTAAGTAGGGCGATGGCGATTGCCGTCATTGCAACTAGACCTTTAGAGAACATCAGCTTCGAATTCATATGTAATAGGCAATGGTGCGGTTCCGGCTAATCTGAAAAGACGAACTATGAACATACTTCGAACCATTTGAGTTCTAGATACTGCATCGGTATGTATCACAATCGCCACACGTATCTTGTCCGTCAATCCAGAAAGCTCTGTCAGCAGAGCGCTATCTGCCGCGGTAGCCAGGTGTTCGGCATCTTCAAGTAGTAAACCAAGTGCGCCGGAGAGACCACTCTCTGCCTGCGAACGAGTTTGAATGTCTGCATCCCTTGCCTGGTAAGCAGCTGCCGTTAAGAGAACGGTAGATGCAGGATCAGCAATATCGCTATGTGCAATTTCCAAGGCAACGGCAGCTCTCTTTTGCAGCAACACATCTAAGTTTGCCCAACTTGTTTCAACTCTATGGTGAAGTCTGTCTAGACGAGTTGCGGTAAATGTCAGATACCAAGCGGCAATCAACACGAAGAGAGTTAACAAAAGCCAACGAGTCATGGCTTCTCCTCTTTGTTAAGGAAACGGCTCCACGGACGTGTATCAGATGCCAATCGAACCTTTTCGCTGCCGACAATCGACATCTCGTACACAGAATAGATCTGTTCTGCAACAGCTTTCCAATCAAAGTTTTGAGCATGTGATTTTCCCGCCGCCGACAAGCTCTGTCGTTTTGATGCATCGCGCAGTAAATCGATAACAACCTTTGCAAGCTCAGTAGGGCTTTCAGATTCAAAGAGTGCACCGAATTCGCCGTGACCCAATAGATCATCAAATGCAGGAATATCACTTGCGACAACACAAGCACCACCTGCAAGAGCCTCAGCAAGAATAATTCCAAAAGACTCCCCACCCGTATTAGGCGCGACATACAGTGCAACAGAGGACATGAAATCAGCCTTATCCTCTTCTGAAATTTTCCCTAAAAACTCAAAACGATGACGAAGCTGCGGATCAATACTTTCAATCACTTCTTCCGGATCGCCTGGACCTGCAACGAAAACCTTCACATCCGGTGCAAAGCGGGAAATCACCGGAAGTGCATCTACTAGGACACTTAAGCCTTTTCTGGGCTCCTCGAAGCGACCGATGAACCCGATTGAGTTACCTGACCACTTTTCACGAGGTTGTCCTTGTGCATATCGTGATGCATAAATACCGTTAGGAATGATGATCGCATCTGTATCCAAGTGATCAGTAAGTGTTAAACGTGCTGCTTCAGAAACTGCAATCCGTGCTGACAATTTCTCTATCGCAGGCTCAAGTATTGGTCCTATCGCGAAGATGATCTTCTGTCGCTTAGCTGCGGCATGAAAGGTTCCAACCATGGGGCCATCTGCAGCCCAACAAGCAAGAAGTGAAATCGAAGGAATGGCAGGTTCATGTAAATGTAGAAGATCAAAATCTCCGGCCGAAATCCATTGACGTACTCGCGCGAAAGCTACAGGCCCAAACAAAACTCGTGCAACTGCACCGTTGTACGGAATCGAAATCGGCTTTCCTGCGTTTACAACATACTCTGGGAGTTTTGAATCATCTAATGCTGGGGCCAATACTGAAACTTCATGACCTGCGGCGATAAGGAATTCAGCCAGATCTCTAATGTGGTTTTGTACTCCCCCAGGCGTATCCCAACTATAGGGACACACAATTCCAATTTTAAGTGAACGAGTAAGCACTATGAACGTTCCTTAAAATCGCCATCGGTCCAGATTCGTTGCAGCATGTGCCAATCCTGTGGTTGTTGCGATATTCCATCTTCAAAGTGGACAGCTGTCATTTGCACTATCTCTTGGACCATCTCTCTTTCATATCCTGATTTCGGAAGCATGACGCTTTTAAAATCTATGTGAACGCCAACGTCGGTATAAGAGACAAAGGCAGTAATCAAAGGTGCTTGAGTTCGTATTGCTAGAAGCGCAGGACCTGCAGGCATTCGAGCAGGCGCGCCAAAGAAATCTACTTCAATACCTGAACGAGATAGATCTCTGTCAGCTACCAGGGCAACGAGAGCGCCATCTCGCAACCGATCTGCCAGAGTGTCTAAAACACGACCATCTAACGGCAGAACTTCCATCCCCATTGATTCCCTATAACTGAGAAACTTTAAGAAGAGTTTTTCAGGCTTTAAGCGTTCTGCGACTGTTACCAAGGGAACCCCTTTTGCACAGAAATATGCTCCCGCGTGGTCCCAATTGCCCGCATGCGGCAAAGCGACAATTACACCAGTCTTGGTCGCTATTGCCTCCATCAGTAAATGCTCATTTGTTACAGAAACAGTTTCAGTCACCCGCTGCGAAGACCAATCTGGAAAACGAAAGGTGTCACACCAGTACCGCATGTAAGAACGCATTGCATCTATAACCAATAAATCCAAATTAAGGGTGGTAATTCCTGGCTGGGTGCGAGCTAAATTCGAACGTAATCTTTGTACGCTTTTTCCATTTCGCTTAACTAGCGCATCTGCAACTTTATAGAAGAGTGCATATGCGCTTTTTTCCGGTAACCACCTAACAATTCTCCATCCAACAAAGTACACAAATGCCGAAATATTATCCTTCACTTCAAGTGGCTCGCTTAACAATGAGCATTCTCTGTAAAACGGTGAACATACCTAGCAGCGCAAGAATCCACATTCCCCCTGCTAAAACAAATGGAACACCTAGTCCATCAAAACCAATTGCAGCTAACGAGATAATCAATCGTTCAGTTCGTTCTGCAATTCCACCAGAGCATGGGATCCCAAAGCTTTCTGCCTTCGCACGGATATAAGGAACCAATAATCCGGTAACTAAAGTAACTAGTACTACATAGGCCAAAACATCTCCGCGATTAATCAGATAGATAGAGACTCCTAAGAGAATCGATGAGTCTGTTATTCGATCAATTGTTGAATCTAGGAACTCTCCCCACTTGCTGGAACCGGCGCTGGATAATCTCGCCATCGTTCCATCAAAGAGATCGCTCAGGGCAAGAATGCAGATAGCCACAGTTCCCATCAAAAACTCGCCGCGTGGGTAGAAATACAAAGCGCAGACCACAGCACCGATCGCACCGACCCAAGTAACGGCGTTGGGCGTGATGCCACGGCGTAGGGCAAAGGCTGCCACCGGGGTAATTACCCGAGTGACCGCTGGCTTTAAACGTGCGCTTAACATCAAGGACCATCGTAGGCTGAGCCAGTGCAAACACAAATCACCACCGCCATGATTCATGTCTATGGCCATGCCAGTGCTGAGCCTGAGATGGTGGCGGAAACCTTCGGTGCTCTCTATACCCAAAAAGTTCACAGCCAGAGCGATCTAGCTATCTTTGCCATTAATCCATCGGCAGGAGTTGATCAAGAAACGATCGCACTATGGGCCGAGCTCGATGAGTTTCAAATTCCTCGTCTTGTGGTTGCAACCCATCTTGAAAAACAGGAGGCCGATTTTGATGACGCGGTAATGATCGCGAATCGAGTTTTCTCACCAATGGCAACTCCCTTTTTAGTTCTGCATGAAGAAGCCGGTTTACCTGTTGCGCTGATATCGCTTGCAGACTTAACGATTATTGATTATTCAACAACCCCACCCACAACAGGCATGTGCGAACCTGAGCATGAAACCTTGGTTCAAGAGTTTCGCGATGAATACATCGAGTTAGTTCAGGCAAGTGGAGAAGATGCATTTGCGGCAGGTTTGTTATTTCCGGCGATTCCACTGTGGATCGAAAAGGGAATAGGCGTCGATATTGTGAAGCGGTATATCGACCAGATTAAATAATTACCAAGCTGCTGCGATCTCATCTCTAGTCAGGTGCAGCAATTGTGGAAGAACCTTTGTTTTGCCAATTATCGGCATGAAATTCGCATCCCCGCTCCATCGCGGAACAACATGTTGATGAATATGTGCAGCTACTCCAGCTCCGGAAATAGCCCCTTGATTCATCCCAAGATTAAATCCTTCTGGGGATGAAACCTTGCGGATTGTTTGCATTGCATGCGCAGTTAGTTGAGAGATTTCATTTCTCTCTTCATCACTTAAATCTGTTAGATCTGCTACATGTCTGTAGGCACACACCAAAAGATGCCCTGGGTTGTAAGGATAAAGATTCATAACGACGTAGGCCGTGGAACCGCGATGCACAACTAAGCCCTCTTGATCATTCATCGAAGGGATGGCACAAAAAGGACATGAAACCTGATTGCCCTCTAAAGGTCTGTTCTCACCGCGCAGGTATTCCAGACGATGAGGTGCCCATAACCTTTGCCAACCGTCGGGCATCCCCGCACCATTAATCTCATGGCTCATCAATTACACCTGTGAACGTTCAGCGACAATCTTCTTAATCTCCGCGATCGCCTCGGCTACTGGAATTCCATTCTTCTGTTCACCATTTCGATAGCGGAAGGAAACTGCTCCTGCTTGTTGATCTTCCTCGCCGGCGATGACCATAAATGGAATCTTCTGCAGCTGTGCATTACGAACCTTCTTCTGCATGCGATCATCTGATGCATCTAATTCGGCACGAATACCCGCCTTACGCATCTGAAGCATTACATCATCTAAGTAATCTGCAAAGGTGTCGGCTACTGGAATACCAATAGCTTGCACGGGTGCCAACCATGGTGGAAATGCTCCACTGTAGTGCTCTGTTAGAACTCCAAAGAAACGTTCGATCGATCCAAACAGTGCACGGTGAATCATTACGGGGCGTTGACGAGTACCATCGGTTGCTGAGTATTCAAGCTCAAATCGTTGAGGCAGTTGAAAGTCAACTTGGATAGTCGACATCTGCCATGTTCGACCAATCGCATCCTTTGCTTGAACAGAAATCTTTGGACCGTAGAAAGCAGCTCCACCTTCATCGAGAACAAGTTCAAGATTTTGCGCAGTGGCCGCTTTACGTAAAGCCTCAGTCGCCTCAGCCCAGTCGGCATCTTCACCAACAAACTTCTCTTCATTCTTAGTTGAAAGTTCTAGATAAAAATCATTTAACCCATAGTCACGTAACAAATTGAGTACGAAGGTAAGTAGCGAATCTAGCTCTCCCACCATTTGCTCTTTCGTGCAATAAATATGAGCATCATCTTGAGTAAAGCCGCGTGCACGCGTGATGCCATGAAGCACACCAGATTTTTCATATCGATATACGGTTCCGAACTCAAAAAGTCTTAGCGGAAGTTCGCGATATGAACGTCCACGGGACTTGTAAATCAAGTTATGGAATGGGCAGTTCATCGGCTTCATGTAGTACTGCTGACCAGCACGTTTTACTGTTCCATCAGCATGCAACTCTTCATCGAGAATCATCGGTGGATACATTCCATCGGCATACCATTGAAGGTGGCCGGAGGTTTCAAACAATGCCGCTTTTGTTAAATGTGGAGAGTAAACAAACTCGTAGTTCTCTTCTTCATGTCGGATCCGTGAATAATCCTCCATAGCGCGACGAACAATGCCGCCCTTGGGATGGAACACCGCTAATCCAGAACCTATCTCTTCAGGGAAGGAGAATAAATCCAACTCTGTTCCCAGGCGACGATGATCCCGCTTTTCCGCTTCAGCTAGTAACTCAAGATATGCATTCAACTCATCTTGTGATGGCCATGCAGTTCCATAAATTCTCTGCAGCATCGGGTTCTTTTCTGAGCCACGCCAATATGCAGCTGCTGTGCGCATTAACTTAAAGGCTGGGATGTGCTTAGTGGATGGCAGGTGCGGGCCGCGGCAGAGATCGCTCCACACAGGGTTTCCATCGCGACCCAAGTTGTCATAAATCGTAAGTTCAGAGCCACCAACCTCAACAGATGCTTCTTCTCCGGCTGGACCCTTAATTCCGATCAATTCGCATTTGTATGGTTCATGGGCCAATTCTTTAAGCGCCTCTGTTTCGGAGGTGACACGACGTCTGAAACGTTGGCCTTCCTTAACAATCTTTCGCATTGCACTTTCAATTTTCACTAAATCATCGGGATTGAAGGTGTTCTCTGGATCAAAGTCGTAATAAAATCCATCTTTAATCGGAGGACCAATACCAAGCCGTGTATTGGCATAAACCTCTTGAACCGCCTGCGCCATGACATGTGCCGTCGAGTGGCGAAGAACTGCTAAACCATCTGGAGATGAGATCGAAACCGATTCAACAACATCGCCATCGGCCAGCTCAGTCCACAAATCCTTTAATGTCCCATTGACTCGACAAACAACGACATCTTTGTTGTCAGCAAAAATATGGGTAGGGCGCTGATCTGCCTCTACTAGTTGAGCAGCGCCATCAACGGTAATCGAGATCTGAGCCATGTCGCTAGCCTACCGAAGTCCGCAGCGCCATCGCTTCAATTTCTGATGCAAATTCTGGTGATTGCTCCAACAGCCTTCCATCAATTGATGCAACGGGCTGGGCGATACGAAGACTGCTTAAAAGAAAAGCCGACTGCACCTTGGAAAGTTCTGCTTCCTCAACGCTCTTTACAGCGACCCCGCAATACTCGACAACTAAAGCTCGCATGACTCCGGCAAGCACTCCATCACTTATTGGTGGGGTTATCCACTTACCATCTATCTTTAAGAGCAGATTGGTAACCGATCCCTCGCGTACTCGGCCCAACTCATTAACAATTATTGCCTCGTCAAAACCTTGCGACTTTACAGAGTTCAAAATATCCAACCTGTGCGTATACGGATAACTCTTTACGGGTTGGCCGGCTATAGATATTCGATCGCTATAGGTGACAAGAGATGCGGGTTCACGCAAAGGCGAATAAGGAAGGTGCACAGCGGACCAATTTCCTTCATTTCCAAAGGAGAGTCGTAGCAATCCGTTGGGATATGTCTCCGTCGAGCACAAAAGCGCAACGCCTTCGCGCACAGCATTTTCACCTGCTATTGAAAACCCTAACTGTTTACTGCTGGTGACCGCTCTTCGCATATGTCGAGACAATGCCCAAGGAAGATTTTCTACCGTCTTGATTGTTTCAAAAACTCCATCACCATTCATCCATCCCGCTTCACTGCATGGGCTATCAAGGAGATCCACTAAATCGCCGTTGTAAATAACCTTCATCGCTAAACTCCACCAGCAATCTTTATCAAGCGAGAGGCTTTGAGCTCTGTTTCTTCCCACTCTTTTTGCGACTCGCTACTAAAGGTAATGCCCGCCCCAGTTCCGAAATGAAGCTTTTCATCTTTCCAAAATATACGAATAGCAACAGATAATTCAGAGCGTTCGCCATGAACCCAACCCAAGATTCCGCAGTAAGGGCCGCGTGGATTTTCATTTTCCGAGATGGTTGATAGCGCAGATGATTTCGGAGCACCACTGACTGAACCAGGCGGAGAGATTGCGTTGAATATCTCTGCCCAACTAATCCCAGCAAGAAGATTTCCTTCAACGTCGGATACCAAATGCTGCAAACCCGGATGATCCTGGCTATAAAGAAGCTGTGTCACTTTAACCGATCCGCTCTCACAAATCATTCCTAGATCATTTCGCATCAAATCTACAATCATGATGTTTTCCGAACGGTCTTTAACTCCAAACTCTGAAGCACCAAGCAATTGTGTGCCTTTTATCGGAGAAGTCTTTACTCTCGTACCTTTTCGCTCAAGAAACAGTTCTGGAGAAGCTGATGCGATATTTAGATTAGGAATCTCTAGGTAACTGGCCCATGGGGCGGGATTATTGTTGAGAATCCTCCCAAACAAACCGCGCAGATTATTACTTGTAGTCTCGGCGGATAAAAGACGACATGCATTGACTTGATATACCCAGCCTTGTGCAATCAATTCACGAATTCGCTCAACATAGTTGATGTAACCAACTTGATCCGGATCACTGACCCAGCCAGATGTAATCGGCTCCCAATGCGAATCCGGAAAATCTGCATCAACCACAGTTGAAAACTTTGCAGCGGTAAATGCTCCTTCAAAGGTGGTAGAGACTGCCCAAAAATCTCCATCATCCAAACAGGAAGGGTCATGCGAGATCTCAACGAGATCACTCGCTAAACGTCCCCCCATCCAAAACAGGGGTTGATCCTTCTGGCTTGGCACGGGATAACGCTAACCAATCCCCCTTTAATTTGCGGATTTTGGCACTTTGGCGGATACGGCTCTCCTGCGCTAGATTTGCCCTCCTCGCGGACGTAGCGCAGTTGGTAGCGCGGAACCTTGCCAAGGTTCAGGTCGCCGGTTCGAACCCGGTCGTCCGCTCTGATACTCGCCGCATAGATTGAACTCTCTTCGAAGATTTGAATCTAGCGGCGATATTTATATGGTCGGGTGGCCGAGAGGCGAGGCAAGGGACTGCAAATCCCTCTACACGGGTTCAAATCCCGTCCCGACCTCCACTTTTAATGCAAGACTGTTGTCGTACCAACAACAACAGTGAGCTCGAATTAAGGAAAACATTATGATCGATGACGACTCTTTCAGACCGTGGGGCCGTTACGAAGTTTTGCAAGAAACCCCAACTCACAAGGTTAAATGTATTTATGTAACTCCTGGAGCTCGTCTGTCCTACCAAAGACATCAAAAACGACAAGAGCATTGGTTTATCGTTTCGGGAATTGCCACAGTTACTTTAGATGGCGAGATCTTTGAAAAGCTGCCTGGTGAAACTGTTGATGTTGCAACGGGCGTCCTTCATCGCATCGGAAATGAAGGTTCGGAAGAGCTTGTTTTTGTAGAGGTTCAAACAGGAACATACTTTGGTGAAGATGATATTGAGCGTATTCAGGATGATTACGCTCGTTAACTGACTGTTGTATAGTTCAGGCACCGAGGACGATTGGCTCAGCGGTAGAGCACCACATTGACATTGTGGGGGTCACTGGTTCGATCCCAGTATCGTCCACTCTCTTTAGATCTCCATCACAATCACCCTTGTAACTCACCAGTAGATCAATGTCTACTCGCGAGTTCGCATACCGCCTCCATAGAGTTAATACATGCGCCCAGCCACCACATATCCCACGATTATCCAAGGTGGCATGGGCATCGCCGTTTCATCATGGCAGTTGGCAAAAGCGGTATCAATTGCTGGTGAACTTGGAGTGATTTCAGGAACTGCAATTGATTCTGTAGTAGCTCGCCGCTTGCAAGATGGTGACTCAAGCGGCGATATTCGTAGAGCTATGGCTGCTTATCCTGATCAAGAAACTATCAGAGAGATCATGGATCGCTTTTTTATGGAGGGCGGACGACAAGAGGGTAAGCCTTATTTAGACGTGCCAAAGTTAAGCATTAAAGGAAATCTTTTCTCTAACAAACTCTTGGCGGTATCAAGTTTCGTCGAGGTGTGGCTGGCAAAAGAGGGACACGACGGAATAATCGGGATGAATATTCTCGAAAAAATTCAATTGGCTATTCCTGCTCAGTTATATGGAGCGATGTTGGCTAATGTTGATTACATTCTTATTGGTGCAGGTATTCCCGCCCAGGTTCCACATTTACTCAATGAAATTTCTGTTGGTAACAAGGTTGCGATGAAGGTAGATGTCGCTGACACGAAAGACAAGCACTATTTGCATTTTGATCCACGGACTCTAGGTATCGATAATTTCCCAATCAAAAGACCGCTCTTCTTAGCGATCGTTACCTCACATGCACTTGTTGCGTACTTAAACAAAGATGAAGAAACCAAACCAGATGGCTATGTTATCGAGTACCACGTTGCTGGTGGCCACAACGCTCCCCCTCGCGCAAAAAATCATGTTAGCGATGAAGGCGAAGCGATATACAACGAATTAGATGCACCAAACCTTGAAAAGATCTTTGCTTCAGGATCTCCATTTTGGTTAGCCGGTGGATATGCAACACCTGCAAAGGTGAAGGAGGCAATCTCTTTCGGAGCTAAAGGCGTACAGGTGGGATCATTATTTGCGCTAGCAAATGAATCAGGCTTCACACCTGAAAATCGCTCATCCATACTTACATCCCTAGCCGATCCAACGATGCGTGTAATGACAGATGCAAGCGCATCCCCTACCGGTTTTCCCTTTAAGGTAATTCAAAATAACCAAACCCTTTCAAATGAGAGTTTGTATGCAGAGCGCACTCGAATCTGCGACTTAGGTTATTTGCGAACCATGTTCCAACGCGAAAAGGGTGGCATTGGATACCGCTGCCCGGCAGAGCCATTGGATAATTACGAGTTCAAAAATGGTCAGGTGGATCAAGCGCAAGGTTCGAAATGTTTATGTAATGCATTGATGGCAGATATCGGATTGGGCCAAAGCCGACCTGATGGAAGAACAGAAATTTCACTTCTTACCTTTGGTTCAGATTTAGATGGACCTCGAGCGCTACGCGCCTTACATCCACAAGGCTGGAACGCCGTTCAGGCCTTAAATTTTCTCAAATCAGCAATCTAGTAACCTTTATTTTGTGTCAGAACTAGTCGCCAACCTTCCCTCTTTCGCATTTACAACACTGCTGCTTGTGATGGTGCCAGGGCAGGGTGTTGCAATGGTTTTGCGCCAATCAATTATGGGCGGACCTACGGCAGCCTTTCTTTCATCGCTCGGAAATTGTGTTGGGATTTTGATTTGGAGCGGTTCAAGTGCAATCGGTTTGTCGGCAATTTTCACCAGTTCTGATATGGCTTATTCAATTCTGAAATGGTCTGGCGTAATCTTCTTAACATTGATAAGTGCTCAAACTTTTCTTTCCCTACGCAAGGAGTTTGGGAAGTTTGATCTGCAGAGTCAAGCAACCACCACCCACTGGGCTTCTTTTAGGCTAGGACTGATTACAAACCTCACCAATGCAAAAGCCGCGGTTTATGCGGTTGCCTTCATTCCGGCTTTTATTCCCAAGGAAACTTCTCTTGGATTTGGAATCATCACCCTGGGATCGGTGTGGGCGCTGATATCCATCACATGGAACATCGCGTTGATTTGGACTGTGAAGAAATCATCTGCATACATCCAGAAGCCTTCGGTGCGCAGAGGCCTTACAGCAATCTCTGCTTTTGGAATCTTGGGAATCGCTATCGGCTTGGCAAGCTCTTAAATATTTTTAGTTAATGACTCAATAAAGGTCAACGAGTTTTGAAAGATAACCTCTTGGTCGTAATCCATCGTTGCAACATGGTAGCTATTGACCAATTCAATTCTGGCCTTATTGGTTGATCCGATCTCATCCAGAATTATCTCTGTGTTGGTTACAGGAAGAGTGTGATCCTCTACGGAATGGAAGAGCTGAACCGGAACGGTAACGCTCTTCAAATTGCGTCTAGTAATTCGAAGCATCTTCAATAGTTGATAAACACCACGTGTTGGAAGCGCGTCATAACCCCACTCAGTGATTCCCGGACGTTTGATGTCATCTCCGACGCTTGTGCGCATCTTTTGAAGTCTGGACATAAAGAAAGCAAGCTCTACAGGTACGCCCTTTACGTGAATCATTGGGTTAACCAGTATCAGCCCGCGTAATGTTTCATTATGTGAGGCAGCAACATTTAAAACTGTTCCTCCACCCATCGAAAGCCCAACGAGAAAAATGTGATCACAGCTTTTTCGAAGCTCACTCAATTCAAACTCAACCTTGGCTGGCCACTCTTGCCATTTCACCTTATTGAGATGCTCTGGTTGCGTGCCATGACCTGGAAGTAGTGGAACTCGAACTGTGTACCCCTTGGAATGTAAAAATTCGCCCCACGGACGCATAGAAGCTGGTGATCCAGTAAAACCGTGGACTAGCAAAACACCCACTCGGGCATTTTTTCCCGTGCCGGTAGCAGCCCAATCTTGCAACCAACCAACTGGTGCTCCTTCTACCGCCATATCCCTAGCCTACGACCGAAGCATTGTCGGAGCAATGACCTACGATTGTTCGCATGTCCAAGGTTGCAGATAGAAAACTCGCTGACACAACCTTTGCAGTTCTAGATCTTGAAACATCTGGTGGCTCCCCTCGATTAGGGGCGGGAATAACTGAAATTGGTGTTGTGAAAGTTAAAGGCGGGCAGGTTCTAGGAACCTTTCAAAGTTTTGTTGATCCCGGTCATGCGCTGCCGTACTTCATTACAGAGCTAACGGGCATCACTGATCAGATGCTGGTTTCTGCACCTTTTATTGATGAGATTCTTCCGACACTTTTTGAGTTTTTAGGTAACCCTGATGAGACGGTGGTCGTTGCACATAACTCGCCATTTGATCTCAGTTTCTTGAAAGCCGCTGCTCTGACGCATGAAATAGATTGGCCAGAGTATGTAACCGTTGATACAGCCCGACTTGCCAGAGCGGTTCTCGATCGGGACGAGGTAGCCAACTGCAAACTTTCAACTCTTTCTCAATTTTTTGGAGCAACAACATCTCCTAATCACCGAGCCCTGGATGATGCAACGGCCACCGTTGATGTTCTCCACGGCTTAATCGAGCGCCTTGGTGGATTTAATGTTTACAGTTTTGAAGAGATGCGAAACTTTCCATCCAAAAAGAAAAGAGCTAAGCGCCCAATCGCTGAGTGAGTTCAGCCCATTTAACAACAAGCTCTTGAGCAGCACCTGAATCGATTGCAGTATTAGCCGCCTTCACGCCCTCTGAAATTCTTTGATGCAATGTGTCATCGCTTTTTCCCTCAAAGGCTGCGATCGCTGCAGCCGCGTTGAGCACACACGCATCTCGGTGAGCGCCCTTTTCGCCCCTAAATATTGCGCGAGTGATACGCGCATTTTCCGCTCCATCTCCCCCAATTAAGGCCGAAATTGGGGCTCTGGAAATTCCAAACTCTTGGGGATCCAACAAACCGCTCGTAATCTCTTCTGTTCCAATACTCAATACAGAGGTGGTGGATGCAAGAGTGATCTCATCGAGGCCATCATCGCCTCGGAAAACAAAACCATCAACGCCACGATCACCAAGAACTTGCGCCATTACCAAGTGCATTCGTTCATTAGCCACCCCGATGGCTGCCGCTTGTGGCCGAGCAGGGTTAGCAAGTGGCCCCAAAATATTGAAAACGGTTGGTACGCCGAGCTCCTTGCGAGCCCCTGCCGCAAACTTCATCGCTGGATGAAATTTCGGAGCAAAGCAAAAACCAATTCCTAAGGTTGAAAAACTCTCCTCAACTTGCGCGCCATCTAAATTGATATTGATTCCTAAATTTTCGAGAAGATCTGCCGAACCTGATTTCGAGGAAGCAGCGCGGTTGCCATGCTTTATAACTTTGGCCCCTGCCGCCGCAGCGATGATCGCTGATGTAGTTGAAATATTTATTGTGTGTGCGCCATCTCCACCTGTTCCAACAGTGTCGACAGCTCTCTCGGTGATATTGATAGGAGCGCAGTGTTCATACATTTGAGCAACGAGCGCTCCCACCTCTTCAGCGCTTTCGCCCTTGTTTTTTAGCGCAAGAAGAAACTCTTTGATTGTTTCATTCTCGGCTTGCCCGGTAAGGATTTGATTCATGCACCACTGAACTCGGTCGACCTCAAGATCTAGACCTGAATTTATAATCGCTATGTGTTCACTCCACAGCGATGTGCTCATGAGAAAAGTTAAGCAGAAACTACAGCGGTCCCGCGCAGTAATTCTGCTGCGGTCTTTGCCAAAGTAAAGGGATCGATAGGGTGCACAACAGATGCCTCGGCGAGAGACCAAGCCGCTAGCCACTTATCTTCCTTACGGCCTGTAATCACAAGCACTGGAGGACAGTTGAAGACCTCATCCTTGAGTTGTCGAGCCATTCCTAAGCCGCCCTCTTGCGCCGCTTCCCCATCAAGAATGAAAAGGTCGGCACGAAAACCTCCCGCAAGATTTTTAGAGTCCACATAGGCACGTAAAGCCGGGCCTGTCGCAAATTGGTGAATCTCATGCTCGGGCAGGTCTTTCGCTACTCGAACTCCGAGGGCGGAGATTATTGAGGATCGAACTGAGGAGTCATCTGAGTAGATGATGATCTGTTTTTTACTCTCGGCCATGACTGCATTCTAATGAAAAAACCTTCACCCGCAGCCCACCGCAGGCTCTCAGAATCGCCATTTTTAAGGTGATCCGTTTCACCTCCATAGGGGCAAAATCGAGGGGTCTTGAGCGCTCTCTAGGCAGACGGCGTGCTTGTTTTCGGGAATAATCGCCCCTATGTCAAGCGCCGTAGCACACCACAAAATATCTCGTCCGAATGCTGTCGCGGTAGGAACAATCGTCTGGCTATCTAGCGAGCTGATGTTTTTCGCCGCACTCTTTGCGATGTACTTCACCATCCGCGCTGTGCAGGGACCGGAGATTTGGGCGGAGTCGACTCATTTACTGAGCATTCCATTTGCGTCATTCAACACAACTATTTTGGTTCTCTCTTCTGTGACATGCCAGTTTGGCGTTTTTGCAGCAGAGCGTTTTCAGAACCGTCGCACTGGAAAGTTGTACCAAGTAAATAAGTGGGGAATGCGCGAATGGTTTGCCACAACTTTCTTGATGGGATCATTCTTTATAGCAGGTCAAATTTATGAGTATGCACTCTTGGTCTCTGAAGGTCTTGCACTTTCTACCAATGCATATAGCTCCGTTTTTTACATCACTACTGGTTTCCACGGCTTGCATGTAACGGGTGGCCTCATCGCCTTCTTGATCGTAATGATCCGTGTTTCAAAGGCTCGCAGATTTACTCACCAGCAAGCGACTACCGCAATTGTGGTTTCGTATTACTGGCACTTCGTCGACGTTGTTTGGATCGCACTATTTGCTGCGATTTACCTGATTAAGTAGTAAGGAATATAAGTGAAGCGTCTATCCCGCTACCGTCGCCATAAGGCGGTTGGTCCGTCTTTGTTAATCTTTGCGTTACTCGCAATTGGTACAACATTTAGCGTTGCTAGTGCGACAACTACTGCGCAGACAACTACAGCTGATCGGTCAGCCCTTATCGAAGAAGGTCGTCAGATCTTCTTAAAGGGATGTTCCTCTTGTCACGGACTTAACTCTGAAGGCGGAGCAATAGCTCCATCGCTAGTAGGTGTTGGTGCTGCATCTGTAGATTTCCAAGTAGGTACCGGTCGTATGCCAATGGCAGATATGAGCACACAGGCAATGCGAAAAGAGCCTTTGTACACACCAGAAGAGACAGCGGCCCTAGCAGCTTATGTGGCATCTCTTGCACCAGGACCTGAAATTCCAACAGAAGAACAGTTGAATTATGAACGTGATGGAAGCACAGCTGAGGGCGGAGAGCTTTTTCGCAATAACTGCGCGATGTGCCACAACTTTGCCGGACAAGGTGGCGCGCTTACACAGGGAAAGTACGCACCAACCTTGATGGGTGTTGAACCAAAACACATTTACGAAGCAATGGTTACTGGGCCACAGGCGATGCCCGTGTTCAGTGACAAGACAATCACACCTGAAGAGAAGTTATCGATTATCAAGTGGATCAAGCATGCAGAGTCTGAACCAAATCTGGGCGGTGCATCCCTTGGTCGCGTAGGTCCTGTCACTGAAGGTTTACTTGCATGGACATTTGGTCTGGGAATTCTTATCGGTGTTGCTGTGTGGCTAGCGATGAAGGCGAGATAAATTATGTCTAATGAAATCGAAGCTATAAAAGATCCGGGCCTTCCAGCTCATGTGCATCGCAAAGCTGATCATGATCCTATAGCAGCACGTCGCGCGGAGCGACAAGTTGCTTCGATGTTTATGATCTCTGCACTTGGAACGGTTCTTCTCGTTGCATCATTTTTTATTCCAGAAGATGTCTTTATCTTTGTTCCGGTAATGGGTGATCAAAATGCACATCAACTAGGTCTTGGCTTGGGAATGGCGATCTCCTTGTTCTTCATCGGTATGGGAGCCATCCATTGGGCAAAAACCTTGATGCCGGATCAAGAGGTAATTGCACATCGCCATGAATTTAGATCACCTGATGAGGATCGCAAAGAGTTTGTAGCAGCTGTTAAGGATGGCGCACAGGCATCGGGGTTGGGAAGACGTTCACTCATCAAAAGATCGTTAGGTGCCGCCCTTGGTCTTTCAGCTATCTCACCACTCTTGCTACTACGTGATCTAGGCCCGCTTCCAGGAAATGATTTGAAGGAGACCTCTTGGAAATCTGGGACATACCTTGTTACAGATCCAGGTGATCGTCGAATTCGTGCCTCTGATCTTGAGGTTGGTGCGGTGGCACAGGTTTTGCCTGAGACTGATGATCCTGAGCATCGCAAGCTCAATGACATCGCCAAAGATGCTCTGCTTCTTATTCGCTTGCGCCCTGAGGAATTCAACCTTGATGCCGAGCGCCTTAGCTGGACCCATGAAGGCATCATCGCTTTCTCTAAGATCTGCTCACATATGGGTTGTGCTGTTGCCTTGTATGAACAAACAACCAAGCATCTGCTCTGCCCTTGCCATCAATCCACCTTTGATGTGACTCGTGCCGCCAAGGTTATTTTTGGACCTGCGGCTCGACCACTTCCGCAGTTAAATATCACAGTGGATGATGAGGGTTACCTAGTAGCCCGAACGCCATTTACCGAACCAGTTGGACCTAGCTTTTGGGGGCGCATCTCTTCATGACAACTGAACAGAAATTAGGACAGGTCGCCAATTACGTAGATGAGCGAACTGGTGCAGCGGCGTGGATGAAAAAGAACCTACAAAAGGTGTTTCCAGACCACTGGTCTTTCCTCTTAGGTGAAGTCGCTCTCTACTCATTCATCATCCTGCTTTTATCTGGAACATATCTAACCTTTTGGTTTGATCCTTCAGCACGTGAAGTTATTTACGAAGGCAGTTATGAACCTCTAGAGGGCGTGCAAATGTCTGCAGCGTATGCATCAACATTGCACATCTCATTTGAGGTGCGCGGTGGATTATTGATGCGCCAAATTCATCACTGGGCAGCGCTAATTTTTATGGCAGCAATTGTTGCTCACTTAATGCGGGTTTTCTTTACCGGTGCATTCCGCAAGCCACGTGAAGGTAACTGGATCATCGGTGTTGGACTTCTAACCCTTGGAATTGTTGAAGGTTTCCTCGGATACTCACTGCCAGATGATTTGCTCTCAGGCACAGGTATTAGAATTGCAGAGGCAATTATTCAAGCCATCCCTGTTGTGGGCTCCTATCTTTCCTACTTTGCCTTTGGAGGAGCCTTCCCTGGTGAAGCCTTCATCCCACGTATCTATACGGTGCATGTGCTGCTCTTGCCTGGAGCTTTCTTGGCACTTATTACTGCGCACTTAATGATGGTTTGGTACCAGAAGCACACGCAGTTCCCTGGTCCAGGTCGCACAGAAAAGAATGTTGTTGGATATCCATTGATGCCTGTGTACATGGCTAAGGCTGGAGGATTCTTCTTTATCGTCTTTGGTGTGATCGCATTCATCTCTGCGGTTGCATCTATCAATCCAATCTGGCTGTACGGCCCTTACACACCTGGCCAAATCTCGGCAGGCTCTCAACCAGACTGGTACATGGGTTGGCTAGATGGCTTGGTTCGTATGTCTCCTCCGATTGAAACCTACTTCTTTGGGTACACCGTTTCATGGAACATCTTGATTCCTGGATTGATCGTTCCTGGAATCTTGTTTACAGGCATGGCGCTTTATCCATTTATCGAAAGTTGGATCACCGGTGATAAGCGCGAGCATCATCTTCTTGATCGTCCTCGCAACGCACCAAACCGCACAGCGTTAGGTGCCATGTCGATTACTTTTATGATCGTTGCCTTGATCAACGGTGGAAACGATCTGATCGCAACTCACTTTGATTTATCAATTAATCAAATCATGTGGGGAACGAGATTTGGAATCTTTATTCTTCCGCCACTTGCCTTTGTTATCACTAAGCGCTTGTGTCTGTCTCTACAGCGGGCAGATCGTGAGCTAGTTCTGCATGGCCGCGAGACTGGACGTCTGCTCCGTCTGCCTCATGGTGAGTTCGTTGAAGTACATGAGCCAATCTCACCTGAGAAGGCTTATCTGTTGACTTCACATGAGCAAGCACCTGCGTTAGAGCTTCCAGAGGTCGATGCTCGTGGTGTTAAGCGTGCTGGTGCGATCAGAAACAAGATTCGCTCACGAATGAGCGTTGCACACTCTGAAGCAGTTCCTAAGGTTTCTGTAGATGATCTCAAGGAGATCGACAGTCACTAACCTCTAATTACAAGCCAAACACCCAGGGCGGTAACTCCTATTCCAAGGAGGCCTTGGGTGTTTACTTTTTCCCCAAACAAAAAGAAGGCTTCAATCGCTGTTGCTGGTGGAACTAGATAGAACAAAGATGAGACAGAGGCGGCGCTTCCTGTGTTCAGTAGCCACAGTAGAAGCAGAATCGCACCCACTGATAAAACAAGTACTAGCCACACAAAGGAAGCGGCAAAGCGTGAACTCCAGGTGATGTGGGTGTTGCCCGTTGCTAAAGCGATCACACCTAAGACCAAGCCTGTAAAGAGATATTGATAAGCGGTGCCTGCTACAAGTGGAATATCAGCACCCACCCGCTTTTGTAGAAGTGTTGCTGATGTACTTCCGATGAGAGCTACGACGATTGCCACAATTCCAGCGGTTGGAATATTCGAGTTCAATGATGGACCAAGGACAAGAATGACTCCACACAAACCAAGAAGCAATCCTGCAATTTGCGAAATTCGCAGCTGCTCCCCCAATACTTTTACCGCCAGGATCGAAACAAGTATCGGTTGCAAACTTGTAACAACGGCGGCGACACCTGCTGGCAATCCTAGGGAGATGGCGTAAAAGACACCACCTAAATAGCAAGCGTGCAGAAAGAATCCGATAAGTGAGGAGCGGGCGATTGCGCTTTTGCCAATGCGTACAGGCATCTTTAACAGATATGCAATTATGAAGAGAAGTACCGCGGCTATCAAAACTCGAATCGACAGGAATACGAATGGATCGGCATACGGTAATCCATATTTGGCTCCAACAAATCCTGTGCTCCACAATAGAACGAAGAGCGTTGGAGCAAATCGCGCTAAATTCAAGCTTCGCAGATCGCCTTCAGGGCTACTAAAGATTTAGCCATCCACTTTGGGTTATGAGCCATTGCACCCGTAGTTTTCAACCACCACTTTGCAAAGGCTGGGATATCGCTTGCATCAAAGGATTCGGTAACTACTGTTTGTGTTGCCGAAATTGCATTCAACTCATAGCTCCAGGTCCACTTCATCATGTGGCACCAGGTAATCTTCTTATTCTCTTCAAAAGCAACAACTGTGTTTTTGATGCGATAGGGAACTTTGATCTTCATCGCCATACCAAATTTCGCACCCAGAAAAAGTCGGTCAGGTCCAGAGATAGAGCGCTGAATAGTTCCAGATCCATCAAAGCGTTGATGGGCAGCTGGATTTGCCAGTAGATCGAAGATCACATGAGCAGGTGAATTGATGGTGATTCGGGCTTCAGCGGTATTCGGAAAATCAGTTGGAAGAATTTCAGCGCGAACTGAACTCATTAGTGAGCAGATGCAATCTCTGGCTTCTCATACTCTGTAACCATTCCAACAATCGAGATCACAAGAGCACCTAAACCGATTAATGAGAGCCACCAACCAATGATTAAACCCAGTGCAAACACACAGGCGCTCATCGCTACTGGTAGCGGCCACCATGAATGAGGACTATAGAAACCTAGCTCTCCTGCACCATCTGAGATTTCGGCGGTTAAGTTATCTTCGGGAAGGATTACGCCGATTCGCTTTTGTGTAAACCAGACATAGAAGCCAATCATTCCCGCCAAGCAGGCTGACAAAAGCATTCCAGCGATTCCAACTTCTTCGCCTCCGACCTGCCAGTAAATAACTGTCATGATCACATAGAAAACGCTAAGGCCACCAAATAATTTCCAGGATGCTTTCATGGCTTACTTGTGCCCTTCAGTCTTTACATGTGGGTGGTGAAGATCAAATGCTGGTCGCTCTGAAGAGATTCGTGGCATCGACAAGAAGTTATGGCGTGGTGGAGGACATGATGTCGCCCACTCCAATGAAGCTCCGTAACCCCATGGATCATCAACACCTACTAAAGGCGCTTTGCGTGTGATCCAGATATTGATTGCAAATGGAATCATTGAAAGAGCTAAGAGGAAGGAGCCAACTGTCGACACCGTGTTCATAAAGGTGAAGCCATCAGTCGGAAGGAAATCTGCATAACGGCGAGGGAAGCCCTTGATGCCCAACCAGTGCTGAATTAAAAATGTTAAGTGGAAACCAAAGAAGAGAGTCCAGAAGTGGATCTTACCAAGTGTCTCATTGAGCATGCGACCTGTGAACTTAGGCCACCAGAAGTAGAAACCGGCAAACATTGCAAACACCACAGTGCCAAAGAGAACATAGTGGAAGTGAGCAACTACAAAGTAGCTAGCTGAAACAGCGAAATCAAGTGGAGGTGAAGCGAGGATGATGCCTGTGATTCCGCCAAACAAGAAGGTGACCAGGAATCCCATAACCCACAACATTGGCGTTTCAAAGGTTACGTGACCACGCCACATAGTTCCGATCCAGTTGAAGAACTTCACACCAGTTGGAACACCGATCAAAAATGTCATGAATGAGAAGAACGGCAAAAGCACCTGACCACTTGCGAACATGTGGTGCGCCCATACTGAAACTGATAGCGCGGAAATCGCGATGGTTGCTGCAATCAAACCTAGATATCCAAAGATCGGTTTACGGCTAAAGACCGGCAAGATCTCTGTTGCAATTCCGAAGAACGGCAAAGCCAAGATATAAACTTCTGGGTGTCCAAAGAACCAGAACAAGTGCTGGAACAACATCACTCCACCATTGGCTGGATCAAAGAGATGTGTTCCATATAAACGGTCAGCTTCAAGACCAAGCAAGGCGGCAGCTAATGGTGGGAAAGCTAGAAGTACCAAGATCGCAGTGAGCAATACGTTCCAGGAGAAGATAGACATACGGAACATCGTCATACCTGGAGCACGCATTGTGAAGATCGTTGTAATGAAGTTAACGCCACCCAGAATTGTTCCAACACCGCTGATTGCCAAACCGACCAACCAAAGATCTGAACCGATTCCTGGTGAGTACTGCGCATTAGACAGAGGTGCATAAACGGTCCAACCAAATGAGGCCGCTCCACCTGGAGATAAGAATCCACCAAATGCCATCAATGAACCGAAGAGGTACAACCAGTAAGAGAGCATGTTAAGGCGCGGGAAAGCTACATCTGCTGCGCCGATCTGCAATGGCATGATCACATTGGCAAAACCAACAAATAGCGGGGTTGCAAACATAAGCAACATGATCGTTCCGTGCATTGTAAAGATTTGGTTGTACTGCTCATTGCTCAAGAACTGCATTCCTGGACGGGCCAACTCTGCACGTAGGGCAAGGGCTAGAACTCCACCAATAAGGAACCAGGCAAATGAGGTGATTAAATAGAGGTAACCGATCGTCTTATGATCAGTTGATGTAATCCATTTTACAAATGACTTTCCTTTAGGTGTTGGCATCGGACGACCCGCAGTCATTGTTGGCTTCTCTGCATATGTTGTCATGCTTGCCCTCCCTTAAGGGTTTCAAGATAAGCATCGTATTCAGCTGGGGTTACTACCTTTACGGTAAATAACATCTGAGTGTGATTGCGTCCGCATAAAATGTTGCAACGACCTGGGAACTCACCCAACTTATTGGCCGTGAACTCCAGGTGATTTGTGATTCCCGGAAGATTTTGCATCTGGATCATGAAGGCTGGAATCCAAAAACCATGAACTACATCATTGGCTGTAAGGGTGTAACGAACCCGCTCCCCTAGTGGAATAACCAGAGTTGGAGTTTGTTCTGGTGTTCCAGTTACTACCGCGTTGGGTCCTGCTTCTGGATAACCAAACTGCCATGACCACTGAATTCCTTCAACGGTAATTTCATGTGCGTAGGTCGTAGTTTTTTCAGTAATAACAGTTTGCTTTTGTGCTGTGTAATAAAAGAGAACTGCAACAATAATGAATGGAATGACCGTGTAAGCAACTTCTACTGGAACGTTATATTGAGTCTGCTTCGGAAAAGATGTGTCACCCTTTTTGCCACGATGGAAAATTGCTGGCCATAAAATTAAAATTAAAGTGATAACACCAACAACACCACCAGCGATCCAAGCGCCTTGCCACAGTGACAGGGATTGATCATTGACACTTGTTACACCTTCTTCAAAACCTAAGCCCGATACCTTTGAGCATCCGGTTAATAGAAGGATGGGGGCCAGGAGGAAGAGCGCTTTGAAGCGGCTAAAAGCGGAGCGTCGGGACATGGGGGTAAGGATAGTTTGTATTTCTCGTGAGCGTGGCATGAGCCCAATCTCCGCGAGGGGTGGCTCTGCTCACATTATTTGAGGTGGAGTGCAACCTCATCGGCGGCTGAGTTTCCATACGCCTCTTGGAACCTGGCTATGAACTCATCACGTGTAAAGCGGTACTCCTGAGTTCCCAAGGTTTCGATCACATAGGTGGCAATAAGCGCCCCTAGCTGAGCACATCGCTCATGTGAAACTCCCCAAGCAAGGCCTGCGATAAATCCAGAGCGGAATGAATCACCAACTCCTGTTGGATCGGTCTTGGATTTTTCCTGTGGGCAGGAAACTTGAACAAACTCCCCCGCCGCACTTTCAACCTTTGCGCCCTGTGAGCCAAGTGTGACAACCCTGTACTTGACCCGCTCCAAAATCTCTCGATCACTCCAGCCGGTTTTTTGCATTGCAAGTGCGAGTTCATACTCATTCAAAAATAGATAGGCCGCGCCATCGATCAGAAGTTTAATCTCTTCACCAGACATCCGCGCCATTTGCTGTGAAGGATCTGCTGCAAAATCGATCCCCAGTTGGCGACATACCTCTGAGTGTCGAAGCATCGCTTCGGGATCATCAGGTGAAATCACCATCATGTCTAACCGACCTGTTTTTTCCATAATGGGACTGAGCTCAATATTTCTCGCCTCTGACATCGCACCTGGAAAGAAAGACGCGATCTGATTGAGATCCTGATCTGTCGTTACTACAAAGTGAGCGGTATGTAATGTTGTTGAAACTAATGTGTGAGAGGTATCAACACCGTGTCGTGTCAGCCATGCCTCGTAATCGGCCCAATCCTTGCCTACTGCTGCAATCAAAATTGGATTAAGACCAAGTACACCCATTCCATATGCGATGTTGGCGGCGCAACCACCACGGCGAACATCCAAGCTATCAACGAGAAAACTGAGTGAGACCTTTTCTAATGAACCTGCGACAAGTGAGTTGGTGAACTTTCCGGAGAAAGTCATTAAATGGTCAAGACCTACCGAGCCCGCTACACCGATTTTCATGTAGGGATACTAATGTCTTAGCAGCTGTTTATTAGTTAAAGGAATCGCCGCAAGCACATGAGCCTGCTGCATTTGGATTATCGATTGTGAAACCTTGCTTTTCGATTGTGTCTACAAAGTCAATGGTGGCACCTGATAGGTATGGGTCAGACATCTTGTCTGTGATCACCTTAACGGCACCGAATTCGCGGATGATATCCCCATCCATATTGCGATCATCAAAGTACAGCTGGTACTTGAGTCCTGAGCAACCTCCAGGTTGGACAGCCACGCGAAGATTGAGGTCATCGCGACCCTCTTGCGCAAGCAGAGCAGCTACCTTTGATGCAGCTACATCGGTTAGAAGAATTCCTGTTGTTGTCGTTGCTTCAGTTGTCATTGTTGCTCTCCTCTATTGACTACAGATTAATCCTACTCCCCGCATCTGCCCCAAGCGAGTCGAAGAAATTAAGAGTCGGGCTCTATAGTTGCCCCATGACTGAGAATGAAGGCAAAGGCCGTCCCACCCCAAAGCGAAAAGACTCTGAATCTAAGCGCAAGGTCTCAACTCTTGCGCCCTTGGTAAGCAAGGAGCAGAAGCGTGCTTCAAAGGCTCTAGCAAAGGAGAGCCGCGTGGCTCAAAGAGCCGCTTACCTACGCGGCGATGAAGCTGCACTGCCAGCTCGTGATCGAGGAGCATCTCGACGTTATGTACGTAACTTTGTCGATTCTCGCCGATCAATCGGTGAGTACTTTCTTCCCATCATATTTGTAGTACTTGTACTTACTCTTTTCCCAGTAGCGGTTGTTCAAATCGGTGCGATCGCACTGATGTACTCAGTTCTTGTTATCGCCGTTATCGATGGAATCTTCTTATCACGCAAGATTCGTAAAGCGGTTGAAGCAAAATTCCCAGGTACATCTACCAAGGGTTTAGGAATGTATGCATGGCTACGATCAACGCAAATGCGTCGCTTACGTGCACCACATCCTCAAGTTAAGGTCGGCGACCCGATCAATTAAGCCCGAGGATTTGGACTTTGATTTTTCTCTGGATCTCGTTCAGGCAAATTTCCAAGAATCGAATCAATCGCTTTCATAATCTCGGCATCTAGTTTTACCCCAGATGCTTTGACATTTTCTTTAACCTGCTTTGGTTTAGTTGCGCCCATGATTGCACTGGATACATTTGGATTTTGAAGTACCCATGCGATTGCCAATTGAGACATGGACAAACCAGCTTGCTCTGCTATCGGCTTGAGATTTTGAACAGCTTCAAGAACCTCTTCACGTAGCCAACCCTTGATCATATTTGCGCCACTACCTTTATCCGTGGCGCGAGAACCTGCAGGTGCTTTCTTGCCAGGAAGATATTTTCCGGTCAAAACGCCTTGTGCCATCGGAGACCAAACAATCTGTCCAATACCCTCTTTTTCTGACAATGGAACAACCTCTGTTTCAATTACTCGCCACAATGCAGAGTACTGAGGTTGGCTAGAAACAAAACGGTTGTAGCCACGAGCATCCTGAATCGAAAGTGCTGACTTAATCTGCTCGGCGTTCCATTCAGAGAAACCTATGTAATGCACCTTTCCGGCACGGATCAAATCATTAAATGCTCCCAGCGATTCTTCAAGCGGCGTCTCATAATCAAAACGGTGCATCTGGTACAGATCAATATGATCTGTTTGCAGGCGCTTAAGGGATGCATTACATGATTCAATAATATGTTTACGCGATAGGCCTCGGTCATTTTTCCCAGTACCTGTAGGCCAATAAACCTTGGTGAACAGCTCATAGGACTCGCGACGGACTCCCTTGAGAGCCTTACCTAAAACTGTTTCTGCCTTAGTCCCTGCATACACATCTGCGGTATCAAAGGTAGTAATGCCTTCATCGAGTGCAGCTTTGACACATTTGATTGCCGCCTCTGACTCGATCTGATTTCCGTGAGTAATCCAGTTTCCATAGGAAATCTCTGAAACATACATTCCGGTACTGCCAAGGCGTCTGTATTCCATGTCTGTAAGCCTACGACGAGCGCGCCTAGTTGCCAACCCCAAACCATTGTGGTTTGGTTCGTTCACAACTTAATAGCTCTTCTACTGGGGGAAGTTCGGTGAAAATCCGACGCTGACCCGCAACCGTAACTCTTCAAATGAGAACCCTCTTTTAAAGACAAGTCGGATTACCCATTAGATCGAGATGAGACAAACACCCGCCGAGGTTTGCGGGGTGTGCTCCTAACACCACATATGTATTGGTTCATTCGCCATACGATGGTGCGGTTCACTCCCTGTGAGACTCTTTTAATTTGAGAGGCTACACAGCAATGAAGATCAAAGTATTTTTTGCGGTGCTTTTTTTGACCGCGTTATCAATTCCTCAAGCACAAGCTGCCGATACTGGTTGGCGCTATTGGGGTTACTTTCAAGCTGCACCTGGTGCAACGGCATGGACACCTGCAATGACGGGGCCGACTGTCGAAGTTGCCGATGGAGCGGTAGAAGGTTGGGCTTTCACATTCAGTAGTGATGCGATCCCTGATGCAAAAGCGCCAAAGGTTGCGCCATCTTTTTCTGCAATTTGCGGAAAGACAAAAGCGGTTGCTGGAAAAAAGCGAGTTGGCGTGATGGTTGATTTTGGTTCTGCAGTTCTTCGCCCCAAAGGTGAAGCACCTGGCCGATTGATTCAGCGATGCGTTGTTGCTGACAAAGATGCTTTAGGTATCGAGATCTTGGGCCAAGCGGTAAAGGTTCGGGCACAAGGTTCCGGCATTATTTGTGGCCTTAATGGATACCCGGCGAAAGAGTGTGGAGTCGAAATGAAAACTCCTAAGGGATACCTAAAGAAGTAATTATGAATAAACCATCACTGCACCCATTCACATGGTGGCTATGGGCTTTCGGATTGGCTATTGCCATAGTTCGATTTGATAGCACCTGGTTCACTGTTTCTTGCGTGGGTGCAGTCATGGTTATCGTTTACTCATTTCGTGATGATGCCCCTTGGGCTAAAAGTTTTGATTGGACATTAAAGCTTTCACTGTGGATCTTGGCATTGCGTACATTTATCGGAATCACAATTGGTGTACCAATCCCAGGAACAGAGATCTTCCGATTGCCGATTGTTCCGCTGCCATCATGGATGCCCGGGATTCGAATCGGAGGCGGTGTTACTTTGGAACGACTTTCTTCAGCGCTTTCAGAAGGGTTGCTGATCTGTTCCATCATCGCAATTTTCGGTGCAGCCGCTTCTCTTACTAGTCCACACCGGCTTCTGCGAGTTTTGCCGGTATATATCTACGAGTTTGCTGTTGCAGTTGTCATCGCAACATCGGTATTGCCTCAGCTCGTAACCTCAGTCAAAAGAATCCGTATGGCGCAACGATTACGTGGACAAGACACACGTGGATTTACTTCATGGAAAAGGGTTGCGATTCCTTTGCTTGAAGAATCACTTGCCAGATCTTTAGATTTAGCAGCTGCCATGGATAGTCGTGGATACGGTGTGAGCAAGAAACGTTCCCGCTACCGTCCCATTTCATGGCATCTCAAAGATTCACTTGTTGTGATCTCTGCCTTCGGTTTGGTCGTGATTTCATGATCAAGTTTTCCAATGTTTCCTTGATTTATCCAAACTCAACAAAAACCGTACTTGAAGATCTCAACCTTACAATTGCAGAAGGTGAATTAGTCTTGGTGATCGGTCCAACTGGTTCCGGTAAATCCTCCCTGCTTAGATTGATTAATGGTTTAGTCCCCCATCACACAGGCGGCATTCTTGCCGGTGATGTAAGCGTTGATGGAGTATCAACACAATTGAGTAAACCGGGCGGTATGGCTCATCTGATCGGAATCGTTGGTCAAAACCCAGCAAATGGCTTTGTTGCAGACACAGTTGAAGAAGAACTTGCATTTGGAATGGAGGTTCTCAACCTTCCCAATGAGGTGATGCGCAAACGTGTTGAAGAGATATTAGACTTACTAAGTCTTGCAGCGCTGCGCAACAGATCTATCGCAACCTTAAGTGGCGGCGAGCAACAGAGAGTTGCAATTGGTGCAGCTTTGGTTACCCATCCAAAGGTTTTGGTTTTGGATGAGCCAACTAGCGCCTTGGATCCAATAGCTGCAGAAGAAGTTTTATCGATCCTGTATCGATTGGTACATGACTTAGGTCTGACAGTTGTTATTGCAGAACACAAACTTGAACGAGTAATTCAATTCGCTGATCGAATTGTTTATATCAACGGTGATGGTGCGGCTAACGTGGGAACACCTGAAGAAATATTGATGAACTCCCCGATTGCGCCTCCCATAGTGCACTTAGCCAGAGCGTTAGGGATGAAAGAGATTGGTGTAACTGTGCGCGAAATGCGCAGAATGACTACGGATATCCGAGGCATTAAAGCTTCCGAGCCAGTTGCAGCTTTACCGAGGCCCTCGGAGGCGGTGATCTCCTTTGAAAAACTTACGGTTTCTTATGACAATCAAACCGCCCTCAATAGCGTTTCCGCCACAATTTTCGCCGGTGAAATCGTCGCGGTAATGGCCAGGAACGGAGCTGGAAAGAGTTCACTGCTAAAGACATTAGCTGGAGTCAATCGACCCAACAATGGAACAGTTTCTTTACTTGGACATGAACCATTTACTCTCCATGGCAAGAAGCGCAGAGAATCGATCGGCTTTATTCCACAAGAGCCTAGCGATCTCTTGTATGGGCAATCAGTGAAAATAGAGTGCGAACAAGCCGATCGGGATAACGATTTAGTTGAGGGAACCACACATGATGTTCTACAACAACTCGTTCCCGGTATATCGCTGTCTACTCATCCACGCGATCTATCAGAAGGTCAACGTCTTGGCTTAGCTCTAAGCGTTGTGCTTTCTTCAAATCCAGCTATCTTAATTTTGGATGAACCAACACGTGGGCTGGACTATGAGGCAAAGAGTGAGCTCACACGGATGTTAATTAAATTTGCTTCAACCTTTGGCAAGGCTGTCTTGCTTGCAACCCATGATGTGGAACTTGTAGCAGAGCTTGCTAGCAGGGTTATCTTCATCGCCGATGGAGATATCGTGGCAGATGGATCAACCTTGGATGTTTTGCTTTCCTCACCAGCTTTTGCACCACAGGTAGCAAAGGTGATGGCACCACAACCATGGCTAAGTGTTAAGGATGTAGTTGCCGCGATAGAAGGCGCTCAATGAAAACGACAGCAGATGTAATCTCTTTCTCTCGCAGAACTGCTTTTGTCCTATCTGTTGCCTCATTATTGAGCGCAGCTGGATTTCTGTGGCCTTTCTTCTTTGTCGGTAAAAATCTTCCGCAAACTCAACTATTTTTTTGGGGTGCGGTGGCTTCCTCTTTGGTCGTTGTCGTTCTCCAGATTTCAAGTCAGCAATTAGATGCAAAATCTGTGGCATTACTAGGGGTTTTATCTGCACTTATCGCAGCTCTGCGACCGCTTGGTGCTGGGGCTGTTGGAATTGAACCGATGTGGTTCGTGCTGATACTGAGTGCTCGTGTTTTTGGTGCATCTTTTGGTTTTCTCCTTGGAATGATTTCGATGTTTGTCTCTGCGCTGATGACTGGAGGGGTCGGTCCTTGGCTTGGTTACCAGGTTTTTGCCGCAGCATGGATTGGCTTGCTTGCAGGATCGTTGCCCAAGAAAACACGTGGTGGTTATGAGATTCTGATGTTGATTTGCTACAGCATCTTTGCCGCTGGATTGTTTGGCATCTTGATGGATCTGCAATTTTGGCCCTGGGCGCTTGGTTCAAATACCCAATTGTCCTACCTTCCCAATGGCGATCTTTCCGAGAATGTAGCCCGCTTTATAACCTTTCACTTTGCCACTGCAATGGCTTGGGATGTGCCACGGGCGATCTTCACCAGCACGCTCATCGCATTTACCGGAGGTGCGGTTCTTTCAGCGCTTCGCAGAACTCATACTCGGGCCGCTTTTATGGCACCGATAATCTTTAGCGAACGTGTGAGGCAACAAAAGGAAGTTTAACAACTTCGCATTGAGATTCGCGTCCACGTATGTCAATGATAAGAGTCTGGCCAATGTGAATATCAGATTGCAAAAGCGCTAAACCGATACCAACTTTCAAGGTTGGTGAAAATGTACCGCTCGTGACTTCGCCGATGGCGATTCCATTCAAATCTTTAACAACCATTCCAGCTCGTGGGATTCCACGGTCAAGAGATCGCAATGCAAAACTTTTGCGTGAGGCACCTTTTTCTCTTTGATCTTTAAGAATTTCAGAGCCAATGAAACTATCTTTTTTCCAGCCAATCGCCCAACTAGCACTTGCTTCAATCGGAGTAATGTGCAGACTGAGTTCATGGCCGTGCAATGGATAACCCATCTCTGTTCTTAATGTGTCACGTGCCCCTAATCCGCACACCAAGCCGCCCATTGATGCAATTACATCTGTGATTGCATCCCAAACCTGCGATGCATCCTCAACCTTGGGCAGAAGTTCAAAACCTAACTCTCCGGTGTATCCGGTACGGCACACAATGACATCTGCGCCAGAGATCTTTACATGGGTAAAGGCCATGTAATCGATCTCCGTCACGACTCCGAGTTGTTCCAACACTTGCGGTGCAAGCGGACCTTGAATCGCTAGAACCGCAAAATCATTGTGCAGGTTCTTTACCTCAATACATGCCGGTGCCTGCTCCTGCAGGACCTTGACCACATCAGAAGTGTTGGAGGCGTTAGGAACTAAGAAGAAATCTTCAGAAGAGTTTCGGTAGGCAATGAGGTCATCAATTACTCCTCCATCGGGAGTACAAAGCATGGTGTATTGAGCCGAACCATCCTCAACTTTGTTCAGATCATTTGTGAGACAGCGGTTGAGGAAGGCTAACGACCCTTCGCCCTTAACGGAGGCTTTTCCAAGATGGGATACATCAAAGAGGCCAACCCTTTCGCGAACCGCAGCATGCTCGGCCAAAACTCCAGCCCCTGGATACTCGATCGGCATCATCCAGCCACCAAAATCGGCCATCTTTGCGTTGAGCGCTAGATGCTTGTCATTAAGTGGGGAGCTCTTCATTGTGCAAACCTACCAAGAGTTCTATTACGCTTCAGGGTATGAGCAGATTAAAGATTACAGAAGGTGTCGTTAAAGATGAGGTTTTGGTCCTTGGGCTAGCTTCCACAAATTCAAAGGGTGGCCTAGCGATCGAAACTGGCGACTTGGCGATCGACACCAAAACAGTTCTTGCCCAACTTGCGGACATGGGCGCAACTGGAAAGTTTGATGAAGTTATAAAGGTACCTGGAACTCATGTTCGTTTATTGGTTTTCACGGGTCTTGGAAGTAAATCAGCACAGTACTCACATGAAACTCTACGCCGTGCAGCAGGTGCAGCTTCACGTGCACTTGCCGGCAACTCTTCAGCAACATTTTCTTTGCCTGCAAAAACGGTCCAAGAGGTTGCAGCTGTTGCTGAAGGTGCAGCGCTAGGTGCTTACTCATTTACCGAGTTTCGCGGTTCAACAAAGGCGGATTTCAAAGCCCCACTAAAGACGATCACCATTCACACAAAACTTTCAACGTCGGCAGATGCAAAGTCAGCGGTTTCACGTGCAGCCATTGTTGCTAAGTACACATACTTAGTCCGAGATTTAATTAACACTCCACCGAGCCACTTAACACCTGATTCATTTACAAAGAAAATGGCTGCGGTTGTGAAGGCCGCCGGCGGAGCTAAGGCTGGATTGAAGATTCAGATTTGGGATGAGAAGCAACTAAAGGCTCAAGGCTTTGGTGGAATTATTGGTGTAGGTCAGGGCTCTGCTAATCCCCCACGTTTGCTACATATTTCGTACACACCAAAGGGCAAGGATTACAAACGTTATGCCTATGTAGGAAAGGGAATCACCTTTGATACTGGTGGCTTGGCGCTTAAGCCAGCTGCTGGCATGGAAGCAATGAAATCAGATATGAGCGGTGCCGCAGCGGTGAGCGCAGCGGTAGTTGCCATTGCAGAGTTACAACTCAATGTTGCTATCGATGCCTGGGCTCCACTTGCAGAAAATATGCCCAGCGATACAGCAACACGTCCAAGTGACATCATCACAATCTTTGGTGGAAAAACAGTTGAAGTTCTAAATCCCGATGCTGAAGGTCGTTTAGTTCTGGCTGATGCATTAATGAAGGCGCAGAGCTCAAAGAATAAGTTGGATGGAATCGTTGATGTCGCGACGCTGACCGGTGCTCAAGTTGTTGCATTGGGAACCCGTACCAGTGCGGTCATGACAAATAACCAAGAGTTCAGCGATGCCTTCATGAAGGTCACCGCCCTCAGTGGAGAGCAGTTCTGGCCTATGCCATTGCCGGAAGAGCTTCGCGCCTCGTTGGACTCTCCAGTTGCCGATCTAGCAAATATCGGAGATCGCATGGGAGGCATGTTGGTTGCCGGCCTCTTTTTGAAGGATTTCGTCGCTGCCGATCTGCCATGGCTTCATTTAGATATTGCTGGACCTGCCTACAACGAAGCTAAGCCCCACGGCTACACACCGGTGGGCGGCACAGGAATCTCCTTACGCTCACTTGTGACATTGGCTGAGCAGGGGTAGCCCTGTCATGTGCATTGGGAAGTTTCACCCTCTTTGGGGCAAGATAGGCACCTAGCCCGCGTGGGCTCATGAAGGGAGCCGTTTAGTGTCTCAATTTGATCTCGTCATCCTTGGTGGAGGTAGTGGTGGTTACGCCGCTGCCCTTCGCGGCGCGCAGCTTGGTTTAAGCGTGGCCTTGATCGAAGCGGACAAGGTCGGCGGAACATGTCTTCATCGTGGGTGTATTCCTACTAAGGCTCTTTTGCACGCGGCTGAGATCGCCGATGGCGCTCGCGATGGTGCTCACTTTGGAGTGAAGTCAACCTTTGATGGCATTGATATGGCCGGAGTTAACTCCTATAAAGATGGAGTCATCAACAAACTGCATAAAGGTTTGTCAGGTCTAGTTAAGTCTCGCAACATTACTTATGTTGAAGGATATGGAAAGTTAGTTGCCAAGGACGCCGTTGAAGTAAATGGAGTTCGCTACACCGGCAAAAATGTCATTCTTGCAACGGGTTCTTATGCAAAGACTCTTCCAGGTCTTGAGATTGATGGCGAAAAAATCATCACATCAGATCACGGAACAAAGATGTCATATGTCCCAAAGAGCGTCATCGTTTTAGGTGGCGGAGTTATTGGTTGCGAATTCGCATCTGTCTGGAAGTCATTTGGCTCTGAGGTAACAATCATTGAAGGTCTGCCGCATCTAATTGCACTTGAAGATGAGTCTTCTAGTAAGCAACTGGAGCGGGCGTTCCGTAAGCGTGGAATCAACTTTGAGCTAGGTGTTCGCTTTAAGTCCGCCGAGAAAACTGGCAATGGGGTAACTGTCACCCTTGAAGATGGAAAGACATTTACCGCAGAGATCCTGATGGTCTCTGTAGGTCGTGGTCCAGTCACTGCAAATATCGGATATGAGGAGCAGGGCATAGCAATGGATCGCGGATATGTCCTAGTTGATGACAAGTGCCGCACAAATGTTCCAGGTATTTGGGCTGTAGGCGATTTGATTCCAACATTGCAGTTAGCCCACGTTGGTTTTGCTGAAGGAATTTTGGTGGCTGAAGAAATCGCCGGTTTAAACCCTCGTGCAATTAACTACGATGGAATTCCACGTGTTACATACTCAGATCCAGAGGTTGCATCTGTTGGTTTAACAACGGCAGAAGCAAAGAAACGTGGTCATGATGTAGTTGAACTCAGCTATGACTTGGCTGGAAATGGAAAGGCACAAATCCTTAACACTGCAGGTTCGATCAAGTTAGTTGCACAAAAAGATGGACCAGTACTTGGAATCCATATGGTTGGTGCACGCGTTGGTGAGCTTCTTGCAGAAGCAGAGTTGATTTATAACTGGGAGGCTCGCGCTAGTGATGTCGCTCCATTGATCCATGCACACCCAACACTGTCAGAGGCTATGGGCGAAGCTCATATGGCACTTGCAGGCAAACCGCTTCACGCACACGGATAACCAAGGAGAGAAATAGATGACATTCTCAGTAACGATGCCAGCACTTGGCGAAAGCGTTAGCGAAGGCACAGTCACTCGTTGGTTAAAGGCCGAAGGTGATCATGTCAATGTTGATGAGCCGCTCCTAGAAGTTTCAACTGACAAGGTTGATACAGAGATCCCTTCTCCAGTTTCCGGAACTCTGCAAAAGATTGTTGTGCAGATTGATCAAACCGTTCCGGTTGGAGCCGAGCTTGCAATAATTGCAGACGGTGTGTCCGAGCCAAAGATTTCCACTCCGGTGGCAGAGGTTCCAGCTCAGCCAGTGACACCAGTCGCTGTGGTTGAAACACAAGCACCTGTAACTCCACCTCCAGCTCCAGCTGCGCCAGCAGCACCAGCTCCTGTAGCAACTGGTGCGGGAACTGTCATCACAATGCCGGCACTTGGCGAGAGCGTTTCAGAAGGAACAGTCACACGTTGGCTTAAGAATGTTGGAGATTCAGTTGCAGTTGATGAAGCCCTGCTAGAAGTTTCAACCGACAAAGTTGATACTGAAATTCCTTCACCTGTTGCAGGAACACTTCTTGCTATCGATGTCGCAGTTGATACAACTGTTCCAGTCGGTGCGCGACTGGCATTGATCGGTTCAGCAGGTGGTGCTGTTTCAACACCTGCAGCTCCTGCGGCCGCGGCTCCCGTAGTTGCAGCACCCGTAACGCCACCTCCTGCTCCTGTTGTGTCCGCACCAGTGATATCCACTCCGGTGGCACAGGTTCCAGCCCAACCAGTGACAACATCTGCAGTGTCTCAATCAGTTACACAACCTGCAGATGCTTATGTCACTCCCCTTGTTCGCAAACTTGCATCAGAGCTTGGCGTCAATCTTGCGCAAGTTAAGGGAACAGGAATCGGCGGAAGAATTCGTCGTGAAGATGTCGAGGCTCAAGCCCGTCCCGTCGCTCCTGTTGCAGCCGCTGCGGTTGTTACAACACCATCTGCAGCTAAGCCAACTGTTGTCGCTGTATCCCCTCTTCGTGGAACAACAGTGACAATGTCACGACTTCGCAAAGTTATTGCTGCACGAATGGTTGAGTCACTTCAGGTCAGCGCACAGTTAACAACTGTTGTTGAGGTTGATGTAACAAAGATTGCACGACTTCGTGATCGTGCAAAGGCTAGTTTCGAAGCCAATGAAGGAGTAAAACTCTCCTTCCTTCCATTCTTTGCAGTTGCTGTATGTGAAGCGCTTAAACAGCATCCAGTTCTGAACTCATCTGTTGAAGGTGATCAAATTACCTATCATGCTGCAGAGCACCTAGGTGTAGCCGTTGATACAGAGCGCGGTTTACTTGTTCCGGTCATTGCAAATGCCGGCGATCTAAACATGGGTGGAATTGCACGAAAGATCGCTGACCTTGCTGCTCGCACACGAGACAGCAAAGTAACTCCCGGCGAACTTGGTGGCGGAACATTCACTCTGACAAACACAGGCAGTCGCGGTGCTTTGTTTGATACTCCCATTATTAATCAACCACAGGTAGCAATCCTTGGGCTCGGTGCGGTTGTAAAGCGTCCAATGGTTGTACGTGGTGAAGATGGTGGCGAAACTATTGCGATCCGCTCGATGGTGTACCTAGGTTTGTCCTATGACCACCGTGTTGTAGATGGTGCGGATGCTGCACGATTCCTGGTTACTTTGAAGGAGCGCCTCGAAGGCGGCGCCTTTGAATCTGATTTAGGTCTATAACTATTCATGTCCGTTCCTCAACGCATTGCAATCACTGGTGCATCCGGATTAATCGGTACTGCATTAGTTGGTCACCTCAAGGCTGAGGGCCACACTGTTCAACGTTTAGTGCGTCGTAGTCCAGTGGGTGCAGATGAAGTCCAGTGGGATCCACAAACAGGGTTTGTCGATTTGGAACCTTTACGCGGAGTCGATGCGGTTATTCACTTAGCAGGCGTTGGTGTTGGTGATAAGCGCTGGAACAAAAAGTACAAAGGTGAGATTCTCAATTCACGACTACTAGGAACAACTGCAATTGCAAAGGCAGTTGCCGAGTTGCAACCACAAGTATTTATCTCTGCATCTGCCATTGGTTGGTATGGTGAAAGTGGCAACCGTGCTGTTGTAGAAACAGATCGTGCTGGCGATGATTTTCTTGCAGCTGTTTGCCGCGAATGGGAAGCGGCAGCAGATCTTGCTGGCCAGGTGCGCACGGTAAAGATTCGCACAGGGCTTGTTTTGGACCCAACAGGTGGCGCACTTGGAAAGATGTTGCCATTATTCCGCTTGGGTCTTGGGGGAAAGTTAGGTAATGGAAAGCAGTGGTGGTCTTGGATCACCTTGCATGATCAAATCAGAGCGATTGTTTTTGCTTTAGAAAATCCAATTTCTGGTCCAGTTAATCTCACTGTGCCAAATCCTGTTACCAATCAGCAGTTCACCGCGGCTTTGGCTCGAGCGATGCATCGTCCCGCTTTATTTCCAGCTCCTGCGATCGCATTGAAAATTGCTTTGGGAGGGTTCTCTTCTGAAATTCTTGGTTCCAAGAAGGTAATTCCTCATGTGCTTCAAGAAGCTGGATTTACCTGGGATTACCCCCATATTTCAGAGGCTTTATCTGCTCTCATTGAGGATTAATTCAGCGGCTAATCGCCCTGAAAACAATGCACCTTGCTGTGACGGCACCGCTCGATGGTCACCAACAACATAGACATTCTCTGAAAACTTAACCTGTTGCGTTAACTCACGACCCACACTGTGAATGGGTAGGGCTGAAGGAATTTCATACTTAGCAAGTAATTGCCAATCATGAGTTCGAACTCCCCATATCAGTGCTAGATGTCTTCTGACATCCGATTCTGTTGCACCTAAAACTGTTGTTGTTGATATTAGGTTACTTCCAGATGGGGCGTAATCGGCAGAAATGTCAGAGATCGCTACCGAATTGATAATTGGACCACGATTTTGACCATCAACGACTAAACGTCCAGTACCAGATGGATTGGTTTCGACGGCGTGATACCAGGTGATGCAGCCAGCCATGCGTGGGAGTTCATTTAATCCTAAAAGCTGTGTCGCAGTAGTGGCATCGGTTGCAACAACTATTTTTGAGGCTTTGTAATCTCCAGATGAGGTGTGTGCGACACCGTGCTCGATGCTATCGACTTGAACACCATATCTAATTGAATTCACTCGAGCTGCAAGGGCCTTGGGTAATTCACCGACGCCTTTGCGAGGGATGCCAGGTGCGCCAGTTACAAAACTTTTGATAATTGATTGTCCATACCTTGCATCTACATTGTTCAACTCGGTCAAAAAGACTCCGTGCAGGAATGGTCGTAACACTCTTGAGTACGTAATACCCAGTGTTTCTAGCGCTTCTTCAACAGAAGCATTTTTCTTCGGCTGTGTGGCAATAAATCGAAGCAGAGCAATTTTTTCAGGAATAGATCCGGTCGCGCGATCAAGTGGGGTCCATGGAGCAACTCGAGGATCACCCAGCGCATGGCGATCATTGCCCAATGAAATTTCTATGACCCGGGGTGCAGCGATAAAATCAATTTCCTTAATGACATCTAGATCAACAAGGGCAGGGTACCTGGAGTTGATGAGTTGAAATCCTCGATCGCAAGTAAAACCATCAATAATGTCCGAAGCTACTCGACCTCCGGGACGGTCAGAGCTCTCAACTAATTGAACATCTACGCCTGCATTTTGCAATGTGATGGTTGCATTAATACCTGCAAGGCCAGCTCCAATAACGAGCACTTCTGAGGAGTTAGGCATGTGTACCAATCTTTCGAGCTTGATCAATAATTTGAGCGACAAGTAATGCGTCATCATTTGATACCGGCCAAGCAGTACCGTTGATAATCGCTGATGCGACCGCAGTGTAAAAAGATCCATAATTGCCAGGTTCGCCAATAATCTCTTCGATCTGTTCACCACGATGAATGTGAGCAACCGAAGTTGTCGGATCAGTCCAGAGGCCACCTTCCGGGAACTTACCCGCACGCAAAAGCGCCTCTTGTGGATCTAGTTCATTGACAACAAGTGCGCCTTGACTTCCTAGAATCCGAATTCGTGGACCTGGCGCTCCAACAACAGCGCTAGCTGATAAGTAAGAGTTCACGCCGCTATCGTGACGCAAAACCAACACCGCATCATCATCTGCAGCCCCGCGAATTGATCGAACGGTTGCAGTTACAAGTTCGGCCTTACCAAACCAATCAATCGCAGTAGAGATCAAGTGCGGCTGTAAATCCAACAACTGTCCACCGCCATCCTGTGCGCTCATATTTTCACGCCAGGATTGTGCATTGACCTCAGGACGGAAACGTTCAAATCTAGAATCCAATCGGTGGATATCACCCAAAACTCCACTAGCAAGAACCCTCTTAATAGTTAGAGCATCGCTATCCCAGCGACGGTTAAAGAAGGTTGACACTGGAATGCTGCGATCAATCGCAACATCAATAATCCTCTTAGTTTCTTTGAAATCTCTACCCATGGGTTTATCAATGACCGTAGGAATACCTGCTTCAAGTGCAGCTATAGCTTGTTCGGCATGAACAATGTTTGCAGATGCCACAACGACAAGATCTAATTGCTGCGTAACAAGCTCCTGCATCGTTGAAACAACTACCGTTTTGGGAAAATCCTCTAGTGCATGAGCAGCACGGGTTTGATTTGAGGTAAGCACAGCTGCTACTTCATAGCCACACCCTTTCAGTAAAGGCGCATGAAAGTAACGTCCAGCTAGTCCGTACCCTGCAATTCCAACCCGCAAATTCATGGTTAAGAGTTCTGTAACTTAGAAGGCCACCAAACTTTTCCACCAATGTCATGAACAAGTGCTGGAACCAGAATTGTTCGAACAATTAAAGTGTCCAACAAGACACCAAATGCGACGGCAAACCCAAGCTCAGCAAGGAACACCAAAGGCAGAACACCAAGCACGGCAAAGGTTGCAGCTAAAACAATTCCAGCAGAGGTGATGACTCCACCAGTCACAGTTAGGCCCTTGATTACACCGGCTCGAGTGCCGATCTTTGCACTTTCTTCACGTACTCGAGTCATGAGGAAGATGTTGTAATCAATACCTAAAGCGACCAGGAAGATGAAGGCAAACAATGGGAAGGAGGTATCTGCTCCTTTAAAGCCAAAGATGTTTTCAAACACCAGTTGGCATGCCCCTAGAGTTGCAAAGAAAGAGAGAACCACGGTTCCCAGCAATAGCGCTGCGGACAGGATGCTTCGCAGCAGTAAACCAAGAATTATCGTGATCAAAACCAAAACAATGGGAATAATGGTTCGGTTGTCTCGGTTTGCAGAAACATCGGTGTCATAGGCAACTGCTGTACTGCCTCCTACAAGAATACTTGGATCTATCGCATGAACTGCATTGCGAATAACAGGAATAACATCACGAGCTTCGACTGAATCTGGATTGAGGGTAAGTGTCGCATTCAAAATAACTTTGCCATCAACTACTTTGATTACAGGCAGTGGCTGCCCTGGGATTGCTTGCGATACTCGAGTTGGCTCAACAGATGAAACACCTTCGACATTCATAAGCGCAGCAGACACAGGATCTACCAACTCTTCCCGTACAACTACCTCTGTTGGTTGGCCTGAACCACCTGGGAAATGCTCTCCTAATAACTCAAGCCCAACAACTGAATCTGGACGTTGAGTAAACGCATCGGCGGTCGAAAGTCCCTTTGCATTCAAAGTTGTAGAAAAGCCAGCAAATACTGCAAGAACCAATGCGGTAATCATCCAGAGCTTGCGAGGACGTTTTTCAACCGCAGAGCCGATCTTTGCCCATGTACCTGTGAGTTGTGAATTGACATCATCATTACGTGGAATTCGTGGCCAGAAGATCCAGCGACCAAATGCAACTAGTAATGCAGGCAACAGGGTCAAAATAGTAACCATCGCTGCTGCAATACCAATCGCACCAACAGGTCCCAATCCGCGGTTGCCAGACAGATCACTTAATAACAACACCAACAGCGCGGCGATTACCGTTGAGCCAGATGCAAGAATTGGTTCAAAGACACCCTTGTATGCAGCCTTCATCGCTTGTGCCGGATGCTCGTAATGATGGAGCTCTTCTCGATAACGGGATATTAAGAGAAGCGCGTAATCCGTTGCTGCTCCTAAAACCAATACTGAGAGAATTCCCTGCGACTGACCATTGAGATCGATGACATCATTTTTAGTTAAGAGATAGACCAGACCTCCTGCAGTTGATAAGGCGATTACCGCAGAAAATAAAGGCAAGATCCACAGAACGGGTGATCGGTACACAACTATAAGAATCAAAGCCACGACAAGAAGTGTTGTCAAAAGAAGAGATGAATCAATCCCTTCGAATGCGCCAAAGAGATCTCCTAGCAGCGCACCAATTCCGGTCACATTTGAAACCAAACCAACTGATTGTGCAAACTCTGTCGAATCTTCACGCAGGGTTTCAATAACCTCCGGCAGTGCGGGTTTGTTGTTCGGTAGAGATCA
>Ga0247844_1001081_pt1 | contig 53578 bp, 49 predicted proteins | sample LaCtaG_FD_192421 | JGI IMG/M metagenome (GOLD analysis project Ga0247844, IMG submission 192421) | Freshwater microbial communities from meromictic Lake La Cruz, Castile-La Mancha, Spain - LaCruzMarch201714.5m_1 | ecosystem: Environmental > Aquatic > Freshwater > Lake | place: Spain: Castile-La... | reverse complement strand
TTTCCTATTATTGCCTTGATAGACGTAAGTTTATCGAACATAGTGATGGTAGTTTTGTTGGGAGGTCAGAGACCCCAAAACTGCCACACTTTTTTCTTCTCCCCTAAAAAACTACCGAACTATTGTTCATTGATGCTTGCCCAGAAATGATTGTTTTGTGCTTGGCGAATCAGCGCTTGCTCTCTTGCCACACTATTGATGCTTAAAGGCAATTCGCCAATCACTTCAATGATGCTTTCTTTCAGGGCTTCAAACTTTTCGGTTTCACCCGCCAAATGAGCCAAGGAAACTTCTACAATGTCTTTTTCAAATCGCATGGCTTTGAAATCAACATCTGAAACCGTGCGAAGCAATGGTTTTACAAAGGCTTTCAAAAGTTCCATTTTATCAGAAGTGAGGTTGTTCCAAAAGTTTTCATCCTCCAAGCGTTGCAGCTCATGTTTGGCTTCCATGATGACAACCGAATGTTGAGGAAGTGTTTCAACTTGCTTTCTGATTTTTTGAACTTCCCTGTTTACAATTTCTGAATTGTTTTGGGTTTGGGCTTCCTCAATCTTTTCCAATCGCACACCAAACAAACGAACAGGCAAAGGAACTTGACTCTTTGGTTCTTTTCCTTTTGGATTGATTTTAAAGTATTCAAAATTGTCCCAACAATCCAGAATAAGGAAGTTGTCTTTTTGAGTGCACCAAGGTTTTATTTTTTCGGGTTCAAGCAAACGAGTTCCTCTGCCTATCATTTGCCAAAACTTGGTATAACTGTAAACGGGTTTTGCGAAAACCAAATTCACCAATTCCCGAACGTCAATGCCCGTATCAAGCATGTCAACACTGATGGCAATACGCGGCATATCATTGTGAACAAACTGGTCAAGCAAACCGCCTTTGCCATAAACTCGTGGGTCTTCGCTTACCAAAACTTTGGCTAATTCACCTTTGTATTCGGGATAAAGCGAATCGAAGATTTCTTCTACACGTCTTGCGTGGGCTTTGCTGATACAAAAGAAAATAGTTTTGCCCGGTAATACTCCGTTGGCATCTTTGATAGATTCTTCCATGAATTCACGGACTATCAAAGCATTCGTTCCTCTATTGATCACCTTTTGTTCAATCTCAGTTCCTTCGTAATTGATTTCTGCAATTTCTTTTCCTTCCAACATTAGTTTTTGTTGGTCTTCCAAAGTAATTGTCCGCTTGTTTATTCCTTCATCCTGAAATTTAGTTTTGATTTTCATTACCTGAAAATTGCTCAGGAATGGCGGAATGTGATTTACCGCTTCGTCATAAGAATACGCAAATGTTGGAACGCCCTCTTCACATTCAAACAATTGAAAAGTGTTATGGTCAATTACATCGGTTGGCGTGGCTGTCAAGCCAAGCGTTACGGTATTGAAGTAATCCAAAATTTCCTGATACGTATTGTAAATGCTTCGGTGGCTTTCGTCCACCACAATCAAGTCAAAGAAATGCGGACTCAATGATTTTTCTTCACTGCGAATTACGTTCAACATGGTTGGATACGTTGAAACATAAATTCGCCTGTCGGTGGCAATTTCTTTTTCGCCTTGTTTGGGCCAGCGTGGTTCGTTGGGCAAATGCTCTTTGAATGCTTCCAAAGTTTGGTCACGAAGTGCAATTCTGTCCACAAGGAATAAAACTCTTTCTGCCCAACCTGCTCTCATTAGTGCGTCAACCAAAGCAATGCAAGTTCTTGTCTTGCCCGTTCCTGTCGCCATAACCAACAAAAATTTGCGTTTTCGTTTTTCGATGGCTTCCATCACAGCACGAATAGAGGCAACTTGATAATTACGGCCTGCAATTTTGGTATTGATGAGTTCACCTGCTAATGGTTTCCTCGCTTTGCGAATGTAGGCATAACGTTCAAGGTCGTCACGAGTCGGAAAGCCATAGACTTTCTTTGGTGGGTAATTGTCTAAGTCCCAAAAGAAAATGTCGTGTCCGTTGGTGTAAAAGCAGAAAGAAAGTTCACCACCATGTTGTTTTTGAATATTGTGACAATATTGTTTGGCTTGTTCTCGTCCGATTGCAGCATCAATTGATGTTTTTTTTGCTTCCACAACGGCAAGCGGTTTACCGTCCTTGCCCAATAAAACATAGTCGCTGTATTGGTGTCCGGCGTAGGGAGTTGCTGCTTCCTGAACAAGATTTTTATCCACAATTATATTGTATTCCTCAACCACCTGAGTTCGGTCAATAACATTCCAGCCCGCTTGTTTTAAGCGGTTGTCAATGATTTCTTTCCTTGTCAGTTTTTCGTTTTTCACTTTTCTATTCTACAATTTATAGTTGGTTAAAATACTTATAAATCCGTTTTAAAGTCGGAATGCGCTGTCCGTGCGTTGGCAAAAAATGGCTCATTCAGTTGGGTTTTTGGGTAAAACCAACTTGTATTATTTCTTTATTGGTTACTTGGTTTGTGTATCGACAAAGCCATTTTATACTCCTCATCATAAGGCAGTTGCAATTGCGATAGCATCTCGGGCATAGCTAACGCCCAACTGACATAGTAATAGGCGAGTATGTGATACCCGGAAAATGTTTTACCTGAAATTGAACTGATTCTATAATCGGCTTTTTCGGTGCTGAAGCCCTGTGTGCCTTGCGTAGCGATCTCAAAAGCCACCTTTTGTATGGCTTCCTGCGGCATTTCGGCAAAGTGTTTCAGGGCCTCCGCCATGTACATCATCACGGCCGAGTTTAACTTAATATTCGCTTGTGACTTTTGGAATTTCTCCATTTCCCTTTGTTTGTAAGGGTCGTTGGAGTCTAAATCGTAGGGGTCTTTTTCAATGGCATCGAGCAGATTATCAAAGTCGAGTCGTTTGCTGCGGTATTGTAGTTCATCCACCAACTCAAAATTTTGGTTGAGTTGCAAATCTTCCGCCCAGTTCATTATTAACTCATATTCTTCGGCGGGTTCTTTATCGGTTTTGTATTGCAGATATTCCTCATAAAAACTTTGTGCCTGTTTCAGTTCGGCGGTGCTTGCCTGAAAATCTTTGATAAAATCAATGCCAAACAAAGCCTTGTATTGCAGGGCAATGACGAGGGTATAGATCTTGCTTTTTGAAAGCACCTCTTTGGGCGAAAGTTCAAGCGTTTTTTTATCGGTTGTGGCCTTTAAACCTTCTTGAATCAAGGCATTGAGCGATAAAAATTGGGCAGGTCGTAAGGCAGGATAGGTCTGATAAAGAAAATCTTCGATGAATAAATCAATGGGCGTATTATAAATTTGAAGATTCAGCCCATTAAAAATTCTGTCAGAATAGTTGGCAATTCTATCCGCTGAAATGCCCATTTTCTGAATTTTTTGAAGAATAGGCGCTATCTTTTTGATAAAAGCCGCCTTATGTTGCTGATTGGCAGTAAAAAGTTGGTTGAGCCCTGCTTTTCGGGCATCAATCACAAACGCCAAATGCACCAATTCGTGCATGATCAGATGCTCAACCGCAGGATATTTTGGCTTATATTTTACGGTATGTTTGGGGCGGTCGTAGTTTTCGGCAAACTCAATTTTTGCTGCTGTCGGAATGCTCGTATCTTCAACAATATCTATTTCGGTGCCACCCTCAAATTCGAGTTGATGGCGATATTCAATAAATAGTTGCCTGTTCGGCTCTGATTCAACGATATTTTTGGCAAAATCAAAGGCTCGTCTGACCGAGTTTTCGTAGAGAATATCTTTGTTTTTATTGAGTTTAATGGCTTCAACGGTCGCTTCAAAAGCTTGATAGGTTTTATGTTCTTTTTCAGCAATCATGCCCAAACCAAAATGAGTATTCGGAAAATTTGGGTTGATTTTAAGGGCTTCGTTGAAGTATTTTTTTGCTTTTTCGAGGCTATTTTCTTGCAGCAGCAAATAACCGATATTGGTCAGACTGATGAAATCACGCACATTGGCAAGCAGTGCTTGGTCATAATATTTCATTGCCGTGGGAATATCATCTTTGAATTTTGCAAAGATGTTGCCCATCATAAGTAGCGCCCAACCGTTTTTGGGGTCCCAACGGAGCGCATCAATTAAACAATTGATTGCTTCGTCTTGGTCTCCTTCATCAGACAGTATTTGCCCCATAATTCGGTGGTATTCCGAATTTGTTGGTTTTTTTTCAATGAGAATTTTTAGGATTGGTTTTGCCTCGGAGTATTTTCCCTTTTCACAAAGGGCAATGGTCTTTTTGTAGTCGGCTTCCTGTGAGAGAATGCTTGGGGTATCAATTTCTATTTTTACCCAATTAGTATCAATGGTTACTTTTGGCTTGTAGGGTCCGTAAGTGTAAAAATTTGTTAACTCATTGATAATCAGTATATTACTACCCAACCCATTAGTTTAGGGAAAATGGTAAATAGAAAGTCGTCTATTTTGTGAATGATCTGCATTTAAATTAATTCTTGATTTTGTTAATGCTTTTTGCTCTTTTGGGAAGGTTGGCGGTGAAAAAACACCACCAACGGCATAAAAAAACGCCACCAACGGCATAAATATAGGACAAACCCGAATAGGCGGTGAAAAATTCACTCTTCTATTCGATTATTATGCCGCAGTTGGTCTTATGACCGACTGCTCTCTTGGGAAAGTTGGTGGTGAAAAAACACTGCACGGGCACGGTCCCGCTCGGGCGGCCCCGGCCGCTGCGGGCCCCGCACCAACGGCATAAAACACATTGCCCTCTACCGCACAAACCCCACCTTCTCCCCAACCTTCAAAACTGTATTCGTCGCCAATTCATGTACTTTTTTATTGCCAATCTGTACGGTTTGAACGGGTAGTTGCCCGTGCAAAACGGTGAGGGTAGTTTTGAGTTGGGTGCCCTGTTTTTGCTTCGTACAGGTTCCCCACGCGTAGCCGTTGGACCAGAAAAACGTGCCGGGTTGGTCGTTGAAATGAAGGGTTTTTTCTACGCCTGAGTACTGGAAACCGCTCAGAGCCAAGGTAGAAGCCCAGCTGATCATGGCGCGGGCGTAGTGGTGGCCGCATTCGGCTTCGTCAAAGGGGCTACGCTTGGCCCCGTCGTAGCGATAGCGGATGTTTTGGATGCATTGGAGGCCATCGTCGGTCATGTTTTCGTAGAGCATGCCGATGGCGGCGGTGTATTCAAAACCCGTCATCACTTCGGCAAAATACGGGAACGGCACCGTGGGGCGGCCTTTGGGCCAACTTGCCATGAGCAACGCGGGCTCGTCGGCCAGGGCGTAGGAGCGCATGTTGTTAAAATGCTCCGTCAGCGTGGCGCGGTAGTTGTATTTCAAAATGGATTTCAGCGAGGTCTGCACGTTTTGCGGTTTCACCAAATAGCCCAAACCGCACACGTGCGCCATGAATTGCCCCACCAATTGGTCCACCAAACAGCCTTTGGCCAACTGAAACGGCGGAAAATCGCCCTTGATGCTGTTCCAACCCGACATCGTGCCCTTCGCGAACTTGCGTCCTACGGGCGAGATCACCTGTTGCTCGTAATATTCACCGTTGAACAAGTGTTGGTCGGCCCACGTGCTGCCGCTTTGAAACAGGGTTTTGCATTGCTGCGCAAAAGCGGCATCGTGCATGGCTTCGGCCATTTTCTCGGTGGCTTTCAACGCACCCAAATACCAGATCTGCATCTGCGGATTGGGCCCGAAATATTCCACGTCCATGGTGTTGTGCTGTGCGCCGTCCATCACACCGTCGAGGTTGCCGTCCCAGCCGTCGGGTACCCACGCAAAGGCCAGCGCGCGCTTGATTTTCGGCCAGTTTTTTTGCAGAAAAGCGGTATTGCCCGACAGTTGCCAATCGCGGTAAAACTTCATGATGGTGCCCATTTGCCCGTCGGCGGCGGCCATGCCGTTGCCCGCGCCTTTATTTAGCGGCAGGCCCACCCGGAACTGCATGATGCCCGAGGTGCTGTCGAGGGCGTAGTTAAACTCCACGTCACGCATGGTTTGGGCCAGATCACCGAATAAAAAGGCCGTGGCCTGTTCGTAGTTCCAAACGTGTGTACACGAACCCGCGCAGGAGCCTTCACTATCCATGACGCCCTCCCAACCAAACATGCGACCGTCTTCGGTGCGGAAAACCGTTTGCGAGCGCAACGTACTGAGATTGAACAGCGCCGCTTCTTTGACGGCTTCGGGATAATCGCTTTTTAGGAAACTATTGACAAAGAGCAATGTCTCATTTTCAAGTTGGGGTAATTGCGGAACGGCCTTTTCGGCTACGTCCCAGGCGTCGGCGTAGCGAGTGGTGTAGTAGTTGCCCACGCGCTCTTTCGACCACGCAAAGCGGTTGGGAAAATGCCACGTGATAAAGAACGTAAACGACTCGGTTTGTTTGGGTTGAATCGTTTTCTTTACCGCCAACGACGCCATCGGGTCTTCATCGGCGAAGGTGGTTTTTTCGGTCAGTTTTCCGTCGTCCGTAAAATCATCCCAAAAATCCAGCAACGCATTTTCCCAGGCGTTGGGCACAGACGATGTGCGGTAGCTGACGTCTCCAACGGCGTTGGTACTCAGGGCAATCGTTCCCCACGCGGGGTCGGCTTTGTCCACTCCGTCGGAATACATGAAAATGCCCTGACCTGCTTTTCCTTGTCGAAATTGATTTTTATTCTGCTTTGCACCCGACGGATTGAACTCTCCTTTCCACGATTTGGAGCCTTTGGAACCGTCTTTCCCCACAAAATTTCGCATTGAACCCGCGACCGAAACCGTCAGCGGTTGGTTGGAGGTGTTGGTCACTTGGTACGTCAAAGTCGCCATCGGAAGGCCGCTGCGCTCGGCATCGCCGGGAATGAGGGGGTTGAAGGCTTTGATCTGAACGGTAACGGGCATTTTTTCGTCCGACAAATTCACCTGTCCAAACGGATACGCAGCGTCAAAACTCGCTTTGGCAAAACGCGGCAGACCGTGATGGTCCACGGGACGCCCTTCCATGTGTTGGTACTCATGCGTTTCGAGCGGGCCGATGAGGGCTTTGGCTTGCGCCTTTTCCGTCGGTTTTTTGACGTAAATGGCGAAGAATGGCGCCATATTGCCCGGCAAGGTCGTACTGAATCCTTTGCCCGGACGGTTCATAATTTCCCAATCCTGCAACTGCCCGCGTCCACCCAATGACACCGTGCCCGTTCCGATACCGCCGATGGGCATGGCAATGCGCGTGAGGTGTTGTTGGTCGTAATGTTTCAGTATGGGCCACTTTTGCGGTTTCCAAGGCGATTGGGCGAGGGCTTGAGTAGCGATGCAGAGGAGGAAAAGGAGTTTTTTCATTTTGGGTTCATTTTTTTATTATACCACGGAGCGGTCCGCCGCAGCGGTTTCACAGAGTCCGGCACAGAGTTACACGGAGTTGCTCTCTGTGAGACTCTGTGTATCAACTCGGTGGAACTCTGTGGTTAAAAAATCAATGCTTTGCGATTTCTTCCAAACTCACGCCCAGCATTCTCCTTGCCACTGCATTCAGCGCTGTTTTATCGCCTTCAAAGTGATAGGTGCGGCTGCGGTGGGTGAGGGTTTCGCCTTTTTTGAGGGCTTTGGCGGGAGAGGAAGATTCCAGTTCGTAGAACGGACCCATTTGAGTGCCGTCTTCTACCGGGCCGTCGTTGTAGGAGTTGGCGGCGTCGCCTTTGAAGGGTTCTTTCTGGATTTCCCACATCGAGTTGACGTAGTCGCCGGTGGGGTCTAAATCGTAGGTCACGATCGTTAATACCCCTTTTTCGGAATCATAACTTCCCATCGCAGGCTTCGCAATGCTCGGCGGAAGGCCGATCTTGCTGCGGTGTTTGCCGTCGGCTTTGAAGTACAACACGCTGTCTTCGATGATGAGGCGCTCGGCGGGGACTTTGCCGAAATAACTGTCGTTGATTTTGCTTTTATGATCAGCGCCGCCTTTAAAAGGAATCACAATTGTTGTTTGGGGAGTAGGATTAAACATCCCCAAAATCCAGATGGAAAGCAATCCCGTTTCTTTTTTCCAGTCGGGGCCTTGATTGGTGATTTTACTCACGGTTTCGTAGGCCACCGTTTTTACGTCTTTGAGCGGGAAATTGATGGCCGTTTCCACTTCCACTTTGCTGAGCGCTTCCACGCTGCGGTCAATGACAATGTCGAATTTGGTGCCTGAATAATTGGTCAGCGAAGCGGTTTTACGAAATGCTGCTTTGGATTTATCGGAAGAAACCACCTCAAACGGCTCGGAATCAATGACGGCGGGTACCTGCCAATCGTCGAATACGAATTGTTTACCTTGTTGAAAATAAATGGAAAACTGTCCGCCTTCGGGACCTATCCAGAAGCGGTCTTCGCCGCCGAAGGCACTCATGTGAGGCGTGAATTTACCCGATTCGAGCAGTTTATAATTCAACCAGCCGTAGCTGTTGCCGGAAGTACCGTTGGCCGTAGAGGTCATGACGCGGCCTTGCAAGGTACCAATGACGGCTACTTGGGCAGAGTCGTCGTCAAGGGCAGTAAGGACGAGTGGTTTTTGGTATTTTTTTAAGAATTCGAGGTCAGCCCCGAAAGAGTTTGAAGCGGAAGACATAGTTTCGTTTTTGGAAGAGGAACAACTCATACATACCATACCCATTATCAAAGTGACTATGGAGAGATTCAGAAAAGAGGATTTAGGGGTTGGAAACATAGCGCAGGGTAGGTTTAAGGTTGATTTTTGAGCCATTCGATGATGGCGGGGTACAGGTCAGCTGCTGTTTGGTTGGCAGTGCGATTTTTGTAGCAAGTTAGCACAAATTGGTTGAACTCTTTGAACCGATGAAAACCGCGCCCGTTCGCCATAAAATCTTCTTCCTTTTTGTTGATTTTTTCAAAATCTTCGGCGCTGAAATTATCGTAAGCGTAGAGGCTGAAAACGGCCCAGGTCATGTATTCGTTGAAGGTCAAATAGGCCGATTCGTACATGCCTTTATTCCCCGTTTTGGTTTGATTCCATTTTTTCCAATCGGGCATGGCCGCTTCTGCTTGCGGTAGGTGTCCGTGACCGGATTGACGTAGTTGTGGTCTATTTCAGTAAAAACCATCCGCGACCAAGCCCCTTCTTTTTCTGCCTCCGAGCGCGTGTCGGGAAGGTCGTTGGGGGCGGTGACAAACATGAGGGTTTGTTGAAAGCCATTATTGGCTACCCGAAACGTAAAATGAAAGCCGCCGTCCATGGCAGTCAGGTAGATTTTATAGCTGTCATAACGCGCTGGAAACTGACTTTCGGCCCATTTCCACATTTTTTGCATGGGCATATACAGTTCCGCACGGGCAATTTGTCGTTGGTAGTAGTCTTTATGTTGGGCATAAAAAGCCCTAAAATTTGATTTTTCGACGAAATCACGGAGCAAGGCGGGGCGGTCGGCAAGCCCCAGCGTGAGGGCGTTGATAGGGAATTTAATTCGGTAGACTCCGTTGTTAATGAGGTTATCTTCAGAAGTAAAGCTACGCATGATGGCGTCTTTGCGGAATTGGACGTAGTTATAACTGCCCAATTTGGTCATCTTTTTTGCCACATACATGACCATTGGATGGTCTTTGAAGGGGGAAAAATGGGTTTTTACGGCCTGAACATAAGGGTCTTTGTCGTTCAGCACATTTCGATAGCCCGTAAGTGCCACCAGAATGGCACTTAATTCGTAACTTTCGGGCATTTCGATGGTGGCTTGTTGGCGATTTTGGCCTTGATATTCGGCCGAAAAACGGGCTTTGGGAATGAGCGGATTGCCGCAGGAAGTACACAAAAAACCAAATAAAAAGACTGCGATAAGGAATTTTGAAGCCAAAAACGCTTTTTGTTGGATAGACATTTGAGAAAAATTTATTGGAGTTTCGCTTTGCCATTTTTTACTAAAAAAAGTGTAAAAAATGGTAGGTTTAAGGGGCAATTTTACCCATTTTTCTTTGGGAAAACTAAATAAAAATTGTAATTTTACGTTGAAAGAATCCTCTTGTTTTATTTTCAAAAATCAACCATGGCAGACAACAAAGAACAAAAATTTAAAGCCCTGCAAACAACGCTGGAGAAGCTGGACAAAGCCTACGGAAAAGGCACTGTAATGCGTCTCAGTGACAAAAAAGTAATGGACGTAGAAGTCATTTCAACTGGTTCGGTTGGTTTGGACTTAGCGTTAGGAATTGGCGGAATACCGCGCGGTCGTGTCGTAGAAATCTACGGCCCTGAATCTTCAGGAAAGACCACTCTTGCCATGCACTGCATTGCTGAAGCACAGAAAGCCGGCGGTTTGGCGGCCTTCATTGATGCTGAGCACGCTTTTGATCGCAGTTATGCCCAAAAATTAGGGATTGACACTCAAAACCTCCTTATTTCACAGCCTGATAACGGAGAACAAGCCCTCGAAATCGCCGAACATTTGATTTCGTCGGGTGCGATTGACATTATTGTCATTGACTCTGTGGCGGCTCTGGTTCCCAAAGCCGAAATCGAAGGTGAAATGGGAGACAGCAAAATGGGTTTACAAGCCCGTTTGATGTCGCAGGCCTTACGTAAATTAACGGGTGTTATCAACCGTACCAACTGCTGCTGTATCTTTATCAACCAATTACGCGATAAAATCGGCGTGATGTTTGGAAGCCCGGAAACAACGACGGGTGGTAACGCTCTCAAGTACTACGCTTCGGTACGTTTGGATATACGTCGTATTGGACAAATCAAAGAAAGCGCTGATAATATCACCGGTAACCGTACGAAGGTAAAAGTGGTAAAAAACAAATTGGCACCACCGTTCAAAGTGATTGAATTTGACATCATGTACGGCGAAGGTATCTCCAAAGTGGGCGAAATCATTGACTTGGCCGTAGAACTGGAAATTGTCAAAAAATCGGGTTCATGGTTTAGCTACGGAGGCAATCGCCTTTCGCAGGGCCGTGATGCCGTGAAGCAATTGTTGAAAGACAATCCGGAACTCACCGAAGAACTCGAAGCTAAAATCCGCGCCAAAGTTAACGAAGATGAAAACGCGCTGGTAGATACGCTGGAACCAAACGTGGTTGATGACGGAAAACCTGAGTAATCGGTAAGTTTACAGTCAACGGTTTACAAGTTTACAGTAAAAATAAACTCTTTTTCTTGCCCGTCAGTCGGAATCAAACCGACCGACGGGTATTTTTTATTTCAATATCTCCCTCGAAATCACCAGTTTTTGAATCTCACTGGTTCCTTCACCGATGGTGCAAAGTTTGCAGTCACGGTAAAATTTTTCTACCGGAAAATCTTTCGTAAATCCGTAGCCGCCAAATATTTGTACCGCTTCGTTGGCTACTCGCACCGATACCTCGGAGGCGTAATATTTGGCCGTTGCACTTTGTAAGGTCACTTTTTCACCCCTGTCCTTGCGGTCGGCAGCATCGTAAACGAGTAATTTAGCGGCCTCAATTTCGGTGTGCATATCGGCCAATTTGAAGGCAATTCCCTGAAACTGGGAAATAGCTTTGCCAAACTGATGACGTTCTTTGGAATACGCCAATGCAGCTTCATACGCACCGATTGCCGTTCCCAAACTCAAAGCAGCAATCGAGATACGACCTCCATCCAATACTTTCAGGGATTGTACAAAGCCTTCGCCTACTTCGCCCAACACCTGACTTTCGTGCACCCGACAGTCCTGAAAGATCATTTCGGCAGTTTCTGAGGCTCTCATACCGAGTTTATCTTCTTTTTTCCCTGCCAATAGTCCTTCAGTTCCTCGCTCAATTATGAAAGCAGTGGCGCCGCGTTTGTCGCCCGGTGCTCCTGTGCGTGCTATGACTACCGCCACATTGCCGCTTTTGCCGTGGGTTATAAAATTTTTGGTACCGTTCAAAACCCAACAGTTACCCTCTTTTACAGCTACGGTTCGCATATTTCCCGCGTCTGAACCCGTGTTGGGTTCGGTGAGCCCCCAGGCACCTATCCACTCGCCGCTTGCCAGTTTCGGTAAATATTTTTGTTTCTGTTCTTCGTTGCCAAACATCAATAGGTGATTGGTACAAAGGGAGTTATGAGCCGCCATTGATAAGCCAATGGAAGGATCCACTTTGCTGAGTTCCACAATCGCCGTCACGTACTCGCGGTAGCCCAATTCGGCTCCGCCGTAACTTTCCGGAACCAATATTCCCATGACCCCGAGCTCTCCTAATTTGTGAAATACGTCGGCAGGAAAATGCTGGCTTTCGTCCCAGATACGAACATGAGGTCGGATGTTTCTTTCGGCAAAATCACGTACGGATTGGGCAATTAATTCTTGGTTTTCTACAATTTGGACGGCCATAGTGTTGATGAATCTGAGTGGCAGTAAGGGACTCTTTTTTATCAATTTACAATTACTCAACGATTGTGCCAACAACTTCTTATCAAACGGTTTAGGAGGAAGATAAATGAGTGGATGAGTATTTTTTTAAAGGGGGGCTTATTTGTGCTAAAAACGTTAGTTAGACAAACAAAATTCGTTGCAAAAGCAATTTTAAAGGGGATAGTTTTTTGGTATAAACGCGCGATTTTGCCGTAAAATCAATAGGGTTTATACAAATTTGCGTTACTTTGAAAGGGATTGAAGAAAATCTTCTAATTTTGAGGCCGTTTTGTTGTCCTCAAAAAAATACAATTTTTGTTAGACTCAAACAGAATAACTAATCACCAAAGCATTACTATATGAAAATCGCTGTAGTAGGAACCGGATACGTAGGACTCGTGACAGGTACGTGTTTTGCAGAAACCGGTGTACAAGTATCGTGTGTTGATATTGACATTAAAAAAGTTGAAAAACTTAACAACGGAGTAGTTCCGATTTATGAACCAGGCTTAGAAGCGCTTTTTCACCGAAATGTAGCAGAGGGGCGCCTGAAATTTACGACTGACTTAGCAGAAGGTATTAAAGGAGCATCGGTTATCTTTTTGGCCCTGCCAACGCCTCCGGGCGAAGACGGTTCGGCAGATTTGAAATATATTTTGAAAGTGGCCGACGATTTGGGACAAATCATGACCGAATACGCTGTCCTTGTAGATAAAAGTACAGTACCTGTGGGAACGGCGGAGAAAGTATACGCTGCCGTTGCTAAAAATGCCAAAGTTGAATTTGATGTAGTTTCCAATCCTGAGTTTTTGCGGGAAGGGGTTGCTGTAGAGGACTTTATGAAGCCTGACCGAGTTGTGGTAGGAACAAAGTCTGACAGAGCTAAGAAAGTGATGGAAAAACTGTACGCGCCGTTGGTTCGTCAGGGGAATCCGGTGATTTTTATGGATGAGCGCTCGGCAGAAATGACCAAATACGCCGCAAACTCGTTTTTAGCGATGAAAATCACGTTCATGAACGAGATCGCCAACCTTTGCGAATTGGCAGGAGCGGATGTGGATAATGTTCGTAAAGGTATTGGTACCGATAGCCGCATCGGAAAACGTTTCCTGTTTGCAGGAATTGGGTACGGCGGTAGCTGTTTCCCCAAAGATGTACAGGCATTGGCCAAGACTTCGCAGGAATATAATTATGATTTCAAAGTGTTGAAATCAGTAATGGAAGTGAACGAAGCCCAAAAAACCAGAATGATTCCGCTGCTGAAAAAACACTTCAACGGTGATTTGAAAGGGAAAACGATTGCTGTTTGGGGCTTATCTTTCAAACCTTACACCGATGATATTCGTGAGGCTCCGGCGTTGGAAAATATTGCAATTTTGCTTGAAGAAGGTGCCAAGGTAATCGCTTACGATCCGGAAGGAATGGAAAATGTGCGAAACTACGTACTAGGCAATAAAATCACGTACGCACATACGCCTTATGCAGCTTTGGATGACGCTGATGCATTGATGATTTTTACGGAATGGCCGCAATTCCGTACACCTGAATTTGAAAAAATGACTTTGTTGATGAAAAGTAAGGTGATTTTTGACGGTCGAAACGTGTACGAATTGGACCAAATGAGAGAATTGGGGTATACGTATTATTCAATTGGCAGAGAAACCGTAAAAAGCTAAATAGAACACAGATTGAACGGATTAAAACAGATTTTATCCGTGTGAATCCGTTCAATCCGTGTCACCCGTGTTCCATTTTTTAAATTATTAATATGAAAAGAGTTCTCATTACCGGCGCGGCAGGATTTTTGGGGTCGCACTTATGCGATAGATTTATTGCTGAAGGATTTTATGTGATTGCGATGGATAACCTTGTTACGGGCGACCTCCGCAATATTGAACACCTGCGTTCAAATCCTAATTTCGAATTTCTTCACCATGATGTTTCAAAACACATTGTGATTGACGGAGATTTGCATTACATCCTCAATTTTGCTTCTCCCGCCAGCCCAATAGATTATTTAAAAATCCCGATTCAAACCTTAAAGGTAGGTTCGCTTGGAACGCACAATTGCCTTGGATTAGCGAAAGCAAAAGGTGCCCGGATTTTGGTCGCTTCTACTTCGGAAGTGTATGGTGACCCCCTCGTTCACCCACAAACGGAAGATTATTGGGGACACGTCAATCCGGTAGGTTTGCGCGGTTGCTACGACGAAGCCAAGCGCTTTCAGGAAGCCATTACGATGGCGTATCACCGTCACCACGGCGTAGAAACGCGTATCGTGCGTATCTTTAACACCTACGGCCCTCGGATGCGCCTAAACGACGGACGGGTATTGCCGGCATTTATCGGACAGGCGTTGCGCGGCGAAGATTTGACGGTGTTCGGGGATGGTTCGCAGACGCGCTCTTTCTGCTACGTGAGTGACCTTGTGGAAGGAATTTATCGGTTGTTGATGAGCGATTATGCCATGCCGGTCAACGTAGGAAATCCTGCCGAAATCACCATCGGTCAGTTTGCCGAAGAAATCATTAAATTGACAGGTACTACTCAAAAAGTAATCTATAAACCACTTCCTCAGGACGACCCAAAACAACGTCAGCCGGACATTACGATGGCGAAGCAGATTTTGGGTTGGGAACCTAAAGTATCGCGTGAAGAAGGGTTAAAAATTACGTACGACTACTTCAAGAATTTACCGGAAGACAGATTGTACGAAGAGACAAATCACCGGGAGTTTTAGACTATTTTAAACCTATAAGGTCTTCAAGACCTTATGGGTTTGACTTCAAAATGCCAGATAAGGGGCAATTTTATTGACTAACTTCTCGTCTAAAATCTTAATATTCAGCAAGTCCTGTGCGGTTTTGTAGGCCCCGTGTTGCTCACGGTAACGCACAATGATTTCAGACTGACGTTTGGATAAATAGGGGTGGCGGTCAAGTTCTTCTGGAGAAACCGTATTGATACTGATTTTATGAACCGTTGTTCGGATTTGAGCAAAATGATTTAACTCGCTTAACGCCAACGAATCCAGTCCAAAAACTTCAGAATACTGCGTCGTAGAGGCAAATCCTCCCAATCCATCCCGAAACTTCACGATCCGTGCCGCCAATTTGCTGCCAATGCCTTTTAAACGAATCAGTTGAGTCGTATCGGCCGTGTTGATGTCGAACGTAGTAACGACGGGTTTTGTATAGGCAGGCTTCACAGGAGTCGGAGGCAAAGAGGTGTTAGCTGTAGGTTGAGTGGGTGAAATACTGGCAACTGCCTGTTTTTCAGGGATGTTGATATATGGCTCAAGCCGCTCGTAGAGTGAGGCTTGGAGGCCGTATATTTTCTGTAAATCTTCTTTTTTGCGAAATTGCCCGCCTTTGGAGCGGTACTTTATAATCCGTGCGGCGATAAATTTTGGCATTCCCAGTTCCTGAAACTGTTCTGATGAAGCTAAGTTAGGGTCAAAGTAGAACAACGATAGTGGACGTTCGGGGTTATCAACTTCTTTTGAAGGATACGTTCTCTCGTAGGATTTGCCGTAAACAGGCTTTTCTGGTTGTATTTTTTCTAAAATTGCCAGCAAGCTATCGGCAGTACGGGCGTCACTTTGTGAGACTGTTTTGGGAGTTTGGTTGAAAAATCGGTCATACGCCAAGGGACCAAACCAACACAGCATCATAAGCACCGCCAATGCTAAAAATCCCCTTGCCTGACTGCGGGAAAGGCCAAATTCATCACGGATTACGAATAAAAGACGTTGAAACATATCGTTACGATTTCCAAATTTTTAAGTCAGTATAAGCGGCAATGTGGTCAAAATCAACATCGTTGTGACACAACTCAACGTTGAAATGAATGGCATATGCAGCTATGAGGCAATCATTGGGCTTGCGAATAGTGACGCCTTTTTTGCGGAGGGCACGGTAGAGTCGGGCGGCCGCAACTGCAACCTCTGTAGCCTCTAATTGCAGTATTCTCAGGGCTTTGAAATCTTCTTTTAATGCTTCAAAATCAGCATCTTCTCGGATTCCCTGCAATACTTCCTGAATAATGACGGGACAGACACACACCAGATTGTCCTGTAAGTCCTCATCCAACTGATTGGTTAGAGCAGAGGCCACATTCTTTCGGAAATCTACCCAAGCGGAGGTGTCATATAAGCGGTACTTCATAGGTTCTCATTTCATCTAAATCCCCATCCCAACCTTTGCCGCGCATTTGGCGTAAACGTTGTCGCCGCATGGTATTGATAAGTTCTTCCAAGGCAGTATCAATAATTTCCTTTTTTGTCTTCAGACTCGAATTCAGTTGCCGTATGGCAGCAATTTTGCTTTCGTCAATTTCTATGTTCGTTCTCATCATCTTTTCGTTATTACACACAAAAATAGCGAAATTATACACATTGTCAAAACCCTACTTCTTTCAATAAACTCAGGAATTGGTACTTGCGTTTGTTTGCAATACGGATGTGATTGACTTGATTTTCAGCCAGTTCTTTTCCTTCGGCGCTGAGATTACTCAGTGTGACCAAAATAGCTACGATAGCGCGGTAGTTGTCCATCGAAGAGGCATCGTCGATCCATTTTCGGATGTTGTTTTTGTAGAGACTGTACAGCTGTTCCGGAAAGGCTTGGGCGAGATGTTTGCCATAGATGCCATAGCTGTCAAAGGTTTTTTGAGAAGAAAGCAAATCCCAAAGTTCCTGCCAACGCTTATCAAAAACCAGCAAATTGGCTGTTTTGACGGGAAAGGGCTTGGGAATATCGCGGAATCCAAAATAACCGTATTGCTGCAACTCATTGATTTGCTTCAACGTAGCTTTTTTAAATTCCGCAAACAACGTATTCCATTGTTCCGTCGTACACAGTTGTTTCAGCGTGGGCAAAATGGAAATCCGCTCGTAGCCGGTTATGGCAAATTGCAACCGAAGTGTATTGATTTGTCCCAGTACATCTTTTTGTAATTGACACACATTCAGCAAGGTTTCAAACCAAAATTTGTTGACCGATGCTCCTTCGGAAAGCAGACTTTTGTCGCTCAAAAACTTCTCCAACACTTTTCGAGCTTCGGGGTAGTCTTTTGTGCTGATGCAATACTCTACGTATTCTTTCCGAAATTGATCAATGTGCTGGAAACGAGCCAGTAAAGTAGGAATTTTGTCGGTCTGTTTTTGAACTTCATACAACTTACGTTTCAGGATAACCAGTTCAGATTCGAGCGTGGATTCGTACGATGAAGAAGAATACGACCAAAACGTTCTGTTTTCTTCTGAATTAATACTGGGTTGTTTCAAGACTTTATCCAAAAATTGAACATACGCCAAATGCAAATCCGGATAACGATTAAATAACCTCAACAAATCAAACGTTAAGTTTCTGAAATGGTTATAGTAAAACGACATAGCGGGTTCCAACACCTCAAACAGTTCATCAGCAAGGACTTTCTGAAACTCAAACGGCGCTTTTTCTATCAATTTGGTGAGTTCGGAATATGTATTTTGAATAATTTGATTCACTACGCCATTGCTGTCGCTGAGGCGCTCACTTTGCTGCGTCAGTGTTTCGATGATGGCCAACAGAATAGGAGAGGCATCTTTGAGATTTCCTTTTTGGAGTGAATCCTGCGCTTTTTTCCACAATTGCTCGGCGGCGGGCAGAAATCGCTTCGTATCTTTCACGTTAAGCGAGCCCGAACGCTTTACGTTGGAAAGGCTCGTACGCAAGACATCGGCGTAATATTTGCGGTTGTTGTTCTCCGATTTTTCCGAAAAATGTACCAACAGCATATTCTTAAACTCTTTTTGAGTGGATGCAGCTTTTTGTACAAATTCCCGGAGTTCGGCCAAAGACACTTCTTCTAAAATCTGACTTACCGAATCCGTCTTTTTTTTGACTTTTACTTCTTTCTCTTTCTTGGTTTTGGTTTGTTTTTTCTCGTATTGAGGCAGGATTTGACGAAGTTTCAGCAGGGTAGCCACTTGGTGTTGGCAATGCTCGCTTTCGGTCGGACAGTCGCAGAAATGATCTAAAATGTTACGTTCGTCATCCAACAGGATTTCCACATTGAACGTTTCCTTGTCCTGTACTTCGGCTGTCCACTCGTTTTCTTTGGTATTTGAAATGGATTTTACTGCCTCGTTTTTAAAGAGCCGTTCCCCTGCTTTGACCAGATTGGCGGGAATCATTTTTTGAAAATCAGTAATCGTAAAGGCCATTGGGAAGAAAAAAGTTTGGTAAAAGTAGAAAAAACCAGTCTTTTCAAACAACATCACATAAACTTAAAATCAGGTACACCACCAAGATTACCCCGCAAATTTTCTAATTTTGCCCCTCATTCATTCATTCATTCACTAATTGATAATTCACTAATTGAAAATATGAGTCAAGCTCCAGCTACCTCTTTACAAGACATTGTGTCGCACGCCAAAGAATACGGATTTGTGTTTCCTTCTTCCGAAATTTATGACGGTTTGCAAGCGGTTTATGACTACGGTCAAAACGGCGTTGAATTAAAAAACAATCTCAAAAATATCTGGTGGAAAGCCATGACGCAGCTTAACGACAACCGCAGCGGCGGACCGATTGTCGGAATAGATGCCGCAATTTTCATGCATCCGCTTACGTGGAAGGCGTCGGGCCACATTGATGGTTTTAACGACCCGATGATTGACAACAAAGATTCCAAAAAACGCTACCGCGCCGACCAATTATTAGAAGGAAAAGCAGAGCAATATGCCGCCGAAGGAAAGGCTGAAAAAGCACAGGAATTGCTGAATGAAATGGGGCGTTTGTTGGGAAATAACGAACTCGAAGCTGTTCGTGAACTCATCATTGCTGAAGGCATCAAATGCCCAATTTCCGGAACGACTAACTGGACGGAAGTGCGTCAGTTTAACCTGATGTTCAGTACTCAGGTGGGTTCCGTGGCCGAAGATTCAACTGTGATTTATCTGCGTCCCGAAACGGCACAGGGGATTTTTGTTAACTTCCTGAACGTACAAAAGTCAGGTCGGATGAAAATTCCTTTTGGAATTGCGCAAATCGGGAAAGCATTTCGTAATGAGATAGTGGCACGTCAGTTTACGTTTCGGATGCGGGAGTTTGAACAAATGGAAATGCAATTTTTTGTGCGTCCGGGTACTGAAATGGAATGGTACGAAAAATGGCGTGATACGCGTCTGAAATTCCACCAAGCCGTGGGTTTGCCTGCCGAAAAATTGAAGTTTCACATTCACGAAAAATTGGCTCACTACGCCAATGCTGCTGTGGATATTGAGTATCAGTTTCCGTTTGGTTTTCGCGAAATCGAAGGAATTCACTCGCGTACCGATTTTGACTTGAAAAGCCACCAAGAACTTTCTAAAAAGAAACAACAATACTTCGACAACGACCTCGACGAAAACGGCAAGCCTTTCGGTAACTATATTCCGTACGTGGTAGAAACGTCGGTGGGTGCTGACCGTTTGTTTTTGGCGGTTTTTTGTCAGGCGTTTACCAAAGAAACGGTAGGAGAGGGTGATGCTCAGAAAGAGCGTACGGTATTGAAATTACATCCCGCTTTGGCACCTTTTAAAGCGGCGATTTTTCCGTTGGTGAAAAAAGACGGTTTGCCCGAAAAAGCGGAAGAAATTGTCAGAGCACTCCGAGGTGAGTTTCGCGTATTTTACGAAGAGCGCGATGCAATCGGCAAGCGTTACACGCGTCAGGATTTGATTGGTACGCCGTTCTGTATTGCGGTCGATTATCAGACGTTGGAAGACAACACTGTTACCATTCGTCACCGCGACAGCATGGAGCAGGAGCGCGTACACATCAGCGAATTGAAAGCTAAAATCGGTTATGCCGTATCGGAGCAGCGGATTTTGGAGTTGATATAGTTTTTTCTCAACCACAGAGACACAGAGAACCACAGAGAGAAAAATCAATCCTCTGTGAAGCTCCCATTCTCTGTGGTTATTTTATTTGTAAACTACGCCATTTTAACTTTAAACCGCTCGCGGTAGAGTTGGTAGAAACTGAGCGAATAGGCGATGTAAAAGCATGTTAAGGAGGCAATAATTGCAATATGCCCCTGCTTAATAAGGTTATAGTCGGAGAAGTATTTAGGTAGTTGAATAGTCCAGTACACTAAAAAAAATACCTGAGTACCTCTTCCAATAATTGCGTTTGTTTTCAGTGAGTTAATAAACTTTCTTTTCTTTGCGAGATACTGTCCTAAGTGAAGAATTGCTTGAGGTAACACCATCAATATAGGGGCGAATGCACAGGTAAAAATAATCCAGATAAAAAACTTACGCGGTACCAAATATGCAAACTGAAATGTAATCAATCCCACTAAAAGCGTGGTCACAATCGTGGGCCAACGAAAGTAGTTTTTCATGATTTGCCAATGTCTTTTAGAAATCTCTCCCGACAGACTTTCTTCATATTCAGCTTGAAGTTTCCCTAAACCAAATTCAGGTTTTCCACTTCCATCATTATACCAAACGTTGTAGTGATCCCATACTCGTAAAGGGCGTTTGTAATTCACAAAATCAGAGTGAACTTCCCCGAAGGCTTCCCCGAAAGTCTGCCCTTGGCTCATACGATCTTCGATTGCCAAAATATAATGGTCCAGCAATTCTTCATATAGGTCTTGGTATTTGATACCGCCTTCGATGATTTCTTTGCTGATCAAGTCAATTTGTTCGGCTGTTAGCTTCATATTATGCCCTATTTACTTTGAACCGTTCGCGGTAGAGTTGATAAAAACTGAGGGAATAGGCGATGTAAAAGCAGGTGATAGCAGCAACGAGTGATAGAGGTCCTTGTTTGAGAATGCTATAATTATCGCTAAAAGGAACTCGAAAGACCATCTGCCCTATTCCCAGAATGAATGTAAGCCTTAAATTTATCGCATGGCCTTTCAATGAAATAAAGAATCTTCTCCGACGGGAAATATAAAGCCACAAAGCGTAAATAAATTGGGGTAAAACCAGAAAAATGGGAGCAAATACACAAATAGCAATAACCCATTTAAAATATTGACGTGGAACAAGATACGCAAACTGAAATGTAAGCAATCCTACCAAGAGCGATGTTACAATTGTAGGCCAACGAAAGTAATTTTTCATGATTTGCCAATGCTTCTTGGAGATTTCTTCTGTTAAATTGTCTTGATATTCATCTTGCAGTTTTACTAATCCAAATTTAGGTTTCCCTCCGCTATCATAGCGGTCCCACACACTCAAAGGGCGTTTATAGTTTATAAAGTCAGTATGCACCTCTTCAAACGCCTCTCCAAAAGTCTGCCCATGACTTATTCGGTCTTCAATCGCCAAAATATAATGATCCAACAATTCTTCGTATAAGTCTTGGTATTTAATACCGCCTTCAATGATTTCTTTGCTAATAAGGTCTACTTGTTCGGTTGTTAGCTTCATCCGAGGGAAGGTTTTAGGTTTAGGATTTTTTGGAGATTAGAGACAAAATCGGTCAACTCTGACACGGCACTTTGGGCTTGTTGGTGACCGGTTTCGGTGAGTTTGTAATACTTTCGATTGCGTCCGTCTACCAAGCTATTTTCGGTAGAAAGTACGCCTTCCGCTTCCAATTTGTGTAAAGTTGGGTAAAGTGCCCCTTCGGTAAGTTGAAGCTCGCCCGCCGTGATTTCGCGCACCTTTTGCGTGATTTCGTAGCCGTACATGCGTTTGTTGTCCTGCAAAAGTTGCAGCACGATGGCACTTAGGCAGCCTTTGAGGTAGGTTTGTTGTTGCATACTGCAAATATACATGACATTTCTATATACCAAATTTTCTTATGTATTAAATTTGTTTGTTTTTTTTAACTTTGTCAAAGTTATAAACCGAGGCGCGTAGCCTTTGAAAAAGTTGATTTTATGACTGCACTTCCTAAAAAATACTACACGCCCGAAGAATATTTGGAATTGGAAGAAAAGGCGTCTTATAAAAGCGAATACTTCGATGGTCAAATCTACCCGCTGGGCGATTTTGAAGGAGATACCCCCGAAGCAATGGCGGGGGCAAAGCCGGCGCATAATGCGATAAGAGAAAATTTGTCTATTGAAATTGGAGCTTTTTTGAAAAAAAAATCGTGCCGCTCTTATTCAAGCGATCAACGGGTTTTTATTCCTTCTAATGGGCTTTATTCTTACCCTGATGTAGTGGTGGTTTGTGGGAAACCTGAATTCTCCGACACACAAACCGGCAGTTTGACTAACCCTGTCTTGCTGATTGAAGTGCTTTCACAAAGTACTGCCAACTACGACAGAGGTGAGAAATTTGAACTTTACCGTGATATTCCTACGTTTAGAGAATATCTTTTAATAGACTCGCGCCGAATTTGGGCAGAACTTTGGCGAAAAAGTACCGAGGGAATTTGGTCGTTAGTCTTTGAAGGGAAATCATTGGATTTGACCGTGCGTTTAGAAACGATTGGGGCAGAATTACTGCTCCGTGACTTATACGTCAATACCGAGGATTTGCCGGAAACCGTTTTTAGAATTAGATAACCACAGAAATAAATAAAGCATGAAAAAGGATTGAAAGATACACCCAAAGCGTCTTTCAGTCCTTTTTCTTTTTTCATTCTCCACCGTTCGTTATGTACAATCTTCAATTTTGGCTGCTTTGTCTCAGCAATTTCCTGTTTTCAGCCAGTTTTCAAATGATGATTCCCGAACTGCCCGATTACCTGACTGCCATGGGCGGGCAACAACACATCGGTCTCATCATTGCTCTTTTTACATTGACAGCCGGTTTGTCTCGACCTTTTAGCGGGAAACTCACCGATTCCATCGGGCGCGTGCCCGTTATGGCCTTTGGGTCGTTGGTGTGTTGTGTGTGCAGTTTAGTGTACCCTTTTGTACATGTCGTTTGGGGATTTTTGCTGTTGCGTTTTCTGCACGGATTTTCTACCGGTACAAAACCCACCGCTACGGCAGCTTACGTAGCGGACATCATCCCCGAAAATCGTCGGGGAGAAGCGGCCGGAATGCTGGGGATTTTTACTGCTACCGGGATGTCCATCGGGCCTGCCATCGGGAGTTTTCTAACGACCTCGTTTGGCATCAACCCCATGTTTTATGTGGCGTCTTCTTTTGCGTTGTTTTCTATTTTGATCTTGCTCAATATGAAAGAAACATTGGTTGAGAAAGTACCTTTCAGTTGGAAGTTGTTCAAAATAACTCGCTATGACCTATTTGAGCCGCGCGTTTTCAGCGTTTTTCTGGTCATGTTTTGTGTTTCCTTCTCATCTGGAGTGATTCTGACGTTGATTCCTGATTTAAGCAAAACGGTAGGGGTGCATAACAAAGGACTGTTTTTTACGGTCTATACTGTTGCTTCATTACTCATTCGAGTAGTGGCGAGTAAGTCCTCCGATATTTATGGACGTGTCTCTGTGATGATTGTTTCCACGGTTATTTTGGCAATTGGGATGTCCATTTTAGGTTTCACTCAATCCGCTTTCGGTTTTTGGACGGCTGCTGTTTTATTTGGTTTTTCGTGGGGACTGAATACTCCCACTTTGACGGCTTGGGCCATTGACTTGAGCCATCCCGATTACCGAGGCCGAGCATTGGCTACGATGTACATTGCGCTGGAGGCAGGAATCGGTGTAGGGGCCTGGTGGTCAGGGTGGTGGTACGGTGGAAAAATAGCCAATATCCCTTTTGCGTTCTATGTGTCGGCTGTACTTGCGGTGGCTTCGTTGGGTTATTTGATTTGGTGGAAGCGGGCAAAAGAGGTGTTGGCAGGATAAAAATTAAAAACTAATGACTTAACTCAGTACAACGCGTTGGTTTGTGTCGTAATTTTGTCCATCAATGCAAGAACTTCGCACGCTTATCGGAAAAGAAATCACGCTGGAATGGCGGCAACGTTACGCCCTTAACGGGATGTTGTTGTACATTGTAAGCACCGTATTTGTTTGTTACCTGAGTTTCCGACTCAAATCCAATCAACTGACACCCATCACCTGGAATACACTTTTCTGGATTATTCTTCTTTTTACGGCGGTTAATGCCGTTTCAAAGAGTTTTACCCAAGAACGCGCCGGACGGCTGTTGTACTATTACACGTTGGCGAGCCCGCAGGGAATTATTCTTTCCAAAATTCTGTACAATTCGGTTCTGATGTTGATTTTGTCGTTGGCAGGTTTTGGGTTTTATGCGTTTGTGATGGGGAATCCCGTCGGGGATTTGCCCATGTATCTGCTCACCATTGTCTTATCAAGTATTGGATTTGCTTCGTCACTGACGATGGTAGCGGGCATTGCTTCTAAAGCAGAAAACAACGGTGCGTTGATGGCAATTTTGAGTTTTCCCGTTATTATTCCGATGCTTTTGATGGTTATGAAACTGGCCAAAAATGCCATGGATGGCCTTGACCGCAGTGCAAGCAGTGATGAAGTGTTGGTATTGTTGGCATTGGATGCGATTGTCGTAACTTTGTCTTTAATTTTGTTTCCTTATTTGTGGAGAAGTTGATTTTGAAGTAATAGAAGATAACAACCCAATGAAGAATAACTGGTGGAAAATAGTAGCGGTCATCCTTTTGAGCTACACAATTTACTTTGGACTGATGGGAACCGTGCCCCGTCGGGCTATTCTGAATGAAAGCATCCGTAATGTCTATTTTCACGTTCCGATGTGGTTTGCAATGATTGCGATGCTGAGTACTTCGGTTTTTAACGCAGTACGTTATTTGCGCAGCAACGACCTTAGTTATGACATCAAGTCGGTAGAGTTTACAAATGTCGCTATTTTGCTTGGTATTCTTGGTTGTGCTACAGGTTCTATTTGGGCTACTTTTACCTGGGGTGACCCTTGGCCCAATGACCCCAAACTCAACAGTGTAGCTATTAGTATGTTGATGTATTTTGCGTATTTGATTTTACGCGGGTCATTTGAAGACGAACAGCGACGCGCTCGGATTTCGGCAGTTTATAATATCTTAGCTTTTTCCGTATTCATTCCGCTCATCTTTATATTGCCTCGCCTGACCGATTCGTTACATCCGGGCAATGGCGGAAATCCAGCGTTCAGCGATTATGACATGGACAGCCAAATGCGCCGGGTTTTTTACCCTGCCGTGATTGGATGGGCGCTTTTGGGGACATGGATTGCGACGTTGCGGGTGCGGATACGGAGACTGAGCGAAATAGAAGATTAAATAGAAAAGGGTGAAAAAATTGTGTTTTTGATGGTTCATAATGCCATTTTTAGCTCAAAGTCAGTCTGTTGGATATGATAAGCTTACTTTTAAGTTTACCCCCAGTAGCTTGATGTCTCTTACGAGTCCTGCCTGGCAATTTGGGTTGGAATATCGCCCTAAAAAAAGCTTTGGTATTAACACTGAAATAGGGACTAATTTGAGTGGATTAAGATATGGGTTCAAGTGTCTGTCCTGTTCGGGAGAACAGTATTATCATACTAATTATAAATGGCGGCAGGAATTTAGATGGTATATGACTCCGGGGCCAAATCCGGAATGGTATTTTGCCCAAGAAGTGTTTTTGATAAATGATAATTATCGTTTACGAAACGGACTGTCTAAACAAGATTCGATAAGTTATCACTTTGAGAGAGCCGAGTACAGTCGCATTAGCTTTGGAACAGCTTCGAAATTTGGAGTTCTTTATAATTTTAGCAAAAATACTCGTTTAGAAATTTTTGCCGGATTGGGCATTCGCCTGCACTATTCAAATGTAAAATTAATTAATGAGAAGAAAATCGGAATGATAAGTAGTGGCGATACCGCTTTTGACCGTGTTCGTCCTAACACAACTGAAATTTGGCCACATATTTCGGCAGGTTTTAAATTAGGGTATGTACTTTGGAGAGAAAATGAAAGAACAAAAATTAAATGATTTTAACAATGAAAAATAAAGTAAGCGTTGCCGTTTTTACCCTTATAAATTTTGTGTTGTCACTAAACCTCTTTGCCCAACAATCTGTTAAACAGGAAGTAGCTATGGCTGACCAAATGCGGGCCGATGGAAAAATTTGGGTAGTGGTGGCGGTGATTTCAACCCTCTTTGTGGGGATTATTGCATTTTTGGTGAGTATGGATCGAAAAGTGTCCAAACTGGAAAAACAATTGAAGAAATGAGCATCTTAGATTTAGTAGCGAAAATTGAAAAACTTCCACCTGAAAAACAGGCAGAAGTAGAGAATTTGGTGGATTCTTTAATAAGTAAAGAGTCTCTTGATAAACCTCAAGAGAAAAAACCGGTATTTGGGAGTTTTAAAGGCAAAATTGTTATGTCTGATGATTTTGACGAACCTCTTGAAGACTTTAAAGAGTATATGTATCCATGACTTATTTGATAGATACTCATGCAATTATTTGGTTTATGAAAGGTGATTCTATGCTTTCAGAGAAGGCAAGAGAAATAATCTTAACGGACTATAAAAATTGTTATGTTAGTCTCGTGTCTTTTTGGGAAATGGCTATTAAAATAAATATCAATAAAATGGATTTAGGACTTCCATTTGAAGAAGTTAAAAATTGGGCTGTAGAGAATGGACTTTCTAATTTTTTACCTATTGATATAAGGCATACTATTACATTATCCCAACTGCCATTTCACCACCGTGACTGGGCGTCCCCGACCCATTTGACAGAACGTTGATAGCACAGGCTTTAAGCGAAAATTTAACTATCATTACAAAAGAAAAACTTTTTGAAGAATACGGCATCAAACGCCTTTGGCAGTAAAAATCAAAAATCAGTAACAAAATGAAAAAAGTACACATTTTCGGACTTATCGTCATTGCAATCGCCATTGGAATTATCGTTTCCACCTATGGCAACGCAAGTACCTACTCCAACTTTACCGAAGCAGAAGAATTGGCGAAGGAGGGAGAGACTACCGAAATACACGTAGTGGGAAAACTCAAAAAAGACGTCACTGGTCAAATTGTGGGTATGAAATACGATCCTGTAATGGATGTAAACCACTTTGAGTTTATGCTGGTGGATACCAATAAAGTTGTGAAAAAAGTGGTTTATCTGAGCCCCAAACCGCAGGATTTTGATAAGTCCGAGCAAGTGGTTGTGATTGGTCGGATGCAGGGAGACCATTTTGAATGCAATAAAATCCTGATGAAATGCCCTTCAAAATACACCAACGAAAAGCCTGATTTTAAAGAAGCAACGGCTAAAAGAATGTAAAAATCATGATGGAAAAATCGGTTAGCCTATTGGAATTGCTGCTGGATAGTCCTGACGCTTTTAAAGTCATTGAAAAGGCACAAACCAAACTACAGGAAGAACAATCCCGTAGAGAAAGCTTTTATGACGAAATAACTGCTGATGTGAAGGCAGAATTTATTAATGGTGAGATGATTGTACACTCACCTGTAAGAAGCAGACATGCGTTGATAAGTGATAATGTGTTTCGGATTTTTAGCCTTTATGCGCTAAAACATCAGTTAGGGCGAGTTACGCATGAAAAAGTCATGGCGCGGTTTACTCGAAATGACTACGAGCCCGATGTGATGTTTTTTAAGAAAGAAAAAGCAGATTTGATTGAGCCTAACCAAGCTCTTTTCCCGGTTCCTGATTTTGTGGTAGAAGTAGTTTCAGAATCTACTGAAGAGCGGGACCGAGGAATTAAATTTAAGGATTATGCAGCGCACGGAGTCGAAGAATACTGGATCATAGATGCTGAAAGTCAGGTAGTAGAGCAGTATCATTTGGTGAATGGTGAATATGTGCTTGTCAAAAAAACAGACGAAGGGACGATTCATTCCTTTGTTTTCTTGTCGTTTGACATTCCCCTGAAGGCTATTTTTGAAGAACAGCCTCATTTTGAATTTGTACAGGAATTATTGAAATAATAAGTAATGGATTCGGATCGCACGGGCACGGTACCGCACGGGCGGCCCCGCGCCGATGCGGTTGAAATCTCTAAATTGAACGTCTGCTATCCAATCAACCCTAAAGATGACTCTCGGAAATACAGGACACCTTCTCGTAATCATTTCATTCGTAACGGCGCTGGTTGCTACGTACGCGTACCTGCGAGCTACGCTCTTAACAACTGATACTCTCCAAAATAATACGTGGAAGCACTTCGCCAGAGGTGCTTTTTACGTACATGCGGCGGCTATCATCGGCGTATGTACGACGCTCTACTTAATTATTTATGGACACCATTTTGAGTATCACTATGCCTGGAGTCACTCGTCAAGAGCCTTGCCGTGGTACTACATGATTTCGTGCTTCTGGGAAGGGCAGGAGGGAAGCTTCATGCTCTGGATGTTTTGGCAAGCGGTATTGGGAGTTATTTTGATTCGTACCAACAAGGTATGGGAAACTCCCATGATGACCGTGTATGCGTTGGTACAGGCATTTTTGACATCCATGATTTTGGGAGTGGTTATTCCCGGGTTGGATTTCAAAATCGGCAGCACCCCGTTCCTAACCATGCGCGAAGCCATGCCTGAGCTGCCCGTTTGGGCGATGAATCCCAATTTTATTCCTAAAGACGGCAATGGTCTTAATCCGCTTCTCCAAAACTATTGGATGGTGATTCACCCGCCTACTTTGTTTTTAGGCTTTGCGCTTACGCTCGTGCCCTTTGCTTATTTGATGGCCGGATTATGGCAAAAGCAATTGACGGAATGGTTGCGCCCTGCCTTGCCTTGGATGTTGTTGACAGGTGTTATCTTGGGAGTAGGGATTTTGATGGGCGGTTATTGGGCCTACGAAACCCTGAGTTTCAACAGTTATTGGAGTTGGGACCCCGTTGAAAATGCGGTTTATGTACCGTGGTTAGTGGGCATAGCGGCTTTGCATACGATGATTATTGCCAAGAAAAATGCGACGGCTCTCAAAACGTCGGTCATTTTGGTCACGGCACAATTCATTTTGATTCTATATTCAACCTTCCTTACCCGTAGCGGGATTTTGGGAAATTCGTCAGTACACTCCTTTACGGATTTAGGCCTTTCCGGGCAATTGCTGATGTATTTGTTGGCGTTTATTGCCGTATCCATTGTTTTATCCGTCCGTGTTTGGAAACTGATGCCTTCCGATAAAGAAGAGACTTCTGCGTATTCGCGGGAATTTTGGCTTTTTATGGGCGCAACCGTCATTTGTTTAGCGAGTTTTCAAGTCATTGTTCCTACCTCTATTCCCGTTTGGAACAGTATAGTGCAGGCATTGGGGGGCGTTTCTAAATTGGCTCCTCCCACGGATGCTATATCTTATTATACGAAATTCCAATTGTGGTTTTTTGCAGCCATTACGATTCTGTCGGGTATCGGTCAGTATTTTTGGTGGAAACGCGTTCAAAAGGGAAAAATGCAGGATTTGCTGACTCCTTTGTGGATTTCGCTGTTTATCACTGCCTTACTGATCACGTTTGGCGGGATCAATAAACTGCCTTACATTGCTTTGCTGACAGCAGCTGTCTTTTCGTTGGTCGCTAATACCACCATTATTTTAGGTATTCTGCGTGGCTCTTATCGTCTGTCGGGAGGAGCGATTACGCACATTGGAGTGGCTCTTATGTTGATTGGTATCCTATGGTCATCGGGGTATCAAAAAGTGGTTTCACTTAATGCTTCAGGTTTGTTGATTTCTAAAGAAGACTTTTTTACGAAAGAAGATAACAAAGAAAACAAGGAAAATGTGTTGCTATGGGTGGGTCAACCTACTCGCATGGGCGATTATCTGCTTACGTATCGCGGTCCGCGCACCGAAATTCGCGATGTGCCCAAGTATGTGCCAAGCAGTTGGGTGGATATTATCGAAGGCGATTTTCACGCGGTTTGTTTAAAAGATATTACCGTTGGCGAAAAAACGTATCATAAAAAAGGCGATACCGTCGCAGTCTATCCTGAAAACGTTTTTTATGAAGTAGAATACAGAGAGCCAAGTGGACGAATCACTACCCTTTATCCCCGAGTACAATTCAACGAACGGATGGGAATGGTGACTTCGCCGGATATCAAGCGTGAGTTAAACAAAGATTTGTATTCGTATGCGATGGTAGGCAGTAATCCGGGCGAAGCGGAAGAGTGGTCGCCGACCGAAAATTTTCGAGTGGCAATACAGGATACGTTCTTTGTCAATGACTTTGTAGCGGTTTTGGAAAGTGTTTCCCGTACCAATGCAGTAGAAGGGTTATCGTTGAATCCCAATGATGTAGCGGTAAAAGCGCAAATTAAGGTATTGGACAAAGAGCGTGAGTATATTATTGCTCCGACTTTTGCCATCAACCAAGATCGAATGGTAATGCGTAAGCCGGAGGTAAATGAAGACCTCGGATTGAGGGTACAATTTATGGAAATTGATCCTAAAACAGGAACATTCAATTTCGCCGTTAATTCCAAACAACGCGATTATATTGTCATGAAAGCCGTAGAAAAACCACTTATTAATGTACTTTGGGTAGGAACCCTAGTGCTGGTAATTGGATTTATTTTGTCTACGATACGGCGGTTTAGAGAATTTAGATTGACGCGGGATAAAGGCGTAGAGTTGGAAAGCAGTAAACCTTCTGTTGTGGGTAGCCGGCAATAGTTCTCCGAATTTTATAGAATATTTTTCAAAAAGCGGCTTTTGGCCGCTTTTTTGCTTGATTCTGCTTTTATCATAGTGTTTCATTTCATGAGTTGAATTACTAATGACCCAAAGTTGATCGGAGCTTGGAAAATATTGATAATTTGCTCCTTTGTAGCCTTTGCAATGGCAACATTGTCACGGCCTTACAGTGCCTCTGCGGATTTTCCTACGGTTGACAGTTTTAAAAAAGTGCTTGTTTACAAAAATCACCAATTTGACATCAGCACAAATGCGTCGGGCGCGGTTCGTGAATTGGTGATACGAGTGAGTCGGAATAACCAATTTTTAATTACTATTCGCCAAAAAACCGACGGATGGGTAGTAAATGCCGAGACGGCAGATTTGGACCAAAACAATTCCCCCGAAATCTATATCTATTCGTGTACCTATGGCAGTGGCTCTTTTGGAAAAGTCTATGGATTTCAATTTTTTCCCACTTCATTTGATGCTATCCACATGGTGCCTCTTCGTCAGGATTTAGCAGAAGGATACATGGGGCATGATATGTTCAAAATTGAAAATGAGTCATTAGTACGGCAATTTCCGATTTACCGCGCGGGTGATGCGAATGCCAGAGCAACGGGCGGTACCCGAATTATTAAATATCAATTGGACGAAATTGAAAAGAAGCTCCTGCTTACCCCTGATGTAGATACCCAAAACTAAGAACTGAAAAATATTTTATAATTTTTTTCGACAATAATGGCATATTTTTTGCTCTGATTACCTTGCAATCTGTTTTGCGAAAATATACTTTTGGAATAGTTTAAAATATCCTTTTTTAATAGGAAAAGAACCCATTTTGTCCATTTGGCAGAGAAATTGATGGGATTTAGGTAAGGTTTACTTTACCCAGATAAATCCTACTTTACAATTTACTCTACTCTGAATGGATATTAAAATTCTACTCCGCTTTCGCAGAGCCATTACTTCTGTTTTGGCTTTTGCGCCTCCTTACCTGTCTGCTTTACGGTTCTACTTTACTGCACATTTTTTTGGTCTACTAATCGGAATGTTCGCATTGTTTCCGTTTGGGTTGTGGGCTCAGAACGTCAAAAAAGACTGCGGAAAAACGATTATGTTAGTAGGTGAGCTACTTACGAATTCACAGGCTGTAGTAGCTCTGCCATTTGGAAATACTCCAGGTCTGGAATCGTGCAATATTCCCAATATTGGTGGCGATGGTATGGCCGTAGACCAAACCAAAGGAATTGTGTACGTAGGAAATCCCTTCTCTGATCCCATTCAGGTGTATGATTTTTCACAGGGACAATTTCAGCCTACATTAAACCCTACGGGAGATTTAAAAAGTTATGACGTGGCCATTTCTCCCGATGGCAACTTTCTGTATCGAGGTTACCTTAATTCGGGTGGAGGAGTGCAAAAAATCAGGGTAAGCGATGGGGGGCAAGTTGCTATAAAAGCCGCCAATACGTTCACCAACGAATCTGGAAGTAAAATTTGGGGAGTGGCAACGGATTCAACCGGAAAAGTCTATGTTACAACGGGGTATAACGATCTTCAATCAACGGGGAACGGTTACGTCAGTACCATAATCAACGGGGAACGGTTACGTCAGTACCATTCAATCCATTGATGCCGATTTGTCAGGTTCGCCGACGGTCATTGCTACGTTGACCAATGGCTCCGTATTTGTGGGGGTTACGTTTTTTAACGGTTTTTTATGGGCAACGATTGATGGTTATGACTTTACATCCGATAAAGTCGTAAAAATGAATCCCGCCGATGGCGCTATTTTGGCCACCTACGTGCTGGATACTAAAAATAACTTTAATATTCGGCCTTTCGATTTGGCTTTTGCTTCTGATGGTAACCTATACGCTACCTCTTTTTACGGTGATTGTGTTTATAAAGTGGACATTACTTCGGGAATTGTCAGTACGTACATTGGCCAAGTGGACGGGGTATTGAGTAAAAATATCGCTTTTGTTTGCGGAAACTTTAAATGTTTGTGCGTAGATCCTAAAATAAGCGGGATTGCTCAAACCGATGCGACTTGCGAAGGCGGATTTTCTAAAAACGATGGAAAAGCAACTATTTCGGGCATTACAAACGGAGACAAAGCCGACATTAATGAAGGAAGTACCTACGGAACTACGCCTATCTATGGCGATGCTTCCAACAAACTCATCAGTAGTGGGAGCGTATTGTTTACGGGATTAAAACCGAATACCCAATATTCAATTCGAGTCTGGAATGAAAGTGATAACTGCTTTAAGGATACCGTTTTTACCACTAAACCCGTCGAATGTTTTCAATGCCCGACCATTGCGCTAAATGGCAAAAGTACCGATACGCTTTGTTCTGGCTATTACGGAGAGGGTTTTACGGTTATGGTAAGTCAATTGGGCTCTACCCCTGACAGCCTCGTTCAATTTGTTCGATTTACAAGCCCTCAATCAGGAAAATCCATGTATACTGGCGGAACTGCATTGACATCAATGAAGGCGGTGAATGGCTCTGCTCAATGGCCTGTGGGGCAACCTGGGTCTCAATTCTCCGCAAATAACGGTACGACTCCCGTCAATTATTACGTATATGCGATTTTAGCCAATGCTCCTAACGATACTACGTGTCGGCCTTTCGTAGAAAAAATATACACTATTTTGCCTTTGCCTAAATTTACCGCTTCGGCAGAACCCGTCTGTGAAGGAAGCAACACATTTGATGTAAAGGTAACGATTCAAACGGCTGGGACGTTTAAAATTACTTTGGCTCGCGGACTGGCCACGGTGGGTAACGGTCCTATTCCTCAGGATATTATCACTTCTCAAGGAGGGTCAGCAGGCAATGGCGCAACCACCACTCTTAGTATATCAGTGGCCGATACGGCAGGAGTAGTGGTTGTGGTTGAAGATGAAGCAACGGGTTGTGCCAATGCAGGAATCAGTGGAAAAGCGGTACTAATTAAAAAGCCGCAATGGAAAGTGACGACGGCTCCTGTATGTTCGGTCAACAATGATAGCTATTCAGTTAGCTTTACAGTTACCCCTGATTTAGGGACGGTGAAAGTAAACAACGGAATATTGACAAAAGCGGGTGCTATTTATACCGTTACAGGCATTCCTTCGGGGACCAACCTTATCATCGTTGACAGTTTGACGGCAGTTTGTAAGTTTGATACGACAATCACAGGCCCTAATTGCGGTTGTCCGCCAAAGGTTCCAATAGCCATTGCGGCAAGTGTACTCGTCTGTGCGAGTGACCCAATTCCTTTTCTGGAAGTGACAGTAGGTCCCGGTGAGACCGCCAACTGGTACGCAACTGAAACAAGTACGACGATTTTGGCCGGAGGAGCCAATACCCTCAAATACAAACCAACGGGTGAAGGAGTATTTTGGGCAGAATCCATTAAGGTAGGTGTGGGGTGTAAAAGCACGCTTCGAGTGCCGGTCACCTTAAGAATAGACAATCCTAAGTGTATTCCACTGGTAGTCAAGAAAAAGAAATAATTGATTCGATAAAGCATAAAATACAAACAGGCTGTCTCGGGAGGGGCTGCCTGTTTGTGCTTATAATGAAATAAGGAATTTTGAAAGAATGAGTGGGCCAAGCCGAACTTTTGAGATAATGCTTATAAAGGTGTAATTTTGTTTACTAAAAATAAAACTATGGCCTTTGCTGAAAAATATATTAACCCGTTTACTGATTTTGGATTTAAGAAACTGTTCGGTAGCGAGCCGAATAAAGCTTTATTAATTGATTTCCTGAACCAGGTTGTATTACCCGAGCAACATCGAATTACGGAACTAAACTACACTCGCAACGAGCATCTGGGAGCTAAAGAGCTTGACCGAAAAGCAATTTTTGACTTGTACTGTATTGGAAAGAACGGCGAACGTTTTATTGTAGAAATGCAAAAGGCCAAGCAAAATTACTTTAAAGACCGCAGTGTGTTTTATGCGTCTTTCCCCATTCAAGAGCAGGCCAAACGAGGAGAATGGGATTTTCAATTGACTGAAATTTATACGGTTGGTGTGTTGGATTTTGTGTTTTCTGAAGATGCTGATGAAAAAGAAGTGCGTCATGAAGTGAAATTGAAAGACCAAAATGGGCGCGTATTTTATAAAAAATTGACCTTCGTCTATTTGGAAATGCCCCATTTTACCAAGACCGAAGAAGAACTGGAAACCACTTATGACAAATGGCTTTATGTTTTAAAGCATTTACCATATTTGGATAGTAAGCCTAAAGCATTGCAGGGGAAGGTATTTGATCAACTTTTTGCCGTTGCCGAAATTGCTAAGTTCACTCCTGATGAGATGAACGCCTATGAACAAAGCCTTAAATATTACCGCGATTTAAAGAATGTTATTGATACAGCTATCATGGAAGGAAGAATGGAAGGAATACAAGAAGGGATTAAAGAAGGGGAAATGAAAGGACGAATAGAGGGAAGAATAGAAGGAATACAAGAAGGGATTAAGGAAGGAGAAATGAAAGGACGAATGGCCGCTATTACCGAAAGCATTACTAAAGCTCTCAGTCGAGCCAAACTGACAGTCGAAGAAATTGCCGAAGATTTCGGAGTGAGTGTTGAATTTGTGATAAAAATTAAGAATGAGTTGGGATTATAGTCCTACCGATACGTCACCGTCAAGTAATAAAAACCGCCAATCTGAGGGCCGCCGAGGATGGAGAAATAGTAACGATTGAGGAGATTGGTACCGCCGAGTTTGAAATCCACCTTCTGTTTGGGTAAAGAATAGGTAATCTGTCCGTCGAAAACGTGAATGGCTGGGACGTTGCCATTGACCAAAAACGATTGATAATAGAATTGACTTTGGTGTTTGTAACTGAGGCCAAAACCCACATTTTTGAACAGATTAGCGTGACTGAGTGAGAAATTCGTCATCCATTTCGGCGTATTGAAACCATCTTCCAGGCCATCGTTGGCTTCTTTACGGTCAAGTTGAGTATAGGTGGCATTGACCGCAAAAAACCAGCCCTGCGGCAAGCGGTATCGAAGTCCAAGACTTGCCCCGTAATTACGAACAATGGTTTTGGAATTGGTCCAGAGGCGATAGCGCTGCTGTTTGGTCCGGTCGAGCATGATGTATCCCAATGAATCGGGCGTAGATGCGTTGGGGATGTTGGCCTCTACCTGCGCCATAAAATCCTTGTAGCGATTGTAATAAAAATCTACATCCGCAAAAAGGCGTTTTTGGAAAAACAGACCTTTGTAGCCGACCTCTATCGAACGGATAAATTCGGGCCGCAGGTAGGTATACGTGTTCCGTTGCAACAGTCCCAAATTGGCTTTCACCAAACTGTCGCGTTTATCTACTCCTAATTTATTTACCCCCGCAGTGACGGCCGCCTGAAAGGCATCAATGGAGGTACGAATATAAGAGTTTTCAAAAATTCCCTGCGACATGACCGGCAAACCGCCTACGCGTTTTACACCACCGCTGTTGATGTTGGAAAAACCCTCAAAAATGCTCGGAAATCGATAGCCACTTTGATAAGAGGCCCGAAAATGATGATTTTCGGTGACTGAATAAACGGCCGTAAAACGCGGATTAAGCTTGAGATTGAAATAATCGGCTTTGTCGGCACGGAGGGTAGCACCGAGTTTGAGTTTTTCGCCGAAAAGCACCTTGGTCGCCTGCAAAAAGCCACCTGTTTTGCCGTAGGTCAAATTACGCGTATCGCTGACGGGATTGATGAAATAATTGCCGTCGGGCACAATGGCGTAGGTGCGATGGTCGAATCCTGCCAAAATCTCTATACCTGTTTGTTTACGCCAATGTTGAAGCCATTCTTCGGTTAAATTCCATTGTCCTTCGGCGTGATACAGCTTGGCTTTTACGCGCAAAGCGGCCCCTATATCCCAATTGTTGATGTCCTGCAAGCGGGCTAAACTGCTTTTGAAAGCTTCTGTGCCCGGTTGCGGACGACCGGCATCCGCAAAAGTGCGAGATTCACGCAGTGCATCCGCCAATGAAGATGAATTCTGAATTTGTCTGAAACGAGTTTGAAAATCGGTAAACCATTGATTGTCTGATTTGTAGGAGCGGTCAATGTTCTCTGCCATAGAACGGAGGTTGTACGATTGACCCGTATTTTCAGAAGTTACGTAAGCACGAATCTGAAATGCCCTTCCCCGCAATTGCAACGCGTGTTGTTGAAGTAAATAGTTGGCCAACTGAAACCGGTTGGAACGTTGGTACACATTATTAAGGTACGCAATGCGGTAGGTATAAATCAGTTCTACGGCTTTGGTGGGGCGAAAATGCAACGCGGCATCTCCTTTGAGGTTTTGGAAATTATAATCTACTACCTCCGTTTCTTTATAACCCGTACGGGCTACGACAATACTGCGATTGGCCAACGTCAACGTGCGACGGTTGGCTGATTCATTTCCATAACCGCTTACGGGGTCGAAAGCAGGATTGTCTGCACCGGTTAGCCCTGCCGAAGCGTTAATAGTAGGGGTAATATCGGTGAGGTCGGTAGCTTGCCAATCATACCCTTTGTTAAAAGTGCCATTGACTTTAAACGCCCAGCGGTCGTTTACTGCGTGAGCGTAGCGAAGGCTGCTTTCGTTGAAAAATTTGGCCGTTACGCCTTTGTCATTCAGGTGATTAACCCCTCCTTTTTGCTGAAAACTCAGTCCGGTAAATTCAAAAGGACTCTTGGTCTGAAAATTGGCTAAGCCGTTTATGGCATTCATTCCGTACAGCGCTGAGGCAGTACCCGGAATGATTTCTACGCTCAAAATATCTAAATCACTTGGCCCCAATGCATTACCAACGGGGGCACCGATGTGTGGTGATTGATTGTCAATGCCGTCAATGAGTTGAGCAAAACGAACGTTAGTGGTATTGGCAAAACCTCGGGTGTTGAGAACTTTAAAACCAAGACTTGGAACAATCAGATGAACGCCTTTGATATTTTCGAGGGCATCAAAAAAGGAAGGCTGCGCCGAGCGTTTGAAATCCGGAATCGTAGCTTTCTCAATACTTATGGGTGATTTTAATACACTTTCCTGTAAACGAGAAGCCGAAATGACGACTTCATCCAACCGAAATACGCGATTTTGCAGCGAGGTTGTATCCTGCGTTTGCCCCCACAGGTGATAAGTGAAGCCAAACAGTCCCAAAAGCGTTGCGAGTAGAGGTGTTTTCATTACTTAAAAGTAGCGTTATTTTTTTGAAAATATAACGATAGATAAAAAATTTTAGAAACTTTTTACTTCAATGGACTGCAACCACTTTACGTGTCTTGGTCCGGTCACCTTGTCATTCGTGGTGATTAAGACAACGGCTCCGTCTTTGTCCAAGGCCTTTTTGTCTTCCTCAAAAACCAGCAATACATTGTCTCCCGTTGGATTATTGAAGATTTCATTGTAGGCAAAAACGGCCGTATATCCATCCGTAGCTTTGGCTACGATAAAAAATTTCCCACGCTCTTTGGGGTTTATAATTTTTACTTTGGCTTGCTCTAATACATCTCTCAACAAAACTCCCTTTAATTCGCTGATTTGACGCTTGACCTCACCGCTCAGACTCACAATCTTAATATCTTGGCGCGTTTCTATTTTCATTTTTAGCAAGTCGGTAACCTGCAACAATTGAGGATTTTCCACTAAACCTTTAATTTCCAGCGTGGGACTTACTTGAGCATAAGCGCTTGATAGAAAGTGTATTATGGCAATCAAGCAACTTGAAAATTTGAGAAGATTCTTCATACCAGAAAAGCGTTATTTCTTCAAAGATATAACGCTTTTCTGAAAAAACACAAACTCAATCGACATTTGTTATCGCTCGGCCGACCTGGTTTGAATTCGACACCGTTCGGGCTGCCCTGTCTGCATTCTGAATTCGACATTCTAAACATATCCTCTTGCCTGCAACTGAAACAGTTCGGCATAATGTCCCTGTTTGGCCATCAGCGTTTCGTGACTGCCTGATTCGATAAGGCGGCCATGTTCAATTACAATGATGCGGTCGGCCATGCGAACGGTGGAGAAGCGGTGGGAGATAAGTAAGGCCATTTTTCCTTTGGTCAATTCAGCAAAACGCTGAAAGACATCGTATTCGGCGCGGGCATCGAGAGAGGCCGTAGGTTCATCCAAAATCAGTAATTCGGAATCCCGCATGTAAGCGCGGGCCAAGGCGATTTTTTGCCATTCGCCTCCGGACAGTTCGGTGCCTCCGCTGAAATGCCGCCCCAAAACCTGCTTCAATCCGTCAGGAAAACGTTGAATTAAAGGAGCGGCTAAACTGCGTTCGGTGGCCGTAGCAATGCGGTCGAGATTGTTGATTTCATCGATATCACCCACAGCAATATTGGCCTGAGCCGTCATCATCAGACGGATGTAGTCTTGAAAAATCACTCCAATGTGATGTTGTAATTCGGCTAAATCGTATTCTTTCAAGTCGTGGCCATCGAGTAAAATACGCCCTTCGGTAGGATCATACAGACGTGTGAGGAGTTTAACAAGGGTAGTTTTTCCCGCACCGTTTTCGCCGACAATCGCCAGTTTTTCACCTGCTCTCAGCGTAAAATTCAGGTTCTGAAAAACCCATTTTTCGGCATTGGGGTATCGAAAGCTAACGTTCTCAAAAACAATGCCCTGTTTAATAACCGCAGGAAACGGAATCGACTTTTTAGGAGAAGCGACCTGTGGTTCTAAATCAAAAAACTGAAAGAAATCCCGCAGATACAGTGTCCCCTGCGAAATACTCGTAAAACGGTTTAGAATTCCTTCCAATGAAGATTTAAGCTGTCGAAATGACCCCACCAAAAAGGTGAGGCTCCCGATGGTAATCGCGCCGCGAATGGTTTCGAGGCCGATAAAAGCGTAGGCACCGTAATATCCGGCAGTGCCGACGGCAGCCAACAAGGCTCCCCAACTCGCCCGACGAATGGATAATTTTTTATTTTGTAAATAATAAGCCGCTGATACTTCCCGAAATCGTTCGGTTAAAAAGCTTGAAAGGTTAAACAGTTTTACTTCTTTGGCATTCACGTTACTCGCTCCCACGTACCGAAGATAATCCAGTTCGCGGCGTTGGGGCGTCCATTGGTACGACAAGGCGTAACTCTGTGAGTTGAAATAAAATTCCCCCAAAAAAGCAGGAATGATGCTCAACACCAAAATCAAAATCAGCCAGGGGCTGAACAGCGCCAAGCCTGCACCCAGAAAGCCAATGGTAATCATATCCTGCACCTGTGCCAACGATTGCGACAGCAGCGCCGTGCGTCCGACGGTTTGCTGACGGGCGCGTTCGAGTTTATCGTAAAAAATAGGTTCTTCAAACTGAGCCAAATCGAGCGTAGCGGCGTGCTGCATGATTTGAATGGACGACCGATTGGCGTGCAAATCACCCAAGAGTGCATCGAGTAACCCGGTAGCCCGGTTGAGAATATCCGAACCCAATGCTAAGGCCAATTCCAAGCCAATCAGCAGGATTAAATGGTGAGTATCGGTTGAATGATGGTTGATGAGAAAGACGACTTCATCAATAATCAATTTTCCCAAATACAACGTCAGAAACGGAATGACCGACCGAATGAGCCGCAGGCCAATGTTGGCCGCTGTCATCCAAGGTTGGGTATGCCAAATTTCTCTAAAAAATAGGGGTAAGTAGTTGAGGGCCTGTAAACGGGCTTTGAGCGTGGGTTGTTCCTGTTTATTCTTGGGAGGCATATTTTCGATTGCCGATTTTCGATTGGCAATATGTCAATTGGGGATATTTCGACTGTAGGGAAACAGAATCCATTCTCAATTAGTGCCGAAAAATAATTTTTGAGCGCTATGAGTGGTCGGCTTTGGTACCTTTAAGAAAAAAACAGAAAGTCCTTCTCCAAAATGGAGAAGGATTTAGGATGAGGTAAAAAGCCATGAACAACCCACAATACCAACTCTTTTTTATTAAAAACCTCAGCAATTTTCCAGATGGTACGCTCTTTGAGCTGGAAAATCAATTAATTAGTTATGCTGAACTCAGCGGAGCAGTTAATGAAAAAAGGCAGGAGATTGCCGATTGGGAATACGAAACCAAAGGCTATTTATTGCCCGACCGAGGCGATGGAATACCCACCGTTTTGCCCGAAAAAAACACCTTACTTTGCCCTCCTTTTCCCGAAAATATTCCTCCGGGAAAAGGAGTCATTCAAATAACGAAAACGACGACCCGAAGCCGTCAGCACCCCGATGCAGAGGCTCCGGCCAACGTACCTGTGGGCATTTTAAGCCGAAATCAGGTCACTGTTTTTCAAAATATTCACTTTCAGCGATTGTACATCGAATTGCCTTCGGATGGAGAAGAATTGGAACAAATTACGGTCTTTGACAAAGTGAAACAGTGGGAAACGGAGTGCTATTATTCGCCGAAGATAAAGAATGAAGAAGGGAAATGGCGCGTTGAATGCGAGTTCAGTCACATTACTTTCGGGTTTTACGAAGTGCAAATACAGTTTACGTCCGGTTGGTATTATCGCATTGACCTCATCAAATATTACCCTGATTATTTGAAAGAAAAATATCAGCTGCTTATTCAGGAAGATTCGACCTCCCGTAAATCTACGTTTACTCCGCGGAAAGAAATCGGCATTGAGATTGCGGCGTTTCAAAAAGTCCCTGTTTCCGTCACTACTGATTTGGGTGTCAATGATGAAGTGTTGAACGAAGCACTGGCGCTTACTACCGAATGGGGGGCAAATTTCATGAAGCCGATTGCCGAAAGATTACGAAAAAAATACCCCGAAATCAGCAGGGAACAGGCCGAAAAGCTGCAAGCGTATTGTCGGGAAGCCGAATCGTACATGCATGATTTAGGCATGAAAGAAGATGGCGAGATCTCCGAATCGGCAATGGTACCCTTAGCCAGCACAAATATCCTTGGGTTAAGACCGAGCATTGGTATCGGCTGAAAAACATTGCCATGTTTTACGCTCGGAAATGATGTGTTTTGACAATTGAAGTATTTGGCGGTAAAAACACGATGGGTGTTCTTACCGCCACCACTCCCCGTCGAATAATCGGTTGGGGAGTTTAAGCTGATAGCTCTCCGCAGTTACTGATTGCAATTTTTTTCAACGTTCTACCGCTGTGGCTCCCATAACTCTCGACTTCCCGGACGACATCCATTCCTTCAACCACCGAACCAAATACTACATGCTTTCCATCCAACCATGCCGTTTTTTCAGTGGTAATAAAAAATTGAGAACCATTGGTATTAGGTCCTGCATTGGCCATGCTTAACAGACCTGGCTCTGTGTGTTTCAGTTCAAAATTTTCGTCAGCGAATCTATCTCCATAGATGGATTTGCCGCCTGTTCCATTATGCCTTGTAAAATCGCCTCCCTGTAGCATAAACTGGGGAATGATTCGGTGAAATATACTTCCTTTAAAGCCGTACCCTTTTTCACCCGTGGCCAGCGCTCTGAAATTTTCTGCTGTTTTAGGAACCACGTCCGCTCGAAGTTCAAAAACAACTCTTCCTAACGGAGCTTCATCCGCCGTAATATCAAAGAATACTTTTGGTCTTTCCGACATTTGTTTATTGGGTTAAAGTGAAATACGAAAGTAGGATTTTGTTTTTGTTCCTACAAACTGCGTAAAAGCAATGTCCTCGCATTTGTTTTTGCCCTACAGATGCCCAAAAACTACATAGTCCTCCATTCGGAAGCATTATAATCCCCATCTATCTTGCTTTAACAGGTAAGTATTCAAACGACACATATTAAACTCGGATTATTATGAAAAAATACCTTTGGGGATTGAGTGGTTTGGTTTTGACGGGCGCACTGGCAGCTGCTTATCAAACCGATAACCCAAGTCGAGGCTCCCAAACTAACTTGGACAGCGTGTATGCTGCCCTCACGCAGGAACAAAAACACGATTTGAAGTATGCCGTAGGGGCATTGGAAGTAGCGGAAGGGTTGGAGGCTAATTTGTTTGCTTCCGAGCCCATGATTACCAACCCAACCGATATCGACATTGACCACAAAGGCCGCGTGTGGGTGTTGGAAGCCTACAATTATCGTCCTCACATTACGGGAAATCCTACGCACTCCGAAGGTGACCGCATTCTGATTTTGGAAGATACCAACGGCGACGGAAAAGTAGATGCCAGCAAAGTGTTTTACCAAGGGCCGGAAATAAATGCTCCTTTGGGGATTTTGGTGATGGGAAATCGCGTTTTGGTTTCTCAAAGCCCGTATGTTTGGCTGTTTACGGACGAAAACGGCGACGACAAAGCCGACAAAAAAGAAATCATTTTTCAGGGAATCAAAGGCGAGCAGCACGACCACGGAATGCACGCCTTTACGTTTGGGCCTGATGGAAAATTGTACTTTAACTTCGGAAACGAAGGAAATCAACTTCTTGATGGAAAAGGGCAACCCGTTTTGGACCAGGATGGACAGCCCATTGACCGTAAAAAATACCGTCAGGGAATGGTGTTCCGTTGCGACCCAGATTTCAAGAACGTAGAAGTTTTGGGCCATAATTTCCGTAATAATTACGAAGTAGCCGTGGATAGCTACGGTACGATGTGGCAATCGGATAACGACGACGACGGCAACAAAGGCGTACGTATCAACTACGTGATGGAATACGGCAACTACGGCTACACCGACGAAATGACAGGAGCAAGTTGGAGCGCTAATCGCACCAATATTGAGTCCGAAATTCCGCTTCGTCACTGGCACTTGAATGACCCGGGAACCATGCCTAATTTGCTCCAAACGGGAGCCGGTTCGCCCACGGGAATGTTGATTTACGAAGGCGAACTATTGCCCAAAGTGTTTCAAAATCAAATGATTCACTGCGATGCCGGGCCTAACGTCGTTCGGTCTTATCCCGTCGAAAAAAATGGGGCAGGGTATAAAGCAACCATCGCCAATGTAGTGTATGGCAAACGCAATCAATGGTTTCGTCCGTCGGATGTGTGCGTCGCGCCTGATGGTTCGCTCATCGTTGCCGATTGGTACGATCCGGGCGTGGGTGGACACCAAGCGGGTGATTTGAACCGCGGACGGCTTTACCGCATTGCCCCGGCCAATACCGCTTATAAAGTTTCTGCTAATGATTTCAGTACGTTGGCTGGTGCTTTGCAGGCGATTCAAAGCCCCAATGTATCAGTACGTTATCATGCCTGGAACAGCATTCGCAGCAAAGGTCAGGCGGCCGAAAGTGAATTGGCGAAAATGTATCAAACGGCTCCCAATCCTCGCATGAAAGCACGGGCATTGTGGTTGTTGAGTAAACTGGACAACGGTCATAAATACGTAGAAGTGGCTCTGAAAGATGCCAATCCAGACATCAGAATTACGGCAATCCGCGCGGCACGTCAAATTACGGCAAAGGGGATACTGCCTTTATCGGTCGAAAATTTGAATCTATTGGCGGCTGACCCGGACGCGCAGGTGCGTCGCGAAGTAGCTTTGGCCATTCGTCATAAGACCGATGATTTAGCCGCTGACGTGTGGGCGCAATTGGCGTCTCGCTACGACGGACAGGACCGTTGGTATTTGGAAGCCCTTGGCGTGTCAGCTGACGGCCAATGGGATAAGTTTTATTCGGCTTGGCTCAAGATGGCTGGCGCTAACCCAACGGCTACCGCCAAAGGTCGTGATATTGTGTGGCGGGCGCGTACTGCGGCTTCGGTGCCTTTGTTAGCGTCGTTGGCGGCAGATAAAAACGTTCCGCTCAAAGACCGTTTACGGTATTTCCGGGCGTTTGATTTTAATCCCGGTGCTACCGGAAAATCAACTGCGTTGCTGGCCATATTGAAAGGAACCACCGACAACGAAATTACCAAACTTTGTCTTCGCCACTTGGACCCAGGGTTTGTCAAAACGTCGCCTGAAGCGCAGCAAAGCTTACAGAAACTACTGGATGCGAGCGTTGGCACAAGCGACTATATGGATTTGGTACTTCGCTTTGAGCCGGCAAGTGAAAATAAACGCCTTTTGCAAATAGCCACCGAAAAACCCATGCAGCGCGAAGGACGCGATGCGGCGCGACAGTTGTTAAAGCAAAATGAAGAACCTATGTTGTGGGCGACCATCAACGGCAAAGATGCTGTAAAAGCACAAAGTGTGCTGACCTCTTTGCGGAGTGTAGGTACGAAGCAATCCATTGGCATTTTACAAACGGTAGCTTTGGATGCCAAACGCTCTAAAGCGCTCCGGACGGAGGCCGCGCGGGCATTGGGCGGAAGCATGGACGGTGAAGATTTGGTGTTAGCTCTATTGAAAGAAGGAAAATTTAACGGGGATTATAAAGCTGCTGCAGTACAGGGGCTTAGTGGCGCTTGGCGGAAAAGTATAAAAATAGAAGCGGCCAAATACATGGATGCGGTGCCTACCAAAACGGGCAAAAAATTGCCTCCTGTCAGTGAACTGATAGCCATGACAGGAAACGCGGCAAATGGCCAAAAAGTGTTTGCCAATTATTGCGCCATTTGTCACCAAGTCAACGGAGAAGGGGCGGATTTTGGGCCTAAATTGTCTGAAATTGGCAGCAAATTGGGGAAAGACGGCCAATACATGGCTATTTTCTACCCAAGTGCGGGGGTGAGTTTTGGCTACGAAGGCTACGAAGTCAAATTCAAAGACGGCAGTACGATTGCGGGAATTGTAGCCAGTAAAACCGAAACGGATTTGCTTATGAAATTTCCCGGAGGTACTTCCCAAAGCTACAAAATGAGCCAAGTGGTTTCGATGAAAAAAATGGATGAATCGCTCATGACTGCTGGTTTACACGAAGCCATGAGTGCACCTGAACTGGTGGATTTGGTAGAATATTTGTCAAGTTTGAAAAAGAAATAAAGTTTGGAATAAGCCTTGGGAAGTTTTTAAACCTCCCAAGGCTCCCAATAGCCTGTAGTTTCCGTTACTAATTTATTCCAAAATCACAGTACATTAATCTCACCATTTCTAAATGAAAACTTCTGTTTTAACCCTACTTTGTCTTTTTGTGGCCTGTGTATCTGTATCGGCACAAAAAAAGACCCAAACCATTAATGTCGCCACGTATAATGTACGCTACGATACGCCCAATGATGGCCCCAATGCGTGGCCCAATCGGAAAGAAAATGTAAAAGCCCTTGTTCGTTTTCATGAATGGGATATTTTTGGAACGCAGGAAGGTTTGCGTCACCAAATGAACGGCATTGCCGAATTGGAAGAATTTGCCTTTATCGGGAAAGGCCGCGACGACGGTGTGGAAAAAGGCGAACATTCGGCGATTTTTTACAAAAAGAACCGGTTCAAAGTCCTGGAATCAGGTGATTTTTGGTTGAGCGAAACCCCTGAAAAGCCCGGAAAAGGGTGGGATGCAACCTGTTGCAATCGGATTTGCAGTTGGGCCAAATTCAAAGACCTCAATACCAAAAAAGACTTTTATTTCTTCAACGCCCATTTTGACCACCAAGGCGTAGAAGCGCGTCGGCAGTCGGGATTTTTGATGGAGAAAAAAATAAAAGAAATTGCGGGAAATGCGCTGACTATCTGCACGGGAGATTTTAATTCCAGACCCGAAACCGAGCAAATCAAGACAATGAAATCTTTCCTGTCGGACACCCATGACGTAGCGGCGCAGCCCCCGTATGGCCCCGAAGGAACGTTCAACTCTTTCAAATTTGACGCGAAAATGGAAAACCGAATTGACTATATTTTTGTCAGTAAAAGCATTAAAGTCCTCAAATACGGGGTGTTGACCGATGCTAAAGACCAACGCTATCCTTCCGACCATCAGCCGGTGGTGGCAAAGGTTATTTTTTAAGTAAAGTTTAAGCCGTATTTAAGTCCTTTTTAAGGATTAATGGTAACATTTGTTACTCAAGCGAAAGTATCCAACAGGTAAGTTTGACGCTTTTCGTTTTTTGTGGTGTTATCAAGGTCATAGATACCCGACGTGCCGTTTTAGAGCGTGTCGGGTATTTTTATGCTGTTTTAGGCTTACTGAAAATAGTGTATTTATTTTCTCATATTTGTTATTGATAAATAGGTAGTGTCAATAATTATTATGTCAACAAGCTATGAAAAAGATAGTATTTGTTTTTGTAGTTGCTTTATTATCAGGTTGCCAGGGGAAGGATGAGCCTGTTTTATCCATTAACCTCCCGCTTACAATTGTGAAGGGTTACGGGCCATTTGTACGGGGGCTTTCGTTTCTTGTAAAAGAATATACCTCTACAGACCCTGCCGGGGCAGATTGGGTTAAGACTTATTTATCAATTAGGGGAATTCCTGCGAAATGGCGAAGTGTAAGCAAATCTATAATTTGGCTTAATAGCAGACAATTAGTTTATCAGAATTATGTTTTAGGAAACATTACTTCCGGAAAGTATCGTAACCTACAGGAATCATGGCAATGGCAACCTGATGAACTTAAGCTTTCTAAAAAACCAATTAAGTGCTACGTATATGTTATTTGGGGAATAAACTCGGAAGGAAATTGGATGGCGATGGTTGACACCAATAATAATTTTGATTTCAGCGACGAAAAAGCGTTTTATCCCGAAATAATGGATTTTAAAAAAAATGCTTCTTCTACTTTAAATGAACGGATTGTCAAGTATCAGATCTATCAAAATAATCAAATAGTAGAAGCGGAAATTCCAATTGTTATTAAACAAATCAATGCAAATCAATTCGGTTATAATTTTCCTCAATATGCCAAAGTTGAATTGATTCAGAATGGGAAAAAGCATGAATTGGTGGTTGTTCCAAGTGCCTTAACTTGTGCTGATTTTGAAAAGGCAGGTATTTTAGAAATGACAGGCTCGAAGCAAAATAAAGTAATCGAAGATAGCGAACTGATTGAAATAGAGCAATATATCACCATTGGAGGTCTATTGGGAACAAAATACAAAAACAAGGGAGTCGATTTGTTTACTAATACATTACAAGTGGAAGGAATACCCTCTGATGTGGTTGTGTACTCTACCCAAGCGGGTTATCAATTTCAACCATTTTCGGCCGAAGAATTTTTTACTAAAAAAACCATTTCATTGGAAAGTCTTAAAGGCAAATACGTGTTCATTGATTTTTGGGGAACTTGGTGCAGAGGGTGCGTGGAAGAGATCCCTAATTTGGTCGCTCTCTACAAAGGGCTCGACAAAAGTCGTTTTGAATTTGTCGGAATTGTAGCGGGAGATACTTCTTAAAAACTGAAGAAATTCATTGATAAAAACGGCGTAACCTGGCCCCAAATAATATCTGATGATTCTAATAAATTGGTAGAAATGTATAAAATAACAGGCTACCCTCAGACAGTTCTTATAGACCCAAGCGGGAAAGTGATTGCCAAAGATTTGGGAAGAAAAGAACTGGCAATAAAACTAAATGAACTTTCTCGTAAGAAAATATAACAGACTTTTTAACCTATGGTAAAATCATCTTTTTTGTTCGTTTTTCTACTCTGCTGTCTTTCAGTAAAAGCGTTTACAGGTCATCAATTGCCTTTTTCTCTTTCTAATCCACTTGGGGTCAATCCCCGAGTCCAGGCACTGGCGTTTATGTTTCCGGCACAGGCGCAACTCATCGTTGACGCTGCCAACGAAGCCAATGCCTACACCGATCAGTTTTTTGGGGCAGGTGCCCAAAATCAAAATGACAACAGTTCCAACGCCTTTCGGCATTCGGTTTGGAATGCGCTTGCCGTAAAAAAGCTAAAAGATGCGGGTGCCAATGAAGCTACCGCCACCGACATCGTTCAACGGTTTACCTCCGCCTACGAATACAACGACGCAGGTACGGCGTTGGTCAAAACAGCCGCTTCGGCCATGGATTTAAACAACAATTTGGTAGGCCGTTCCTTCAAAAACTACACGATGGTGAATCAATTGTTGGATAGTTTGTACCTGAAAGCCATTGAACCCAAAGTAATTACGGCTACACTTTCTCAAATTTTAGCGAGCCATAATGCGGACGTTAATACGGCTTGGGATTTGTTGGAAAATACCGATAGCTCTCTCCTGAACGTCAGTAAAGTATTGGTTAGAATTGACCCCTGCACGGTTTCGTTGGTGCTGAATCATACGATTACTGATACTGTCAAATTTGAAGTTAGCTCTACTATCCAAGCCCAAAATATCCTCACCCCTTCGGCCAAGGTGACGTATGATGCTCAAAATTATGTACTGCTGAAGCCGGGATTCAAAGCCGACCGGGGAAGTACGTTTACGGCGTATGTGGATGGGTGTGGGAATAAGTAATAAGTTCCTGCAACTGTATTTTCTCAACAAATTTTCAACTCTCAGGCAACCCTTCTCGGCTTTTCTGCATTTCCTTTAGTGAAACCTAACATCCTCCTCCGTGTACCGCTGGCAAAAAGTCGTTGAGATGTGCAAAGAAAACAACCGATTCGCACAAAATCGGTTGTATGAAGGCTTTTCGGGGCGATTGTTTCGGCTTTGTATGCGCTACGTGCACCGGCAGGAAGAAGCCGAAGAGGTAGTAATGAACGGTTTTTTGAAGTTTTTCCGAGGCTTGCCGGATTTTGAATACCGCGACGACAACAGTCTGGAAGTATGGCTCAAACGCATCATGGTCAATGAATCCCTCATGCACCTGCGTCAGCGAAAAGCCCTGCCTGTTTTTGTTGATTCTGACGAAACGCAGGAGTTGGCGACGGTCTTTGTTCCCAATCATTCGATAGATACCGAGGCCATCTACGCCGCTATTTTGGAATTGCCAACGGGTTATCGAACGGTATTCAACCTGTACGTAGTGGAAGGATATACACACGAAGAAATCGCCAAGCAGTTGAATATCAGTGCGGGGACGTCAAAATCGCAACTCAGCAAAGCGCGGGCTATGCTGCAACAACTTTTAAAACAACGAGGTTATGAACAATACGGAACAGTTTGATGAATGGATAAGAGAGGAAATGGGCAACCTCGACGATTCGCCCGACCATTTTCGTCAATCGGCTATTTGGCAAAAATTACAAACGGAACAGCACCCCGTTCCTGAAAAAAAATCTTTTTTTGTCACGCTGACGGTCTGCCGCGCGGAAGCGTCTCATTACCGCATTGCAGTAGCAGTAGCATTGTTATTACTGGCCGGTGGAATTTGGTGGAAGTTACAGTCAACGCCTACTCAAATTGCTGTTAATCAAAAAGTAAATGAACCAAAAAATAGCTCCTTTTTACAGGAAAAGCATACTTTACTCGCCGCAAAGAATGATGACTTAAAAGAGGAAGTAAAGTTAAAAAAACACGAAACTTTTAAGAAACAATCAAAAGAAGAACTAACCGAAGCCAAAGTTGCTCAAGCGCCAATTGTTGTCCCTGCGGAATCGGAAAATAACGTCGGCAAGGACTGGCCCGCACCGGCGGACCGGTCTGGCGTTCCAAACCTGGCCGACGTTTCCGAAGCGATAAAAAATATAGTTGAAACTCCTGAACTTACTGGAATTGTCACGGTACCGGAAAAAACACCTAATCAATCAACAACAAAAACCCCTAAGCCTAAATTCAAAATCGTTCATGCCAATGAATTGGCTGATTATCAGAAAGCTGAACTGGCAGAAGTACGGGAAAAAGAAGCAAAGGCCAAGGGATTTGTTGTCATTAATTGGAACGCTAATTCCACGAATCAATCCGCAAATAGTCTATTGACTTATTTTAAAAATAAATCTTCGAAGGCCGATTAACAGCCCTATTTAAACCAACCGCTGCGGCGTTCCGCAACTCCCAAATACCATGAAAATTATCATTACCGTGATGCTCTCCGTGAGCATCCTCAGCCACGCTTTTGCCCAACAATTACCGGGCCTTTTACCCAACGCCCTGAACCATCACAGTAAGTACAGCTTTGATCTCGGGCAGGAAAATAAATTGCTTGTGTATGCCCGAACGGTGCAGGATTTGCAGAAATTTCAAAACATTGATTCTGTTTTGGCTCATTTTGCTAAAGATTACAACGTGCTGAAAACTTCCCTTCCTGAAAATGTAAATTCAAAAACAGTCATTTATAAACCCTTATCCAATGAGCAATACCAATTGGATTTGGTCGAGCACGCGAGCCCAAAACAACGATTTCAGTTTAAAACCAACGGCGGAGAGCCTTTGCTTCTCAAAACGATGCAGGATACGTTGTTGATTATCCATTCGTTTTTAAAACCGATGGAAACAAAGTCGGGGGAGGTCAAATTGAATGAACACGTCTATTTTTGCCTGATTGTTAATAACTTAGAAGACATCGGAAAAATGGTAATAAATGGTGGAATCAACGCCTACATTCAAAAAGCATTAAAAGATGCTGAAAAATATCCTCATCATGATTTGATGGGCGGTCATTATAAATTCAACTATACACAATCAAATTCAAGGTCTTTCCGTACAGTCACCAAACCTAACGAAGATTTTTTGGCCATTCATCCCTCTATCGGCTTGGGCGTATTTCAAAATCAATTAGTTCCTAACGTGCAGGCCGATTTTGTTTTTGTACCCAACAAATACAAAAACATTGGATACACGTTAGGCGGACGAACTATGTTCTTTACCGAGCGCAACGATTTAACCCAACGCGTATCTATACACAGTAATGATTTTGTACACGCAGGAATCACGTTTTACGATTTCAGAAGACCCAAAAATGGTGTAGTCAATACCAATCATATCCTTTTTGGGGCGTATTTGGGTCACTCCGTTTCAAGAAACGGCACTATTTTCGATAAAAACACTTGGAATTTTTCCATGACGATTACGACCAAAGGAATGTTTAAGATACAACCCGAGATTTATTTCAACGGTTTCTTCAAAAGTGTAACCCCGGGCTTGCGATTGCAGATTGGGATTTGAGAAAACCACCGTGGTCGGTGTCTGCACCGTACCACTTCGAGAAGCAACCCGAAGGTTTTGTACTTTCGGGTTGCTTTGCTTCGTAGAGAGCTACTTTTTTGCTTTATTTGTTATTGAACAAAACCAATGCACTCCCCCATGACTTACCAAGAAGGCGACCTCCTTCGACAGCCCGACGGCTCCGTCTTTCAACTCTTTGGCTTAGAGTACACCTCCTTTGTTTATATCGAAAAAGGCTCGTTTAGGATAGGCGACAATATTTCGAGTGAAGCTGATGAAAAAGAAGCTACGATTGATTTCAAAGAAGACTATTTTGTGGCGCAACACGCCGTTACGCAGGAACTGTACGAGCGAGTGATGGGCGTAAATCCCGCTACCTTTAAACACAAACACCGACCCGTTGAATCAGTATCGTGGAATGAAATTTGCGAAGAAGGGGGTTTTTTAAATAGCCTTAACCAATACATAAAAAGGCAGTACCCCTTTTTAAAAGGAACCTTTGGCTTGCCTTCCGAAGCCCAATGGGAGTATGCTGCCCGTGGTGGAAAGGTTTGGAATGACCTCAAAATGACCTACGCTGGTAGCCAAGAAATAGAAGATGTAGCTTGGTATGATGGCAACTCTAATGAAAAAACTATGCCCGTAGGACTAAAGCAATCTAATGCGCTTGGCTTATATGATATGAGCGGAAACGTGTGGGAATGGTGCGCTGATAAATATACAGATAGTTATAGCAAAAACCCTAAAGACGGAAGTGCTTACTTACAGAAAGGGACTCTTCGTGGTCTGAGGGGCGGCAGTTACTTCTACCGCCCAGATTATTGCCGTTTGGCTTTTCGCAACCGTGATTCCCCTAATTATCGCAATACTATTAGCGGATTTCGTTTAGTTTTCATTGATTTTGTACTTTAGATTATATTTTTCTTATTAAGCTAAAAATGGAATCTGTTGAAAGTTATTTATTGAATAATGGTTATGTAAAAGTCTATCGTCTTGATACACTCAAAATTACGAATAGAGCAAGAAATGATAAGAGGTATTTTTTAGCGGAAGATACTTTTGGCTTACACATCAGCGGAGCGAGATTCACCGAACAGGCTTGGAAACAATTGAAGGAGGGAATAGGCTATGATAAAATCAGGCAATTGAACGTTTTATACTTGGTGCGGTTACGACACAGGTTGTAATTTGATTATTTGAGTTAGGTATGGCAATACCTCAAGATTCCTTTTGAGAAGCGTATCAATGACAGAACGAATGGTACAAAAAGCATTTTGACCTGTTTTAAACTGCCCCGCTACCTTCTGCTTAATTTTGACATTACGAATCGCTCTTTCTGAGCCATTATTATCAGGAGGGATATCCAAATTGTATAAACACGGCAGGATATAATTGCGATATTTGATCATAGATGCTTGAAAAATAGCCGTTTTGGGGCTTATTTCTCTGTCAATGGTGATTGCAAGCAGCTCATTGAGCGTATTTTCAAAGGCAAGAGCCTCAATAGAATTTGGTAGATGGGCTTTGGTAAGCGTTTTTCTAATATCAAAAATAGATACGATAAGTTCTTTGAATGATGTAGCGAAGAGTAGTTTTTCGGATTCTTCCAAAAATATAAGTTCGCGCAGTAAATGTGCTAAACATAGCTGGTGATTTTGGACAGTAGCTTTTAATTGAGCAGCCCAGCGGTCAGAGATTAACGTAGCATTTGGTAATCCGTCTTTCCAAACGCTGTTTATGGTTTGAGCCCCACGATTATCAGAAGCAACGATGAAGCGGGGCCGCCCGTGCGGTATTGAGAAGGTTTTGCCTATAATACGGTACACAATGAATAAGTGAGGTAAAAGAAGTGTTGTTGTTGTGCAACCAAAACAACGCAAAATGTACGCTCACTTATTGAACAAATTTAAGGAAAACCATCCGGAATGGAAAGCAGG
>Ga0247844_1001075_pt1 | contig 53697 bp, 43 predicted proteins | sample LaCtaG_FD_192421 | JGI IMG/M metagenome (GOLD analysis project Ga0247844, IMG submission 192421) | Freshwater microbial communities from meromictic Lake La Cruz, Castile-La Mancha, Spain - LaCruzMarch201714.5m_1 | ecosystem: Environmental > Aquatic > Freshwater > Lake | place: Spain: Castile-La... | reverse complement strand
TTTCCCCCTGAGGCAAGGAAGACGGTCATCGGAACCATGCTGCGAGACATCGGATCCAGCAAAGCGGGCTCCAGCCGTGGCCGGAGCAAAGAACGAACGATCAAAAGCAAGCCGAGGCCGAAGTTTCTGGTGAGAAAATTGGGTGCCCGACCAAAGACGGCCACCACATCATTTGTGATCGAAATTGCTTAAAGCAACAGTATTGGGCGGGACGCCTGTTTTGGCACTGACTTTGCAAGCGTAAGCGGGCGTCTTTCCTTCTTTGTGGAGCGGGTGTGCCGTCTCTTTATTTCCGAGATGTGGTAGTGCGCCGGGAAATCTTGGTAATCCTGTCAAAATTCTTCAACCACCGGATCCGGGTCAAAGCGGATCCGCTTCTGGATTGCTGGGGGGCCGACCGCTGTGTCGTCCGCGGAAAGCAACGGACCGGACGGCGCCGGTCCCTCCAAATGCCCGGTGGACTTGCCGCGAAGGATTCTTTTGCCCGCGGTGTGGCCTCAGGCCGGCTGGTGCAGGATTCTCCCGCACTGCGGGCATGAGACGATGGATTTCTCCGCGCGGAGCTCGACGGAGGTCTGGGTGGTCACCTTCATGTGGCAGCCCGTGCAGACGTCGTGCTCCAGCGCGACCACGGCGAGGCCGTTCTTGGTGCGGAACAGGCGCTCGTAGCGGTCCAGTTCGTCCTCATCGATTTCTGCGGCGGCCGCAGTGCGGGCGGTTTCGAGCTCCGCGATGCGGGCATTCAGGTTGCCGGTTTTTTCCGCGAGAACGGTGATCTGCCCCTCGAATTTTGATTTATCCTGCTGGTAGGCCTGCTCCGCAGCCGCGATTTGAGGTTTTAGAAGTTCCGCTTCCTCCATGAACTCGATCTCGCGGTCTTCGATGGTCGAGACCGCCTTTTCCACGCCCTCGATCTCGTGCGACAGGGCGGAAAACTCCTCGTTTTTGCGCGTCTGCATCTGCTGGGTCTTATACTTGGCGATCTGCTCGCGCTTGGCCGCGGCTTCCACCTCGAGGGTTTTTTTCTGGACCTCGATCTCCTTGGATCGCGTCCGGGCCTGGTCGAGCCTGGCTGCGGCTTCAGCGATCAGGCGTTCCTTTGTCGCCTTTTCGGCGGGGAGGGCGTCCAGTTCCGTGCGGAGCGTGCGGAGGCGCTGGTCTTTGTCCTGAAGGGAGAGAAGCTTGGCGATGATCTCTGTCATGGCGACATCATGCGGGGTCGGAGGAAAATTATCCAGCAGCAGTTTTTGACCGGCCCGGGGTGTTCGAATTCGGGAAATTGAAACTCGCCGATCCGGGTGGCTGGTGCTATGCGGGAAGGATGGACCTTCTTCAATGCGATCTGCCGGGCATCAAAAAGCTGAGGAGCGGAAAAGTGCGGGAGGTTTTCGATCTCGGCGAGAACCTTCTGATCGTGGCCACAGATAGGATTTCCGCTTTTGACTGCGTCCTTCCCACTGCGATTCCGCACAAGGGAGAGGTGCTGACGCAGATGTCCGCGTTCTGGTTTGAAACGCTCGATTTTGTTCCCAACCACTTTCTGACCGCCACTTTTTCCTCGTTTCCGGAGGTGCTCCAGCCGTTCAAACCCCTTCTTGCGGGCCGCTCGATGCTGGTGCGCAAAACGCGTCCGCTTCCGGTCGAGTGCGTCGTCCGGGGTTATCTGGCCGGATCGGGATGGAAGGATTACCAGGCGACCGGTGCGGTGTGCGGTCACAAGCTTCCGGAAGGCCTCCTGCAGGCCTCCCGCCTGCCCGTCACACTCTTTACCCCCGCAACGAAAGCCGAAACCGGCCACGATGAAAACATCACCTGGAGCCGGTGCCGGGCGCTCCTCGGCGATGAGTTCGCCCATGAGGTTCGCAGTTCTTCGATGGAGCTCTATGATCACGGACGCGCGAAAGCCGCCGCCGTGGGGATCATCGTCGCGGATACAAAATTCGAGTTCGGGGTGGCCGGTGACGAGGTCCTGCTCATCGACGAATGCCTGACACCGGATTCCTCGCGTTTCTGGCAGCAGGAATCCTGTGTTCCCGGGGTGAACCCGCCAAGCTACGACAAGCAATTTGTGCGCGACTATCTCGAGACGCTCGATTGGGATAAGACCCCGCCCGCTCCTGCCCTGCCGCAGGATGTGGTGGAGATGACATCGCAGAAATATATTGAGGCGTTCACAAAGCTGACCGGACGGGGTCTCCTCACTGCCTGACGGTTTCCGGTGGAGGCGGAATGTCCGCTCCGGAAGGCCGGATATTTTCCTGAGGAATATTGACAATCATTTGCCCGTTGTGTGTATTCACCGCGAGTTATGAGGAAAACTAATAGATGGCAATTTCCGGAAAAAGCATTAGCGACGCTTATTTTCATGGCCGGGATGTTGGAGCCGGGTTTCTGCGGGTCGGTTCAACATGGGGGCCGTGAAGCGGGCGCGCTCTCCAAGTGGTGGAACGGGAAGTATCTGACCGGGGAATGGTTCGGCGTTCGCGAGGATCTTGCGGAACGGGGCATTGAATTCAAGGGCAAGGCGGTGGGGGTTTATTACGGGGTGGTCGACAGCCAGCGCGGGGCGAGGGGCTTTTTCGACGAGGAGGTGACATTTGATGGGGAGGTCAATGTGGCGAAGCTGACCGGGTGGGATGCGGCCAAGGGATGGACGGCATTCGGCGGCGGGCGCTGGCGCGACCCCCGCGCGGCTTCGAATCCGAATTCCTTTGTCCAGGGAAACCCGATGTTCAATCCCGGACGCTACCAGTCCGGCGTCCAGTGGAGGCTGACGCATTTCGGCATGAGCTACGCGTCTCCCGTGATCTTCGGCGTGAAGAATTTCCTGACGCTCAAAGGCGGCTGGCTGCAGCCGCAGAAGGATTTCATGGTCCAGCCGCTTTCCCTGCTTTTCGTGAACAACGCGATCTGCAGTTCGAAGGGGCTTTGCTACAACATGCCGTGGTCATCCAGCCTCTCGACGTGGGGCGGGACGGTGCAGGTGAAGCCGATGGAATCCGCCTACATCAAGGGCGGGCTCTACATGGCATTTCCTCAGGCCACCGCGAGCGGGAACCACGGACTTGCCTTCGAGGGGTTCGCCCAGGATCCCTCACGCAACGGGCTCATGACGATGGTGGAGGCCGGGTGGACGCCGAAGCTGGGCGACGCTGCGCTGCCCGGAAAATATGCCATCGGCGGCTACTTTCACGGGGTCGATGCGGAGTCATTTGATGGCGACATGGCGGCCAACGGGGTTTACGGATTTTATTTTCAAGCAGACCAGATGCTATGCCGCGAGGCGTCGGCCGGAAATGAGAGCGACGGAAAGTGCGCATCCGGAAAGTCCTTCAAGGCGCCTGCCGGTGGCGCCGGAGAGCAGGGGCTCTCGATGTTCAACCTTGTTGACTTTGCGCCGGCAGACACCAACCTGGTCAGCTTTTATTTTCAATCCGGGTTGGTCTACAAGGGCCTGATTCCCGGAAGGGACGGCGACCAGGCGATGTGTGCGATCGCCTACGGGAGTTACAGCGCCGAGCGCATCCATGTCCTGCAGGACGATGGGGTCGCCAGCCAGGCAAATTTCACGACCGTCCTGGAGGCGGACTACCGGATCCAGATCAACGAGTGGGCATACGTCCAGCCATACGCGCAATATCTGATCCGTCCGAACGGGACCGATGCGGTGGCCAATGCGACGGTGCTGGGATTCATGGCAGGGCTGGCATTCTGACCGAAAGGGCAGGGGCCGGCCGGCGGGCACCTGAGATGGTATCAGGGCTTCCCCGAACGGGCTTTTTCCTTTTTCCGTTCGCGCTTTTCTTCGAGCCGCGCGATTTCGGAGACGAGCTGGCGGTGGATTTCCTCCTTTTCCTCCGGGGTTGCCGTGGCCATCTGGCCTTCAAGGAAGATTTTTTTCTCGGCGATCTTCGCGTTGATTTCGCTGTCCACTTCGGCGATGGCGAGTTTTTGGGCGTCTGTGAGGCTGACTGTCGGGGCGGATTTCTCCAGCCGGCTCATGGCGAGTTCGTAGGCGGATTTCATGCGTCCCATTCTGTCAAAGCCCTGCCGGAACGACAGAAAAATTGCAGGCGTGCCGGCAACCGTGTTTAGTGTGTGGCGCATGTCAATGTTGCGGCTTCTCAGCACCGACTTCGACGGGACACTGATCGGACATCCGTCCGACGGCAGGTGTTCCGACCCGTTCGCGGACATTTTGCGGAGCCATCGGAAGTCCGGCGGAGTTTGGGCCGTGAACACAGGCCGGGGACTCGGCCATGCGATCGAAGGACTATCCGTTTTTTCCGCACCGTTCGAACCGGACTTCCTGCTCACCAACGAGAGGGAGATTTTCTCGCGCGCTGAGGATGGGACATGGACCTCCCATGCCGAGTGGAACGAGCTTTGCTACGAGAGGCACGACGAGCTTTTTCAGGCGGCCGGGAGCGTGATCGAGGGGATCTGCGACTATGCCGGACGGTCTCCGCATGTGGAGATCATCGAGGAGGGTGGGCGTCCCATCGGTCTCGTCACGGCCAGCGAACCGGTCATGGAGGAGGTCGTTTCTTTTATCGGGCGGGAGAGCGCCTCCTTTCCGGATTTCTCGTTTCAAAGAAACACGGTCTATCTCAGGTTCTGCCACATTCACTACCACAAGGGATCCTCGCTCGCTGAGCTTTGCAGGATGCTCGGGCTGGACCGCTCCAACGTTTTGGCCGCCGGGGATCATTTCAACGATCTTCCGATGCTTGACGGGCGGTTCGCCGCATTTCCTTGCTGCCCGTCCAATGCGATTCCAGAGGTCAAGCGGACCGTGCTTGAATCCGGCGGCCATGTGGCTTCCCTTCCTGCAGCCGATGGCATTGCCGAGGCATGGAGAGTCTTTCACCAATGACAAAAGCCCTCCTGAGAAGACTGGCAGGGAAGCTCGGCGATTCCGCGGTCCGGACCTCTCCCGATCCGGAATACTCCGGGGACAAGTGGTTTGCGAGAACCGCCCCGGATGCGGTCGTTTTTCCGGCCACAACCGGAGAAGTTTCCTTTGTCCTGCGCGAGGCTTTTCGGGCGGGGGTGCCCGTGACTCCCCGCGGAGCGGGTTATGGATACGTCGGGGGATGCACGCCTGTCCGGAAGGGGATCGTTCTTTCACTCGAACGGATGGACAGGATTCTGGAAATCCACCCCCGGGATTTTGTTGCTGTCGTGCAGCCGGGAGTCATCACAGGGGACCTGCAGAATGCCGCAGTCGCGAAGAGCCTTCTCTATCCGCCCGACCCCGCCAGCTTGAAGGATTGCAGCATCGGGGGAAACATCGCCACGAATGCCGGAGGGCCGCGCTGCCTGAAATACGGGGTGACCCGGAACTACGTCCTCGGCCTGGAAGTTGTGCTGGCCGACGGAACCGTCATCCGCTGTGGCGGGCGCACGCACAAGAACAAGACGGGATTTGATCTGGTTGGCCTCTTCACCGGATCCGAGGGGCTGCTTGGGATTGTCACCGAGGCGACGTTGCGCCTTGTTCCACTTCCCCCGGCACGGGCAGCACTCTCCGCCGGGTTTGGTTCCATGGCGGAAGCGGCGGCTGCAATTCAGGCTGTCTTTGCGGGAGGATTTCTTCCGGCGGCTGTCGAAGTTGCCGACAAGTTCACGCTGGATGCCGCCCGGTCCTACGATCCTGCCGCCCGGTTTCCACCGGGCAATGCCCAGGTGATCATCGAGGTGGACGGACAGCCTGCCAGCGTTCGGGGCGAGTCCCGGACGCTCGAGCGCATTCTGCTTTCCTCCGGGGCGCTGGCAGTGCACAGGGCGACCACCGCCGCTGCCTGCGCAAAGCTCTGGGGCATGCGAAGGGTATATTCCCAATCCCTCAAGGCGACCGGGTTGAAGAAGCTGAACGAGGATATTGTCGTCCCGCGCGGCCGCCTCGTTGATCTCGTCCGGTTTGCCGGGCGGCTTCAGAAGAAGTCCGGCTTTCCAATTGCCTGCTTCGGCCATGCCGGCGACGGGAACATCCACACGAACATCATGGTTGCCGATCCGGAGAATCCCGCAGTTCAAAAAAGATCGCGGGCGGTGCTCGACGAGTTGTTCCGCCAGGTTCTGGCCTGGAACGGATCGATCACCGGCGAGCACGGAATCGGCCTCGCCAAGATGCCATGGTGGAAGCAGGCCGTCCCGAAGCGCACCAGGGAGGTTCACCAAATTCTTAAGAGCGCCCTGGATCCGAAGGGCATCCTGAATCCTGGGAAATTTGTTGAAAGCTGAGCCGCTGACCATTTCCGATCCCCGGCTTTGAACAATGTGTTTGTTTCAAGGCTGCCGTTCGACCAATCTACCCCCACATGAATTCGCAGGCCCCCAGACGTCTTCTTCTGGCTTTGCACACGTTTGGGCACAGCTATATGCACGTTCCGGCGCTCCTGTGCCGCGCGGGTTTTCCTGTCGATGCTGTCATCACATCCCGGCACCCGCTCCGCGGAGTTCGGGGACTCTCCCGCAGCTACGTTGTTGATCCTCCGGAGTGGGCCGCCACCGTGGAGGAACGGCTGTTGAGCGGGGAATACTCCAGGTTTTTCAACGTGGATGAGCCGGGACTCGCGCAGCTTTACCTCCATTCGTGGGATCCGGAGGCTGCTAAATTTCTTCCCTATCCTCCCGGTGGTGAGGTGGCTTCGAACGTCCGAAGCAAAATGGCGTTCCACGAGTGGTGCCAACGCCGCGGGCTGCCGTTCCCGGAAACCCGTTTTTGTTCCAGTTTCCAGGAGGCCTGTGAACTGCGCTCCCGGCTTACAGGAGCCTGGCTCATCAAGGCGGATGCCGGTTCGGGTGGCATGAACGTGATGAGAGATCCTTCCGAGGTCGATCCCGGGGACGTTTTGGAGTCCGGAATCTGGCTTGTCCAGCGAGATGAAGGGAACCGTGTCGGGTCCGGAATATTCCTTGCGGATCACGGGAGGGTCCTTGCCTGGATCGGAATCAAAAAAATCGTGTGCCTCAACCGGGGATACGGGCCGACCGTGCTTGGAGGCGGAGATGATTCTCCTGATGTGGGGGACCTTTGCAGGCGGGTCGCCGAGGCAAGCGGGGTGACTGGATTGACGGGTTTCGATTTTGTGAGAGGTGCCGGGGGCGACCCCCTTCTGATCGACTCGCATCTTGGCAGGATGTCCCCCATGCAGCACTTCGACCGGCTCTATGGAGTGGACTTCTCCTCGGCTCTTCTCTCAAACATGAATGGCTCGTCCCCTCCGGTTCAGACGCCGGTTTCGGGGCCCGGCTTTGTCAAGTTTCCCGAGGCCGTGCAACTCGTCATGCAGGGCGGTTTTGCCGGATTGCTGAAAGCTCTGGATCGCCCGATGTGCATGCCGCTTTTTCCATCCCGTGATCCGCTGACCGGTTTCCGCACCATACGGAAAATCCTGTTCAGTCAAGCCAGGGTAAATTTCGGACGTTTCCGTCGAGCCTGCAGCCGGCGGGTCCGCTTCCCGTGGGGGCCCGTGCGCGGGTGAGGCGTCCAGAACCCATCCTGATTGACATCGCGCAAGCCGAAAGCTTTCATGGCAAACATGCCGACAAGGTCATTTCCTCCTGAGCAGGAGGAGTTGCCCGAAGCGCAGGGAGATCACCGGGCCGCGCGACTGATGAGGCTTTATGCGACATCCAGCCGGTGCAGCCGGCTCATCGTGCACGCCGCGAGCATTCAGGAATTGCTGCCGAAGATCTGTCAGGTTTGGGTGGAGCAGGGGGGGATGCGGATGGCATGGATCGGGCTGGTGGACGATGCCACCGGACTCGTCCGGCCGGAGGCTTCCTTCGGCGCAGGCATCGCGCATGAGGAATGGCACCTGATTTCTGTGGATGCACGACAGCCTTCGGGACGCGGTCCTGTTGGCATCGCGATCCGTGAGAGCAGACCGGTCTGGTGTCAGGATTTCCAGAATGATCCGCTGACCGGGCGGTGGCATGAGAACGGGACGCGCCATGGATGGGCATCCTCCGCCTCGCTTCCCTTGTGCCTGAGAGGAAAAACGAGGGGCGTGATCACTCTCATAGCCGGCACGGTCCACGCTTTTGACGAGGCAGTCCGCGACCTGCTGGTGGACACTGCTGATGAGATCGGGTTTGCCATGGAAAGCTTTGCCCGCGAGGCCGAAGCCCGCACGAGTGCCGCAAAAGTGCGGGAGAGCGAGGAGAGATACCGCACGCTCTTCAGGGCCATCACCGATGCCGTGATGGTCTCCTCAATCGACCAGGATGGAAGGCTGGGAAAATTTTTGGAGGTCAACGATGTGGCATGCGAGCGGCTCGGATACTCGCGCGAGGAGATGTTGACGAAAACCCCGCAGGACCTCGATGCCCCGGAGTCGCAGATCGCGGCCGATTCACCCGTTCTCCTTAAACTTAAAGCCGGAGAGGCGGTGACGTTGGAGCAGGTCCACATCGCAAAAGACGGGCGCCGCATTCCCGTGGAGATCCATGCCCAGCCATTCCAGTTCCAGGGCAGGCCCGCACACATCGCTGTGATTCGCGACGTCACCGAGCGCAGGCGCGCGGAGGATGCGCTGCGGGACAGCGAGAAGAGGTTCCGGACGTTGCTCCAGAACATCCCGTCCGTGTCGGTTCAGGGGTATTACCCGGATGGGACCGTGAATTACTGGAACCAAGCCTCCGGGGCGATTTATGGGTATTCCGCCGACGAGGCGATCGGGAAGAATCTCCTGGATTTGATCATCCCCCCGGAGATGCGGGAGAATGCACGCAGAGCGATCAGCGTAATGGCGCAGACTCTCATGCCCCTTCCCGCTTCCGTGCTCACCCTGCTGAGGAAGGACGGGTCTTCGGTGACCGTCTATTCGAGCCATGCCGTCGTCATGCGCCCCGGGCGGGTTCCGGAGCTTTTCTGCATCGACGTGGACATGACCGACCGCAAGCGGGCCGAGGACGCCCTGGAGGAGCTGAACAGGATCCTGAAAGAGGCGAAGGAACGTGCGGAAATACTGGCGGTCGAGGCGCAAGCCGCCACTCGTGCGAAGAGCGAGTTCCTTGCCGTGATGAGCCACGAACTGCGCACCCCGCTCAACGGGGTGATCGGGTTTGCGGAGCTTCTGTCCCTGACTCCGATGGATGCCGAACAAAAAAACTTTGTTCAAACAATTCTTGACAGCGGAACCCACCTTCTCGATGTCGTGAACGAGATTCTCGATTTCTCCAGCATCGAAAGAGGATCCCTGACAATCGGGAAGGAACTGTATTCGCTCGAAGATGTGATTCAGTCCTCCTGCGCACCCATCCGGGAAACCGCTTCGGCAAAGGGGCTTGAGTTTCTTTGTGAGACCGGTCCCGGCGTGCCGGACCAGATGGTTGGCGATGCCCGAAGGATCCGGCAGATCCTGATCAACCTGCTCGGCAATGCGGTGAAATTCACGGAACGTGGCTCGGTCGTGCTGCGGATCGCCGCAGTAGCGGCAGAAAACCTGGCCTTCCTGGAGTTTGCCGTTGAAGACACCGGTCCCGGGATCCCCGCCGGGATGCTCGGCATCCTCTTCAATCCTTTCACCCAGTTGGATTCGACGGCCCGCCGCAGGTTTGAAGGCACGGGTCTTGGGCTCTCCATCTCACGGCGTCTTGCAGAGGCCATGGGTGGGAGCATCACTGTCGTGTCGCAGCCCGGACAGGGCAGCACGTTTTCGCTCCGCATCCCCATGGAAGTTCCGCCCGGATCGTTCCTCGAAGTTTAGCGTGTGAATTTACCTGAAGGGAGGTTTTTACCAAGTTTGCAGGACTGCCTATTGATTGCGCCGACGATGTAAGGACGGTGCTCCAAATCAACCTGGACATACCCCATTGGCAAGGACCCGGACTCCCCGTTCTGTTGCTTCCAAAAATACTCCGTCCGGAACCGCCTGCCGAAAGTGAGATTGCCAGCCGGGTTTAGAAAGGCAGATCAACCGGAGACTATGCCGTCGTGGCTTCTGAGGCGAATTTCAGCCGGGTTTACGGCTGGCGTTCAAAGAAGATCTCGAAGGTCTCCTTCTGGGTCGCCTGGAAGTATTTTCCCGCCAGACGGTTTTTGTCCGGGGCCAGCGTCAGGTTGTAGGTGCTTCCGGTGTAGTTGACATCCTCGAATTTCACGAAGAGGGTGACTGATCCATCCTTGAGAGAAGCTGTAGCCTCCGCCACGTGAATGGGGTTCGGATTGAAATACTGCACTTCGGCTTTGCCGTCTTTTTCAATCGATTTGACGACCATCTTGTAGCCGCCGTCCGGCCTCACCCATGTTCCAACAAGATCGCCAATCGCGGCGGTGCCTGCGAGAGCTGCGGAGCAGAGCGCCAGCAAAATGGCGGGCAGGATAAACCATGCAAAACAACGGGAAGCGCGGGAGGTGGTGAAGCGGGAATTCATAACTGAATATTGACCTTAAATCCTGCCCGCACGCAACACTTCTCTTCTCGGGAAAACTTACGACAGGGCGGGGTCGGTGCGGCGGTTCCAAAGCGAAGCCGCGATGCTTCCGAAAACATAAACCGCAACGACGCCCGCCAATCCGGCCAGCGAGGTGGAGAAGACGGAAAGTCCTGGAACAGAATAGCCATTGAAGGGTGCCACAAATGCCGGGGCGGCCTCGTGCATGATTCCCAACTGCGATGCGGCCCACTCCAAACCATCCGGAAAACCGCTGGCAAAGGGGCTGAGGATCAGGGCGATGACCAGCGCGGCGGCGGCCGGAACGACGGTTCCCATCCGTGCGGATTTTTCCGCCGAGGGGAGCAGTGCCACAGCTGCTACTGTCAGCAAGGCTTCGCCGACTCCGATCAGAGCATGGACACCCAACATCATCGGGGCGACTTCTAAGAAAGGAACGACCCCGGCCACTGCCAACTCAATCGAGCAGGCCAGCGCCGCCAGCAGCACGGACACCCACGCGGCAAGGCCAATCCGGGCGAATGTTGGAAGGGATCGGCTCCGAAGACTTCCGGCCAGCCATCCCCCCGCACCCGCACCCAGCAGGGCCATGTTCAGGATGTTCGCGCCGAGCACCGCAAGCCCGCCATCCGAGAAGAGCAGGCACTGGACTGCCAGAACGAGCGAGATGGAAAGCACCCCGAATGGCGTTCCGAGCAGCACCGAGGCGAGGACTCCGCCAAGAAGGTGGCCGGATGTGCCAAATTGAACGGGAAAATTCATCATCTGCGCGGCGAACACCAACGCGCTCACCCCGGCAAATCGTGCCGCCGTGGGTTTGTTTTCAGCTTTCGACGCGGCCCAGAGAGCGGCTGCTACTCCCGTTGTTGCAACCACCGCAGTCACCGGACACACGGCCCCTTCGATCATGGCGCTTGGAATATGCATATTGGCAGCCGATTTAACCGAAGTTTTTCATGTTGTCCATCAAATTGCGCCTTGTGAAAGTCTGCGGAAGCGCGTAATTTCTGCATCTGAAACGGGTTTCGGGCGGATGCGGAAACCGCAGCGTTCGGGATTTGCAAATCAACTTGGAAATACTGACCTATGAGCAACGACACCTCCCGCAGACATTTTCTCAAAACCGCCCTGGCAGTTCCAGTCGCCATGACGCTGGGCTCCACTGCGCACGGGCAGACTGCCGCACCTGCTGCGGCACCGGGTGCCGGCGCTCTTCCCAAACGCAAGCTCGGCAAGAACGGTCCTGATGTCACGATGATCAGCCTCGGCGGGATGATGGCGGCTTTCAGCCCCGAGTATCTCGACATCGCCTGGTCGATGGGGATCCGGTATTTCGACACGGCGGACTGCTACCTCAAGGGGAAGTCTGAAAAAATCATCGGCGAGTGGCTTGCAAAGTATCCCGAGCGCCGGAAGGAACTCTTTCTTGTTTCCAAAGATCATCCGAAGAATGGTCCGGAGGAACTGCTGGGAATGATCGACGCCCGGCTCGCTGCCTGCGGCACCGATTATCTTGACCTCTTTTTGATTCACGGGCTCGGGCCGGGGCCGAAAGGCAAACCGGGCCGGGGCTATGGTGAGGACTCGGTCAACTGGCCGAAAGGCGACGCATTCCGGAAGACTGCCGAAAAGCTGAAGAGTTCCGGGAAGGCCCGGATGGTCGGTTTTTCCTGCCACGATGCGACGCTTGTCCAGTGCCTCAACTCGGCGGCGGAGGGCGGATTCCTCGATGCGATCATGCTTCAATACACGCCATTTTTCAAGCCCGGCGACGATTTCGACAAGGCAGTATCCGCTTGTCACCAGGCGGGGATCGGCCTTGTTGCGATGAAGACGATGCGCAATGCCGGCGAGGTGCCCGCCCGCATTCCCGAACTCGACAAGCTCGGCCTTACGACTCATCAGGGCCTGCTGCAGGCGGTTTATAGCGACCCGAGAATCTCGGCGGTCTGCTCGATGATCGAGAATGTCGGGCAGATGGAGACCAACACGGCGGCGGCCCGGGAATTCAAGGGGCCGCTGAAGCTTGCCGATATTCAGGCGCTGAAGGAGACGGTTCTGGCCCACCGCCGGACGTTCTGTCCGGGATGCCCATCCTGCACCGCCCTGTCGGCTGCGACCGGGTTTGCATTCATGGATATCTCCCGCTACGTGACCTATTACGAGCAGGATGGCAACCTGGAGGCGAAGGGCCTTTTTCAATCGCTTCCTGCTGAGAGCCGGGATCTCGGACGGATTGATCTGGCGGCTTTGCGTGAAGGGTGTTCCTTCCATACGGATTATCCGGAGATCATGCGGCGCGCCAACCGCTACTTCGCTTGATCGGCCCGGTTCAGGATACCCCGCGCGCGGGGAGAAGCGCGTTCAGGCGCACCAGCGTCGGCCCGCTTGAAAGGACGATCAGCCTCTCGATTGTGGGGCTGCTTGTGGCGATCGGAATCATGGTTTGGATCGCCGGCAGGAATTTTGACCCCGGTCTCTACAGCCTTCGCACGGAGGCGCTGAAATCCACGGAGGCTCCTGTTCCCGAGAGGGCAGCCTCTGAGGGTGCGAAGAACGCAGCCGTTTCGGAGGGTCCGGTATCTGCTGCCGAATCCCCGGGCGGATATGAGGAATCAGCTCCTCTGGCAACTGCTCCTCCCGCTGCGGTCAACCAACCGCTCGAAATTCCCGGCGCAAAGCCGATGGGGGATACGGAATATTATTCCGCCGACACGCTCTACGAGAAAATCAACGGCCGCGCGCCGGCCTATTTCGAGTTCGGTTTCCAGCAGCTCCGCTGCCGGACATTCTCCGCGCCGGACAACGGGTATGTGGATGTTTACGAATATCGGATGGATTCCCCGGTCAATGCCTTTGGAATCTTTGCCCTCGAACGCGACCCTGCCGGGAAGCCTCTCGATTTCGCGCCGGACGGATATTCCGGGGAGATGGGATACTTTTTCCGGCAGGGCAGTTGCTACGTGCAGGTGATGGCTTCCGATCAAAAGCCCGGGACTCTTGCGGTGGCAAAATCCGTGGCCGAGCAGATTTCACAATCCCTGCCTGCCGACGAGCAGGGCCTCGGCGCGCGGAGGAGCCTGCCCGCGCAGGGGATGGTCAGCGAATCGGTCCTCTACACGCAGGACAACGCGCAGGGGCAGGCGTTTCTCAAGGAGGTCTTCCAGGCCGACTACGACTTCGAGGGGAAGAAGCTCGCGTTCTTCATCATGGTCTCAGCACCTGAAGATGCCGCCAAGGCTTGGGAAGCGTATCTGGCTTTCAGCGGCCGCTACGGCGGAAAGGCGGAAGCGATGTCCGACATCGCCGGCGCCAAAGTTTTTCAGGCCGTGAACTATGGCAAATGGAAGTTCATCTACCAGCGGGGGGGGGAAGTTGGCGGAGTGATCGACGCTGAGGATCCGGTTGCAGCGCGCGAATTTCTGAAGAAGGTCCTGGAGGGGGAGTTGCGATGAGGCCAGCGGTTGGAAGAAATTGGCTTATTCAGAACAAGACCTGTGGGCCTTGGGCGGAAATGCCGGATTCAGATCGCTACCCGATCAGCTCTCGATGCTGGAGGGAGAGGTAGCGGTCGGTCATGCCCGAGAGGTAGTCGCCGATGCTTCGTTCGAGTCCGTCTCTGCGGACCCTGGCGCTTGCCTTGCGTCCGAGCTGCGACGGATTTTTCATCAGGTGGTGAAATAGATCCGAGATCATCCTGGCGGCCTGGCGGTTGACGCCGGCGACGTCGGGGTGGTGGTAGAGGTTTTTAAAGAGGAACTTCCGGAGCGCGGAGAGTTCCTTGCGGATGACGCCGTTGAATGCCGCCAGTCGGGTCGGGTGATTCCGGATTCCCTCAAAAGTTGAAATGCCGGATTTGTCGAGGTTGGCCGAAGTCCTGCGGACGAGGTCTTCGACGAGTAGGGTGACGAGGCAGCGGATGACGAAGCCTTTGTGGCGCTCGGGATCGATGCGGGAATGCTCCGACCGCGCGCGGTCCAGCGCGCGCTTCCAAAGGGCGACGGCTTCCAGCGCGCCGGTATTGAGAAAGCCGGCATCCATCCCGTCGTCGAGATCGTGGCTGGAGTAGGCGATCTCGTCGGCGAGGTCGGCAACCTGCGCTTCGAGCGAGGGCGAGGGGTGGATGCCCATGGATGGATGCGTGTAACCGCCGGCATGTTTCTGAATGCCCTCCCGGACGTCCCAGGTCAGGTTGAGCCCGTGGTGGCCGGGGTATTTTTCCTCAAGGATTTCGACGATCCGCAGGCTCTGTGCGTTGTGGTCGAAGCCTCCATGGTTTTTGAGGAGAAGGTCGAGTTCCTCCTCGCCGGTGTGCCCGCAGGGCGGATGTCCGAGGTCGTGCGCGAGCGCGATGGCCTCCGCAAGATCCTCATTGAGGCGGAGCGCCCGTGCGATTGTGCGGCTGATCGAGGCCACCTCGATCGTGTGGGTCAGGCGGGTGCGGTAGTGGTCGCCGGTGCCGTTGAGGAAAACCTGTGTCTTGCCATCGAGCCGGCGGAATGCCGAGCAATGGATGATGCGCGCGCGGTCGCGCTGGATCTCGGACCGGAATGCGTGGCCGGGTTCGCGGCGCTCCCGCCCTGCGGATCCACCGCCCGGGATGGCGCATGGCGAGAGGCGGGATGTTTCCTCCCGGTCGAATTCCTGCGATGAGCGCGTTGTTTTCAAGCGGCCTTCATTTGCTTAAGGAATTCTCAGGTCGCATGTCAAATCTCCGCGTTTGCCGGGCTTGCATGGCGGCCCTGCAGGTTCGACCGCGCGGGATCCTGCGGCGCGGAATTGATGACGCGTGGCGGCCAGAGTGAACCGGACTGCCGTGTCTTTCCGGATGATGTCGAGGTGCAGCGGAATCTGGGGCGGCAGTCCCGGGTGCAATGACGGGTAAAGATTGGTGCGGCGGTATCTGAGCCCGGCGATGAAAAGGTCGCCGCCGACCGGAACCAGCCGGAGAGGACGGTTGTTGAAGCGGATTTCGCAATCCGCCGCGAAGGAGGGGTTAGCCGACACCTCCAGCCGCTGCATCGACGTGTCCACAAACCGGCTCGTCGTGCCGCCATCCACCGGGGTTTCGCAGAGGAGCGGCCAGCTTTCGTGCGCTTTCCGCACCTCGATGCGGGCGGATCCATTCGCGAAAGACAGGATCTTCGGGAACTTCCAGTTCCAGATGCTGCGGTAGATCTCCGGATCGAGACGGAACCCGTGCCGCGAAAGGTCCTTCAGGACCTCGTCGAGGTCCTTCCAGAGAACGGATGGAAGAAAATACCGGTCGTGCAATTCCGGGGCGAGCCTCCTCAGGGCGCCGCGCTCCGGGCGGTCAAGCAGCCTTGCGGCCAGCGAGGTCCAGAGCAGCGCGACCGCGCTCATCCACTCCGCCTTCGGCAGCGACTCGATCGCCCGGAACTCCAGGAGTCCAAGCGTTCCGGAAGGCCATCCGGGGTTCCAGAACTTGTCGAGACTGATCTCGCTGCGGTGTGAGTTTCCCGTGACGTCTGTCTGGAGATGGCGGAGCGTCTCGGAGATGATCGCCCGGTGGTCTCCCGCCGGAAGAGATTCCAGGAACGAGAGGGCCATTTCCAGATCGTGCAGGTCCCTGGCGGATTCATCCGCGCGCGGGGCCTGCGAGGAGGAGCCCGCATAGCATCCTGTAAAAAGGTAGGCGAGCGAGGGATGGTGCTGCCAGTGGCGTAGAATGGATGCCAGCCATGCCGGACGCGGGAAAAACGGATTCTCCTCCGTGGACGGTCCTCCGAAGAGGAGATGGTTTCCCCCGCCGGTGCCCTCGGGCGGTGCTCCGGGCATTTGCTTCCACGGACGCATTCCCGATTTTTCCGCCGCCTCGGTAACGGAGTGGATCCACCGGTCATACTCGCGCCAGTCTTTGCAGGCGGGAAGGTTCACCTCCAGCACTCCGGGATCAGCGGTGAGCCCGAGATGAATCCATGAACCGGCTTCATCCTCCGGAACATATCCCTGCATTTTGACCCGTCCGATTCCGGAGGACACAAGGGCGGCTTCGATGATGCGAAGGAGGTGCAGGAAGGGGCTTTGAAAAACGGGCGGCAGGAAAAGTGCCAGGCCGTCCTCGTTCCATTCGATGGTCAGCGCGCGACGGGGGGCGGCTTTGGGCAGGGAGTGAAGCGGCAGACGCAGGCCCGCGGGTCCCTGGGCGGTCGTGAGGACAAGCCTCTTATCCGGCCACTTGTGGGCGGTCCAGCGTCCGTTCTTTTCCCCGAGCACAATCGCCCAGACACGGTTCCTGCGGTCCGTCGGGTCAGGCAGAATTTTCCAGAGGGGGAGGACGTCCAGTCCATTGGCGACAGCGGAGCGGAACGCTGCGAGCGAGGCTGGTGACGGGGCTTTCTTTGGCTGTGGGCGAAAGAGCGCCGAACCGTCGCGGTTCGCAAGAATCCGGATCGCCCACCTCGGGTTCACCTCGCCGGGATAGGATTTTCCCGGTGAAAAGAAGTCGATCCCTCCGCGAAGAGGGCCCTTGAGCAGGCCGGCTGCGATGCTCCGCGCGTATCCGAGTTTTGTCGGTCCGACGGCGGAATAGGTCCACTCCGGTCCCTGTGGATCGAGCGGTAGAAATGTGGGTTCGCCGCCGAGCGTCAGCTTCGCGCCGTGACGCAGGAACACCTCGCCGCACTTTTCCGAAACTCCCTGTTGCCATCCCCTCATGATTTTGTGATTTCCAAATTGGTGGCCAGCGTGCTCGGGATCTGCTTTTTCCCATAGTAGGTTCCCGCGACCGGCGAGACATCGGCATGTCGGAGCCCGACCGCTGTCGTGATGAAATGGTGGTCGCAGAGCGCTCCGTTGGTCGGGTCGACTCCGATCCACCCGGCTCCGGGAAGATAGGCCTCCACCCAGGCGTGCATCGCGCTTTCCGCCCGGCGGTCCTCCGCCTTCTTGTCGCCTTCCCAGACGAACCCGCTCGCCAGTCGCGCCGCGACCCCGTTGGTCCGCAGCACCTCTGCGAAGAGCACTCCGAAATCCCGGCAGGACCCGGAAGCCCTGTTCAAGGTTTCCTGCGGCGGAAAGGGATCCCCCTCCTCGCGCCTCTCGTATGCAAGGTTCTCGTGGATCCAGCGGTTCAATGTCACCAAAGTTTCCACCGTCGGACGCGGGCCGGTTGGTGCCAGGGGCGGGGGAAGCGACAACCGGGACTCCGGCTGAAGAAAGGCGGCGAGGATCGCGCGCTCGTCGTCCGAGTAGTCGCAGGGCATCGTCAATCCCCTCGAATCGAGAAGGAAGTGGAACGGGTTCCTCTCGCGGACTTCGAGATCCAGTTCGAGTTCGAAAGGGAGATCCTGCACGGGCTCGGGGAAAAAGCAGTAGGCGATCAGGTTGTCGCAAAGATCCCTGCGCCACTGGACGTCGGCAGTCGGATGCGTCATGAATGCCGTGTGTCCGATTTTGACAAAGAGGTCGGTTCGCGGGAAAACGCGGGCGAGGTGAGGCGAGAGGGATGCCGGTTCCGCGTAGGAATAGACGGCCTTGTAGCGGATCGAAAGTTTCACGGCGATTTTTCTGGCAACCGCCTCATCGTGACACGGACCTTCATGCTTTGCGAACCGGAACCTTTGAACGTTCCGCGGACCGGGGCGGCGTCCTCGAAGTCCCGGCCGAGGGCGACTGTGATATGCCGCTCGCCGCACCATTGGTTGTTCGTGGGATCCAATGCCAGCCACCGCATGCCCGGAAGGAGGACTTCAACCCAGGCGTGCGTCGCGACCGAGCCGATCAGCTTTCTCCCGCCGGGTCCGGGTGGGGCGTCGGATTCGATGTATCCGCAGACGTAGCGGGAGGGGAGCCCGGCGGTGCGGAGGACGCTGAGCATGATGTGCGCGAAATCCTGGCAGACGCCGGCCCGCTTTTTCCACACCGTTGCGAGCGGGGTGTGAAGCTCGGTCGCGCCCGGCTTGTATTCGAACTTTTCGTGGATCGCCCGGTTCAGCGATTCCACCGCCTCGCCGACCGGGATTTTGCCCTTGAGGATTTTTTTTGCCCACTCGGTGGAGATCCCGCCGGTGGGGACGACGGGTGTCGGCTGCAGGTAGTCGAAGACGTCGGTCAGCGAGGAGGCCAGGATCTGCCTGGCCTCGGCCAAGGGAATGCCGAGCGCCTCGCCAAGCGGCCTCCTGGGTTTCGTCTGCACGCTCATCCGGTTCGTCACCGTCAGACGTTCGTGCCGGAGCGTCATCGAGTAAAATGTTGTCGCGTTTCCAAAGTAGTCCACGTAGTCGGACATGGCAGCGCCGGGCTGAAATTCGATCTTGTGGGAAAGAATCGTTTGTTCCTCCCTGTGCGGAGGGGTGAGCCTGGCTTCGAGGTAGGCTTCGCTGACAGGCTCGCTGTAGCGGTAGTCGGTGGTATGGATGACCTCGAAGAGCATCTCAGGGCCTTGCGAAAAGCGGCTGGGTCTCGTGCCGCATGTGGATCTGGTGGTTCAAAAAGCCGTCGGCGATCAGATCGTGGATGCCGAGCACCTTTGAGAGGAGCTCATCGCTTTGGGCCTGGAGCGCGGATTGTCGGGCCGGAGGAGAATCCATGAGGGAGTTCCAATCCGTGGCCTGGATCGCCTGCACGAGGGCTCCGATGGCCGCAACGGCGCGGTCGGTCGCGGGGGAAGCCGTATCCTCGCTGCCGGCAATCAGCGCCGCGCAGCCGCGCATGCAGCGGGTCACCGAGCGCGGGGCCACCGGGTTTTTCCAGAGCAGGTCCAGAAGCGGCACCGGCTCGATGCGCATCTGATACACCCTCCGGTAGATATCCCGGCTGTTGAGAAGCCGCAGGAATGCGGACAGGCGGATCTCCATCGCATGATCTCCCGCAGATTCCTCTGCGGGCTGAAGGAGGGGGCCTGAGATGGATCCAATCGCGTTCGCCGTGATCGCTGCCCGCTCGATCAGCTGTCCAATCTCGCAGAATTTCCAGCCTCCGTCGGCAAGCATCGTGCATTCGGCCGTTCCGAAGAACTGGGGGATCAATGCCCTGGCGAAATCGCAGAGTTTCCGGCTCGATGAAGTCAGAATTTCCGGCGCGGCGTCGGGCCGGAACCGTGTTTGCTGGAAACGGTCGCGCAGCGTGCTGAGCACGCCCCATGCCTCGAGGCTCAAGGTTTCCGAAACGCTTTCCGCATTACGGGAGGCCCGCAAAATCGCGCTGACGACCGAGCCCGGTTCCTCGATGTCGAGGGTGAGCCGGTAGCGGCCGGCCGGATTCGAGATCGTTCGCCGGGTCGCCACGCCGCCGCCTTCCAGCATGGGAAGAATCCTGTTCCAGACCGGCCGGTAGTGGGTCCGTTCGGTCGGGTTCAATTCCTCCAGTTCGAGGGATTCGATGGCCCCCACCATGCCCGCGAGGCTGTAGGCGCGCTCCATGTATCTGCCGATCCAGTAGAAGGCCTCGGCGACACGGCTGGTGACGTAGGCGGAGGGCAGGATGGTCTCGATCGAGCGCGGTGACTCCCAGTCTTCAGATTCGGGCTCGAACCCCACCTGCACCCATGTGTCCTTGCTTCCTCCTCCCAGTTCGGACGACGTATACGGCGTCTCATCGGTGGAGACGCGTGTGAGTGCGCCGGGAAACACGTCGTATTCGCCATCGGGGCGCCGGAGTGCGAAGACGATGTGATCCTGTCGCCGGACCGCCCGCCGTCCATCCTGGTAGCACACCGTCTCCGCGTCGCAGTCCTGCGGTTGGGCGACAAAGTGCGAGGCATTGCGAAGGATTTCCTCCCGCACCGAATTCACCTGTCCGGCAGAGGGCTGGCGGCCGTCGCCGCCGAGAAGGATGCGTTCTCCATGAAGCGGACGGATGGTGTAGTCGGCGAGGTCCGAGATGACCATCTCCCTCTGGTCGATGTCGCCGAGCCAGTAAGTGGGCAGGCTTTTGAGAAGGGGGCGCTCGCCCAGATAGTGGCGGATGATATTTCCGGCGAGCGGAAGCAGCGCCCGATCATCGGCGAGCTGGGATCCGATGCCGTTGACGACCGCCACGGTTCCCTTGCGGATGCAGTGGACAAGGCCCGGGACGCCCAGAAGGGAGTCCCGCCGGAACGCCATGGGATCGAGCCATTGGTCCGAGATCCGGCTGTAGATGATCTCCACTCGCTCGAGCCCGGAAACCGTTTTCAGATAGACCGCATCGTTGAGCACGAGCAGATCTCCGCCCTGCACGAGCGGAATACCCATCCTTCTCGCCAGAAAACTGTGTTCGGAATAGACGGCGCTTCCCGCTCCGGGCGAGAGAAGGACGACCTTTGGCTCGGGTGCCTGGGACAGCGACCTCAGCATCTCGAGGATATCGGTCGGCGCGTCGGCGATCGATTGGATGCTGGTTTCCTGAAACGATTGAGGGATCACGCGGGCGAGCGCCCGGCGGTTCTGGATCATGTAGGACATGCCCGAGGCATTGCTGAAGTAGTGGTGCTTGACCGCCAGCTCTCCCCCCGGCAGCCGGCAGATGCTGATTCCGCTCAAATGCAAATAGGCACCGCCGGGAGGCGGGAGATTTGCTGCGGCGGGCTGGAAAAACGAACTGCCGAGCACGGGCTGGATGGGCACCTCTCCTTCCCGGAGAATTTCCTTCTTCGAATAAACGTCCTGCAGCAGGAGTTCGAAGGCCTTCAGCCGCTGCTTGATCCCGGCTACGAGAGGATCCCATTCTGCCTGAGTGAAAATCTGTGGAAGCAGATCGCAGAACCAGGGGCGCCGTCCCCATGGCCGGTCGCGCGCCACATCAAACGTCACTCCCATCTCCCGCATTGTCGCCTCAAGCCGCTCGTCGAGCGAGCGGGCCCTGGCCAGAGGCAGGGAGTCCAGCCGCTCGAACAGCGGGCGATAGACGTCGCGCGGTCCGCCATCCGGCCCATACGCCTCATTCCATGTCCGGAATTCCGATCCGGCTTTTCTGGTCTCCCTCAGTGGCACGGGGGCGAGGCTTCCCGTCACATCTGCCACGGTCAAGCGCAATCGCCTCGGCAGGCGACCGATTTGTGTGAAGAGGATTGAACGCATGAGCAAGATGCCCAAGCCACGAGAATCAACGGACGGCTTGCCTCTGCTCCTGATGGCGTGTAGTTTGGTGCCCATGGCGATCACGTTGGATGAAATCGTAGAAGAGACAGCGCAGCTTCCCGAGGATGTCGCCGCCGAACTGGTCGAGCGTATCCTTGTTAAACGCCACGGAGGCATCGAGTCGGGAGTCGAAGCCGCTTGGAAGGCCGAGACCAGCCGCCGTGTGGCAGAGATTACCAGCGGCCAGGTGGTCGGCGTCCCATTGGAAGTGTCCCTGGCCCGGGCATCCCGCGTTCTTCGCGAGTGGGGATCGTCCTCCATCCCGCCGCTGATGAGGAGCTTTCCGAGGCAGTGGCCTATTATGCGGCCATCGACGTCTCGTTGGGGCAGCGCTTCTAGCTTGAGATGGAGAGATTGATGAGTGAGGTCTGCGTCCATCCCGAGGCCCTCAGGCAATTCGATCCTCCGGTCCGGCGTCACTTCAGTTCTTGGTTTCCTTATGGGATCATTTATCTGGATCACGACGACCACCTCTGGATCGTTGCCGTGATGCACATGAAGCGCAAACCCGGCTACTGGAAAGTACGGCTGCAATAGACCAAAGCCCGGCGCATGGTCAAGATGCCCATGCCACAAGAATCAACGGACGGTTCGGCAGATGCTGATCCCGCTCAAGTGCAAATAGGCGCCTCCGGGTGGAGGGAGGTTTGCTGCTGCGGGCTGGAAAAACGAACTGCCGAGCACGGGCTGGATGGGCACCTCTCCTTCCCGGAGAATTTCCTTCTTCGAATAAACGTCCTGCAGCAGGAGCTCGAAGGCCTTCAGGCGCTGCTTGATCCCGGCTACGAGGGGCTCCCATTCCGCCTGAGTGAAAATCTGTGGAAGCAGATCGCAGAACCAGGGGCGCCGTCCCCATGGCCGGTCGCGCGCCACATCAAACGTCACTCCCATCTCCCGCATTGTCGCCTCAAGCCGCTCGTCGAGCGAGCGGGCCCTGGCCAGAGGCAGGGAGTCCAGCCGCTCGAACAGCGGGCGATAGACGTCGCGCGGTCCGCCATCCGGCCCATACGCCTCATTCCATGTCCGGAATTCCGATCCGGCTTTTCTGGTCTCCCTCAGTGGCACGGGGGCGAGGCTTCCCGTCACATCTGCCACGGTCAAGCGCAATCGCCTCGGCAGGCGACCGATTTGTGTGAGGAGGATTGAACCCGAAAACGTCCTTTGCTCGGGGCGATCTGCCACAATCTGCTGGCCGCAAAGGGCCTGATGTTGACTCGCTCGCTCCCACTCGTCTCGCCCTGTCGGGCTGTCCTGCGGACAGTCTTCCCCGCCCGCGCCCACGGGCAGGTGGTGTCAGCGCTCACCGGATCACAGCGGATACGCCTTGCGCTTTCGCAGGCCCTATCGGCTAGTATCTTGCGCCATCTCTTCCACTCCAAAGGACGTTTTCGGGTTGAACGCATGAGCAAGATGCCCAAGCCACGAGAATCAACGGACGGCTTGCCTCTGCTCCTGATGGCGTGTAGTTTGGTGCCCATGGCGATCACGTTGGATGAAATCGTAGAAGAGACAGCGCAGCTTCCCGAGGATGTCGCCGCCGAACTGGTCGAGCGTATCCTTGTTAAACGCCACGGAGGCATCGAGTCGGGAGTCGAAGCCGCTTGGAAGGCCGAGACCAGCCGCCGTGTGGCAGAGATTACCAGCGGCCAGGTGGTCGGCGTCCCATTGGAAGTGTCCCTGGCCCGGGCATCCCGCGTTCTTCGCGAGTGAGGATCGTCCTCCATCCCGCCGCTGATGAGGAGCTTTCCGAGAAGTGGCCTATTATGCGGCCATCGACGTCCCGTTGGGGCAGCGCTTCTACCTTGAGATGGAGAGATTGATGAGTGAGGTCTGCGTCCATCCCGAGACCTTCAGGCAATTCGATCCTCCGGTCCAGCGTCACTTCAGTTCTTGGTTTCCTTATGGGATCATTTATCTGGATCACGACGACCGCCTCTGGATCGGGGCCGTGATGCACATGAAGCGCAAACCCGGCTACTGGAAATTACGGCTGCAATAGACCAAAGCCCGGCGCATGGTCAAGATGCCCATGCCACAAGAATCAACGGACGGTTCGCCAAAACCAGCGCGCCAGCGCTTCGTGAGTGGTTTCAGTCGAGTGTTTTTGGTTCAGGTAGCACACCCAGGCGGCTTGGGAAGCCGCTCGGGAGATCAACCGCAGGTTGACCCTCAGGGCAACACCAGCGCGACAGCGCCTTGTTTTGATGGGAAAGTCAAATGTGTGGCCGGGAGGCAACTGAGCTGGAGCGAACGCGTCAACTGATACCGTAGCGTAGATGTTCTATCGGCTGAAAAGTGATTTTTTTGTGATTTTATTCGCAGGCTTGGAGATCGGTTATTGAGGGGAGAGTTGAAGGACCCAAGAGCCGTGGGCGAGTTGGTTTTTCATGTGGAGTTCGGGGTCGTAGGGTGTGTGCGTTTGCCACATTTTCCAGATGATTTTCAGCCATCGCTGGCCCAGGCATCGCAGGGCTTGGGCATGACTTTTGCCCCGTTCCCGCAGCGCGTCATAATACTTCGAGGCCCAGGCGGATTGAGCCCGGCTTTTGTCGGCAAAGAGATACATCGAGTGGCGCAGGTTTTTGTTGCAGCCACGGCGGATATTGACTTTGTGAACCTGCCCGGACTGATAGCTCACCGGTGCCGTGCCCGCCATGCATTGCAAGCCCTGAGGGTCTTCGTAAAGCGCGCGATCACTGCCGATCTCGCTGAGCAGACGCGGCCCCAGCTTCGGTCCGGCCCCTGGCAGCGAGCCGAAAAGATTACTGTCGGGATGGCTCTCAAAAAGGGCCTCGATGCGCTGGCGATAGACATCGAGTTGGCCTTGGAGCACGCGGAGCTGCCTGCAACGCGCCACGGCCAGCAGGCTGTTGGCCGCGACAAGGGGGGCATTGCTTTTCCACTCCCCGGCGTTTTCAAAAGCCGCGATGCGTTTCTCGCAGGTCTGGGTGCGGTAGAGCCGGTGGCTGTGGAGGAACTTCTCCCACTTGCGCTTGCCTGCCTTTTCCAGTGTTTGGGCGTCAGGGAAGGCTTCGACGAAAGCCCATGCGCCCGGATTGATCCAGTCGTCAAAGGCTTCCAAGGCGGTGGGATAGTATTCGTGCAAGGCCTGCTGGAGCTGGTTGATGAGGGCCGTGCGTTCCTCAATGAGGGCGACTTCGTCCCGGCAGAGGATGCGCAGCTCGGCCAGGATCGGGTCCGCGGTCGCGAGGGTCCGCCAAGCGTGCCCGTCCATGCGCAACGCGTCGGCCAGAGCCCACGCGTCGTGACGATCCGTTTTGTTTCCGCTGCTGCATTGGCGTTCCCGGTAGCGTTTGGCATTCATCGGATTGACCGGATAAAGGCTCACGCCGCTTTCCAGGAGTTGCTCAACCGCCGCGCCGAAGTTGGTCTCGATGGCAACCCCCAACTGGGGCCATGCAGCAATCTTCTCTTTCCAGAGCCGCCATCCGGCCGGGGTGTGATCGATGCGGAAGTCGGCGACGATCCGGCCTTGGAGATCGATGACGATGATGTTGTGATGGTCCTTGGCCCAGTCGAAACCGGCGTAATGAGCGAGTGTTTGATGTGGGTTCATGCGTTTGGTGTTGGTTGTTGCCTTGATGGGCAACGACTGGCCACCACCGCAGGTCGAGCTGGTAGAGAGAGCTTCGCGAGCCTGTGTTCTATCAGACCTTTGGGTGGAAGCCTGCGAACGGGCCGGTGTTCTACGCTGAACCGTCGTGCGATGAGCGAAGGAGGACCGTGCCGCGTCCGAGGCGTTGCCGCCGTCGGCCGAAACCGACGCCAACAAGTTATCACCAGCCGAGTTTTTGTCGGCGGCAAAGTTATTCACAATCGACGGCGAAGGGCGCTTACCCGAGGCCCCCTCCGCCGATTGATGAATAACTTTGGAAAGGCTACCAGCGGAGAATCCCGTCCCTACCACCAAAGGGATCCGCGCTCGCCCCTGCGCGGTAGGGGCGCACCGCCGGTGTGCCCGACTATGTTTCTGTGGTGCGCAGTTCGCACAATCCGAAAAGTGGGACAGCTCGGCGAGCCATCCCTACCATTTGAATCGATCACCGCAGAGCCTCGATCTCCCGGGCGATGTCGGACTCGGTCACTGCGTCTGACACAAACGCATCGCCGGGGCTTCTCAGGAGGACGAAGCGGATTGTGCCCGAATGAAATTTTTTGTCCTTCTGGAGGGCTGTGAGGATTTTTTCCACCGGGATGTCTGGCGGGAGCGAAAGCGGGAGTTTGTAGCGGGCGAGGGCGGAAAGAATTTTGTCGCAGTCGGGTTCGGGGAGCCCTGCTTTCTCAACCGACAGGCGGCAGGCGGCGACGAGTCCGAGTGAGATTGCCTCACCATGGAGGAAGCGTCCGTAGCCGGCGGCGTTCTCGATTCCGTGTCCGATGGTGTGGCCGAAGTTGAGAAGTGCGCGAACGCCCTTGGTTTCGAATTCGTCGTCCGCGACAATGGACGCCTTGATGGCGACATTGCGAGCGACCAGGGAGGGAAGGTCATCGAGGGCGTCGAGCAATTCAAAATCGCGGATCGCCGCGTGCTTGATAACCTCGGCGAATCCTTCGTTGAATTCACGTTCGGGCAGTGATGCGAGCGTATCGGTATCGGCAATGACGATGCGCGGTTGGTGGAATGCGCCGATGAGGTTCTTGCCGCCCGGTGCGTTGACCCCGGTTTTTCCCCCGACCGAACTGTCCACCTGCGCGACGACAGTCGTCGGGATCTGAATGAATGGGATGCCACGGTAGTAAATGGCGGCGACAAATCCCGCAAGGTCGCCGACCACACCGCCCCCGAGCGCGACAAGGCAGGACGAACGGTCCAGGCCAGCGGCGATCATGCTGTCGCACAATACGGAGACCTCCTCCATGGATTTCGATTTTTCCCCGGCGGGCGAGACGAGTGTCGTCACTTGGAATCCCGCTTCGCTCAGAGATTTTTCAACCCGTCTGGCGTAGAGCGGGGCGACATTCGAATCCGTGATGAGCGCGCAGCGCCCGGGATTCACCACCGAAGCGGCCAGGGATCCGGTCTGATTGAGCAGCGCGGGACCGACGTGGACGTCGTAAGGGCAGTTCTTGAGCGGAACGGGGACAATCATTTATTTTTCTCCTGTGAGCGAACGGGCCTGATCGATGAATTTGTCGGCGCTCCATTCGCCGTCGGACCTGGGAACGGCTTTCCTCGCGCGCTGCCTTTCGACGAGATCCGCGTGCGTTGTGAAAAAGGGGAGGCTGAGTCCCTTGAAATCCGCGAGAGTTTGGAATTCGTGCTTTTCCATGAAGGCCAGGAGTTCCTCCTTCATTTCCCGCACGATCCCGTAGCCGGATTTCATGACTCCGGAACAGACCTGCACGGTGTCCGCACCGAGGAGCAGGAATTCTGCCGCATGCGATCCGGTTTCGATGCCGCCGATCCCGGAAAGCGAGCGCCCCGGGAATTCGTTCCGGATTAGCGTGGCGACCTCCATGCACATCCGGAGCGCGATCGGACGGATCGCGATGGAGGAATACCCTCCGACCGTGGAATAGCCTTCAACCGTCGGTTCCGGGCGGAGAGTCTCCAGGTTCACCCGCATGACGCTTCGCAAAGTGTTAATCGCGCTGATCCCGTGGCAACCGGCTTTCAGGGCCGCGCGGGAAGGATTTTCGATGTGGGTGATATTCGGGGTCATCTTTGCCCAGACTGGCTTTTTCGAAGCCTCCATCACCCATCCGCAGACCTCCTCCAATATTTCAGGATCCTGCCCCATGGCTGAACCCATCTTTCTTTCCGGGAGACCGTGCGGACACGAAAAATTCAGCTCAAATCCATCGACTCCGGCGTCCTGGCAACGCTCGACGATCTCCACCCAGGCATCCCGGCGGAATTCCTCCATGATCGAGGCGATCAGGATTCCTGCGGGATGTTCGGCCTTGCACTTTTTGAATTCCTCCAGCCAGACGGAAATCGGCCGGTCGCTGATGAGCTCGATATTTTCCCATCCGATGACTTCCTTTCCGCCAGTGGCATAAAGCTTCGCGTAGCGAGGACTAACGTTGACGACTTTCGACGAATCGAGGCTGATCGTCTTTGCTATTACCGCCCCCCATCCTTCACGAAACGCGCGCGAAATGACGTTCAAATTCGTCCCCGGGGGCCCGGATGCGATCACGAAAGGATTCGGGAGCGCAAGCCCGTCAACTGTGGTTTCAAGTGTCGGCATGGTTTACTCGATAAGAAAATGACATCTTTGCGGCGATTCGGTTCTTTGCCAAGAACAGGCTGACTTTTGAAGTCCCCAAGCAGACGAAATATGCTCCGCACGTGACAGGGACAGGTCGCAAAATCGGACGGAAATCGGGAGGTCGATAAATATTTCTTAAAATCGCTTTTCAGTAAAAAGATTTTATGCAAACAATGCCCAAATCATTCAATAATCAGTTTAATTTTTTATTAAATGAGTCGGGGCAATTAACAACGAGGTATTGTGGGACAATCTTTTCCATTCTGGGTGCCGGGAGTCGAAGCTGCGGATACCCATGTCCTGCTTCGGGGAACCTTTGAGCTTTCCCAGAACAAGGAGATCGAGATTCGTCATACCGGCGCTTCGATGTATCGGATCTGGGTGGATGGACAAATTCTGGATGAAGGTCCCGCGCGTTTTGATGTCGCGCATCCCGCTTTTTTGGTTTCGAGGGTGAGGTTGTCGAAAGGCAAACATGTGATCGCTGTTCACGGCCATTTTCACGGGGTGACGACGCGGTTGCTGAGCGCTGAGGTGCCGGGATTTTTCCATGCCGTTGTGGTGGCGGAGGGGGATGTTCCTGTTGTATGGAAGGGGATTGCTGCGGGGGCCTACCAGAAAACGGGAAGGCGGCTCGGCTGTGTGCTGGGTCCCGTGGAATGGTGCGACACGCGTCACTTGCCGGCCGATTGGATCAAAAAAGAATTCAATGATGCCGGCTGGGCCGATGTGTGTCGGTCGGATGTGAAGCTTGGCCCAGTTGAGGCAGCGAGGCTTGGAGACATCACCCTCCGACCGCGCGCCATCACCAAGGTGGCGGAGGGGGAACTCGTGAATCACTCGCCGGTTGCTCACGACCCGCCGATGAATTTTATCACCCGGGATCTCGTTGTTTCCGATCTCCCTCCCGAGGGGATCTGGCAGCGCTTCGATCTCGACCGGGTGCAGCTCGGGCGGCCGACTCTGAAGGTTTCCGCCCCGGCGGGCACTCTGCTCCAATGCGCGTATTCCGAGTGCCTGACCCACGGCCGCGTTAGCCCGTATCTGAAGAGTGGTGGCGGCGACAACTCCTGCATGCTGGATACCTGGATTCTGTCCGGCGGCACCCAGACCGTCGAGCCGCTGCAGCCGAAAGGAGCCCGCTTTCTCGAGATTCATCTGCTTGGAAGCCAGGCCGCCGGTCTTCAAGTTGAATCGGTCGAATGGAACGAGCGCGCCTATTGCCCGGATGATTCGGCGGGTGCCTTCTCCTGCAACGACGAGCTTCTGAACCGCATCTGGACGACAGGGGTCGAAACCCTCCGCAGTTGTGTGGAAGATGCCGTTACCGACAACCCGCACCGCGAGCGCGGCCAGTGGCTCGGCGACGCAGTCGGGGCGGGAATGGATATTATGGCGGTTGCGTATTCGGATTGGCGGCCGCTCGAGCGTGGGCTCATTCAGGCTGCGCAGTGTGCCCGCGAGGATGGACTGATTCCGGCGGTTTTTCCTGGCACCCGGGAGTTTCTTCCCTCATTTGCCATCCAATGGGTCGCCGCTGTCCCTCATTATTTCCGGATCGGGGGCGACAAAGAGCTGCTGCGAAGTCTCTATGATTTTGCAGTGGCGAATATCCGGTCATTCGATCAGGACCGCGAACCGCTCGGACTGCGCACCAACCCGAAGCACTGGAATTTCATCGATTGGGGATACCGGGGGTCGGCGACGGTTTTTCTTGAAGGAAAACAGGACGAGGCCGGGTTTGATCCGGCACTTTCCCTCATGTATCTCGGGGCCCTGCGCGCCCTCTCTGACTGGGCGGGATGGATCGGGCAGGATGGCACGAAGTGGGCGGCGGATGCGGAGGAAATTGCCGGGCGCTATTTCCGTCACCTTGAGGGGTGCCTGAAGGCGGATCCCGATTGCTGGGAGACACAGGGATTCCATACGACCGCTCTTGCGCTGGCGCAGAAAGTCGTCCCGGCCGCGGGGATCCCGGCGGCAGTGGCCTTTTTGAAGAAGCACCTTCTGGCATGCTTCCCGAACAACCCGAAGGCGCAGAGGCATTCCGGCACAACGGTCGAGAGCGACCAGCTGATCACTCCGTTTTTCCTGCATCATGTGCTGCCGGTTCTGGTCGAGCACGGTGAGATGGATTTTGTTCTTGGTCAGATCCGATCCTGCTGGGGCTGGGCGCTGGACTGCGGGCTAACCACATGGCCGGAGGTATTTGACATCCGATGGAGCCACTGCCACCAGTGGTCCGGGTGCCCGACATGGATTCTGTCCCGTTACGTGCTCGGGTTGCACCCTCGCTATGATCTCGGCAGCGACGTTTTTGAGCTGAAAATTCATCCCGGAAATCTGAACTCCGCATCAGGGCGTCTGCCTCTTTATGAGAGCGACGACCGGGTGGAGATCGCCTGGAAGCGCACCGGAGCTGAAACCATTTCCTATACGCTTCGCTCACCACGTCCGGTCCGCCTTCTACTGCCCTGCGGGCAGCAGATCGAAACCGGGGGCGAGTGGACGGCGGAGTTGGCCACCTCTGGGTGTGGGCCGGCCGTTCCGGTCGCCGGAGCACCCGTTCGCGCCTGAGGGCATCCCTGTTTTTTTTAATCAAACCATATGAATCCACTATTAATTCGAGCCTTCCTTTTCGACCTCGACGGGGTCGTCGTGTTCACCGACCGCTACCACGAAATGGGATGGCGGAAACTTGCCGAAGCCGAAGGCTGGGATTTTCCTCAGAAGCTGGCCCATTCCCTGCGCGGGATCTCCCGGACAGACAGTGTGGACATTATCCTTGCCCACAACAAATTGGAAAAATCCCCGGAGGAGAAGGAGTCGTTTGCTGCGCGGAAAAATGCGATCTATGTCGACGCCATCCGCAATATCAGCGAAGCGGATGTTGTCCCCGGTGCCGTCGACTTCATCCGGGAAGCCCGCGCGGCCGGCATCCATACCGCCTTGTGTTCCGCGAGCAAGAATGCCGTGGGCGTGCTCGAGGCTCTCGGGATCAGTGACTTGTTTGACGCGGTTGTGACCGGTGCTGATATTCAGCGGTCGAAGCCGGATCCGGAAATCTTTTTGCTCGGTGCCGAGCGCTTGGGAATTCCTGCCTTCCATTGCATGGTGTTTGAAGATGCGGTTTCCGGAGTTGAAGCCGCTCATCGTGCCGGGATGAAATGTGTTGGCGTGGGAACCGCTGAGGGCCTGCCCAATGCCGCCGAAGTCATTCCGGACTTCACTTCGGTGGACCTGAATTCCCTGCTTGAAACCGGCCGTCTGCATCGTCCGGAGCCCGAGCCATGGGGGATCAGCCAGACCGCGCTCCGCGAGCGCAGGAGCCAGTATTGGGAGTCGATTTTCGCTTTGAGCAATGGGGTCATTGGCGTGCGGGGAGCACTTGAGGAGACCGCCTGGCCAGGGCACACATACGCCGCCACGTTTGTGAACGGGGTGTTCGGCCGCAAACCCTACGAGCATCTTTGGAAGTTGCCGGGTTTCGCCGAGGGGTTGGAATTAATGCTCAATGTTGCCGAGTGGACGCGTGTCGATCTGGAGGTTGATGGCGTGAAATTCGCACCGGATGCCGCAGGCATCACGGGACACAGCCGCCGCCTCGATTTTGAGCGGGGCTGCCTGGTCCGCGAGTTTGTGTGGGCCCCGGCCGGTTCCCCCAAGGTCCGCGTCCGGACAAACCGACTCGTCAGCATGACTCGCAGTCATTGTGCGGCACTGAGCTACGAGGTCGAGGCGCTGGAGGATTGCAAGGTGCAGCTGGCCGCTGCCACGATCCTTCCGACCGGTCACTGGCACTTGCCGGGTGAACCGATTCTGGTGGAAAAAATCGAGGAATCCGCGGGTTGCGACACATTCCTTTTGAATCCGGCTGACGGCCCTCACTCCGTCGCGATTGCAGCCGCCACGCGCTTCGTTGGATCCGGCAGCCGCGAACGAATTCCGGGGGATCGCTCGGTGAAGCATGAGGCGACGGTTCGCCTGGCCAAGGGCGAGGTGTTCCGCCTCGAAAAAAATGTCGCCATCCTTTCCACCATCGACCTCGCGAAGGACGTCATCATCGGCAAGGCATCCGAATTGGCTGTTGCCGATGCCGCAGGCGGGTTTGTCGCGCTCGAACAGGAGCAGGCCGCCTGGTGGAAGGCATGGTGGCCACTTCACGATATCCGCATCGATGGAAACCCCGCCGACCAGCAGGCGATCCGGTTCAATTTGTTCCAGCTCCGGCAGAGCTTCCCGTGCCATCCGAAGCTCAGCATCGGCGCGAACTTTCTCACCGGGGACAAATATTGCGGGCACGTCTTTTGGGACACGGAGATGTATATCTCCCCGCCCGCGCTTTACAGCGAGCCGGGTATCGTGCAGCCGCTGCTCGACTACCGCTACCATTTGCTCGACAAGGCAAGGAAGCGGGCACGCGAGGTCGGCAACAAGGGCGCTCTCTACGCGTGGAATACGATCAGCGGCGATGAATGCGCCACGGTCTTCGAGGCGTCGACCGCGGAATACCATCTCGTCACCGCGGTGGCTTGGGCAATCCGCCGGTATGTCGAGCAGACCGGCGATACCGCATGGCTCTGGGATCGCGGTGCCGAGATTCTCTTTGAGACGGCGCGATTCCTCGAAGACTTGGGCGGCTACGTGCCGCTCCGCGATGGCAAATTCTGCATCAACGCGGTCTGCGGCCCGGACGAATACGCCTGCGGGGTCAACAACAACTGCTACACGAATGTGATGGTCCAGTGGCACCTCCGCTATGCGGCGCAAATTTTTGACCGGATGGAAAAGGAGGCCCCCGAGGCATTCAAGACGCTCTGCGGGCGCTGCGGATTCACACGGGACGAACGCGATGCCTGGCAGCGCGCCGGGGACGCTATGTATATCCCGTTCCGCGAGGATCTCGGCATCCATGCGCAGGACGACGGGTTTTTGAATCTCAGCCCCGTGGACATGTCAAAAATTCCGATGCACACCGACATCCGGGAGAAAAAGCACCCGCTCATGCTGTGGCGCACCCAGGTCTGCAAGCAGGCTGACACGGTCCTCATGCTGTTCGTCCACGGCGACCAGTTTTCCAGAGAAGTGAAGGAGGCGGATTACAACTTCTACGAACCGCGCACCAACCACGGATCTTCGCTGTCGGCCTGCATCCACACGATCATCGCGGCCGAGCTCGGGCGCATGGACGAAGCCTATCAGTTCTTCCACCTCAGCGCGTGCATGGACATCAACGACTTCAAGAGCAATGTGGCCGGAGGGCTCCATTCCGCCTGCATGGGAGGGACCTGGATGGCTGTTGTCAACGGGTTCGGAGGCATGAGGGATTACGACCGCGGGCTCGAGTTCGCCCCGCGCCTGCCATCGGCTTGGAAGGAATGCGCGTTCCACGTCTGGTGGCGCGGAAAGGGCGTCGAGGTGACCATGATGCCTGACAAGACCCGCTACACCCTCGTGGAGGGAGACAGCGTGGAATTTCTCCACCATGGCCAGCCTGTGAGCCTGACCCGCAAGCAACCGGAGAAGACGCTGTAAGCGGGCTCCGTCCTGGAGGGAAAGCAGTTACCACAAAGGCACCAAGGTCACAAAATGAGGCATTTGCAGCGCATCAATTTTCCTCGCCAGCCGGGCGAATCACGATTTTGTGAATTCACATCCCTTTGTGATCTTGGTGTCTTTGTGGTGTGATTCTTCTGCTGGTTTAGGATTTTCCGATTAATACCCAATCAATGAAAACACCCCTCCTTTCCGCCCTCCTCTGTGCGCTTACCCTTCCGCTCTCGATGGCGGCAGACAAGCCGAACATCGTCCTCATCGTCGCTGACGATCTCGGGTATGCCGACCTCGGGGTTCACGGCTGCAAGGATATTGCGACCCCGCACATGGATTCGATTGCGAAGGATGGGGTCAGACTCACGGATGCCTATGTCACCGCGCCGGTTTGTGCTCCGTCCCGCGCCGGGTTGCTCACGGGGCGCTGGCAGGACCGCTTCGGGTTCGAGGGAAATCCGGAGCCTGGTGCCAAGTGGGGGCTGCCGCTCACGGAAAAGACGATTGCCGATCGTCTCAAAGCGCTTGGCTACGCGACGGGCATCTTCGGGAAATGGCACCAGGGGGAAACCCCGGAATTCCATCCGAACAGGCGGGGATTCGACGAGTTCTTCGGATTTCTTTCCGGCATGCACTCCTACTTCGAGGCGAACGATCCCCAATGGGGCCCGCTCCTCCGCGGCAACGAGCCGGCCAAGCTGGACAAATACCTGACGCAGGCGATCGCGGAGGAGAGCGCTGGGTTCATCGGCCGCCACAAGGACCATCCGTTTTTCCTCTACGCAGCATTCAACGCGCCCCACACGCCAATTGAGGCACCGAAATCCTATCTAGCCGAGGTGGCCGGGATCCAGAACCCCGTGCGGCGCAGGTATGCCGCGATGGTGAGGTCGCTCGACGACGGAGTCGGGGCGATTCTGGACGCGATCGAAGTAAACGGCCTGGAGAAAAATACGCTGGTCGTTTTTCTCAGCGACAACGGAGGGCCGCTCCTGGAAGGTGCGGCGGTCAACGGTTCCTCCAACGCACCTTTGCGCGGAGGGAAAGCCGAGGTGTGGGAAGGCGGAATCCGGGTTCCGTTTTTTGTGCGCTGGCCCGGCCGCATCTCCGCAGGCAAGGTGCTTGATGAGCCGGCCATAAGCCTGGACATCCTCCCGACCGCACTCGCGTTGGCGGGCGGAACGCAGGATCCCGCTCTCGACGGGGAGGACCTATTGCCATGGCTCGAAGGCAAAGCCCCCGCACCCGCCCGGACGCCGTTCTTTTGGAAATTTTACTCCCAGGCTGCCGTGCGGGACGGGGATTTCAAACTTGTCAGGCCGGATGCCGGAAAACCCATGGAGCTCTACGACCTGAAAAATGATATCGCTGAGGCCGCCAATCTGTCTGCCGTTGATCCGGTCCGCGTGAAGTCACTGAAAAAGAATTTCGATGACTGGAACAGCGGAAACGGGAAGCCGCTGAAAACCCGATAGCATTCCTTCATGCGGCGGAACCAGTAGTGACCGGGGGGACGATTTCGGCTTGCCTCTCCGCCTCTTGCGCGTGATGGGCGGCCCGGAACTCGCTGGCGCTCATTTGAAGGTTTTCGGAAAATGCGCGGCTGAATGTGATCAGGCTGGAAAACCCGCACTCCTTTGAGATCTTTCCAACCGATTTTTCGGTCGTGGTGAGCAGGCGCTTCGCATGGTCCAACCGGACGCGCATCAACTCGCGCGCGATCGGCCGCCCGACCTGCTGGATGAACAGCTTGTAAAGGCTCGATCGCGATATCGGAACGGAGGACACCAGCTTTTCCACGCAGAGGGGTTCCGAATAATCATCCCAGATTTTTCTCAGCACGATCAGGACATGGGGGTCGGAGACCGCCAAAAAGTTTGTTGACTCGCGGAGAACAACGCTTTTGGGCGGAACCCTGAGGGGCATCTCCTGCGGAGCTCCTCCCTGCAACAGGCGGTCGAGCTCCCGGGCAGCACGATACGAATGCCCCGCCAGATCTGCGTCGATGCTGGAGAGCGTGACAGGCAAAAACTCGCAGGTGAGGGTCATGTTCCCCAGGCCGAGCAGGGCGACCTCCTCCGGAACATGCAGCCCGGCATCTACGGCGGCATTGAGAATGATCGCCATGGTGTCATCGTTTTGGCACATGACGGCCACCGGCCTGGGGAGTGAGGCGAGGGTGGTTTTTGCCCAGTTGTGAACCGAGCGATAGTTCACGTCGCGATCGGACTGGACAGGATTCCAGTGATACTGGTGGCATGTTCTTCCTGCCGCTTCGACTGTCTGGATGAAGCCGGCTGACACCTCGTTTTCGAGCCGGCTGTTCTGGATGAAAAAGAATGCGAATGCCTTGTGGTTTCTCTCAAGGAAATGCTCGGCTCCGATCGATCCTGCCCGGTGGTTGTCGGACAAAACCTGTGGAAATTCCGAAAAATGACCTCCCATGTCCACTGTGGGAAGCCTGAGCGAGCGGACAAATGCGCGTGTCGATGAGCGCTCCATCAGTCCGATGACGCCGTCTCCCTCCCAGCCATCGGGGATCTGGTGGGTGCGGGCCATATGGGTGTTCAAAACCCAATCGCGCTCTCTCGCGTAGGCGGCAATCCCCCTGTGCAACTCGGAATCATACCAGTCCAACGCCATGAGAACGCGTATTCTTTTCATGTGAAGCAAGTTGCTCAATTCTGGACGAATTGTAAAGTCCTGGAATTCCCAATAAGGAAGCCAACTAATGTTTTACGAAATAAATCGGGCAGAGTCATCTACGGAGAATGGGTGTTGAACAGAGCTGGGATCGGTCGCTTCGGACGAGGTGGTTCATTCCACCCTTGATCACCTGCCTGATGTCCGCGTGCGTCATTGGTGCCGGATTGTTTTTTCTGCACAGCGGGTGGGTGGCGATCCTCCTTTATCACAGCATCTTGCTTGGCTCACTGATCATCTGGAGAAGGGGAGAGAAACCGGAGATCATCCTGCGAGGCTTCCACATCGGAGCCGTCATCGGGCTGGTTTCGCTGTCGTTCGGGATGGGGTGGATGTTTTATGAATTCATCCAGCATCTGGATCCTCATGGGACTTATGTTATCAAGCAACTTTCCCGTACCGGGCTCACCCCTCTCGGAGTGATTCCGTTTCTTGTTTACGTCTCGACCATCAATCCTGCTCTTGAGGAGTTTTACTGGAGGCGGAATTATGCGACCCCCGGCGGCTGGGTGCACGATGTCTTTTACGCCCTGTTGCACGCTCCGATGTTTATCTATTTTGGGAAGCTGACGCCGGTTCAAGCGATGCTCCCCGTAGTGGGGCTCATTCTGGCAGGTGCTCTTTGGCGTGCTGTCGCCAGAAAGGTCGATGGTCTTGCCTCTTCAATTATCGGACACGGCTCGGGCGATTTTGCGATGCTCCTGGCAATCGTTCTGATCGCAAAATGACCGGGCGTTTGTCCGGGATGTCTCAACAGCCGGTCTTGAGCGCCTCCCGGAGAATTTCCGCCGGGTGGAGCGCCTTGCGTCCGGTTCCGTCGTGGATCTGGTGCCGGCAGCTTGTCCCGGGCGCTGCGATGAGAGAATCATCCGCCTGTTTGCGAACAGCGGGAAAGAGGACCAGCTCTCCGATTTTCATCGAGATGTCGTAGTGCTCGCTCTCATACCCGAACGAGCCCGCCATGCCGCAACAGCCGGACGGGATGATCTTCACCGTGAAATTTTCCGGGAGGGAAAGCATGCCGACCGTCGGGTCGATGGACACGAGTGATTTCTGGTGGCAGTGCCCGTGCAGGTGGATGGTTTTCGGATCGCTGGTGAATAGTCTCCGGTCGATGCGGCCCGCGGAGGCTTCGCGGCACAGGAACTCCTCGATGAGAAGGCAGTTGGCCGCAAGCGTGCCGGCGGATTCCCGCAGGGAAGGCTCGACGAGTGCGGGGTATTCGTCACGGAAGCCGAGGATCGCGGACGGCTCGATCCCGAGGAGCGGTTCGCGATCCGAGATGACCGGTGCAAGGCTTCTCACATTTTGATCGGCGAACCCCTTCGCCCGGCGCACGAGCCCCTTGGAAAACGAGGCGCGTCCGCTCTCGACGTGGTCGGGGATGACCACCTCGTAGCCAAGGAGTTCGAGCAGCTCGACAGCCGCAATCCCGGCATCCAGGTCGTTGTAGTTTGTGAACTCGTCACAGAAGAGATGCACGCGGCCGATGCGGCTTTTCAGCGGACGGAGCGGGTTCCGGTTTCTGAACCAGCTCCGCAATGTCTGCCGGTTGATTTTTGGGAGCGTGCGGTCCGGGTGGAATCCCACAAGCCGGTTGAACATCTTCCGGATCCATGCGGTCTGGAACATCGCATTGTAAATACGCGGGAAGATCGAGGCGAGGCGGGCGGCGTCGGAAAATCCCGCAACGATCCGGGAGCGGAGGGGAATCCCGTGGGCGTCGTGGTAGTGCTGGAGGAATTCCGCCTTGAGCTTGGCGATGTCCACACTCGACGGGCATTCGCTTTTGCACGCTTTACACGACAGGCAGAGGTCCATCACCTCCTTGACTTCGGCGCTGTCGAAGGGATTCGCCGCGTCTGCGGGATGGTAGAGCGTGTGGCGGAGGATATTCGCCCGCGCGCGCGTCGTGTGCTTTTCCTCTCGCGTCGCCATGTAGCTCGGGCACATCGTTCCTCCCGCGAGGTGGGATTTCCGGCAGTCGCCGGATCCGTTGCACTTCTCTGCGGCCCGGACGACTCCGGCCGCATCGCTGAAATCGAAAACCGTCGCGTATTCCGGAGTCGCATGTCCGGGCACGTGGCGCAGGTGGGTATCCATCGGCGGGGTGTCCACGATTTTTCCCGGATTGAAGAGATTGCGCGGGTCGAAGGCGGCCTTGACCTGCTTCATGAGGTCGTAGCATCCAGGCCCGACCATCAAGGGGATGAACTCGCCTCTCAGGCGTCCGTCCCCGTGCTCTCCGCTGAGCGAGCCCCGGTATTTCTTCACGAGCTGCGCAATATCCGTGGCGACGCCCCGGAACGTCTTCAGCCCCTGTTTCGTCTTCAGGTCGAAGAGCGGACGGGTGTGGAGTTCCCCGGAGCCGGCGTGCGCGTAATAGACGCAGCCGATTCCGTATTTCGATTTCAGGATCCCGTCGAACTCCGCGATGTAGGCGGGGAGATCATGGACATCCACCGCCGTGTCCTCCACGACCTCGCGCGGCTTGGCGTCCCCGACGACATTGCTCATCAGCCCCTGGCCGGCGCGGCGCAGCTCCCAGACCTTGTTGCCCTCGTCGCCGGGGAGCACGGGCGCTGCATAGCCGAAGCCGGCAGCCTTCCATGCCTCCTGAAGGCCGCTGACCGCCGACGAGACATCCCCGGAATGGCCGCGTCGGATTTCCACAACCAGGACGGCTCCGGGATCTCCGACGACAAAGGCCCGGTTTCTTTCCTGCGCGAGGTTGGCCTTCGTGCATTCGAGAATGTGCCGGTCGATCAACTCGCAGGCGGAGGGGGCGAAGCGCAATGCGATCAGATTTGCGCGCAGGGCTTCGTCCACCGAATGGAAATGCCCGCAGACCAGCGCGACGCAGGGCGGGGGGAGGGGATCACAGAGGAGTTCGAACTCCACGCCGAAAAACAGCGTGCCCTCGGATCCTGCGATGAGCCTGCAGAAATTGAAGTCCTGTCCGGCAGCTGGATCAAAAGCCGTCGCATCCATCAGCAGGTCAAGGGCATAACCGGTGTTGCGGCGGGGGATGGATTTGAGCGGGAAATTTTCGGTGATCAGCAGGCGGTTTTCCGGGTTGCCGAGCATGTCCCCAACGGCGCGGTAAACATTTCGTTCCATCGAGGCGGGCGCCCCGCACTTTTTTTGAAACTCCCCCGGTGAGAGCGGCCCCAGGACGCCCTCGCTTCCGTCGCTGAAAAACCCGCGGGCCGAGACCAGATGGTCCCGCGTGCTTCCGTAGACGATCGAGTTGGAACCGCACGAGTTGTTGCCGACCATCCCTCCGATCATCGCGCGGTTGGCGGTCGAGGTCTCGGGGCCGAAGATGAGCCCGTGCTTCGCGAGCTCGAAGTTCAGCTCGTTGCGAACGACCCCCGGCTGGACCCTCACCCGACCTGTCTCCCGGTTGATCTCCAGGATTTTGTTGAAGCGGCTCAGGTCGACGACGAGGCCGCTCCCCACGACCTGTCCGGCCAGCGAGGTGCCGGCCGTGCGCGGGATGATCCCGATCCCGTGCCTGTTTGCGAAGTGGATGATCTCCCGGACGTCCGCCTCGGTTTGTGGGAAGGCCACTGCCGCCGGCATCTCCTGGTATTCGGAGGCGTCGGTGGCGTAAAGCTTCCGCATCATATCGCCGGTGCAAAGGTCCCCGGAAATACGAAGCTGGTCAAAGGGATGGGTGGTCATCAGATCAGAGACAGGTTTTTAAAAATGAGTCAGCCATTCTCTTTGCTGAAAACTGAAAACGGAATCCTGAAAACTTCCTACCGGTAGCTCATTTTGTTGGTGGTGAGCTGGAGGTCCTGCTGGAGCGGCCGCTGCGGACGGATGCCGCTCTTCTGGAGGATTCCGTGATAAACCTTGACCGCCTCCACCGGGCCGATCTCCTCTTCCACGATCCGGCGCAGCAGATCGATGAATGCCAGGGGATGCTCGGAAAGGTTGATCTTCCGTCCGAAGAGGGCCACCCGGGCACCGTGCTTTTGAGCGTCGTGGATGAGCTGGAACGCATCCAGCGTCGTTCCCGAGCTTCCCCCGAGAATGCCAACGATCAGCTTGGGATCGTAGGCGACCAGTTCTTCAAGCGGTCCTGGACCATTGTAGGGGATCTTCAAAAAGATCGGACGGCCCGCCGATGTGACACCGGCCAGGGTGCGGATGATGTGGTCGTTCAGAAATCCGGCAACCTTCTTGTCGGGAATCCCGGGGTTCACGTTCGGGTTGAATACCTCAAGGAAATAGCGGAAGCACTTGCGCTCGGCCTCGAGCCGGAAATCATGGAAGTCGGTCAGCGCCTTGTAGTCCCAGTCAATGTTGTTTGTGAAGGTGATCGAGTAGAGCCCCAGGTCGGCGCCCGGGAACGGCTGGCTGCAATCCTCTGTGATCTTGCCGTATTTGATGTGGCAGATGTTCGCGGTCCGGAACGAGCGCGAGGGATAATCGGTCGGATATTTCCCCCCGCGGACCGCCCACACATCGGAGGTGTCGTTCGCCCGTGCCGCCGGCGTGATGGCGGAATTCACAAAGAGATTCTCCTGCATAGCCAACCGCTCGAGGTTTGAGGCTGAGAGCAGCATGATATCCACGATGTCCTGCCGGATCACCGCGCGGATCTGCTCGAGATACTGGTCGAGCGTCTTCCAGCAGCCTTCGGATTCGTTGTATCCATGCCTGCAGGAACCCGTCTGGGGCCCGGGAGCGGTGATGCCGAATGCCATGTCGGCATCTTTGGCGTCGGCGATGATGAAGTCCTTCGCCCCGGAGGGGTTGTTGAGGATATTTGCGATTTTCTGGTCGAGTCGTTTCATGGATGGTGGATTTTCAGGCCGCTTCTGCGGAATGGTGGCTTTTTGTCAGTGTAAAATTCGTTGAACTCGTCCCACCGGGCGAACGAGACAAGGGTGGTTTCGGACCACTTCGAGGCGTCGGCGAGCAGGATCTTCCTGCGGCTTCGGGCGAGCCACTCGCGCTTGACTGCGGTCTCAAGCAATTCGGTTGTCCCGACGCCATCGGCCTCGTGGAGGCCGGATGCCCCAATCAAGGCGATGTCCGCCCGCAGGCGGTTCAGTGCGGCCAACGCAAGGTCGCCAACCAGGGCACCGCTGACATTCCTCATTTCTCCGCCCAGCACAATCAGTCGCGCGCGAAACTGCTCGTAGCTGGCAATCAACGGAAGGGAATTCGTAATGATCGTCAGGTCGGCACGGCTCCTCAGAAGGCGTCCGGCTTCCAGGCAGGTTGTGCCGCTATCGATGAAAACCGTCGCCCTCTGGTCGATGCTTGCCGCAACGGCCTCTGCAATCACACGCTTCGGTTTGACCGACATCGAAGCCTTCTGTCCAAAACTCGGTTCGCCGGACATCGCGCTGGGATGGAAGACCCCTCCGTGGACACGGACTACCCGGTCGTTCCTCCCGAGATACGCCAGATCCCGCCTCAAGGTCGCCGCCGAGACCCCCAGGATCTGCCTCAGCGCATGAACTTCCATGCGGCGGTGACGCTCCAGAAGGGACACAATCGTTTCATGGCGTTCGTGAGCGAACATGAGCGTATTAATCAATACGGATCAATTCTGATCAAGCGCAAACTGCACCGATTTCCCTCTGTTTGCCAATTCCTCAGAATGACGTCTGAATGTCTGGGATTGACGCCGCGTGGATTCCCGCCTCCGATACGCTGTATGAAGTTACACATTTACCAGGTTCTCCACGTGGCCTCGATGGTTTTGATGACCGGCTTCCTGTTTCAAGCGTTTGCCAATCCCGACCCGAAGAACAAGAAGAAGAGCAGCATTCTCATCGGCATCCTGGGGCTCCTCATGCTGGTCGGTGGATTCGGCCTGGTATCGGTCCTGCAGGTGGGTTTCCCGTGGTGGGTCATCGTGAAACTGGTCTGCTGGTTCGGCTTGGTGGCCATGACCGGCCTCGCCTACCGCAAGCCCGAACGCATTCCGGTTCTCACAGGCGCGGCGATCGCACTGATCCTGATCGCCATCACCTCGGTCTATTTCGGGCGGTAGGGACTGTCCTGTTCCGATGCGGTCTCCGGGAGCATGAGGACGGAGCCTACAAAGAAGCCCACTGCGCCGAGAAGCGTGAATACGAGGGCCTCGACCGGAAAGCCGGCTGAGGACCTGGGGACGAAGGCGAAGAGTGCTGAGAGCATGAAGGCCACGCACCCGAGCAGGTTGGAAAAATTGAGCATCCAGATGAGGTTTGAGGGTCGCCACGACCAATAGGAGTGGCCGGCTTCGACAAAGAAAAGGTAGCCGGAGACAAGGAACAGGATCGAGCCTGCCAGATCCGGGACCCAGACGAGGAGATCCTGACGGAGCCAGTTCAGGCCGGGCAGGATGGCATCGAATGTATTCACATTGAAAAGCAGGGTTCCCGCAAACTGGAGGGCGCACGCCAGCCATCCGATCTCGTGGGGCCGCCATCCGATGAATCGTCTCCTGCGCAGAGAGGTGCTATCAGGCTTTGCAAAGCCCGGCGCATTCGCAGCCTGGTAAAGTTGGAGGTAAGCTGCTGTCGAGAACGGGATCGACCCGGCGAAGAACACCGCATTGAAGGCGGTGGCATCCATGCGCAGAGCGCTGGCGAGTTGAGGTGAGAGTGCCAGGACGCTGCCGAGCCCGAACAAAAACGATCCGACTGCGAAGATGACCCCGATCCACCAATTCAATTTGTCCGGCATCCAGAGGCATCGGATAAGCCGGATCTGCGAGACTGCCGTGATCGCGAAAATCCCCTTGCGGTGCGCCCGTGAAGCGAGCGTGAACCGGCCGAGCCGCTCGTGGTCCAGCGTGAGGCGTGTGACGAATGGCCACGGCCCGGAGGATTCCAGCCGCCGGGCTTCCTGAAGCAGGACGTCCAGTGCGGGATTCATGCCGGTCGCCGGTCGCTCAATGCCGGAAGCCGGAGGCTTCTTCTCCGGTCATGGCGGATGCGACCGGATGCTTCTGGAAATGCTCCAGCGCCTGCCGCATGTCCTTCAAGAGAAGCGAGGCGAGATCCCGGCTGACTCCGTGGCGGACGAGGATCCGCTGGACGACGAGCATTTCGCAGCGGGGCGGCAGAGAATACGCGGGGACCTGCCAGCCGCGGCAGCGGAGGCGGTCGGCAAAATCGTAGAGGCTGAATCCGGGATTACCCTTCAGCTTCCAGCAGACCGCAGGAATGCCCTCCTCCATCCGGCCGCCATAGACGACTTCAAATGGCCCGAGCTTTCCGATCTCGGTGGCCAGAAAATGCGCGGTGTCGTAGCACGCCGAGTGGATCTTTTTGTATCCCTCGCGCCCGAGTCTGAGGAAATTGTAATACTGGCAGACGACCTGCCCGCCCGGCCGCGAGAAGTTCAGCGCGATGTCGCGCATGTTGCCGCCGAGGTAGTTGACCCAGAAGACAAGGTCATCCGGTAGATCTTTTTGCTCCCGCCAGAGGACCCAACCCACACCGAGGGGAGCGAGGCCGAACTTGTGGCCGGATGAATTGATCGATTTCACGCGGGGGAGGCGGAAATCCCACTCCAACTCCGGCGCGCAGAATGGGGCCAGGAACCCGCCGCTCGCGGCATCGACGTGGATCGGAATGTCGAGCCCGGTTCTGGTCTGGAGGGCATCGAGCGCCTCCGCGACCGCCTTGACCGGCTCATACTGGCAAGTGAATGTGACTCCCAGCGTCGGAACGACACCGATCGTGTTTTCGTCGCAGCGTGAGATCACCTCTTCCGGAGTCATGATGAGGCGTCCGTCCTCCATCGGAATCTCGCGGTGCTCAATGTCCCAATACCGCGTGAACTTGTGCCAGCAGACCTGGACCGGCCCGGTGACGAGGTTCGGACGGCCGCGCGTTTTGCCTGCCGCAATGGCCTTCGCCTCCCAGCGGCGCTTCATGCCCATGCCGCCAAGCATCGCTGCCTCGCTCGATCCGGTGGTCGAGCACCCCACGCCCTCCGGACGGGCGGGCGAATGCCAGAGATCGGCCAGCATCCGCACGCAGCGCGCCTCGATCTCGGCCGTCTGCGGATACTCGTCCTTGTCGATCATGTTTTTGTCCAGGCACTCATCCATGAGCTGGTGAATTTCCGGCTCCTCCCACGTCTGGCAGAATGTCGCGAGGTTCTGGCGCGAATTGCCGTCGAGCATCAGCTCATCGTGGATGGTTTCGTAGGCGTGGCGGGCAGGGCGCTCCCCTTTCGGAAACGCATCAGCATCGGCCGCACGGGCCATGTCGTCGGAGCTATAAATTTCATCGTCGGATTGCTTGTGCTCGGATGTGGACATGGGTGTGCTTTGATCAGCAATCCTAGCGGCTGTTTACAGTGTCCGCGAGCAATTCCCGCAGATGGAGCAGGGGGCTTCTGTCGACGCATTGCGAGGGCGATGCCTGCAATTCCTGGTCAACAGCAAGCCATGGTTGTGCGTTATTCAGGACGATGCCGCTAGATAATGTCGAGATGCAGCGTCTGGCACTCGGGGGCGTCATGTTCGGGGCCCCCTCAAGGTGCCGTCACCACAGGGGAGGTTGAGGGCCGCAGCTCACTGACCGTGCATAGGACGTATCCACGCTTGACCAGCGCATCGAAAACCGCCGGCATCTGCTTCGCGGATTTTTGGAAGCTCTCATGCGCAAGCACCACCGCCCCGGGCCTTGCTCCGTCCAGAACAACCCGCGTGAGTTTCGCCTGGCTGGGATTCCTCCAGTCTCCGGAATCCAATGTGCAATCCAACACCTCGTAACCTTCCTTCTGAACCAGGTCGCGCAAGGACTCGTTCAGTTCGCCGTTGGTCGCACGGAAATATCTCGGCTTCACTCCGGCAACCCGCATGATCGCTTCCTCAGCCGTCCGGATCTCCCTCACGATTTCCTCCGGGCTCAAGCGCTTGAGATCAGGCAGCGAATAGGTGTGGTTTGCGATCTCGTGTCCCTCGGCGACGATCCGGCGGGCTAGCCCTGGATTGGATTCCAGGTTCTGTCCGCTCACGGCAAATGTCGCCTTCATGCCGAGCTTCTTCAGCGCGTCCAGCAGGAGCGGGGTGACGAAAGGCGAAGGGCCATCCTCAAAAACAAATGCGATCTGGTCGGCTTGCGCGGGCAGCGGAAGCTCCGGCGCAAGGATGTCCGGCTGGACAAACTGGCAGACTGCGATCCGGCCAAACATGAGGAAACTCATCAAAACCACATGTGCTCGATTCATGATTCTCAAACCATTTTATAATAGGCCATTCCGGCTTCGCGGCAAATCTATCCGTCAGACCGGGTCTCGCTTGAAATGCGGACGCGCAGCGGGCAGGAGGAATGCAGGTTGGCGGCCCGAACACGGAAAGTGCAAAACCTGGCGCCCCGTTGCGATTGCGCTCGCAGGTGCCTTTTGGGCACGCGCGACAGCAAAGGGGTGTCATGATACGGGCCGGAGACTCGGGGCCACGATGAGGCAGGTGGGGCGATGGCTAGAGAAGCCGATATCCCGTTCGATGAGGGCAGGAGGTCGCCGGGATCGAGCCTTTCATCGTGCCGATTACTCCCCGCTCTAGTGGGTGGTTGTTTTCAAGCGGAATGAACGACCATTCAATCCACAAGGGGTCCCGCTTCGATCCCCATGAACCGGATCACTGACCCTGTGGGAAAAGCCTCGGGGAATCCGGATTGACTTTCTCCGGAGTGGCGGCCTGAACTTTTTCTGCCGCCTGTCTTTCCGCGAGTTGTTCCGCGTAGCCGGGAACGGTCTCTGTGGCGGGATGACGCTCGCATCCCGATTGCGACAGAATGAGGACGGCTGCCATGGAAATCGCGGTGACGGGAGGTTTCATTCGATGATTTCCAGCGATGCTTTGGTCCCGCGCTTCTGGGCGGCGGCATTCAGGAGCGTGCGGAGAGCCTGGATCGTGTGTCCCCCCTTGCCGATAATCCTTGGCAGGTCGGTCTTCCGCATGGCGACATGAAAGATGATGCATTCCGGGGATTCGGTCTTCGTGAAAACGACCTCGTCGGGGAATTCGACCAGCGATCCGATCACGTAGCGCAGGAATTCATCCATGGCCGGGAGAATCAGGCCGCGAGTTTTTTGCGCGCCTTTGTCATGATGTTGCCGACCGTCTGGGACGGACGGGCACCCACAGTGACCCAGTAATCCGCACGGTCGAGCTGGATCGAAAAGTTTTCACCTTCTTTCTTCGGGTCATAGGTCCCGATGATTTCGATGAATTTGCCATCGCGTGCGCGGCGCTGGTCGGCGACGACGATTTTATAATAGGGACTGTTCTTGGCGCCTTCGCGGCGGAGTCGGATTGCTACGGCCATGGAATAAAGTTTTCGGTTTTCAGTTTTCAGTTTTCAGTTGCGGGAGTGCCCGTTCCGGAGTCGCTTCCGCCTCAGAATCCCCCGGGGACCTGAAGGCCGAAGTTTTTTCCGGCGCGGGCCATCATTTTTTTCATCTGGCCCGTCTTTTTCATCATCTTTCGCATCTGGTTGAAGCGCAGGATGAGGTTGTTCACCTCGGTGACGGTTGTGCCGCTGCCCCGGGCGACCCGCTGGCGGCGTCGCGCGTTCAGGATGTCCGGCCGCGTGCGCTCCTGCGGCGTCATGGAAAGCACGATCGCCTCCACCCGCTTCAGTTGCTTCTCGTCAATCGAGGAATCTTTTAACTTATCCATCCCGGGGATCATGCCAAGAACATTTTCGAGGGGTCCCATGCGCCTGAGCATTTTGAACTGCTGGAGGAAATCCTCGAGGTCGAAGCTGGCGGTGCGCAGTTTTTGCTCCATCCGGCGGGCATCCTCCTCGGTGATCGCTTCCGCTGCCTTCTCGACGAGGCTGACGACGTCGCCCATTCCGAGGATGCGACCGGCGAGGCGGTCGGGGTAAAACGGCTCAAACTGATCCAGCTTTTCCCCGACGCCGGCGAATTTGATCGGCCGCCCGGTGACCGAGCGGAGCGAGAGGGCGGCACCGCCGCGGGCGTCGCCGTCGAGCTTTGTCAGGACGATTCCGGTGACTCCGAGGGCGGAGTGGAAGTGCTCGGCGACGCTGACCGCCTGCTGGCCGGTGGCGGCATCGCAGACCAGGAGGACTTCCTGCGGCTGGAGGAAGTCGCGGAGCCGGCGGAGTTCCTGCACAAGCGGCTCGTCGATTTCCTGGCGGCCGGCGGTATCGAAGATCTGGACGTTGCCCCCTGTCGATTCGCACCACTCCAGGGCTTTTTTTGACGAGCGGAGGACATCGGACTCCCCCGCATCCGGGCGGAAGACCGGAATGCCGGCCTGCCCGCCGAGGACGGCGAGCTGCTCGATGGCGGCGGGACGGTAAAGGTCGGAGGCGATCAGCAGAGGGGACTTTCCCTGGGATTTGAGCCAGCGGGCGAGCTTGGCGGAAGATGTTGTTTTTCCGGCCCCGTTCAGCCCGACCATCAGGATGCGGGCCGGTTTTGCGAGGTCCAACGGGGCCGCATCGCCTCCGAGCAGGCTGCAAAGTTCCTCGTGAAAGATTTTTACGATCTGCTGCCCGGGGGTCACGCTCCGGAGAACCTCTTCTCCCAGCGCCTTCTCCCTGACCCGTGCGATAAAATCCTTCGCGACCTGGTAGTGGACGTCGGCGTCGAGGAGCGCCATGCGGATTTCCCGCAGGGCATCGCTGACATTTGTCTCGCTGATCTTCCCGTGACCGCGAAGATCCTTGAAAACATCCTGGAGTTTGTCTGAGAGCCGGCTGAACATGTGAGGTCAATCTAGGCAGCCGGACTGGCAAGAAAAGGGATTTTTAATTCGTCCGCTTGAGCTTCCTGTTCGGCTTGGGCATCACGTCGATTTTTTTGAGGACCTCGACTCGCACCGTGACGACCCCGGCCTTGATCATGTCGATGTGCTCGGCGGCTGCCTTGCTGAGGTCGATGATGCGTCCGCGAATGTAGGGTCCCCGGTCGTTGATCCGGACGATCACGTTTTTTCCGTTCCGGAGGTTGACGACGCGAACGACCGAGTGCATCGGGAGGGATTTGTGTGCCGCGGTGAGCTTTCGCGGGTTGAAGCGCTCTCCGCTAGCCGTCGGCTGGGGCTCCCAGTAATAGGAGGCTTTTCCATGGAGGGTGGAGACCGGCTTCGGGTGGTAGAGGGAGGGAAGCTGGTCGGTGTCGCCCGCGCGCGAAGAGGGAGCCGGGTCGATGACGAGTTGGCGCGGGGCCGCGCAGCCTGCCAGGAGCATAGCCAGCGCGAACAACCAGGGCATGGGGAGGAACCGATTCATCCTGAGTTGCATTCTGACTATCTGCCGGCGGCCAGGAGGAAAAGAAAAACATCGGGAGGGTTGCGAAGCGGCGGAGTGCTTGGCAGAGTTTCCAGCATGGCCGCAACTTCTTCCTCCACGCCTGCGATCGGATCGGCGCTTCCGGATTTTCAACTGTGCGATGTGGCCGATGGCCGGGCGCACTCCCCGGCCGGCTTTCAGGGGTGCGCCGGGATTCTTGTGGCGTTCATCTGCCGGCATTGCCCTTATGTCGTCCACATGCGCGGCGAGCTTTCCCGGATTGCCGCCGAGTTCGAGGTCAAGGGAATCCGAACCATTGGAATCTGCTCGAACGATGCCGTCGCCTATCCGGATGATGCGCCGGAAATGCTGCGCGGGATGCGGCTTCCGTTTCCCGTTCTGCATGATGAAACGCAGGATGTGGCGCGTGCATTCGGTGCCGTTTGCACGCCGGACCTCTTCCTTTACGACGGTTCCGGCCGGCTGTTTTATCACGGCCGCCTGGACGACAGTTCGCCGGGCAACGGTCGGCCAGTGACCGGAAACGAACTTCGGGGAGCCATGGAAAAGCTCCTCGCCGGAGCGCCGCCGCCGAGCGGGCAGCTTCCGTCGGCCGGCTGCAGCATCAAGTGGAAGAATGCCTGAAAAATTCCCCGCTCGCCGATCCGGAGGCGGGGTGATAATGGTCGGAGAACCTCGTATGGAACAGATCCTCACCTTCAACGTCATCCCGAAGCTTCCCGCAGCGCTCGAGCCGATGCGCGAAATGGTTTACAACCTCTGGTGGACATGGGAGCCGGAGGCCCGCCGGCTGTTCCGGTATCTGGATATTCCGCTCTGGGATGAGACAAACCACAACCCGCTCCGCATGCTGCAGATGTGCCGCCAGGCCCGGCTCACCGAGGTCGCCGGCGACGAACATTTTCTGAAGGACCTGAAGGAGGTCTATAGGCGCTACCGCGCGTATCTGGAGCGCAAGGACACCTATGGGAAACTGAGGCGCGAATCCACGCCGCTCCAGAGCCCCGCAGCCTATTTTTCCGCGGAGTATGGATTTCACGAGTCGTTTCCCAACTACTCCGGAGGGCTGGGGATTTTGTCCGGCGACCATTGCAAATCCGCATCCGACCTCGACCTCAACTTCGTTGCGGTCGGACTCCTCTACCGGGACGGGTATTTCAAGCAGCAGATCAACCGGGATGGCTGGCAGGAGGCGGTAAGACTGAACCAGAATTTCCACCACCTTCCGGTTCAGGAGGTCAAGCTCGACGGGGTCCCATTGAAGGTGTCGGTCTCACTGCTCGGCAGGGAGGTTTTTGCCAAGGTCTGGCGCCTTGCGGTCGGCCGCATCAACCTCTACCTGCTCGACACGCTTCTGCCGGAGAACTCCCCGGCTGATCAGGCCATCACCGCGCAGCTCTACGGTGGAGACAAGGAGTTCCGCCTGCGACAGGAGATCGTGCTCGGGATGGGCGGCTTCCGCGCCCTCCATGCCATGGGCATCACGCCCCAGGTGTTTCACATGAACGAGGGGCATTCCGCATTTCTCGGGCTCGAGAGGATCCGGGAATACGTTCGAAACGAGGGCCTCGATTTCAGTTCGGCCGTTCAGGTTGTCGCCTCGTCCAGCATCTTCACCACCCACACTCCGGTGCCCGCCGGAAACGATGCGTTTTCGAAGGAGCTGATGGCAAAATATTTCCTCGACTACCCGGCGCAGGTGGGGATTCCGTTCGACCAGTTGTTCGCGCTCGGGCAGGTCACGGTCCAGCCCGAGAACTCGTTCAACATGACCGTCCTGGCCCTGCGGACCAGCCGGTTTGCCAACGGGGTGAGCAAGCTTCACGGCGAGGTGAGCCGCGGGCTTTGGAAGAATGTCTGGAAGGACGTCCCGGAAAACGAGGTGCCGATCACGAGCATCACGAATGGCGTCCACATCAAAACGTGGGCCGCCGGTGAGTTTCACGACCTCTATGCGAAATATCTGGGGTCTGACTGGGAGGACCAACTCTCGAACAGCGACTACTGGCGCGGAGTCATCGATATTCCGGATGAAGTCCTCTGGAACCTGCACCAGCTTCTCAAACAGCGCTCGATCGAGTTCCTGCGCGAGAGGATCCACCGTCAGCGTCTTCGCAACGGGGAGGCTCCCGAGGAGGTCCGCCATGCCAACCGGCTGCTGAACAGCGAGGTGCTGACGATCGGATTTGCGCGCCGCTTCGCCACCTACAAGCGTGGAACATTGCTGTTCCGGGACCTGGAGCGCCTTGCAAAGCTGGTTACAAACCGGGAGCGGCCGGTCCAGTTTGTCTTCGCCGGAAAATCCCACCCTGCCGACGACGGTGGAAAGAAGCTCATCCAAGAGGTTTACAAGTATTCCAGGGACCCACGCTTTCAGGGCCGGATCGTCTTCGTCGAGGACTATGACACGAATGTGGGGCGCAGGCTTTATCAGGGCGTTGACCTCTGGCTCAACAACCCGCTTCGTCCGCTGGAGGCGAGCGGCACGAGCGGGATGAAGCTTCCTCCGAACGGCGGGCTGAATCTCAGCGTGCTCGACGGCTGGTGGCTGGAGAGTTGGAATGGCAAGAACGGATGGGCGATCGGCACAGATATCACCGACGGCCCCGAGGAGCTCCAGGACGAGGTGGACATCCAGAGCCTGTTCCATGTCCTCGAAAACCAGATCATCCCGCTGTATTACGCGAAACCCGACGGGGTGCTCCCGCTGGCGTGGATCCAGCTCATGCGCGAATCCATGCGCACGGTGGTCCCGGTCTTCAATACCCACCGGATGGTCTCCGAATACAACGAGCGCCTCTACGAGCCTGCCGCGGCGGCCGTCAGCGCGCTGAGCGCGAACCACTGCTCCAATGCGGTTGCGCTGAGCGAGTGGAAATCCTCCATCCGCAGCCAGTGGCCCCAGATCCGTGTGCCGGATTATTCCATCAGCTATGATATTCCGGATGGAAAAGTTGCCCGCGAGATATTCTTTGTCGGCGAAAAGATGAAGGTCAGCGCCCTTGTCCACCTCGGCCCGGTGGATCCCGCGCATGTCCGCGTGCAGGCCTACTACGGGCCGGTCCAAAATAACTCCATCACCTCCGCAACGATCTCGGATCTCGCTCTGGAGGAGCATGTGAGTGGTGGCAACTACCGGTTTGGCGGCCTGGTGCCGGCCAGCGAAAGCGGCAGTTACGGGCTCAATGTCCGCGTTATTCCGACCCACCCGCACCTGACGCAGGATCACGAACTCCGGCTGATCACTTGGGCAAGGTAGATTCAAAGAGTCTTCGGTTTTCAGTGATTCAGTGTTCAGAGAAGCATTGCGAACCGAAGACCCTCCACGCTGAAAACTGAATCACTGAACCACTGAAAACTTTTTTCCTACTTTCTCTTTCCACTTCCTGGAACGCCTCCCGGCACCAGTCTGGGTGTGCCATGATCGAGGAGATCCTTGGCCTGGGCTTTCAGAGCATCGAACTCGGCCACGGGCTCCGGGCCACCCAGCTTGAGGGGGTGTTGGAGGCGCGCAAGAAACACCGGTTTCAAATCAGCAGCGTCCATAACTTCCTGCCATCGCCCGTGGAGGTAATTGCCGACAATCCCGACTGTTACGAGTTCACCTCCCACCGCCCCTCCGACCGGGAGCGCGCGGTTCGACTGACCCGCAGGACTATCGACTGGGCTGCAAAGCTGGAAGCACCATATGTGGTGATCCACTGCGGTCGCATCCGCTCGCTCAATCTTACGGGGAGTCTTCGCAAAATGGTGGAAGACGGGAAATCCCCCGGCCGTGAATACGGTGCCGCCAAGCTGGGGGCGGTGCGGAAGCGCGAGGAAGTCGCGGAGATCTATACCCAGAGAGTGCTGGAATGCCTGACGGATATCGCGGACTACGCCGGATCCCTGGGCGTCCGCGTGGGCATCGAGAACCGGGAGCATTACGAAGCGGTGCCGACCGAGCGGGAGCTGGTCGCGTTCCTGAGGAGGCTCGATTCCGCACACGCCGGGTATTGGCATGACTTCGGTCACGCCCAGATCAAGCACAACCTCGGGCTTCTGGACCACAGGCAGTGGCTGGAGACCGCCGCGCCACTTGCCCTGGGGTGCCACATCCACGATGTGAAGTGGCCATTCCGGGACCACAGCGCGCCCTTCTCTGGAGAGATCGATTTTCCGTCCCTGCTTCCACTCTTTCCAAATTCCTGCGTGATGGTATTTGAGCTGTCCCCGCGTGTGCCGGTCGAAGACCTGCGCGTGGCGGCGGGCCGCTGGACACAGCACTTTTTTCAATGAAAAAAATCCTTCTTCCCATCATTCAGGTGCTCATCACTGCCGGACTGCTCTGGTGGATTTTCCGGGATCCGGAGCAGAACAGAAAGATGCTGGAGGCGATCGGCAAAGCGAAAAACGACGGCGGGCTCTGGTGGTTCCTGCCGGGAGTTGGCGCGCTCGGCCTGGCGATTTTGCTCCAGACCCAGCGGTGGATCGTGCTGCTGCGCGTGCAGGACATCACGGTTTCTTTCTCGAGGGCGCTGCGGATCATGCTCTCGGGGATGTTTTTCAATCTCTTTCTGCTGGGTTCGACGGGAGGTGACGTCATCAAGATTTTCTTCATCATGCGCGAGACTCCGGACAAAAAGGCGGGGGCGCTTCTCAGTGTCTTCATCGACCGGATCGTCGGGGTTGCCGCGCTCGCGGCGGTTTCCGCCGTTGTCATTCTTGTGCGGTGGAAAGACCTCATGACATCGGCACCCATGGGGGTCCTCACCGTGGCGGTAATCCTGGGCGGGTCGCTCGGTTTCATTTTTGTGGCGTTGCTTGTCGACCGTCTCGGCCTGACTACCAGGCTGCCACACTGGCTTCCCTTCCATGCAAAGATCGCCGAGGCTGCCGCCGCATTTTCCCAGTATGCCAAGGCCGGCGGCGCGGTTGGAACCGCGTTTTTGCTGTCCCTTCCGGCGCATCTGCTGATGTTTTCGACATTCTACTTCGCGGCGCAGGCATTCGGAGCCGGGCTCAGCCTGATCGGAATTTTCTGTGTGATGCCCGTGGTATGCGCGGTTACCGCGCTTCCGATCAGCCTGGGGGGAGCAGGCGTGCGGGAGGGGCTATTTATCACGCTTCTCGGAGCCCTTTACCAAACTCCTAAGGAGATCGCCATGTCGATCTCGATTTCCGGGTTCCTCATGGCAGTGTTCTGGAGTCTGGTGGGGGGTCTCGTTTACCTGCTTTACCGCTCCGGAGCATCCGGCCACGCACGCCTCAGCGACATGGAGGCTACCGTCGGGGATCTGGAGCACCGGATTGAGGAGGAGGCTGAGGGAGGGAAGCCCCTGGATGGTTGATCCGGCAGGGCATTTGGCTTGAAGGCAACGGAAGCAGATAAAGAGAGGGGAAAAGAAAAGGCTAGACAAAAGGGCACCGAAAAGCTGAACTACGGTGGTGAAAAAGAAGACACGACAAGAAGTTGGCGGG
>Ga0247844_1001074_pt1 | contig 53704 bp, 41 predicted proteins | sample LaCtaG_FD_192421 | JGI IMG/M metagenome (GOLD analysis project Ga0247844, IMG submission 192421) | Freshwater microbial communities from meromictic Lake La Cruz, Castile-La Mancha, Spain - LaCruzMarch201714.5m_1 | ecosystem: Environmental > Aquatic > Freshwater > Lake | place: Spain: Castile-La... | reverse complement strand
TTGCGGAGATATAACTTTCCTCGCTGAGCATGGAAAGCACCAGGATTTTCAAGTCTGGAAGTTCTGTGCGAAGTTGTTTGCAAACTTCCAGACCTGATTGGTCGGGCAGATTGATGTCAAGCAGGAGTACCTCGGGCGGCTCTTGGATGACTTGCCGAAGTGTTTCGGCGGCAGTGGTTGCTTTGCCGACCAGCGCAAAATCAGGTTCGCCCACCAAAAGGCTTTCTACACCTTCGGCAAACATAACGTGGTCGTCGGCAATAAAAATACGGATCATGGGCGGGATCGAACAAATGTGGTCAATGGGATTGAATAGGGGCCAATGAGAACCCTCCTACGCCAAGGCTTCAGCGGGTAAAGTGGTCAATGGATAGAATATGCGATGTTTTCAATGCGCGGACACAAAAGTACGACAACTGAAACCTTATTGGGCTTTTTAAAACCGATAAGGTCTGACGACCGTTTTACCTTTGCCGAAATATCACTCATTCGATCACTTAGACATTCATTCAATGGAATTTCGTATAGAAAAAGACACCATGGGCAAAGTGCAAGTGCCGGCCCACGTTTATTGGGGCGCTCAAACGCAGCGCTCCATCGAGAACTTCAAAATCGCCCGCGACACCAACAAGATGCCCATTGAGATCATCCGGGCGTTCGCATTTTTGAAAAAAGCCGCCGCACTCACCAACTTTGAGGCAGGAGTATTGCCCAAAGAAAAATGTGAGCTCATCGGTCAAGTCTGCGAGGAGATTCTGGCAGGTAAGCTGGACGATCAGTTTCCGCTCGTGGTCTGGCAAACAGGCTCTGGCACCCAAAGTAATATGAATGCCAACGAGGTCATCGCCTACCGCGCCCATGTGCTGAATGGTGGCCAACTCACAGACGAACAAAAGTTTGTCCACCCCAACGACGACGTGAATAAGTCGCAGTCTTCCAACGACACATTCCCCACAGCCATGCATATCGCAGCTTACAAACTGCTCATGGAGGTAACGATCCCAGGCATTGAGCAACTCCGCGATACGCTTCAGGCCAAGTCAGAGGCCTTCATGGATGTGGTAAAGATCGGTCGCACTCACTTTATGGATGCTACCCCGCTCACCCTGGGGCAGGAATTCAGCGGCTATGTGGCTCAATTGAACCACGGACTTCGCACGGTGCGCAACTCGCTTGCCCACCTCAGCGAACTCGCCCTCGGCGGCACAGCGGTCGGCACGGGAATCAACACCCCCAAAGGTTACTCCGAAAACGTGGCGCGCCATATCGCCAACCTGACGGGACTGCCCTTTATCACTGCGCCTAACAAATTCGAGTCGCTCGCTGCCCACGACGGCATTGTAGAAGCCCACGGCGCACTCAAAACCGTGGCGGTCAGCCTGATGAAAATCGCCAACGACGTGCGGATGCTCTCTTCCGGCCCACGCTCCGGCATCGGCGAAATCCATATTCCTGACAACGAACCCGGCTCCAGCATCATGCCCGGCAAGGTAAACCCCACCCAATGCGAAGCCCTTACGATGGTGGCTGCCCAGGTGATGGGCAACGATGTAGCCATCAATATCGGCGGTTCCAACGGTCACTTCGAGCTCAACGTGTTCAAGCCGGTGATGATCTACAACTTCCTGCATTCCGCCCGACTCATCGGGGAGGCTTGTGTGAGTTTCAACGACAAATGTGCCATCGGCATCGAACCCTTGCGCGACAACATCGCCAAGCATGTGAACAACTCATTGATGCTCGTAACGGCACTGAACACGAAAATTGGCTACTACAACGCGGCAGCCATCGCGCAAAACGCGCACAAAAAAGGCATTACCTTGAAGGAATCTGCGCTTGCGTATGAATTGCAAGGGCTTGATTTCAAGCACATGACCTCAGAGCAGTTTGATGCCTGGGTGCGGCCGGAGGATATGGTGGGGAGGTGAGGTGGGTCATTGGGGTCATTGGGTCATTACGTCATTGGGTCATTACGTCATTACGTAATTGGGGTCAATGACCCCAATGACCCAGTGACCCAATGACCCAATGACCCAATGACCCCAATGACCCCAGTGACCCAATGACCCCAATGACCCCAATGACCCAATGACCCCAATGACCCAATGACCCCAATGACCCAATGACCCCAATGACCCAATGACCCCAATGACCCAACTTATCCCCCAAAAAGCCACTCCGCCGCCTTCGGAAACTCCAGGCCCCAGCGGTCTTCGGTGTGCCTGCCTTGGGGATCTGTCTCCAGTTTGACTTGCAATTGCGCAGGGTCAAATCCGCGTGTTTCCATGGATTCCTGGAAGCGGCGCACATTGGTGATTACACCCGCGCCTTCTTTGCCGCCGGCATAGAGGTAAATCTTTGTATTGGAGTAGGGTGAAAATCGAACAGGCTCAAAATAGACCTTGGGGGCGGCCCACAGAGAGGGCGAAAAAATCATAAACTTGGAAAAAACCTGTGGGTAATAAATACCCGCGTAGATGCTGATCAGCCCACCCATGCTGCTGCCTCCAATGCCCGTATGCGCCCGGTCGGGCAGGGTACGGAAATGCTCGTCAATGTGCGGCTTGAGGGTTTCGGCGAGGAATTGGGCGTATGCTTGGCCAAGCCCATCGCCCCAGCGCTGTGAATCGTAAGGGGAATATTCTCTGATGCGCTCGCTGCCTCCGTGATCAATCGCAACAACGATAAAACCGCCCGTACCACGTTCTGACAAGGCGGCCAATTGGCGGTCCACGGCCCAGGTGCCAAAAGGAGCGGTGTCTTCAAATAAATTTTGACCATCCTGAAGATACAGTACGGGGTAGCGTTTGACAGTAGTAGCATAATCCCAGGGAAGCAATACGGAAATGCGTCTTCGACGGCGGAGTTGGGGCACGTTGAACCGCCTGGACACAATCTGTATATCGGGGTAGAATTTGGGATCGTAGCCTCCAGAGTGTTGTTTCCAGCGTGGCACTACGTCATTTACTTTGCCCCGAGGGGCATCCACGCGCCGGTTGGCGGGCGGGAATCCATTGGGGGCCAGTTCTTCGGCTTCCCATCCGCCTTTCACATATTTGTACTCAAACTTCTCAATAGTGGGCGGCACTACATGAAAAGTGTATTGGTAGTGGCCTTCTTTGACTTTCAGCATCTTGTACTGCTCATCCCGGGTAGCCCAGCCATTGAAATTGCCTGTAAGAAACACAGGTCGGGCATCGTCGTTGGGCGTGAAAAGTTCGAGGATGAGCATTTTTGCTGGAATAGAGGCCGCGTTGTAGTGCGGCGCGTAAGGATGGGTGCGCATAAAGCGAAAGTGTATGGGGGCCGTCGGGAATGGCAAAACTAAGAAGCAGAAGCTTTACTCTCTAAATTTATCCAAAAGGTGCGCCAATTCCAAAGCTTCGGCTTCAGAGAGTTTGCTGCCCAAGGAACTACTACCGTCCATAAATCGTGCCTGTTCAATATCGGAGAGCAGTTTTTTGCCTATTTCAGAAATGGTAACGATGACCATGCGGCGGTCTTTTCCATGAGGCACCCGCTCCACATGGCCACTGAGGCGGAGTTTTTCCACCAGTCGGCTTACATTGCTGCTCCGATCAAGCATTCGGCTCTTGATGTCAAGTACCGAAAGTCCTTTGGGCGCGCTGCCATTAAGGATACGAAGGATGTTGTACTGCGGACTCGTGAGGCCAAAAGGCCGCAACTGGCGGGTAATGGAGCAATCGAGCCAACTGGCCGTAAAAAGTATGTTTAACATGACCTTTTGACGAACCGGCATCGGTTTCGTGCTCTTGAGTTCCAGTTCTAATTTCATGACGCAAACTTAGATGTTTTAACATTAAACAAAAAACCTTTTAAAGGGTTCTGGGTAATGAACGCCCGCCTTCGTTTTTATCCGCCAAGGCTCGGCAGGCGGAAAAACTTCGGCGGATAAACTGCAATCGAAATACTTTTGTCCTTTAATAAAGTGATGAGTGATGAAGTGATAGAGTGATTTGTGCCGTGCCTGGATTAGATCACTTTATCACTCCATCAATTCATCACTCTATAACTCCATCACCTCATCACTTCATCACCCACTCCATAGAATGCAATACGACCTTACAGTCATCGGTTCCGGGCCGGGCGGTTATGTAGCCGCCATCCGTTGCGCCCAATTGGGCCTAAAAGTTGCCATCATCGAACGTTATCCGGTATTGGGCGGCACCTGCCTCAACGTGGGCTGTATTCCTTCTAAAGCCCTACTTGATTCTTCCGAGCATTACCACAATGCCGCGCACAAATTCAGCACGCACGGCATTGATTTGAAAGATTTGAAGGTGAATATGCCACAAATGATCCGCCGCAAAAATGAAGTGGTGCAGGAAAACAACAAAGGCGTGGAGTTCCTGATGAAGAAAAATAAAATAGACGTGCTGTACGGCCACGGCTCTTTTATCTCCAAAAACCGTTTGAAAATAACAGGCAAAAGCGGCGAAGCCAAAGAAATCGAAACCGAACGGGTTATCATCGCTACCGGTTCGAAGCCTATTGTCCCGGCAAATTTCAATTATGACAAAAACCGTGTCATAACCAGTACCGAAGCGCTCAACATCGAAAAAGTACCTGCCAGCATGGTCGTCATTGGTGGCGGGGTGATCGGGCTGGAATTGGGCAGCGTGTATGCCCGTCTCGGCACTAAAGTTCATGTAGTGGAATTTCTCGACCGCATCATCGCAGGCATGGACTCCGATTGCAGCCGGGAATTGATGAAATCGCTCAAACATTTGGGCATGGAATTCCACCTGCGTTACGGAGTGACGGACGTAAAGCCTTCAAAATCTAAAGTAACGGTGACCGCCAAAAGCCGCGACGACGAATCAAAAACCCTATCCTGGGATGCCGATTATTGCCTGGTATCCATTGGCCGAAAGCCCTACACCGATAACCTGGGACTGGAGAACGCTGGCATCACACTCGACGAAAAAGGCCGTATCCCCGTGAATGACCATCTGGAAACCTCTGTGCCGGGCATCTACGCCATTGGTGACGTGGTGCGTGGCGCGATGTTGGCACACAAGGCTGAAGAAGAGGGCGTTTTTGTGGCTGAAACCATCTTGGGGCAAAAGCCACACATTCATTACAACCTCATTCCAGGCGTGGTGTACACCTGGCCGGAAGTGGCCAGCGTGGGCTATACGGAGGAACAACTCAAAGAGGCCGGTACGCCCTACAAATCAGGTAAATTTCCCTTCCGCGCCCTGGGCCGCGCCCGTGCTAGCATGGACTTGGACGGCATGGTGAAGGTATTGGCCGACAAAGAAACCGACGAAATCCTGGGCGTGCACATCGTGGGAGCCCGTGCGGCGGACATGATTGCGGAGGCCGTTGCACTCATGGAATTCCGTGCCAGCGCCGAAGATGCGGCGCGTATGAGCCATGCGCACCCGACTTATACGGAGGCGTTTAAAGAGGCTTGTTTGGCGGCTACAGGGAATCGGGCCTTGCATGTGTGATTTAAAAATCCGTGACTGCTCCGTGCACAAATGGAACACGGAGGTCGCGGATGAGACACGGATTTTTTGATATTCGATTCGCTCATTGCTGCAAGTAAGTAACCCATGTTGATCTCATTTAAGCACGCTGGCAAAATCTACGCTGCCGACTTGTCAAAGCCCATTGACCTCTCCATCCCCTTGCGCGATGGGGCAGAAAATCCAAACTGTTTTTGGGCGCCGATGCCGGAATTCTCACCCGTTCGGGCAGGTGATTTTGTGGGAAGCACAAAAGAGGGTGGGGTGGTCAACTTTTTCAACGTTCGGCTCAACCCGCACGGCAACGGCGCCCATACCGAGTGTGTGGGGCATATTGCCAAAGAGCGTTTTGTACTGCACGAATGTTTGCTGGAATCTCATTTTTTGGCCAAACTCGTCAGCCTTTACCCTCGACGTACAGAAGAAGGGGATCGTGTGATTTTTCAAGACCAGTTGGAAGAAGTTTTTTCAGAAAATGAATCGGAGGCCTTGATTATCAGGACTTTGCCGAATGACGATCTGAAACTTCGCCAAAATTATTCTGGCTCTAATCCGCCATACCTGCACCATGAAGCGGCGGAATATTTGGTCAAATGCGGGGTGCAGCACCTGCTACTCGATTTGCCTTCTGTAGACCGCGAAGAAGACGGCGGTCAGCTGCTTGCGCACCGCGCTTTTTGGCATTATCCACAGGCTACACGGGTTCATGCAACCATCACTGAGATGATTTTTGTGCCGAATTCAGTGCGCGATGGGCTTTATCTGCTCAATCTTCAAACAACTTCGCTGGATTTGGATGCAAGCCCGTCGAAGCCGATGGTATTTGAACTGACAGCGATTTAGTTTGCCACGAATTACACGAATTTACACTAAATGTTTATTCGTGAAAATTTGTGTAATTCGTGGCAAACTCAATCATTTATCATCCCCAAAAAACGCAATAATCTTATCCGCCAACTCCATTCCGATATAAGCCTGGGCCTCCATCGTGCTGGCGCCAATGTGTGGACTGCAGGATACTTTCGGGTGACGAAGCAGCGCTTCCATAGGTGTCGGCTCGTTTTCAAAAACATCGAGGCCTGCGCCGCCGATTTTTCCTGAATTCAAAGCTGCGAGCAAGGCTGTTTCGTCAATGACTCCACCACGAGCCGTGTTGATGAGGACCGCGCCAGTCTTCAATTTTTCAAGTTCTGCTGCACCAATCAGGGGTTTGTCAATACCGGGAATGTGGAAACTGATGATATCAGATTCGCGCAAAACCTTTTCAAGCGACTCAGTGGAAATGGTCAGTCCCAGTTTTAAGTCCTGATGCTCACCGAGTTGAATGCCGATTTCTGCTTCGCTCACGAAGGGGTCATGCGCCCGCACCTTCATTCCGAGTCCGAGTGCAATTTTGGCAAGCTCTTGCCCAATGCGCCCAAAACCGACAATGCCGAGCGTCTTTCCCTTGATTTGGAAGCCTGACTCCGATTCTTTTTTGAGTTTTTTGAAATCACCACCAGCCGCCAACTCACGATTGCTGCGTTGAAGCATGCGTGCGAGGGTGAAAATATGGGCCGTGGCCAGTTCCGCCACTGCACGCGACGATGCTTGTGGGGTGTTGAACACCTGAATGCCCTTGCTTTGGGCATATTCCACGTCAATATTGTCAAGGCCGACTCCACCGCGTCCGATGATTTTCAGTTTTTTAGCGCCGTCAATCACGGCTTTTGTCACCTTGGTGGCACTGCGCACGATGAGTACATCGTAATCAGCAATGCCCGCTGGGAGATCGTCTTGTGCGATTTTGTCTTCAGTGACTTGATAAGAAGCCTCTTCGAGGAGCAGGAGTCCGTCGGGATGGATGCCGTCGTTGGCGAGTATTTTGATCATGATGTTTAGGAAGCCTAAAAATGGAGCAAGAAAAGTTTGTCGGCTCAAAGGTAGGCAAGCAATTCGCGAATGAGCAACCGCATCTTTGGTTCTGCGGCTTGTGCAGTAGAAATAACATCTTCCAGTGTAGTAACCCGAATGGCCGAGCGCGGGAAAGAGACATTGCTGACCAATGAAATCATGAGAACGGGCAATCCACTATGTCTCGCTACCAGCACTTCCGGGATGGACGACATGCCCGTGCAGTCGCTGCCAAGGTTGCGCAACATGGAATATTCTGCGGGTGTTTCGAGATTAGGGCCCGACAAGGCCGAATAAACCCCTTCGAATGCGCGGATACCGTGCGTTTTGGCAATTTCCAAAGCCTGACGGCGCAATCCCTCGTCGTAGGTGTGCAGCATATCGGGGAAACGTGGGCCGAGGCGCTCGTCGTTGGTGCCCCGCAAGGGATTTTCCGGGAGTAAATTAATATGGTCATTGACAACCACGAGGTCGCCTGCAAGAAAATGCGGATTTATGCCACCGGATACATTGGTGATGATAATACGTTCAATACCAAGGGCTTTCAGCACTCGAATGGGAAAGGTAACCTGCTCCATCGTCCAGCCTTCGTACCAATGAAAACGCCCGGCCATGACGACCACGGGATGTGGGCCTAAATGGCCAAAGATCAGTTTCCCTTTGTGGCTTTCCACAGTGCTCTGGGCAAAATGGGGAATGTCTTGATAATGGATCTCCGCATCAATTCGGAGATCGTCAGTCAAATTTCCCAATCCTGTGCCAAGCACAATTCCGGTGCGGGGCTGGAAATCGGTACGGCTGCGGATGAAGGCTTCGGCTTCCTGAATTTGTTCGTAGAGCGGCATGTCAATGCTTGAATTCATGAGCCGCAAAGTTGGGGAGCGCCAAGTAAATGAGCTCAAATAGTTTTATTTAAACACATAGGCACAGTAGGACACATAGTGCTGCAAATCAAGGGACTATGTGCTCTCTGTGCCTATGTGTTAAATTTGAACTTCAACTTATGTTTATTCGGTACTTAACATAACGTGAGTTTTGGATTTCAACCGAAACTGCGTAGCAGTGACATTTTGGTATAAAAAAGAGCCGAGACATTGCTGCCCCGGCTCCATGAAAACACCTAAAACCCTATTAACTAACCTTATGAAAACTCTTGTTTGGGACTTTGGATTTTTGGATGTTGGACATTAGACTATTGTACAAGTCTAAAATCTAACCATCCAATGTCTAAAGTCTAACTGTCTAAAGTCTAACAGTCCAAAGTCTAACTGTCTAAAGTCTAACAGTCCAAAATCCAGACTTAACCGACTTGAATACTTTTCAATACCGGCTTAGCCTCTTCCTTTTTAGGAAGTGCGATATTTAAGATACCGCTTTCATAAACAGCTGCAATTGCATCTTGGTTCACTGTATTCGGCAATTTAAACGAACGTTTGAAAGATTCGTAGCGGAACTCCCGGCGAAGGAAGCGGCCTTTGTCGGCTGAACCCTCTTCTGTTTTTTCTTCGCGCTTCGCAGTAACGATCAAGTGGCCGTTTTCAACGTTGAGCGAAAAGTGCTGTTTATCAAAGCCTGGAGCGGCTAAATCTATTTTGAAAGCATCTTCGGTTTCGGTAACGTTTACCGCTGGCTGGCTGAGATGTGCGTCGTTGCCGACGAACTCCCCGATGCCACGGTTGAGCAGTTCATCAAAAAAACCGTTGGAGAAAAATTTGGTTGCGGGGAAGGGTTGAACTTTAACAATGCCTGTCATATTTTGACAAAATTTTGATAGTGAAGGTTTAGAAAGTAAATCGTCGAGAAACTTAGGATCCTGTTTCGATCGCCGACAATACCCTCTATTCAATCCATGTACCATTAGCCAAAAGCGCTCGTTTTGGCAACTTTTTGATGAAAATTAATGACAAAATGGCGTATTATTTTGATTTATAATGACAAAATGGCATTATTGCAGTGCTTCGGTGTCTACAAGGCGTAGCGAAGTAGACTTCTAGTCTTTTTTGTATTGACATTATGAATGCGTGGACAAAAATTTCACGCAACGTCGCAACGTCGCAACGTTTACATTTGCCTTCAGAATTTTCGCTCCGCCCTTTCTTTCGGTATTTTTTACCCAAACCAAACAATCATGCCGCTCGCCCAACCGCTCGCCCTTGTTCGCCAGAATCTCGAAGCGCAAATCCGGGAAAACCAACTTCCCGAGGCGCTCAACGCGCTCCTTGCCCTACTGCCAGAGGGCTCAGAAACCTATCGCATCGTGTCGGCCTTGATCGCGCGGCTTAACGCGGCCAACAAGGAGCGGTACCGTGACACCATTTCCATGGAAGAATATTCCAGACTTGTGTCGCAGGTACGCGCTGATTTTTTTGACCTGACTAGCGGACTGACGGAAGATGATTTTGAGGCGAAACCCGCCTCCGCCAAGGCTACGGCGGGTAAAGCGGGCAAAGTTGGCAGCGTCCTATACCGGGTGCCGCAGGTAATGACCATTCCAAAGCCAGTGCGCTGCACCATTCGCGTGGCGGTAGACGAAGACGCAATTTTGGAGAACATAGTGCTGGACGAACATGTGCAAATGAAATCTCGCGTCGAAATATCTGACGTGATGCGTGCCGAACTCGTTGATGCAGAGGGAGGTGTCTTTCAAATCACGGCCCTCAATGCGCCCAACCAACTCGTGCGCGAAACGGGCTACACCGAGTGGAATTTCAGCGTCACGCCCCTGCGTGAAGGCGTACACCAGTTGCTCGTCAAAGTCTCCATCATGGAAATCGTGCCGGGGCATGCCGAGCCGATCCTTCGGGATGTGTCGGTGATGGAAACGGTGACGATTGTGACGGAAGGTTTACCCGCCGATTTATCCGCCGATTTATCCGCCGAAGCCTTGGCGAAGGTGGAAGCCTCAGCGAAATCAGGCAGCGCTCCAAGTGAAACGCCCTCTTCCGAATTCAAACCCAGCGGCCAATCCTTTGCCTTCCAAAGCACCGCTACGGCACAGGGCCTCTACGAAATCAGTTACTCGAAAAGCGTTGATGCCCCCAGTAGTCCACCAATCACTAGTCCACCAGTCACCAGTACCAAATCCGCCAACCGCGGCCTCCGTGCACTCGCCCTTTTTCTCGCATTCATCATTCTGGCCCCGGCCGCGACCTGGGCGGTTTCGCCCAAACTCGACCGAGAGCTTTTCCTCGCTACTTTACAAACCAAATTTAGCGGAAGTGCCGCCCCCCTGGACTACTTTATCAAAGACCATGAGCAAGACCCTGCAGCCCGTCCTTACCTCGACAAGGCCTATTTCCGCAAAGCAGAAAATACCGATTCCCTCAGCGATCTTCGGGTGTATCAACAGAAGTTTGGGGAGGATGGCAAATACCGTCTGGCGGTGCTGGAAAAAATTGGAATTCATGAAAACAACGCGGTGAGAAGCATTCTGGACCAACCCAGTATGGTGAATATTCGCCAATTCGTGGCCAAATTTCCCGAAAGCGAGCGGCTTCCGGAAATCAAGCAAGCCGTGGAAAACCGTATGGAACTCCGCACCGAACTTCTGGCCGATCTTGAAAACGCCTACATAACTTCCACGCAGCTGCAGCCCACCGAGACCAAAGTGGCCGCCTATCTCCGCGACTTTCCCAAACACGAACGGCTGAACGAAATTGCCCAGGCAGCAGCGGCCAGGCCCGAAGTGCTGGCAAAAGCCCGTATGGGTATCGAGGATGCTATTACCCGAAAAGTGGAGGCGGCCACTACGGCTGACCAGGTGCGTCAGATACTGCCCGCCCTCGAAAGTGCTGGGAGCAGCGCGGCGGCAGCGAAGATCGAAAAATTGGTAGAGGGAAAACCCAACATCCGGCAGCAAGTGCGCCAACAAGTGCGGCAAACCAGCGAGCGAGTGCGCGAGCGCGAAAAGTCAGGCGCTGACTTGAAGTTACCGGCTGACTCCTCCCCCATGAGCGAAGCCGAGCGCCTCGACTGGGAAGCCGCCCTACAAGCCAACACCGCCCGCGCTTTTGTAGATTTTGTAAATAAATACCCCAAGACCAGCCAATTCCCCGAAGCCCGTGCCAAAATATACGCACTCAGGCCCGCTCTCTCGCCCGAAGAGCAGGCCTGGGCCGACGCCACGCTGGCAAACCGCCCCGAAGCCTTTATTTATTTTGTGCAGAAATACCCAGCAGGTGGACGCAATGTTGAAGCCCGTGCCCGTATTAAAACTTTTAGTCTCAGCATAAAAGAACGAAAACGCCTGGAAGCTTTAGCCGCCGAAGCTTTAGCCGCCGAAGCTTCAGCCGCCGAAGCCTTGGCGAAGGAGGCTAAAGCGAAGGAAGCCGAACGTCAGCGCGAAAAGTCAGGCGGTGACTCCAAGTCACCGCCTGACTCCCCCAACCGCAACCGCCGCTCCGGCCTCGAAATGATCCCCGTAGCCGGCGGCAGCTTCACCATGGGCAGCCCCGAAAGCGAAGAAGGCAGAAGTGATGACGAGTGCCAGCACAAAGTCAGCGTCAAATCCTTCTCCATGGGGAAATACGAGGTGACGCAGGCGGATTGGTTTGATATCATGGGCACAAAACCCTCCAAATTCAAAGACTGCGACGAATGCCCCGTGGAGCAGGTTTCTTGGGATGACATTCAAGATTTCCTCAAAGCATTGAACAAAAAATATCCCGGCAAAAACTACCGCCTGCCCACTGAAGCAGAGTGGGAATACGCCGCCAGAGGGGGAAACAAAGGGGGCGGCTATAAATATGCTGGCAGCAACGACTTGAAAAAAGTAGCCTGGTATGATGACAATTCCGGCTCAAAGACCCACCGCGTGGGCGAGCTCAAGGCAAACGAACTGGGCATTTTTGACATGAGCGGAAACGTTTGGGAATGGTGTCAGGATAAGTATGGGCCGTATCCGGGTTGCTCTGGCACTGTGAGCTCGCGCCGCGTGAATCGCGGCGGCTCGTGGTTCGGCGACGCGCTGTTTGCCCGCGCCGCGCGCCGCAGCGGCAACGCGCCGGAGATTCGGTTCAGCCGCATCGGCTTCCGCCTCGCTTCGTCCCCCCAGTGAAGTGGCTTGCTCATTCCGGCCATCTATTGAGCAAAAAAAAGCCCTGATGCTCGCGGAGCGAGCAAAGAGGCAACGACCCGCCTACGCCAAGGCTTCGGCGGGTAAAAGGGAGGGACGACCGACGGCGCAGCACGGCAGCAACAAATAGGGCTGCCAAATTTGAGGAAAAAAACTGCTCCCGCCGCTCCGGCCTTCAAATGATACTCGTAACCAGCGGCACCTTCACTTGCAAAATTGGGTATTTTGCCCCCGCCTGTTTCTGCCTAAATTCCCCTATTTTTGCAAGACAGTTTAATCTCTAATACTTTTCATCCCATGTTCCGATTCTTTACGCTACTCCACGCTTTATTCCTGGCTACCGTCTGCTCCGCTCAAAACCCGCAAGACATTGTAGTTCCCATTCAACTCTCTGCCGGGTTAAACCCTCCCGCCACTTTTATCAACTGGACCAATCCGCAGCCTTCCGACATCATCTTACGCCGCCGCGTGAAAGGTGCTCCAGGCGACGCTTGGGTTGAATTGGTGAACGCCAGCGAAACGCAACTTAACGGCTACTTTGACACCGGACTCGACGGCAACGAAACTTACGAATATGCCGTGGAGCGAAAAACAGGGAACATAACAGCCTACGGCTATGCCTTGGCCAATTTTTTCAAGCCCGTTGTTGATCAACGTGGGAAAATTCTGGTGTTTATTGACTCCACGACCGCCGATCAATTGGGCGCGGATTTAATCGCTTTTAAAAATGACTTGCGCGGCGAAGGCTGGCAGCCCGTGCCTTTTAAAACAGGCCCATTTACTTCGGTGCAATGGGTTAAAAATCAAATCGTTACTGCCTACAATGCCGACCCCTCAAACATAAAAGCCATCCTGCTCATGGGCAGTGTACCCATCCCGTATTCCGGCAGTATGGCATGGGACACCAAACCCGATCACATCGGCGCCTGGCCCTGTGATGCATACTATGGCGATGTGAATGGCACATGGACAGACAATGCAGTAAACATCCCAAACACAGCCCGCTTAGCCAACCGCAACGTACCCGGCGATGGTAAATTTGACCAAAACACCTTGCTTTCAGAAGTGGAAATCCCAGTCGGTCGGCTTGATTTCCGCCGACTTTCTGCCGCGACATTTGGCCACCTTCCCGTTGAATTGCTTCGTAACTATTTATGGAAAAATCACCTTTGGCGCACCGGACAATATAAAGTGCCCAATCGCGCACTGGTAGACGACCATCTGGGTTGGTCGGGCGGTGAGGCATTTGCTGCGGATGGTTATCGCAATGCGATTCCGCTCGTGGGGGATGGCAATGTGGAGGCTGGGGATTTTTTGAACTCGCAACGCTATTTGCTCGGCTATGGCGCGGGTGCTAACGGCACTTATTCGAGTGCGGATGGTATCGGCACAGCCACCAATTTCGCAACCGACTCGGTTCGCACGGTTTTTGCAAACTTGTATGGAGACTATTTTGGCGATTGGGATTTTGAAACAAACCCTTTGTTACCGGCGCTCCTGGCTTCAAAAGGCAGCGTGCTGGCCGTCAGTTGGGCAGGTCGGCCGCATTGGATGCAACACGGCCTGGCTTCTGGAGAAACCATTGGCTACTGCCTGAAAGAGACCCAAAATGCGCAGTTTAATACCGCTTACGGTGATTCAAACGGCGAAAGTGGGGCGCATATCGCGCTGCTCGGAGACCCGACCTTGCGGGCAAAAATTGTAGCACCTATCAGCAACCTGACGCTCGTTTCCAACTGCGACAAGGTCAACCTGCACTGGACGGCCTCCCCCGATCCTGAAGTAAATGCTTACTTGATTTATCGTTCTTTCAGCCTAGATGGGCCATACATCAGAGTCACGCCAGATTTGTTGTTCCAAACTTCCTGGGAAGACCTATTGCCTCCTGCGGACACCCTGTTTTATTCTGTTCGGGCCGTAAAACTGGAGGTAACGCCCGGTGGCGGGGCATTTTACAATTCAAGTACGGGCGCACCCAAATCGGTGATTTTTGTTCCGGGGACGGGGCCAAGCGCCATTGCCTTGGGGGGCTTTTTGAATTGCAATGTGACCTCACTGACCCTGGGAACCAATTTCAACCCGCCCAATAGTGCCGTGCAATGGTATAAACCCGATGGTCAATTATTGAATGGTTTTACGGCCACGGAGGGCGGCGTTTACACGGTGGTTGTTACTGCCCCAAATGGCTGTACCACAGCCGCTTATGCAACGGTATATCTCGATACCTTGTTGCCGCAAATCAATTTGCCTGGAACGGTTACATTAAATTGTACCACTCCAGCGATGCCCTACACTGTCCCGGTTGCTCCCGCCAACGTGCATTATTTTACAGATGGGGTGGAAGTTTTTCCGGGACAAAACATTTCGCTGGGCACTTTTTCGGTTTTTACGGTCTCCTCCACGGCCAATGGTTGCTCCAAAAATTACAATATTACCATACAGGAGGATTTTTCTCCGCCTGGCGCATTTATTACGCACAATGGTTTGTTGCTGGATTGCACGCATCCAACGGTTCAATTGTTTGGAAATTCCATCGCACCCAATGCGACCTACCGTTGGGCTAATTTGGGAGGCTGGACGAGCACTTTACAAAACCCGGTGGTGTCAGAGCAGGGTACTTATTGTCTTACGGTGACGGATGCGCTCAATGGATGTACTTCCATCAGTTGTGTGGATGTGCTGATTCAAGGCGGCATGGGCCTTTCCGTAGGTTTAACCCTGGATGATCCATGTAATTCGATAGATAGAACACTGATAGCCAATGCCTCAGGGGGCGTTGAACCGTATGGATACCTTTGGTCAATAAGCGGTACTGGACAGAGTGTGTCGTTGCTAAATGGTTTCTCTGGCACGGTCAGCGTAACGGTGACGGATGCGAATGACTGTGTGACCATCAGTTCAATAATTGTGGCGCCAGGGATGGAAGTTCTGGCGCTCTTTGACGAAGAATCGGCCCCTGGCGCTGCGGATGGCTATATTGATCTGTTGGTGTTGGGTGGGCAATCTCCTTTTAGTTTTCTTTGGAGCAATGGCGCCACAACGGAGGATATTTCCGGACTAACAAGCGGAACCTACACCGCGACCGTTACCAGTGGAAATGGATGCAGTTCGGTGCTGACCATTCAACTTATTACGGTAGGTGTAGACGATGTTGCTTCCGAGTTGGGTGTCCGTATTTTGCCCAATCCTTCCACGGATCAAGTAGGCGTATATTTATTGGCCAATAAAGCCCAAGTGTTGGCGGGTAAAGCAGTTCGTATTCATCTCACAGATTGGTCAGGCAGAAATATCGAGACCCAATCCGGCGAACAATCGGCCTTCTTTTTTGACACCTCAAACTTGCCCAACGGAATCTATGTGTTGTGGGTGGAGCGCGATGGAGTAAAAATGGCTTATCGGGTAGTGGTCGGGAGATAAATTAATGCAATATGAGTTATGCGAATCAGGGGCTTTTAGACTCCTGTTAACTTGCTCGTTACGACTTAAACACCCTTACCACCTTACTCAGGCCCTTTTCAGTGGTTACTTGAAGCAGATAAACTTGAGCGGGCAAATTTTTCAATCCTTCCAATAGGCTGACTCCACCTGCGTCCGCTTGTTTTTCTAAAATGATTTTGCCTGATAAATCGCTCAAACGCAAGGTTGCCGTTTCAGCCCGAAAGGTGCTTCCCACAGGAAATTCAACCTTTAAAAAATCCCCGAAGGGTATGGGCGACACCCGCACAAGATTTTCATTTTCAATAGCTTCTGTATCAACGACCAAGGGTACCAGGGCAAAATTGCGCACCGTAACCACCCCGCTCTGAAGCGACACACCACTGACCACCTGCGTCTGATAGCCCACTCGCTCGGCCAGAAGGGTGTAAGAACCAGTAGCTGCTGCCCCCGTTTTATACACCCCGTTTCCACCGGTAGTGTCAGCATTGGGCGAGTTCAGCACATAAACCTTGGCACCAGCAAGTGGAAATCCCGTAGAGGCATCTGTAACCAAACCCTCCATCCAGGCGGCGTGTGTGTAAGTGGGTTGATAGATAAACAGCCCTCCGCTTTTGGCGGTGGCGAAAAGGATGCCTGAGGGCAAATACGGATCGGCATCCCAAATGAGCGAGGTGCCCAGCGAATCCCAGGCGATCTCGATGAGGTTGTCGGGCTTGGAGCCATCCACAATGGTCAATTGGCCGCGATAACTGGGGCAAACGAGAAAATCTCCTTCTACTACACGCACGTTATGGACTTCTCCGCTTGGTTTTTTGCTCGGCAAATAGGTATCGAGCATACGGATGTCGTCCAATTTGGAAACGTCGAACGATAAAAGTGGGGCACCGGTACTTTCATGGGTGGAGAACAAAGTTTTGCCATCATTTGAAAGGCCAGTATTGTGATTGGCGCCTCCCGGAGTGGGCAAAGTAGTGAGCAACACCGGATTGGATTTATCTGAAATATCTACTATGCCAATTTGTGCTTGGTAAAATTCGCTCGTCCAAAGCGTGTCGCCCCGGATAAATCCATCGTGGACGTAATTAGCGGCATATTTGCTCAAGATCTTCGGATTCCATGGGTCTGAAAGTGAGGCGATTACTGCGCCGTTTGAAATACTCGAGCCACCGAACATGTAGAGGTAGCCATCTTCCACCTGCACAGTATGACTTTTTAACACAAGGCTGTCGAAGAAACCATCTCCGCGCCACACCTTCCACTGAATGCTGTCTGGCAGGAAGTTCAAGTTGACTATCGTGATGCCACTGGTCAAAGCCTCGGAGCCGACGTATGCAAAGCCTTCCCAAGTCCTTACCTCGCGCCAATTGTTGGTTAGGCCGGGCACTGTAAACCGCTCCACGGGCTGAGTGGGATCCTGTAAGTCCACAATACTCAGTCCCCTATTCGTACCCACAAGCGCCCATTCATCTCCCGAATTGTCCACATGATGCCAGCACCCGGCCAATGTGAGCGGATCATAGGAAAGGTGTCCGATGCGTTGGAGATTCTGAGCCGAAACGGTAAGTGACGTAAAAAAGACGGCCAAAAAAGTAATCGGTAATCGCAACATAAGTTATTGATTTTGAACGAATTTCGGAGCCTTGGTTCGTACATTTTGGAGCACCTTCTAAGCTTGATTTTCAATAAAAACCGCGTAGCGGTGCCATTATGGTAATGACCGCTCCAAATCTGCTACCAGATCCTCTACATCTTCCACACCCACACTCAGGCGGATGAGCGAATCCGTCAGCCCCACCTTGAGCCGTTCTTCGCGTGGAATGCTGGCATGGGTCATGCTCGCAGGGTGACCAATGAGGGACTCCACCCCACCCAGCGATTCTGCCAGGGTAAACAACTCCGTACTGCTCATCACCTTGGTTGCGTTCTCTAAAGAGTTGTCTTTCAAGTCAAAAGAAACCATCGCACCAAACATTCGCATCTGCTTTTTGGCTATTTCATGACCGGGGTGACTGGCAAAACCGGGCCAATATACCTTCTCCACTTTTGGGTGTGTAGCGAGGAATTGAGCGATGACCGCAGCGTTTTCGCAAGCCCTTTGCACCCGCAGGTGTAAGGTCTTAATGCCGCGCAGGATCAGAAAACAATCTTGCGGTCCGGGCACTGCGCCACAGGCGTTTTGCAGGAAATGCAGCCGTTGCGCGAGTTCTGCATCCTTCACCACGAGACAGCCATGCACCACGTCCGAGTGCCCGCCGATATACTTGGTAGCGGAGTGCAGCACGATGTCTGCACCGAGATCAAGTGGGTTTTGGAGGTAAGGCGAGGCAAAAGTGTTGTCCACACAGGTCATGATACCATGCTTCCGGGCAATGGCGCACACGGCGGCTATGTCCACGATATTGAGCATCGGGTTGGTAGGCGTTTCAATCCAGATCAGTTTAGTGGCAGGGGTAATTTCACGCTCCACATTGGAGGCGGTGTACATATCCACAAAGCGACTTTTTAGTCCCCATTGTCCCCACACGCGCACCATTTGGCGGTAAGAGCCGCCGTATAAATCGTTGACCGCCAGCACCTCATCGCCAGCAGAAAGAAGTTTTATCACGGCATCTTGTGCGGCCAAGCCAGAGGAAAAACAGATCGCTTCTGTTCCGTTTTCGAGTGCGGCGAGGTTTTTTTCCAGTACCGAACGGGTCGGGTTTTGGGTTCGGGCATACTCGTAGCCCTTGTGCTCGCCGGGGGAAGTTTGGGCGTAGGTAGAGGTCTGGTAAATGGGAGTCATTACGGCTCCTGTACTGGGGTCTGGCTCGATGCCAGCGTGGATTGCTTTTGTAGCGAACTTCATGTTTGGTGTGAATTTTTACCCTCCTTCGGTTGCCGTAGAGGAATCGAAATATTAGAATAGAAGGGTCGTTGGAAAGGTGTGCAAAGGTAGGGAGTCAATACGCTTCTTTTCCAGCGCGTTTTGGACGAGAAGTGACACTTTTTAAAAAAGTGTCACTTCTGGTAAATGAGGGCGAAATAAATTTCGCCCTACCTTGGTACCTTGTGCCTCTTATGACACGTAGAATTCTCGAAACAGAACAAAAAGCACTGGAAATCAACCTCGACGAGCGTGTATACGGCGCCTTCGCGGAGATTGGTGCTGGCCAGGAGGTGGCCCGGCATTTTTTTCAGGCAGGGGCAGCAGCGGGTACGATTGCCAAAACGATGAGCGCCTACGACAAGGTGGTCAGTGACGAAATCTACGGCACTGAAGAGCAGGGCAAAGGCCGCTATGTCTGCGAATCGAGGCTCTATAAAATGCTGGCGCACGAGTATGCCCTGATGGAAGGACGATTGCGCACCCTTCGCCCGGCGCAGTGCTTTTTTGCCTTTGCTGATACGGTGGCAGCCATCAATTACCAGAAAACCATCAAAGGGGATGGGTGGTTGGGGCTTCGATTTCAATTGAAACCGGGGACTGTCCCAAATGATCTGGTACTGCACGTCCGACTTTTGGATCAGGACAATCGGCTTCAACAACAGGCTGTGGGCATTCTGGGTGTGAACATGCTCTACGCCTGCTACCGATACCAAAACGACCCGGAAACCTTGACTCGTTCGCTTATTGACAATCTTCAGGGGCGTGTCAAAATTGACATGGTTCGGTTGCAAGGGCCTGATTTTCAAGATCTTGACAACCGATTGGTATGCCTTTGGCTGGTGAAAAATCAATTGAGCGAGATCGCAATTTTTGGCCCGGATAGCAACCCGCTTCATGCAGGAGAGTTTCTTTACAAAAAATCTATTCTGGTGGCGCGCGGGAGTTACCGCCCCCCCACTTTGGTTCAGCAGGACATGATTCGCTGCGCCTACAAGCAGTTTCGCGCTGAACCGGATCTGGATGCTGACAACACTTTTTTTCTAACTGAAATCACCCTGGAAAACCTTCGGGCAGATGGCGAATTGAGCGAACGCGATTTTATTGACCGCGCAGATATCCTTTGTGCATTGGGACAAACGGTCATCATTTCGGATTGTGTGCAGCATAAGCGACTCATCTCGTATTTTGCCGACTATAGAATCCCGCACATCGGCTTAGCCATGGGCGCGCGAAAACTCCAAAACATCCTTCGTGAAACCAGCGAGGCGAACCCGAACAATCTGCTGGTAGCATTTGGCGAGGTTTTTCCGCGCAATGTGCGGTTTTATGTTTATCCGTGTTTGCCAGCCGTCACCTTGAGTGAGACTATCACTCAAGGTGAGACTATCACTTACCAAACATCCCAAAATCTGCCCATCCCACAGGCCATCCATTTTTTGTACGATCATCTGCTGGAAAACCGAAACATTGTTGATATTCAAGGGTTTGATCCAAATATACTCAACATTTACCACAAAGAAGTTTTGGAGCAAATTCAACACGGCGAAAGTGGCTGGGAAGAAAAAGTGCCGCCTCCGGTGGCACTTTTGATCCAGGCAAAACGTTTGTTCGGGTACAAACCGGTTTAACCTAAAAATGCCTGGTCTTATGAACGAAAAAGATTCCAGCAAACAACTTGAATTAGCCTATTGGCAAGACTATGAAAAAGAACTTGCGCCTTTGGCGGCGGAAATAAAGGAACAAGCCGGATATCTGACTTATGACCTGAATCCGATCGGTCGGTATAAGGAGGAATATGCGGGGTTTGTCCTGAACGCACTTCAGGATATTGCCGAGATTGAATCGAGTTTGAAAAAATTGAAAAAACGATTGCAGACATTTAACCAGAATGCCCAAAAGTCACTCTGAAAGCACTGAAAAGCACATAAATTCAATAGAAATGACCTTAGAAGAAAAGATCAACAAAGACCTCGTGGTCGCCATGAAAGCCAAGGACGAGGTAACACTGCGCGGCATACGCGCCATCAAGTCGCTGATTCAATTGGCAAAAACCGACGGTTCGGGCCAAGCCATTGACGAGACCCGGGAGGTGCTCATGCTCCAAAAACTGGTGAAAACCCGTCAGGAATCGCTCGAAATATATGAAAAGAACAATCGGCCCGAACTCGCCAAAATAGAACAGGAGGAAATCGAAGTCATTCGGAAATACCTGCCCGCCATGCTGGAAGGCGCTGAACTGGAGGCCATTATAAAAAGAATCATCGCTGAAACCGGCGCAGAATCTGCCCGCGACATGGGTAAAGTCATGGGTGCGGCCAACAAGGAACTGACGGGTAAAGCGGAGGGTCGCGCGATTTCGGAGATTGTGAAGCGTTTATTAGGATAATTGGCGATTTGTTGAAGCGGTGATTTGGTGATATAAACCACTACTGTAGATCTTGTGTGTTTGTTGACAAAAAATCATTGCTCAGGAACAACAAATAACCAAATCAACAAATACTCAAATCAACAGACCGGAATGATTCTCAGAGCAGAAAATATCTTCAAAAATTACGGCAAGCGCACCGTGGTTAAAGACGTTTCGTTCCAAGTGGAGCAGGGCGAAATCGTGGGGCTATTGGGCCCCAATGGCGCAGGTAAAACCACTTCGTTCTATATGACCGTAGGGTTTATCAAGCCCACCGATGGCCGTGTTTATCTTGATAATGAGGACATTACAGATTTACCTATGTACCGCCGCGCTCAAAAAGGCATCGGTTACCTGCCCCAAGAGCCCAGTGTATTCCGAAAACTTTCGGTGGAGGATAATATCCGCGCCGTGCTGGAAATGACCAAATTGAGCGAAGCGGCGCAACATGAGAAACTGGAATCTCTGCTCGACGAATTCAACCTCAACCGGGTGCGAAAAGGCAATGGAGACACGCTCTCCGGCGGAGAGCGCCGGCGGACTGAAATTGCTCGTGCCCTTGCCACGGACCCCAAGTTTATCCTACTGGACGAGCCATTTGCAGGTATTGACCCCATTGCCGTGGAAGACATTCAATCTATTGTAGAAAAACTGAAGACCAAAAACATCGGTATTCTCATCACCGACCATAATGTGCAGGAAACCTTGAGCATCACGGATCGCGCTTATCTCATGTTTGAAGGTGGTATCCTAAAGGCTGGAACTGCGGAAGAACTCGCCGCCGATGAGATGGTGCGGAAGGTTTATTTAGGGAAACACTTTGAGTTGAAGAAGAAGGTGGCGCCGGGATAATGGCCTAGATTGCACAAAAAAGCCCCACCCTTTTCAAGATGAGGCTTCGTGGAGGATAACGGATTCGAACCGATGACCTCTTGCATGCCATGCAAGCGCTCTACCAACTGAGCTAATCCCCCTTTTAACCGCCGTAGCTTTAGCGCAGGAGGTTGCCCGCCATAGCCCTTTAGGGCGAAGGCGGGCTTTCTGGTACTTGACTAAACCCGCCTTAGCCTTAAAGGGCTATGGCGGGTAATCGGGGCGCAAATGTAAAACCTCTCAACCCAAAACAGCAAAGTTTTCTGAAAAAAAAGCCTTGGTGGGGTGATTGGCCACGGATTGCACGGATAAGACACGGATAAATGGGGATTTAGAAGAAAAAATCCGTGTCTTATCCGTGCGATCCGTGGCCAATCATCCCTAAAAATCCCCCAAACTCGTCTCCGCCAACTGCCCCAAAGCGCTATCCAACTGCTCCTGGTTCGGCGCTTTACCGTGCCATTTGTGCGTTCCCTGCATAAAATCTATCCCATACCCCATTTCCGTTTTCATCAAAATGACGACTGGCTTGCCTTTCCCGGTGCGGCGTTTGGCCTTCCGCAGCATGGCGATCACCGCGTCGAGGTCATTGCCTTGTTCCAGAATCAGCACATCCCAGCCAAAGGCTTTCCATTTGGCGGGGAGGTTACCGAGGTTCATAACATCTTTGGTGGGGCCGTCTATTTGTTGGCCGTTCCAATCTACCGTTGCTATGAGGTTGTCAATCTTAAGGTGTGCCGCCGACATGATGGCTTCCCAACATTGGCCTTCATCCAGTTCTCCGTCGCCTGTGAGGCAGAAAATCCAGCGATTGTCGCCGTCCAGTTTTTTGGCAAGGGCTGCGCCGATGGACGCCGAGATGCCTTGCCCCAATGAGCCTGAGGCGATCCGTATACCTGGCAAGCCCTCATGCGTAGCCGGGTGACCTTGCAGGCGTGTGTTGAGTTTGCGGAACGTCTTGAGTTCAGCTACGGGAAAATATCCCGTGCGTGCCAGCACTGAGTACCACACGGGCGAAATGTGTCCATTGGAAAGAAAGAACATATCCTGTCCTTTTCCGTCCATATTGAACGGCTTTGCTTTGTGTTTCAGCACATTGCCATAAAGTGCAACAAAATATTCGACGCATCCGAGCGAGCCGCCGGGGTGTCCGCTTTGGCAGTTGAACACCATACGAACAATGTCGCGGCGCGTTTGAACGGCTTGTTCTTTTAATTTGGAAAAATCAGCCATGGTGGTTGGTGGACTGGTGACTGGTATATTGGTGACTGGTTTATTGGTGGACTGGTGACTGGTATATTGGTGACTGGTTTATTGGTAGACTAGTGACTGGTTTATTGGTGGATTGAGGATTCGGTAGGGGAGTGTGTTTAAATTTGGCGGCAAAGATAAAAACTTGAAGGAATTAACGAGATGGAACACGATGTATGATGGGCCACGGATGACACGGATAAGACACGGATTTATCCTACCATATCAATAAAATCCGTGTCTTATCCGTGTCATCCGTGGCCCATCATGTTCCATCCCCTCTTACCAAAATCCACTCATTAAAAAAGGCTGCCTCACATGATGCGAGACAGCCATTGCTATGCATGGTTAGGCTGCGATGCCAAATTTAGGACATTGGTTATTGGACTTTAGACGTTGGACAATAGACTGTCGAAATCCAGTGTCCATGAGTCGAATGTTTAACGTCCAACAGTCCTCTTAGCTCCAGATATTCGGGATAGTGAGTACCTGACCCACTTCAATCTCGTCGGGATCATTGAGTTGGTCACGATTAGCGTCAAAGATCGCCTTATATTTCATCGCATCATCGTAGTAATGTTTGGAGATTTTGCTGAGGCTTTCACCTTTCTCTACGGTGTGCTTGGTGTAGTAGTCCGTGTTAAGTACTTTGATGTCAGCTGCAATATCATTGGGGCTTGAACCGCCAATGGCTTTGATAGCATCCCAAAGTTGGTCTTTTTGATAGGTATCCTCTGCGGTGCCCCACATACGGAGCACGCCATCAGCGCCTTCTTCGAGTTTGCCGTCGCGGATGCCAAGTTTTTCGCCGAGGGCGAGTACGCTGGAGTATTTGTCTTTTACTGCCATAATTTGAATGGAAATTTTAGTGTGTGATGCTTTTTGCAAAATTGCGGGGTATAGACGAAGTGTGCTATACAGGTCACTTTTTAGATGCGAAAGATAAGTAGTTTTGAAAAAGAGGGTGGCGAAAAAGGCAATTTTTCTTGATTTCTTAATGAACGATAAACCAATCCACCAATCCACCAACCTACTCCTCCCTCAAAAACGCCGGCACCTGCGCCGCTCGCCTGGCGGGCAAAAGCGAAGCAAAAAAACCAATGCCCAGCACTGTGAGCGTCACGGGTAAAAAATCGCTCGTCCGCATAGCAATGGGATAACTATCCACTAAAAAACCTTCTGGAATGGTCACGATACCCCAGTTTTTCTGGGCAATGTAAAGTCCGATGGCAAGTAAGAGCCCTATGCCCATGCCCAATAAGGTGAGTAAAAATCCCTCAAACAAGAAAATTCGGTGAACCGTGGCATCCGTTGCACCCATACTTTTTAGGGTGCTGATGTCGCGTTGTTTGTCGAGTACAATCATCCACAAGGCACCCACGGTGTTGAAGGCCATGAGCAAAAGCATGAGGCTGGTGATGGCGAACCCCATCCATTTTTCCAGCTGCATGACCTTGAAAAACGCCTCGTTTTGTTCGTAGCGGTCTTTCATCGTAAAACCTTCGCCCAATAAAGCGCGGGCTTGGGCTTTAATCGCTGCCACATCGGCACCGGGACGACATTTTATCTCCAAAGCAGACACCGTAGTAGGGGATGCCTCCAAAAGCTCGCGTACAAAATCAAGGTTGGTCAGTACATATTCGTTGTCGAACTCCTGCTGGATAGCAAAGGTGCCCATTGGGTTGGCAAGACGGGTTTTAAAAGGTTTGTCCAAAATACCTGATTGTTGCTCCGGCATATACACCGTGACCATCGCGAGCGGATTGCTCACGTTGACACTCAATTTGTTGCGCACACCCGCACCCAAAACCAAACAATTGCGTTCCCCCTGTTTCAATATATATTGGCCTTCACGCAAGGTCGTGTCGGAGTCAATGCCGTTGACGCGCGCGAACAGAGAGTCCACGCCCTTCAGCACTCCAAAATCCTGCGAGCCTTCGTGTTCAAAAAAGGCAATCTCTTCCAAGGTTTCGCTCACGATTTCTACATCTTGTATTGCGCGAAGTTTCACCAGTACAAGGCTGTCCACCTCAATCGTTTTACCTTTTGCAGGGGTAATCTTGAGTTCTGGATTAAAATGCCCAAAAAGATTGGAGAGCAGATCCTCAAATCCGTTAAAGACCGAAAGCACCAGTATAAGTGCTGCCGTACCAATCGCTACACCCAACACCGAGATGCCCGTAATGATATTGATGGCGTTGGTGCTTCGCTTGGCAAAAAGATAGCGACGGGAAATGAGGAGTGGAAGGTTCATGCTGGGGCGAAGATAGTGGGGATTGTGGATTTGGTGATTTGTGGATTTGGTGATTTGTAGGGCTTCGCGTTTGGTTACTCGAGTGTTTGAAATAACCAAATCCTCACATAACCAAATAACCAAGCTCTAACACCCTCGCAGCAGCCACCGTGGGCGACATTCTCCCAGCCAACACCTCGGCCTCTACTTCAGCCAGTTTTGCTTTTACAGCAGGATGTTTGTAAAACATGGCTTTCAAGCCGGCCTCCAGCGCATCTTCCAGCCAATATCGCGCCTGTTGACGGCGGTTTTCTAGTAAAAAGCCATTCGCAAGTGTATCCATTTGGAATTCGACAATAGCTTCCCAAAGTTCAGCGATACCGGTGTTTTCCAAAGCGCTGCATGCCATCACACGGGGCTGCCATCCACTGGGTTTGGAGGGCAAAAGATGGGTGGCATTGAAATAATGTCCCCGCGCCTGGTTGGCCAATTTGATCCGGTCGCCATCGGCTTTGTTTACCACTAAAAAATCAGCCATTTCTACAATACCACGCTTGATGCCTTGCAATTCATCACCTGCGCCGGGCAGCAACAGCAATAAAAAAACATCGGTCATTCGTTGGGCGGCTATTTCTGACTGGCCCACACCGACTGTTTCGATGAGGATCGTATCAAATCCGGCGGCTTCCACCAGTACGATGGCTTCGCGTGTTTTGCGAGCCACTCCGCCCAGCGAATCACCTGCGGGTGAAGGTCTGATGAACGCATTTTCAGAGGCTGAAAGCCGCTCCATCCGTGTTTTGTCCCCCAAAATACTGCCTCCACTCACCGCGCTCGAAGGATCAATGGCCAGCACAGCGGGTTGTTTGCCTTGCACTATCAAGTGCATTCCCAATGCTTCTATAAAGGTGCTTTTGCCAACGCCGGGGGCGCCTGTAATGGTTATTCTTAGAGAGGTGGGCGGCGTGAAAGAAGGAGAGCTTAGTTGCTCCATAATTTCTCGCGCTAATGCCTGATGCTCCTCCCGGGCACTTTCCACGAGGGTGATTGCCTGACCAAGCAACACACGGTCAGAGGCACGGATGCCTTGCACAAATTGTTCGACACTGGGTAACGGACGGCGCATGGGACAAAGGTAGGTATTGATAGGCCTGTACCGGCGGCTTTAGCCGCAGGAATGTGCTGCACAATAGCTAGCGCTGCACATTCCTGCGGCTAAAGCCGCCATTACAAACGCTGAAGCCCGGTTAAACTTAATTAACTGTACGTCAAAATTTATTTTAACATTTATTCAATATATTGACAATCAATGTTTTTATATTTAACAAAAACCCTCCCTTTTGCTTCTTGAAGGTTAAACTCCGTTAAGTGGCTTGATGCAAGGGGAGGGCCTATTGCTGCACTGGAGTTTGTGGTGAAACCTTGCAGCAAAATTTATTGAAACGATTTCCCCGGAGAACCACAGAACCATGAAAGCGCGCAGCGCCCGTCACTTTTTAACCCGCTTTTCCGGTGCGCGGGGTGTCGGTGCGCTGTGTTTTTATTTTAGATAGAAGGTCCCCATCATTTTCGTGCCGATTACTTTCTGGGCATCAATGGTCAACACATCATTGAAAATACGCGTAGGGCTTTGAGGTGTGTTTCCCTTGTAATATTCTGGCCAATTAACCTGGTCAGTCCATTTGCCAAAAACCTTTATTTTAGATCCAGAGAGCATTTCCCAGTTGCCGTCGGCAATGGTTGAAAGGTCGAGATTCCCGCCACTGGAGTTTTCACTGTAATACACAAAGGTCCCGTCAGAACGCAAGATGAGCGAAGTGGAAGTCAAGTATACATCTCCTTCCGTTATGTCCTCTGAAATTTGGTTTGAAATACGCTTATCGAGCAGGGCAGCAATGGGGGAACCTGCCCCTTTTGATCGTAATGCGGCCTGGTATTTTTCGGGCAAAGCAGAGTGCAACACAAAAGGCTGGTTTCCATTGTAAAACACCAGGTCGCTGATGGCCAGGTCTTTGTAACTTTTTCCGGGATAAACGGATTTGATTTTCAAGGCAAATGTGGTGCCCTTAGCAGGCACTTTCAATTCGATTTTTTGTCCGGCTTTGGTATCCCGCAAGGTATAGGTGCTGGTCGTGCCGTCCTTTTCCCCAAAATCAAAATCTCGCAAACGGGCGTTGGCGGAAAAATGCTCCTCAGAACGCTGGTATCCATTCCAAATCTGGATGGCCGTGATATTCACCGATTCACCAAATTCAAAAGTCAGGGTCTCGCCTTCACCTGAGGTAGCAGCACCTTCTGCCCAGGCAAATTCTTTGCGGCTGTCAAACAAATTGGCAGGGCTGTAGGCGGCCTCCGGCGCGAGGGTGGAGGATGCGCTAACAGAACCGTTTAGGCTTCGTGGCGGCACCAGGCGGAGTGTTTCTCCCTTATCATTCACGACTTTGAGATCGCTGATGGTGATGAACGCATTGGCCGGGTAGGAATAGCGGTTTATACCCGCTTGCAAGGTTTTGGTTTCCTCTTTGCCGGTAAAAGAAAAGCGGACGAAAAGTGATTTAACCAAACCATTTTGATTCACTGTAATCCGTGCATTGGGATGGCCTGAATTGGCCACCTGCCCATTGGTATAAACCACGATGGGAGCCTCCTTCTCTCTTAAATTTTTATCAAAACTGCCCGCTGCCGCCATGATTTCTATGGACGCAAGGGGCAGCGCGTCCTGAAAGTAGAGCATGATGCCTTCGTCAGGCCCCGTACCCGGCAGCGATTGCCAATGGGTAGAAGGATTGGAATCGAAAAGGTTTTCTAGCCCTTTCCCCACCGCGTTGGAGGTAGCGTAAACGCCTACAAGGTAAGTGGCAGGTGTAAGATTTGCTTCCGTTGTGTTTTCCGGAGCGTTGGAATTATTGCTTGTTTTTTGCGTTGGCTCGTTGCCACAGGCGGCTAAAAACAAGAGGATCGGGAGGAATTGGAAAGTTGCTTTTTTCATTTTGTTTGCTTTCAAATTTCCCCAAAGATACAGGATTGAATTATTGAACCATTGCGTGATGCCACTGAGCCGTTTTACCTACCATTTCAATCCTTCAAAAAAAGCGCGGTCCACAGGAATCCCTGTGAACCGCGCTTTTAAGTTGTATTGGTCAGCCGAAGTTATTCCACCACAATCATCTTCTTCGTCGCGCTGTGTGTTGGGGTATCCAGTTGATAGAACAAGATACCAGCCTCCAATTCAGCACGCTGTAGCGTAATGGTGTTGAAGCCTTTGGCAAACTCACTTTTCAATATCTTGACCATGCGGCCTTCTGCGTTGCTGACGGTCAATGTGGCTTCAGCGGCTTCAGGCAAGAAGAAAGAAATGTTTGTAAAGCCTTTGGCAGGGTTGGGAGCGTTTTGCAGCAATTCAAACCCTGCACTGTTGATGGTAGTCCCCGTAGAAGACTTGAAGCGGAGCGCCACGTCCTTTTTCGTAGATGCACCATTGATCAACGTACCCTCCTTCGCTCCTGCCCGCCAAGTCTCGGAAGGTGGGAAAGCTTCGGCGGGCACGTAGCCTTCGGTGCGGGTTACGCTGTTGCCGAGGCCGATCATTTGGCTCAACTGGCCGGAGCGCGTAGCGCGGAATCGGAAAGCAAATTCACCCGCGTTAGCATTTACGGAAGCCGTGATCACATTGGCGGAGATGGAGAAGTTGTCTTTGCCCATATTTTCGCCTGGCAGCACATCCAGTGCTTCCAACCCGTTGAGGTCCATCGTGAATTGATAGCCTTCCACTTTTTCAGAAGCCGTCATTTTCACTTCCACCATGTCTCCAGCTTTCACGTTGCGGTCATCCACATCGAAGTAAAGGATGCCCAGACTGCGCTCTTCTGCGCTTACAAGCGCGTTGGGGATAACAGAATTGTTTACGTCTCCGATTTTTACGCCTACAAAGTCCTCTTCCAGATTAGCCATTTGCATATCCTGAACGGATTTTGTTTCCGGGAATAGTTCTTGGAAAGGATTGAGTAGATTTGGGAAGGTGTAGCCTTTGTCTACAAAACGCCATGAAGTGTTGTTCGGCATTTCGGTGTAGATACCCAAAATGAGTTTACGGTACTCTACAATATCGAAGGTGGTGATACTTCCGCTCTTGTTCGCATCGGCTGCAATCATTTTGTAAGGACTATTGAATGGCTCAATGCCCAAGATGTGCTTCGAGATCAATACAAGGTCGTACGTGGTGACACCATTGAGCGGATTATCATCTTTCTCTGGTGCAATAACATAGTCAGAACCAACCGGGAGTGCATTGATAAACATGAAATTACCCAAATTGTCCGTCATGTCTGTCAAGGTCACCACCGGAGTGCCATCGTTTGGTATTCCGTAAAGCACCGCGTTTGCTTCTTCCACACCCTCTTGCATTTCAGTTTTCAATGCACCCGCGATGACAGGTTTGGGGGCGCCACCACAGATTCCGATGTTGTCTTGAACAATGACATAGGTTTCGCAGTAGTCTGCGTTACCTGCTGCGTCAATCGCCCATAGTTCGATACATTGGGTGCCGATTTCCGTGCAAGTGAAGTTCACAGAAGTGATTGGGTTGCCGTTGCCGTCAACCGGGAAGCCTGTGCCGGTACCGCATTTGCGAACACCGATTTTAATCTGGCTGGTCGGTGTACAGTTGTCTTCTGTGTATTGCAAGAAGTCAGATGCCCAGAGCGTGATCATGCCGGTCGGCATAATATTCACAGAAAGGCCATTGAGGCAAACCACGGTGGGTGCTTTGCAGTCTTTCACGGTGAAAGTGTACTCGTATTCGCTGTTGTTGCCGCATCCATCGGTAATAAACCACTTGATCTTGTGTGTACCATGGGGCAGTTCGGGTACGACAAAAGTATTCTGTTGTTGTTGGGTATTCCAACGTACACAGGCTATTTTGTTGTTGCCGTTGATGGTTTCTTGGATGGCAAAACCCCATTTTTGGTTAGATGGTACGGGGCGTTCGTCGAACTGCCGGAGTGTACCGCCAGAGAAGTTCGGTGTGTTCAGGTTGTTGTAACGAACCGTGTTCCAACCTTCCCCAATGGGCGCCGCGATGCCTGTATTTACAGAATTGACCACCGTTTCCATAATGCCGTCGCCGTCCAAGTCAAGGAAAAGGAGGTATTCGATATTGATGTTGGCGCCTGAACAAGCATCTGAACCCGTGATGCAAAGGTCAGTTGGCTCCTCGCATAGGTCATGTGTCTGGAGGTTATTATTCCACCAGTACATCTCGTTCCACAACTGGCTGTTGTTCGGGGTGAGCCAGTTTTGGTTGGAGCAACTCGGCGTCACGTAAGTACCCGTAGGCGCCTGACCATCAACGATTTTAATGATTTGTTTGTAGCGATAGCAGTTTGCATCCTTGTCCCAGAAGGTACAGAAGTTGGTCGGCTGAGGATCCGTAGGATTGATCCTGATTACCGTGGGTGCCCAAGGCGCCAAGGTGCCACAAGCAGAAACCGTAGGCCCTGCCAGGTTGGCGGGGTTGTTCACTTGCGGGTTTGGGTTCGGGTTGGGTACGTAGATGCAATTAACATTCGGGTTGTAGGTACACCAGTTGATGATTTGCCAGGTACGTTCGATTTTGTAGCAAGCATCGGGTACCACAGTGAACACTTCATCCTGGAACGAAACACCCAACAATTCACAGTCTTTGCCGAAGAAAGTTGGCTCGCCATAAACGCCCGTGCCGTCGCAAACGGTAACGATGGCGTCGTTCGGGAATTTGATGAAGTAATTTTGGTTGTAGGTAACAATTATCCGTTGGGTGCACTGGCTGCTCTGACCGTAGCAGTCGAAGGCACGGAAGGTGCGCGTAATGGTGCCCTTATTGCACACTGTGTCGAACTGATTGTAGCTCACTGAATGGGTGAGTCCGATTTGGCCTTGGTACACCTTCGTAGAGTCGAGACAGCAGTTATCAGACACCTGCGGCTTCCCATAAGCCCAAAGGCTTGGGTCAAAGTTTTCGCAGTTTACCGTGACATTGTTGGGAGGCAGGCAGGTGGGCTTGATCTTATCTTCAACCAATACGAGCACCATACAATCATTCGAGTTCCATTCTCCAAAATCAAGGCTCACACTTCCTGCAGGTACAGGAATGTCGTATACGCGCAGGATAACCTGAATGGTATCGCCCACATCTTCGCAGCAGAATTTCACTTGATCGTGGAATTGGTTGTTGTCTTGACAACCGTTCGGGTTCATGCGACGGACCTTAAAAGAGACGGGGGAACAGTTGTCGTAAGAACCGTCGTCAAAGGTGGTGGCGTTCACGAAGGCCATTCCGTCTACACTCAAACCTACCTGAGTCGTTTGATCGCAAGCTACGGTGGGTGGCGTGCTGTCTTCCACGGTCACATCAAAAATGCAAACGGTCGTATTGCCGCAATCATCTTTGAGAATGTATTTTATCGTGGTGACCCCAATACCGAGGTTATTTGCATAACCCAGCACAGCAAGTGTATCGCGATCCCAAAAATTATTGCCAGGGAAATTAGAGAATGAGCCATAAAGTGATTGCCAAATGCCATTATAGTCCTGCCATTGCGCTTCGATGGAAGAAAGACGCGAACAATTGTCCGACACGATTACATTGGGGAGGTCGAAATCAAGTTGGCAATCGTTCGGGTTGGTGCCGACGGTCATGTCTTCCGGGCAGTCCAGAATTGGCCCTTCGTCGTCCTGTACCTTTATGATTTGAATATGCGTCAAGGGATTCGTTGGGCTGGTTGGTAGGCACCAGTCATACACGGTCCAGGTACGGAGTATTTTGTAAGTGCCATCACAGATTGGCAACTTCAAATCGGTAAAAGTAGCGTTCAGTTCGCAGTAGGTACCGTTGGGCCAAATGTCAAATTGAACACCAAAATCCGTCACATAGGGAACACCCGTAGCAGATGGGTTCGTGACAGGGTCAGAGCAGTCTACCGTGACATCAGCCGGAAAAAATACGTCGACTGTGTGGCGGCGCTCGAAGTAGATAGTTTGGTTGCAAGTAGCAGAGTTGCCACTTTCGTCCACGGCGGTCCATTTACGGATGACATAGGCACTGATATCAGAAATGCCATTGATACTGCCATTGCAACCGAGGTCGAACCAAGTGTCAATGTGGGTCAGCGTGGTAGAGGTGCAATTTTCGTCAATCAAAGGATACGCCTCTGATATGTTGAGGACACCGAGCAAATACGCTGGAGAGTAATCCGTGATCGCACAGTTCAAGAAGATATCCTCACAATCCAATACGGGCGGGAGTTTGTCTTCGATATGCGCGAAGCCAGAACAGCTGTTGCCAGAAATGAGATCTTTTACTCGTACTTGAAGCGTGAGGTTGATGTGTGCAGACGTAGCCACGAAATTGCCTGCCCCAGGCGTCCAAGCGCCGTTGATTTTTGCCTGTACCTGGAAATTTCCGTTTGGACATCCATTGCCTTCCAAAATCATGTCTGGCAAAAGTTCCACCTCGCAGTCTTGGTCAAGGGAAATTTGTACCAGGTCGTTGCAAATCATGTTGCACTGGGCGGTCGCGACATTGTTTGCCGAAAGCGATAAAGCCAAGGCCAACGTCCATCCCAAAAAATTAAAAAAGAGTGTAGAGTTCGCTTTTTTCATGAGAAATTGATTAAGAGAAAAAGTAATCGTTTGAGTGTGCTTTTTTGAATGGAGATAGAAAATTATTCCGGGGTTAGCCCAAAGCGCGACAAAGTTAAAAAAGTCAGTATGAGCCTTGCAAATTTTCAGTGTTAAATGCTTGCAATCGGACAAATACACTAACAAATACAATGCCTAACATCAGGCATTGGCTACCCCTAGAAGGTTAACTTAAAGCAAAGACGAGCAGAATGCTCAAAAAGCAAGGATGGAAAGATTCGGCAAACGTACAACAATGCCAATTTTCAAAAGCAATTTTTGAAGAAAAAAAGCTCGAGAACAATTTTAAATTATACCATTATTTATCAGACCAGATGATTTTCAAAAGCCATTTTGATGAGTGCCCCCGTACTGTTCACACGCAGTTTGCGCATAATATTTTTGCGGTGTACACTGGCGGTCTGGTCGCTAATGAAGATACGTTCTGAGATTTCTTTGTTGGTCAGTGCCTGGCCAATGAGTTTCAAAATCTCTAATTCGCGGCGTGTAAGACCACTATTTTTAGCAAAACGCAAATCTGGCGAGAGGGTGCCGTTGCTGTTTCCCATATCCATCGCCATTAATCCCCGACCCACAAAGGTGCGACCTTCGGCCAATTCGCCCACCGCCAGTAAAAGTTCATCCTGGGAGCCTGATTTGAGCATATAACCATCAGCACCGGCCCTAAAAGCGGCCTGTATGTGCGCCGGGTCTCCGGAGCCGTTGAGGATCAAGATGCGGGTCTTGGGGCTGGTCTGCTTGAGGGACGAAACAATTTTTAAAATTTCAGCGTCCGGCAAATCCGGGTCGAGCAGAAAAAGGTCGGGCAGAGAAGCGCCCAAGTATTCGGCTACCTGAAGCCCATTGTTCGCCACCCCTTTTATATGGTAGGAAAAGCGCTCGTCGCCCGTATTGGACAACATAGACCGCAGCCCTTCAACAAAAATAGGGTGGTGGTCGGCGACGAGGATATCGAGATGGCGGAGCATGATGTGCAATGATTAATTACTGCACGCCCTGCAACTTTTATACCATAACAAAAACTTGTAAGGTCTGAGACAATATTCCTTACCGCCCGTTGTAGAACCTCATTTTGTAATCGGTCTTCACCCTTCCCTCCCGAATAGCCTCCATTCTGCGCTGAATCAGTCGTTTTTTAAGCGGTTTTAACCTTTCGGTGAAAAGCACCCCCTCAATATGATCGTATTCGTGCTGGATGACTCTGGCATTGATTCCGGTGAACTCTGCCTCGTGTTCTTGAAAATTTTCGTCTTGCCAACGGATACGAATTCCTTCCGGTCTTTCCACATCCCCGCGTATATCCGGGATACTCAGGCAGCCCTCTTCATAGGTCCAGGGTTTACTTGATTCTGTCAGCATTTCGGCGTTGATGAACACTTGCTTAAAAGGGGTGTCGGTCGGCGACTCCATCCCTTCTTTTCGATCTACCTGCTCGGTGTCAATCACAAAAAGCCGGATTCCATGGCCTACCTGTGGTGCGGCGATGCCTACCCCGTCAGCGTGGTACATGGTGTCCCACATATTGGCGATAAGTTCTTGCAAATCAGGGTATTCAGGGTCTATATGGACCGACACCTTTTTCAAAACAGGTTGCCCGTAGGCATAAACTGGGAGTAGCATTTTTTGATTGATTCGATTTTTCGATTGATTCGATTGGTTCGATTGATTCGATTGGTTCGATTGGGACAACCGCTTAGGTCTAAGTCACTACAATCGAATCAATCGAATCAATCGAACCAATCGAATCAATCCTTCCAATAGTGTTCTTCCATATATTGTTCCAAAATGAGTGCGGCAGCGATTTTGTCCACCAGCGTTTTGTCACGCCGTTTCTGTTTTTTGATGCCGCTTTGGAGGATGATTTTTTTTGCGTCGTTGGAGGTGTTCCGCTCATCTTGGCGAAGCACTTTTTTTTCTGGGAAAAGTTTTTGCAAGCGTTCAGCAAAAGCATTGGCTTGGGGGGCTATTTGAGCGGGGTTGCCGTCGGCGTGGAGCGGAAGCCCAAGCACAAAGTACTCCACCTCTTCTTGCGCACAATAATTTTGAAGAAAATCCAACACCTCGTGCGTAGGCACGGTGGTCAGTGCACTGGCGATGATTTTCAAGGGGTCGGTAACGGCGATGCCCGTGCGTTTCAATCCAAAATCTATAGCGAGAATACGGCCCATAAGCGGGGCAAAGATAGAAAGTCATTTGTCATTGGGGCATTGGTCATTACGTCATTATTGGTCATTACGTCATTATTGGTCATTACGACATTAAGTCATTGGGTCATTATTGGTCATTGGGTCATTACGTCATTAAGGTCATTGGGTCATTATTGGTCATTGGGACATTTGAAGTAATAACCCAATGACCTTAATGACCCAATGACCCAATGACCCAATGACCTTAATGACCCAATGACTTTAATGACCCAATGACTTTAATGACCCAATGACCCAATGACCTTAATGACCCAATGACTTAATGTCGCAACTTCTCATTCGCAGCGTGCCGGGCTGCATCGCGCTTGGTTTTTTTGTCGAGATTTTTTTGAAGTGCTTCGGTGAGGTCAATGCCCGTTTGGTTGGCAAGGCATAGGATCAGAAACAGCACGTCGGCCATTTCGTCGGCGAGCTGGGCCGGGGCATCAGCAGCATCGTCGGGGTTTTTAAACGACTGTTCGCCATAAATCCGCGCCATGAGCCGCGCCACTTCGCCCACTTCTTCCATGAGCAAGGCGGTGTTGGTGAGTTCGGAATAATATCGAACGCCAATGGTTTTAATCCATTGATCTACGGTATGTTGGGCTTCTTGGATTGTCATGCTAACCAAATTAGGAGATATGATTGCATACGTGAGCAATCAACCCACTTTTAGCTTGATTTTTATAAGATGGCAATGAAAAACTCGCGTTGATTGCTCACTCATGATAATCATCCCGCAGGCGTCTGCCCGCCGCCGCTGCTTTTGCCGCCACCCCCACCACCATTTCGCCGTTGTCCGCCACGGAACGGCTGCTTTTGACCGCCTTCTTTTCGTGGGCCTTCTCCGCCGCTTCTACGGGGAGGGTTGGATCGGCCACCGCTGCCTTGGCGCGGGGCATGTCGTTGTTCCGGCTCTTCAGCAAGACCGGCAGGGAGCGGGAGTTTGGGAACTTCCTTCCCGATCAGTTTTTCGATGCGCTTGAGGCGTAAGAGGTCAGCGTGATTGATGAGCGTAAGGGCCGTGCCTTTGCGTTCGGCGCGGGCGGTGCGCCCAATGCGGTGCACATAATCTTCGGCGTCGCGAGGAGCTTCAAAATTTATCACCAGGTCAATCCCGTCAATATCAATGCCACGGCTCAGCACGTCGGTGGCTACAAGGATGTCAATTTTTGAATTGCGGTAATCGAGCATCACCTTTTCACGCTCGTTTTGTTCGAGGTCGCTGCTGATACGCTCTACATTGAGATTGCGGCTCTTGAGTTTTTTGTATAACTCGTTGACTGCGAGTTTGCTGGAGCAAAATATGAGGGTTCGCTGACCCGTTCGATCTTTCACAATTTCGGCGATGAGCGGAATTTTCTGGCGATCTCCTACGAGGTACACACCCTGCGTCACACCCTCCGCAGGCTTTGATAGCGCAACGCTAATGGTAACGGGATTTTTGAGCATGGTTTTCGCCAGCTTCATAATCCCATGGGGCATGGTGGCAGAAAAAAGCAGCCCTTGACGGTTTGGGTTGAGGGTTTCAATGATTTTTGTGAGATCCGGTATAAAACCCATATCGAGCATCCTGTCTGCCTCGTCCAGCACAAGAAAACGCAAGCGAGAGAAGTCTACATAGCCGAGACTCATGTGCGAAAGCAGTCGGCCGGGCGTTGCGATAATGATGTCTGCGCCTTTTTGGAGTGCATCGCGGCCTTGGGCAAAATCTTTGCCGCCACCGCCGCCATAAACCGCCACCGAGGAGATGCCCGCGAAGTACGAATAGGCCTCAATGGCCTGGTCAATCTGCATCGCCAATTCCCGGGTAGGCACAATGATCAAAGCTTGGGTGTAGTTAGCCTCGCCCGACTCCATGATCATGTGCATGATGGGCAGCACGAACGCAGCCGTTTTGCCCGTGCCCGTTTGGGCCGTACCTATGACATCCTTCCCTTCCAAAATGAGGGGAATGGCCTTTTCTTGAATGGGGGTAGCGGTTTTGAAGTTGAGGGCCTCAATGCCATCGAGTACGTCGGGGTGGAGGCCAAATTCTGAGAAATCCAATGATTGAGTGGTAATGTGGTGATATTTAGACGTTGGATGTTGGACTATGGACTTTGGACGTTTAGATTTTGGACGATCAATTATCGAGTAAAAAGAATCGTTCAAAATCTAAACGTCCAAAGTCTAAACGTCTAATGTCCAACAGTCCAAAGTCCAATAAAGTACAAAGGTCGTGAAATTTAAGCAATTGACTCAAAGGGAATGCCAAAATCATATTTATACCTACTTTTGCGTGTTATCCAACCCGATTTTTATGCAAATGGTAAAAGCCACCCGACTGGATCAGGTTTATTCAGCGTTCAGTACGCGCCCGCTGGCTATTGAAGAACTGGACGAATATTACCTTAACACCGCCCTTGCCCGGGGTGATAATAACCCTCGATGGTCTATCGGCAATCGCTTGAAGCATAAAGACACGGGGCATCTTCAGTTTCTGTTTATTGGCTACCGGGGTTGTGGCAAAAGCACCGAACTCAATCGCCTCCAGCGGGACGTGCAAGACCGTTTTTTGGTGCTCAACTATTCCGTTCAAGAGGAGCTTGATCCCGTTCACCTTAACTATATCGAGCTTTTCATAGTCACGATGGAACGGCTTTTCAAAACTGCTCAGGAGAACAAGCTGACCATCAGCGAGGAGTATCTGAAAAGTGTGCAAACATGGATCAGTTCGAGAGAAATACAAGAAATCAAAGAAACGTATATTGGCAACGAGAAGGACAACGATCATAGCGTGGAAGCCTTGGGCAAGTTTTTTGAACAATTCAGGCTTTCCGCAAAAACCAGTTCCTCGCTGAAAGATGTGTTGAAAACCAATGTGGAGCCTCGCCTTTCCGCACTCATCAACCATTGCAACGACCTGATCAATGAAATAAGGATCCAACTTGCTCGTCAACAGCGCGACCTCCTCATCATCGTTGAAGACCTGGACAAAATACCCCTCGAACGCGCCAAAGACCTGTTCCTCAACTACGCCAACCAGCTTACTCAGTTAAAAGCAAAAGTCATTTTCACCTTCCCCATCGCGATTTATCACAGCCAGCATTTCAAAGAAGTTCAGTCCTATTTCAGCGATATCTATGAACTGCCGATGATAAACGTCACGAATAGCAATGGAACCGAGAACGCAGAGGGCATAACCGCCATGCACGATATTGTGGCACGGCGGATGGATATTCAAAACCTTTTTGAAAGTCCCGATATCCTCAAGAAAATGATCCTGTACAGCGGCGGAGTACTGCGCGACCTTTTTCTCCTGCTACGCGAAGCCGCCGACCGCGCGATGTACCAAGACCGACCAAAAATAAACGAGCAGGACTGGCTTCGTTCGCTTCAAAAGATGAAAAAGGAGTACGCAAACAACATCTCTGACGACACCTTTGGCGACCGGGATGGGCTTAAAGTGGAAGACTATTACCGGGCGCTAAAGGCGCTCATGGACAACCCGGCCCGCCAAGTAGAAAACTCCAATGCAGTCATGCACCTGCGCCAGAACCTCAGCATACTCGGCTACGATGGCGAAGGCTGGTGTGACGTGCATCCCATCCTCAAAGACATCTTGCGCGACCGTGGCAAAATTTAAGCGCACCGACGACGAATACGACAGCAATATTCACGCCTTGTTACGCTTTCTCGGCAGAACGGGAGAAAGCGGCTATACCTTCGCTATTGCCCAACACGAGGGACTTATTCCTGCCATTAACAGCGTATTGGTAGGAATGTCGCAAAAGCGCGGCAAAAAGGTCCAGGTTGTAGCCTACGAAGACCCCGAAGACAATGACATCACTTTTGCGGAACAACTCCGCCGCGCTGCACCCGATGCCGACGCGCTCATTGTCACTGGCCTTGACCAGCCCCTTCGCGAGCGGCCTTATCTCATAGATGCGCTCAATTTCTCCCGCGAAGCCTTCCACGAAATCGGAAAACCCATCCTTTTCTGGCTGACGCAAGAGAGCCTCGCATTTATTGGAAACCGCGCCGTGGATTTTTACACGCAGCGCAGCATGATGACGGTCGAATTTGAAAACACACCTGAAATAAATGCTGCCGCGCCTGAATTAGAGCGCCGATTCCTGGATGAAACCTACCGCAGCAAAGAGGATTACGAGGCACTCAAGACCCGCGTCAACCTGCTGAAAAAACAATTGGCTGAAGCCTTAGAGGCTGAGATACCCCGGAGAAGAATCGCGCAGGACATTGCCCTGCCTTTGGCAAAGACTTATTCAGCGTTGGATTTGCACGAGGAGGCACTTGGGTTGTTGGAGCAGTTTAAGGGGGATTGGGATGAGGAGGATGCGGAACAGTTGTATGAGCGGGGTGGGATATTGCACGGTGGCAATAAACAAAAGGAAGCGATTGATTGCTTGGAAAAAGCGCAGAGATTGCTGGAAAGGGGGAGTGATTTGGCGTTGCTTTCTAATGTAACTGTTCGTCTTGGAGATGTATTAAGGGAACTGGGGCGCTTGGATACTGCGCTTCAGTATTATGAACAAAATCTGGAGTTGCGAGAAAAAATCTTGGAGCAAAATCCTGATGGAGAAGTAGAGAAAGGCAGATTGGGAGTGGTATATAATCGGTTTGGGCGGATCTTTCAAACCCAAGGCAAATTGGGGAAGGCCTTGGAGTTTTTTGAGAAAGACCTTGAGATTCGGGAAGAACTTTGTACAAATAATCCGCTGTCAGAAATTTTAAGAAGTAATCTAGCTAACGCATACAATTGGCTCGGCGGGATTTGCGTAACCCAAGGCAAATTGGGGAAGGCCTTGGAGTTTTTTGAGAAGGAGTTTGAAATCCGGGAAGAACTCTGTGCCGCCAATCCATTGTCGGAAAAATTAAAGAACAGCCTTGCTATCTCCTACAACTGGCTTGGCAGTATTTACGAAACGCAAGGCAAATTGGGCAAGGCGTTGGAGTTTTTTGAGAAGGATCTTGAAATCCGCGAAGAACTCTGTGGCGCCAACCCGCTGTCGGAAGATTTGAAAAACAATCTCGGTACTTCATTTGGGCGTCTGGGGGGGATTTACGAAACGCAAGGCAAATTGGGCAAGGCGTTGGAGTTTTTTGAGAATGAGCTTGAAATCCGGGAAGAACTCTATGCCGCTAACTCGCTGTCGGAAGATTTGAAAAACAATCTCGGTACTTCATTTGGGCGTCTGGGGGGGATTTACGAAACGCAAGGCAAATTGGGCAAGGCGTTGGAGTTTTTTGATAAGAATCTTGAAATTCGCGAAGAACTCTGTGCCGCCAACCCGCTGTCGGAAAATTTGAAAGACAATCTCGGTACTTCATTTGGGCGTCTGGGGAGGATTTACGAAACACAAGGCAAATTGGGCAAAGCGTTGGAGTTTTTTGAGAAGGAGCTTAATATCCGGGAAGAACTCTATGCCGCCAACCCGCTGTCGGAAAATTTGAAAGACAATCTCGCTATATCGTTCAACCGAATAGGCGGGATTTACGAAACACAAGGCAAATTGGGCAAAGCGTTGGAGTTTTTTGAGAAGGACCTTGCAATAGGGGAAGAGCTCTGCGCCGCCAACCCGCTGTCGGAAAATTTGAAAAACAACCTTGGTACTTCATTTGGGCGTCTGGGGAGGATTTACGAAACTAAAGGCAAATTGGGCAAAGCGTTGGAGTTTTTTGAGAAGGAGCTTGAAATTCGGGAAGAACTCTGTGCTGCCAACCCACTGTCGGAAGATTTGAAAAATAATCTCGCCATATCGTTCAACCGCTTAGGCGGGATTTACGAAACTAAAGGTAAATTGGATAAAGCCTTAGAGTTTTTTGAAAAAAATCTTGAACTTCGCGAAGAACTCTGTGCCGCTAATCCGCTGTCAGAAAATTTGAAAAACAACCTCGGTACTTCATATCTTATCCTTTCAAATATAAGTAGTCGTCATGGAAAGTGGTACAAGTCTATCCGCTGGAGCTGGATGTGCCTATTAGCATCTTGGCAACTTTGTCGCTATGTATCCTGGCGTCGGTATAAAATAAGGATATTTATTAGTTTATTGAACTCTGTCTTTCTAACCATTCTTCCTCCGCCTATACCCATGATATTTATGTGGCTTGGAGATAAAAGTGATCTATTTTACAAACGCCTCCGCTACGGCTCAGAAAAACCTACGCCACCCCCCACTTCCTAGTCTTAAAAAACCTCACCAACAAATAAACCAACAAGCCCGCTGGCCCCGTTAACATTGTCAGTAAAAGACTGGGTATCACAAAGATGTGCCCGATCTTCAGTTGCCGTGCATCATGCGTTTGCCAGGTGCCTACCAACAGGCAAAACGATAGGTAATTCAACCAACCCGTGAGCAACATTTCCTTGCTCCTAAACAGATTTTTGAAACCTTCCAGTGAAAGCAAACTTCCACCTTCTTCCGGGCTGGTGAGGTATTGAAATGTAAAAACCGCCGCTGCTATCAACAAAATCGTGGCCGACCCAAAAGCAATGGGTTCCGTGTAGCGCCAGTTGGGTGCCGCGATCAGCAACAGCCAGGGGAGGAAAATTAGGATGCTGGCGTACCAGTAGAAGGAATCAGACGTCATATTTTGTTGTTTATTCGATTATTTGGGGATTTGGTTATTTGTTCGCCAGAGCTTGGTATTTGTTCTTTCCGCAAAGCAGCACAAACACCAAGTTCTGGCGAACAAATAACCAAATCCCCAAATAAACGAATCACCTCACAATCTTTAAGCTGAGGTCAAGCGGTTGCGCAGAGTGCGTGAGTGCTCCGGCAGAGACATAATTGACCCCCGATTGAGCGTATTTGCGCACATTGAACAACGTGATGCCCCCCGACGCTTCGGTTTCGAAACGGCCCGCCACCATGGCTACAGCCTCGTGCAGAATCGGAATTTCAAAGTTGTCAAACATAATGCGGGTAATACCGCCCGTACTGATAACCTCCTCCAATTCAACCAAATTGCGCACCTCCACCGTAATGTTAAGGTTCAAACCTTTTTCTTTTTGATAGGCATGGGCGCGTTCGATGGCGCGCCCGATACCGCCTGCGGCTTCCACATGGTTGTCTTTGATCATAATCCAATCGTACAGACCCCAGCGATAGTTTTCGCAGCCGCCGATTTTCACGGCCCATTTTTCCAAAAAGCGGATGAGTGGGGTGGTCTTGCGGGTATCCAAAACCTTCACGGGCAAATCACCGACTTCAAAGGCAAATCGGCTGCTCAAGGTGGCAATGCCGCTCATGCGCTGCATGGCGTTGAGCACGAGCCGTTCGGCTTGAAGCAGGGCACGGGTATTGGCCTCTACTTCAAAGGCGGTTTGGCCATAAAGTACATCGGTTCCATCCTCTTTTTGTACCAAAATGGAGGCGGTAGGATCTAAATACTCAAAAATATATTGAGCAAGTTCTACGCCAGCAAGTACGCCGTAGTCTTTGATTTTCAGCACCGCGCGGCTGCGGCTGTCTGCAGGAATGGTAGCCAGGGAAGTATGGTCGCCCTCGCGAACATCTTCGTGGAGGCCAGCGGCGATGAATTCGCGAATGATTTGGTCGGTAATTTGTGTAGGACGCATTTTTGAGTGATAAGTGATGAGTGATAAGTGTTTATCACGGCTTCCATTTAATATTGCAGCCGCCGGAAGGGCGCTGAACAGGATTGGCGGGGTTGCCTGCCAAAACCGCATCAAGTGCGGCACGGAGGTCTTCGCCAGTGGATTCAATCGGGTTTCGTTTGGGTCGGCTGGGATCGAGTTGGCCACGGTAGGCCAGTTTCAAACCCTGATCAAAAACATAAAAATCAGGGGTGCAAGCCGCATCGTAAGCGCGGGCCACTTCCTGCGTTTCATCATAAAGGTAGGGAAAATCGTAGCCAACTTCCTCCGCGTGAGTCGGCATTTGGTCGGGGCCGTCTTCTGGGTGGGCTTCGGCGTCGTTGCTATTGATGCCGACGAACGCTACGCCCCGTGTTTTGTATTCTGCGACAATGCGCACAATTTCAGGATTGATATAGAGGACGTAGGGGCAGTGGTTGCACAAAAACATGACGACCGTGGCCTTTGCGCCAGATGCTACTTCTTGCAGGCCCACGGTTTTTCCCGTTGCCGGATTGAGCAATTGGAATTCCGGCGCGGGGCTGCCGAGGGGGATCATATTTGATTCTGTGTAGGCCATTATTTGGATGCGTTTGGGGTGTTTTTGAAAAGCATAAGGAAATCTCGTAAGGGGTTTAACGCATCGTGTTCTAGATCGAAAACGGAGGGGCCTAATTTAGAGATCACTTCGCTCTGTTTATCATCAAAATCTTTTAAAATCTTTTCGCCCTCTTTGCCTAATTCTTTTGCTTTGGAGCGTAGGAAGTTGCCCAGCCAAATTTTCCTGAAGGTGCCGGGCGACACTTTCAACTTGCTATCAGACTGGTTCACGCAGTCGCGCCATAAGACAAGGCAATCAGCATAAGGCACTTCAACGGCTTGGTTTGCCCGGATTTCAAGCAGCAGCGTATCCAAATTGCCTTCCCCTGAGGAATCTTTCGTAAAAAAACAGGCGACTTGGATCTCCCCTTCGTAACCGGCCTCTAGGCCAAGGGTATCTATCGTAACAAACTGGCCCTCCTCCGAAATTGTTGGTTGAGCACCGAAAGCACTGGCTATCGAAGTGTTGATGAGTTGGAGGTTTTTGGCCTTGTTCCAATTGTGCGGAAAATCGAAATCAAGGATAACTCCCAATTTTTCAACGTTCGAGAATTTTTTTTCCAACTCTCGTCTGACCGTTTTGAGTTTTTCTCCAATAGCTTCCTTGCCGCGCCTTTCTTCACCTGACTCATCCAAAAATTTGTGCAAATGCTCCACCACAATGCTCAGTTCTGCATCCACACCCAGCTTGTTCAGAAGCAAGTGGATGAAAGCAGCATCATTATGGCTTTCTACAATTAGGATGCTTTTGACAGGATTGGGCGCATTCATTCTCCGCGATAGGGGTTGTTGTTTCGAAAATTATACGCCAGCGTTTTCATGTCCACCTGAGTACCCACGATCTCGCTTGTTCGCAGACTTCTGAACATCTCGATATACCGCACTTTGTCTTCCTGTTGGTCAGCAACGGCAGCGGCTTGGAAAGCCCGGATCATCTCCGCACTATGAGAGGTGGCAAAAATTTGTACATCCTTAGCTACGGCCAATTTGATGAGCATTTGCCAGAATTCCTGTTGGTTGGTATGGTGGATGCCGTTTTCGATTTCGTCAATTAGTAAAATGCAGTTGGGGTTGTTTGAAACACGGAGGATGAGGTCGGTAACTTTGTTCAGAGCATCGCCAAAGAAGTTGAGCGGCTGCGGTTTTTCATTTTTTCTAAAAATGTAGATGCGTGGTTCGCCGAGATTGATGGTATCTATTTTTTCGATGGTGTCGTCTATCAAGCGAAACGCATCAAGGATATGATTTGTATTGCCTGTGAGTTTTGCCTCATCAAATTCTCGTGCAAGAAAAGTAGAGGTAGCCTTAAACCCTGCTGGAATAAATTTTGAGAGAGGAGAATTTTGAGATTCTGCCTTTGGTGTTTCAGGGAAAAAAAAATATGAATGGGGGATCGAATCCTCAAGAATTCCCCAAGGCGTTTCAGCATATATTATCAGGGAAGAAAATCCCATTCCTTGACGTATCTCGGTATCTTCAATTTTTACTACCTCAACCTCGTTTTTAGGTTTAGGTGTTGATTTTATTTCTACTTTACCTTCAATACATTCAAGAGACACTTTTATTTCCTCTTTTTTAAAAAGGGATGACAAAATCTTTACTTTACTACTTTTCTCTTGGCGATAAAAGAAATTTCCCCAAGCAAGTTCAGGGAATACATTAAAAAGCTCGATGTTTTCAAGTCGGAATGTTTGCAGACTGTAAATGCTTTCCTTGATGGGAACAGTACCTAATAAAATCGCCTCCAAAAGCGCCGTCTTCCCCGCATTATTCTTCCCTCCGATCAGGTTCACCTGACTAAAGTTCTCAAAACGCGAGTGCCGAAAGCACCGAAAATTTTCAATTTCTATAGATTGTAGCATAATCAAAGGCAAAACTAAGGTTTTTCTGCTTCCACAATTCTTATCCCCAACTCCTCCAACTGCTTCAACTTAATCCCATCCGGCGCGTCAATCATCATATCCCGTCCCTGGTTGTTTTTGGGGAAGGCAATGAAGTCGCGGATCGAGTTGGCGCCGTTCATCACAGCGTTGAGACGGTCGAAACCAAAGGCGATGCCACCGTGTGGGGGCGCACCGTATTCAAAGGCGCCGAGCAGAAAGCCAAACTGCGCCTCCGCCTCTTCAGGTGTAAACCCAAGGAGTTTGAAATTGCGGGCTTGCAGGTCGCGGTCGTGGATACGAATGGAGCCGCCGCCAATTTCTACGCCATTGATTACCAAATCGTAGGCATCGGCGCGCATGGATTTGAGCGTGGTGCGGTCGTCGCTTTCCATTTTTACAATGTCGGCGGGCTTGGGCGAGGTGAAAGGGTGGTGCATGGCGAAAAAGCGGCCATCTTCTTCATCCCATTCCAACAACGGGAAATCCAACACCCAGAGTGGTTTAAAATCGTCGCCTTTACGCAAGCCAAGTCGGTTGCCCAATTCGAGACGGAGTTCGGATAATTGCTTGCGGGTCTTTTCGTCTTCGCCGCAGAGCAGGAAGAGCATATCGCCAGGTTTTGCGCCGCATTTTTCTGCCCAAACCTTAAGTTGGTCGGGCGTGTAAAACTTGTCCACGCTTGATTTTGGCGTTCCATCGGCCTCTATTCTCACATAAACCAGCCCTTTTGCACCGATTTGCGGGCGTTTCACCCATTCCGTCAATTCGTCAATTTGTTTGCGCGAGTACTCAGCACAGCCCGGAGCGCAAATAGCAATCACCGATTCTGCTCCGTCAAATACCGGAAAACCCGCCGGTACCACATCCACGCCGCTCCCAAATTCTGCGTCGGCGGGCGATTTGAGGTCCACGAATTCCATCCCAAAACGCAAGTCCGGCTTGTCCGAACCAAAGCGGCGCATGGCCTCATCGTAGGTCATACGGGGGAAATCGCCGAGTGTGAGGCCGAGGGTTTGCTGGAATAAATATTGGGTCAAACCCTCGAAGGTGTTGATGATATCTTCTTGATGCACAAACGACATTTCGCAGTCGATTTGCGTAAATTCCGGCTGACGGTCGGCACGCAAATCCTCGTCGCGGAAACATTTTACGATCTGGAAATATTTGTCAAAACCCGCCACCATCAGGATCTGCTTGAAAGTCTGTGGACTTTGAGGCAGGGCGTAAAACTGGCCTTTGTTCATGCGGCTGGGCACCACAAAGTCGCGGGCGCCTTCGGGGGTGGACTTGATCAGGTTGGGGGTTTCTACTTCGATAAAACCTTGTGCTGCAAGGTATTTTCTTGTTTCGATTGCAAGATGGGAGCGGAAAATGAGGTTTTTCTGCACCGCATTCCGGCGCAAATCGAGGTAACGGTATTTCATCCGAATATCGTCGCCACCGTCGGTATCGTCATGAATGGTAAATGGCGGGGTTTTTGAGGCGTTGAGTATCTTAAGCTCGGTTATTTTGATTTCAATTTCGCCTGTGGGAATTTTGGTAGTTTTGGATGCGCGTTCGATAACCGTGCCAGTAGCTTGCAGCACAAATTCGCGGCCCACCGTACGAGCAGTGTCTAGGAGCTCCTTTGCAGTATAGTTTTCGTCTAAAACAAGCTGCGTGACACCATAGCGATCGCGGAGGTCAATCCATAGCAAAACCCCTAAATTGCGAATGTTTGCGGCCCAGCCGCTGAGGGTTACTTCTTTGTTTACGTCGGTAATGCGGAGTTCTCCGCAGGTGTGGGTACGATACATGTGACTATAAGGCCCTTTAAAATGAGCCGCAAAAGTAAATGAATATAGGGAGAAAAACGGTGTACTCCAAAAGGTAATTGGATGAAAACCGAAGCGGCGGCCTCTTATTTGACAGGATTGACAGGATTTGACAGGATTTGCAGGATTTACAGGATGGGGTCGGCTTCGCCGACTCAGGGATGGGACATTTTTCACACAGATGTTACACAGATGAGAAACGCAGATGTCACACAGATAAATTCTGCGTAACATCTGCGCAAGTTTTCTGTGTAACATCTGCGTGAAAAAAAATAGTTGGCGAAGCCGACCCCATCCTGTAAATCCTGTAAATCCTGTCACTTCTTCGCCGCCCCTGCAGGTGCCGCAATCGCCTGCGCTTTTTCCATCAATTGCACCAACTCTTTCCGATACCCATTGGGGTCGTTTTTCGCAGCTTCTTTGGCACGGCTGATGGCTTGTTCGTAATTGGCTGAACCTTTATATTTTGAATCGCGCAGCAACAGGCCAAATTCCGCAATGGATGAGGCCAGCAGGAAGTTCTCGCTTTCGGCTTTTCGGTCGAGTGCAGCGGCGTTGAGGCGGTATTCCATGAGTTGGCTGGGCTGTTCGCCTTTTGGTTTTTTGTAGCGCAATTGCAAGACCATCAGGTCATTGTTGCCCACGGTGACGGAAGTGTCTGGTTTTGCCACCACCACCAGCGCGGAGTCGGCCTTGGTGAGCGGGGGAAGGGTTTGTCCGACGGGTACAATTTCATAAATAGCGGTGACACGGTGTCCTGCCCCCAATTCGCCCGCGTCTTTGGTGTCATCATGGAAGTCTTCGGTAGCGAGCATTCGGTTTTCGTAGCCGATGAGTCGGTAGCCGGCTACCTGGGCAGGGTTGAAATGCAGTTGCAGTTTCACGTCCTTGGCAATGGCGAATAGAGTGCCGCCAAACTCCTGCATCAGCACCTTTTTGGCTTCGCTGAGTTGGTCAATATAAGCGTGGTTGCCATTGCCTTTGTCTGCAAGACTCTGCATTTTGCCGTCCTGGTAATTGCCCATTCCATAGCCCAAAATGGTGAGGTAAACGCCGCTTTTGCGTTCGTTCTCAATGAGTTTTACCAATTCGTCCTCACTGCTTTGGCCGACATTGAAATCTCCGTCGCTGCACAGGATCACCCGGTTGTTACCGTTGGCAATCAGGTTTTTGCGGGCTGTTTCATAGGCCAATTTAATGCCTGCGCCACCGGCAGTACTTCCGCCTGATGCGAGGGCTTCAAGGGCGGCTTTGATCTTTGGTTTGTCAGCGCCAGAAGTACTTTCGAGCACCAGTCCGGCAGCCCCAGCGTACACAACGATGGCCACACGGTCGTTGGGCCGCAGTTGGTCTGTGAGCATCGAGAGCGATTGTTTTACGAGCGGGAGTTTATTCTCCGAACTCATGCTGCCCGAAACATCAATCAGGAACACCAGGTTGGAAGCGGGGAGTTGTCCGACATCAATTTTTTCACCTTGAATTCCGATGGTCATCAAGCGGTTGTTTGGATTCCAGGGACAAGGTGCAATTTCGGTATTTACCTCAAATGGGTGGCGACCGCTGCGAGGCGCATCGTATTGATAATCAAAGTAGTTGATCATTTCTTCGATTCGGACGGCATCGCGGGGCGGGAGTTGGTTAGCGTTTAAGAACCGGCGAATGTTGGCGTAGGAGGCCGCGTCTACATCAATGGAAAAAGTGGAGATTCCGTTCGACTTGGCGTCTTGAAATGGGTTTTCCAGGATGCGGTTGTATTGTTCGCGGGAAATATCGTCGAGGGGGTCGTGCACGGGTTTACCCGCGACTGCATATCCCATAGGAGTTTCCTTTTTCTTGTCATTTGGCATCGTTGTGGATGGAGCGGGTTGGTTGGCAATCTTTGCTGATTCGGATTTTCTTTCAGTTGCAACGGTCAACTGTTGCGCATCTTGTACAGGCGGAACTCCGCCAGACACCCGAATGCCATCCACATAATAATTGGTGCCATTGGCTCGTGAACCTCTAGCGTCCACCTTGCCGCCATCCACGGAGCCAGCGCCGACGGTGCTTGCTTTCTTGGCTTTCGCATCTCTTGTAGGCAGGCTTTTAATTTGATCGGAAGTAAGCGTTTGGCCGCTAGAAGTTTGATCCTGTTCAATCAAGGGTACTTTGTAGCTGCTTATTATTACTTCATCTAATACAGTTGCATTGGAAAGCGCGAAGTCCAACGTGTTCACTTTATCTAATTCAACCTTCACATTCTTTTGGGTAAAGACTTGAAATCCTGTGTAGGTACATTGCACATCATAAGTATCCGGAGAGAGTTCGATGCGATAATCGCCTTTAAAATCAGTAGTAGCGGCGTTAATGAGCGTATTACCTTTGAATACTTTGATGGTTGCCCCAATAAGGACTTCTTTAGAATCGGTGACTTTACCAGTGAGAACGGTTTGGGAAAGACGGGTTTGTGTAAAAAGGATCCCGATGAGCAGCAGCCCGCCGATGCTTCCAAAAAAACCAAGACCTGGTTGGCAGATAAGGCTTTGTAGTGTAGAGAAATAGTTCCAGCGTTTCATGTCTGAAGAAAGTTTAGGTGATAGATAAGGTGAATGAGGGTATTACCATTTGGAATTGCCCGCCTTCGCCCTGAAGGGCTATGGCGGGTAAAGGAGTGAGCCGGAATGATGCAGCCCCGGCCTGTATTGCACAAACCGGGGCTGGATTTTGTTTAGAGGGGTTTTTCGCGCAGATGTTACACAGATTTTTCCCGCAGATGTTACGCAGATCTTTCGCTCAAATGTTACAAACAAATGTCACGCAGGAATATATCTGCGTAACATCTGTGTCTTTCATCTGTGTAACATCTGCGCGAAAAATCTGCGTGAAACAAATCACTTCGCTCCTATCCGCTCTCCGCCCGCATCCGTATTCATCCGTTTAAAAGCCTCCAGACCACAGTCCAGGAAGGCTTTGTACGCATTCGGGTCATGCCCGTTGGCGTAGTCCGTGGGTTTGTTGAGGAGGGTTTTGCCATCGTGGTGCATGAGCACATAATAAGGCTGGGCGCTCACGTCGAAGTTGTTGACTTGGAAGGAGGCCCATTTTGAACCGACGGTGCGCAGTTTTTCGCCCGTTTTAGGGTCCAACAAGTAGGCAAAATTATTGTCCGGGAAGAGGCGCACTTTTTCGTCCACATACAGGGAGACCACGATGTAGTCATTGCGAAGGCGGTCCAGAATGCCATTCAGGGGCCACACGGTTTCTTCCATTTTGCGGCAATTGACGCATCCATGGCCCGTGAAATCCACAAAAATTGGCTTGTTTTCCAGTTTAGCCACCGCCAATGCCTCATCAAAATCGTGGTAGCAATCCAGTCCGTGCGGACAACCGGGACCATCGTGGGCCTTTACTTCCTGGCCTTTTTTGAAACTGTAATGCACCGGTGGCGCCAGTCCGCTGAGCAGGGACAAGGATTTATAATTGATGAGGCCCCAGCCCACATAGGCTGCAAAAGCAAAGGATGCCAGCGATATCGCCAAACGCCCCTTTCCGGGAGGGGTTTCATTGCCTTTCCATTTCAGAACACCGAGCTGGTACAGCCCCAATAACAGCGCGCAAAGGATCCAGATAATCATGAAGGGCTCGAATTTCAGGATTCCCCATTGTTCCACCATGTCGGCGGTACTGAGGAATTTGAAGGCCAGCGCGAGTTCCAAAATGCCGAGCGTCACTTTCACATTGTCCATCCAGCCACCCGATTTGGGCAACGAATTGAGCCAGCCTGGGAACATGGCAAACAAACCAAAAGGCAGCGCCAGGCCCAGGCCGAAGCCAAACATTCCTATGGCGGGCTTCATCGGAATAAAGCCCAAAAGCGAAGCCCCTGCATTGGAGCGCGCAGCTTCGACCAGCAGGGTTCCTACGATCGGACCGGTGCATGAAAACGACACCAACACCAGCGTGAACGCCATAAAGAAGGTGCCGAGCAGTCCACCGCGGTCGGCCAATTTGTCACTTTTGTTTACCCAGGAGGAAGGCAATTGAATCTCGTAAAAGCCAAAAAAGGAGAATGCGAATATGACCAGCAGCACAAACATCAGCAGGTTGAACCACATGTTGGTACTCATTTCGTTGAGTGCGGAAGGCCCGAGCAAGGAAGTGATGGCTGAACCCAGGATCACAAAGATCAACACAATGCTGGCAGCGTAAATAAAGGCGTTGCGCAGCCCGGCTTTGCGGTCTTTCGAACGTTTTACGAAGAAACTAACCGTCATTGGGATCATTGGGAACACGCAGGGCGTGAGCAATGCTATGAGTCCGCCAATGAAACAAAGCAGGAACAGCGATACCAAAGAAGCGCCGTCGCTGCTGCCGCTGGAGCTGGTGTCGCCGCAGTTGCCGACGAATTGGGCGGAGTTTATCTCGCGTTTGGAGTAGAAAAAGCCTTTAAAGTTTTTATCCGCCGAAGCCTCGGCGTAGGCGGAGTCGTCCAGACCAGACTGGCCAGTATTGGAGGTGTCAATAGGCCCAGCTCCAGGGTTTGGATTCGGGCTTGGAGAGGGTAAGACGCTGGCGTTGTCTTTTTTGTTTGGATCTTCGGGCGGAGTGGAACCGGTTTGACATCCTTTCAACACTGGGATATCAAAGTTAAAATCAACATCTTTTGGAGGCAGGCACATTTCATCGTTGCAGACCATATAGTTCATATAGCCTTCGATGGTTGCAGCAGGATTTTTGAGTTCCACCCGTTGTGTAAAAATGGCTTTGTGCTTGAATTTGGTAAGCATCATATCGAACACCTTGTCGTGTACTTTTATGATCTCGCCGCTTTCTTTTGCCTTGCCTACTAATTTATAGTTCTCCGCTTCCTTGAAGGTAAGCGCGGTGGCTACCGGACCGTCTTCACTTTCGAGGAATTGCGAGTAGGTGTACCAACCGTCGTCAATGACGCCAGTAATTATGAGGTCTACTTGACAATTGCCAACGTCTTTGGTTGAGAACGACCATTTTATGGGGTTCTGGGCAAAAAGGGCGGTAGAAATTAACACCGCGAACAGTGTCAGAAAAGACCCGATTACGCCTGAGCCTACGCCCCCGCCTACGCCCCTGCCCGCCAAGGCTCGGCAGGCGGGAAGGCTACGGCGGGTAAAGCGGGTAAAGCGGGTAAAATTACGAATGCCGGTGTGCATATTAGGAGGACAAAATGGTGAATCAATGGTTGGTGGTTTTTGTGCCGCAGCCTGCGAGCACAGGGATCTTGAACGAGAAGTCCGCGTCCTTGGGAGGCAGGCACATTTCATCGTTGCAGGTCATGTAAGTGATATAGCCCGAAATGGGTTTGCTGTGGTCCAGCACTTCCACCCGCTGGGTGAGGATGGCCTTGTGCTTAAACTTCGTTAGGTTCATGTTAAAAATGGCATCGTGAACCTTGATGATCTCGCCACTTTCCTTGGCTTTTCCGACCAGTTTGAAGCCTGGGTTCTCCTGGAAAGTAATGGAGGTGGCCACTGGCCCGTCCTCGCTCTCCAGAAACTGGGAGTAGGTATACCAGCCTTCATCCAGCACCCCGGTAAAGATGAGGTCTACCTGGCAATTGCCCGCGTCTTTGGCTGTGAACGACCATTTTATGGGGTTTTGAGCGAAAGCGGGCATTGAAAAAAGTGCTGCAAACAGCGTGATGAGGGAGGTATGGATGATGGTGCGCATAATTATTTTGGATAAAATTGGTAGGCATTGAAGTTTAAAAACGACCACAAAGAAACAGCGAAACAAGCCTGAGTTTCGCGTAAATGCCGGGTTTAAAAGTATTTTAACCGGGGGAATGTCCGCAGCGGGCTTTTTTTTAGGGGTTGGTTGGTGGGAAGAGGTGTTTTTTAGGCTGGTGCGTGGGATGCTGGAGGCCATTGGTGAAGGTTTGAAGAAGGGTAGCATCTGGTTGAAAGTGTGGGGATTGCAATGCTTGGAGAGCGCATGGCGGGCGGCTGAAGTGGTGAATACATGAACGCAACCCCATCGCGCAGACAGTGCCTGAATTCCGACGATGTTTGGCTGTTGAGCGAGCGAGCGAAAAAATATTTGGAAAAGGTTTTAAAAATTTGATTTTGTCTAATACATTTGCTCGGTCTAGATCAAATCAAAACACTTTATGCCCGTTAGCCCAAATGTTCAAAGGATGAATGCCCTCTGGCTGCTTCGTGTACTCGCACGAATGGACAGGGGCATTTTACATTGGCAAGATACCCGTCAACGGACGACTAAGTAAAAAATAGAAAATCCCTTATTCGTGAGTTGACGGGTAACCCGTAGATGGCGGAAACCATATTGGATAAAACGAATCACCACATTGTCAAAACCGATCAATTTTATGAACCAAAATTTTTACATCGCAGTTAGCGGTCAGCAGCAAGGACCTTTTACTATTGATGAGTTGCG
>Ga0247844_1001066_pt1 | contig 53942 bp, 47 predicted proteins | sample LaCtaG_FD_192421 | JGI IMG/M metagenome (GOLD analysis project Ga0247844, IMG submission 192421) | Freshwater microbial communities from meromictic Lake La Cruz, Castile-La Mancha, Spain - LaCruzMarch201714.5m_1 | ecosystem: Environmental > Aquatic > Freshwater > Lake | place: Spain: Castile-La... | reverse complement strand
AAAGGGTGGCAGAAGTTTTTTACTTAAGCTTATTGTAATTGTTATGTTTTTTAGCCCTGATAGCGCCAAGTAGCTTTTGGAACGTAGTGGAAAAACTACAGGCAATAGCAGGTAATAGCTCCTAAAATTATAAAGGAACGTATGAAGTATGAATTATGAAGTTTTAAGTATGCCCTTCGACAAGCTTAGGGTGACAGAATGTTTTGGAAGACTAAAGGCTCAAGGTGACAGAACATTAAAGTAGTAGAATTTATATTAACAAAATAAAACGGTAGGTGAAAACACGCAACCGTGGGCAAGTATGATAGATGAAGTATGCCCTTCGACAAGCTCAGGGTGACAGAAAGCTCAGGGTGACTTCGATTTAGTTGGTATAAAATCAGTTTTAATTGTAATTTGGTGTAAATGCAATATTGGCTATATTCTTATATTTGCAAAAAAACAATTTTAGAAAGTACCATGGATAAATTTTCGTATATATCGAATGCAGATGTAGCAGCAATAGAACATATTTATGATCAATATTTGACTGATAATGAATCGGTAGATTATGGATGGCAAAAGTTTTTTGAGGGCTTTGAAATGGGCCAACAAAAGTTTAATGGTAAAAGTAGCGGAAGTTCAGTATTAACTGAGGATATACTTAAGGAAATAAATGTATTGAACTTAATAAAAGGCTATAGAACGCGTGGTCATTTATTTACCAAAACTAATCCAGTAAGGGAAAGAAGGCAATATACTCCAAACTTGGCTATAGAAAACTTTGGATTGAGTGGAAAAGACTTAGATAGTACATTTAACGCTGGAATAGAAATAGGAATAGGTGCTGCTAAATTAAAAGATATAATTGCCCATTTGGAACAAACTTATTGCCAAAGCATAGGAGCTGAATTTGCTTATATTAGAAACCCAGATAGGTTGGCTTGGTTGCAAACTAAAATGGAAACAAGTAAAAATACACCTCAATTAAACTTAGAAGATAAAAGACATATTTTAAGTAAATTAAACCAAGCAACGGTATTTGAAAATTTTATACATACAAAGTTTGTAGGGCAAAAAAGATTTTCGTTAGAGGGACTGGAAACATTGATTCCTGCATTAGATGTGGTAATACAATACGGAGCAGAATTGGGTGTGGAAGAGTTTGTGTTGGGTATGGCACATAGAGGCAGGTTAAATGTGTTGGCAAATATTTTAGGGAAATCGTACGAAGATATTTTTAAGGAATTTGAGGGAAAAGCTGCTGAAGATGAAGGAATATTTGAAGGAGATGTAAAATACCATTTAGGCTTTTCATCGAACTTGACTACAAGAACAAACAAAAACGTAAGGTTAAATCTTTCGCCTAATCCATCGCACTTAGAAACTGTAAACCCTGTGGTTAAAGGTTTAACAAGGGCTAAGTTAGATAAAATACACAATGGCGATATAGATAAAGTGGCGCCCATATTAATACACGGAGATGCATCGGTGGCTGGGCAAGGTGTGGTTTATGAAGTATTGCAAATGGCAGGTTTAAAAGCTTATAATGTAGGTGGCTGCATACATATTGTTACTAATAACCAAATAGGATTTACTACAAATTATATTGATGCTAGAACATCGACTTATTGTACTGATGTAGCCAAAACTACATTATGCCCAGTTTTTCATGTAAATGCTGATGATGTAGAAGCTGTGGTTTATACCGTAAAATTGGCTTTAGAGTATAGACAAAAATTTAACAGTGACGTTTTTATTGATTTGTTAGGGTATAGAAAATATGGCCACAACGAAGGTGATGAACCAAGATTTACTCAACCACTTTTATACAAAGCCATTGCAACGCACCAAAACCCAAGAGAAATTTATAACCAAAAACTACTAAGTGCCGGAAGTGTAGAAGCAGATTTGGCTAAGGAAATGGACTCTGTGTTTAGAAAAGAGTTACAAGCTAAGTTAGAAAGTGCTAAAGCTGCTGAACCATCGAAGGCTAAGAATTTTTTAGCTGATAAATGGAAAGGATTTAGAAGTGCCAAACAAGAAGATTTTGAAGTAAAAACAAATACTGCAGTAAGTGAGGAGTTATTTTTAAGATTAGCCGATAAAATTACAGGCATTCCAAAAGATTTTAAAGCTTTTAGTAAAATAGAAAAACTATTTAACGACCGTAAGAACATGATAAAAAATGATAATTACGATTGGGCAATGGGTGAGTTAATGGCTTACGCTACTTTGAGCAACGAAGGCCATAGTGTTAGAATGTCTGGGCAAGACTGTGAGCGAGGTACATTTAGCCACCGACATGCTATTATAAAACAAGAAGACAGTGAACTAGCGCACAATGTAATAGATAGTTTAGGAGAGGATAAAAAAGGAAATGTGGCGTTTTACAACTCTTTATTAAGCGAGTATGCTGTTTTGGGTTTTGAATATGGCTACAGCATGTTTACTCCAAACGATTTAATTATTTGGGAAGCTCAATTTGGAGATTTTGGCAATGGAGCACAAATTATTATAGACCAATATTTGGCAAGTGCTGAAACCAAATGGAAAACTTATAGTGGCTTAACATTAATGTTGCCACATGGTTACGAAGGGCAAGGACCTGAACATTCATCGGCAAGGTTAGAAAGATTTTTACAACTGTGTGCCAATTGGAATATGCAAGTGTGTAATATTACCACTCCTGCTAATTACTTTCATGCACTGCGTAGACAATTAAAACGCGATTTTAGGTTGCCTTTAGTGGTAATGACACCTAAAAGTTTATTGCGCCACCCGCTTTGTGTAAGTAAGTTAGTCGACTTTACTAATGGAACTTTTGAAGAAGTAATAGATGATGCGTTTGTAACTAAAAAATCAGTAAAAAGAGTATTGCTTTGCACAGGTAAAATTTACTATGAATTGCTAGAAAACCAACAAAAAAATAATAGAAAAGATGTTGCTATAATTAGGGTAGAACAATTGTATCCAATGCCGGAAAAACAATTAGCTGCCATTTACGAAAAGTACAAAGGTGCTGAGTTTTGTTGGGTGCAAGAAGAACCAAAAAATATGGGTGCTTGGCTGTATTTATTGCGTTGGGATAATAATATGCATTTAAAACGTATTAGCCGCGAAAGCAGTGCTTCTCCAGCTACTGGATTTAGCAAAGTGCATGCAAAGGAACAAGCAGTTATTATTGAACAAGCCTTTAACATTTAATAATTAGAAATTTATACATGAAATTATTTAAAATATTTTTAGGCTTTTGGTTATTGGTTGGATTGGTGTTTGGAGTTTCTTTATTTTTTCCGAGAGAGTTTAAAGTGGAAAGAAGCATAGTAATAAATAAACCTATTTACGAAACATTTGCTTACTTAAATAATATACAAAACATTGCAAAATTGAGTCCTTGGGATAAAAAAATTGATTCATCGATGACCTGGTTTTTTTCAAAAAATTTAAGCAATGTAAATTCAACTTATTATTTTAGTGGGAATTTACTAGGGAAAGGATACTTAAAAATTACAGAATGTATTCCTAACGAAATGCTTAAAACCAATTTGGATATAAACAACCACGAACTTACATCTAGCAGTACATTTTACTTTGAACCAATTGGCTACGATAAAACAAAGTTAACTTGGAAAGACTATAAAGATGTAGGATATAATCCATTACACCGGTTTCAAATACCTAGTAAAACTGAACTTACGGAATTACAATTTGATGAAGGATTGGTAAAAATTAGAATTGCTATAATGAGCAATAATTAGTCTTTTACTATAAATACAAACTCATTTCTTTACTTAATAATTTTGCTTCGTTTGTAGCAGCTTCAGCAAAGTCAAATCCATTGCTTGCATAAATTATACTGCGAGATGCATTGATGAGTAAGCCAACATCGGCATTTTTTCCGTATTTTACTACTTCAGCCAAACTTCCACCTTGCGCTCCTACACCAGGAACTAATAAAAAATGAGTAGGTGCATGTTTTCTAATAGTTATAAAATCTTGAGGTTTTGTTGCTCCAACTACAAACATTAATTGTTCGTCAGTAGCTAGTTTCGTTGTATTTTTGATAACAAGTTCGTATAAAAACTCTTCATTAATTTTTTGTTGCTCGTAGTCGGCACTGCCAGCATTACTGGTTAAAGCCAAAACAATTCCCCACTTATTTGGGTACTGAAAAAAAGGAGCCAAACTATCGTTGCCCATGTAAGGAGCAAGTGTAATTGCATCAAAATTTAAATTTTGAAAAAATGCTTTCGCATACATATTACTTGTATTACCAATATCGCCTCTTTTTGCATCAGCAATAGTTAAAATATTTTCAGGAATTAAAGCCAATGTTTTAGCCATACTTTCCCAACCTTTAACTCCCTCGGCTTCATAAAAAGCAGTGTTAATTTTATAACAAACACAATAATCTTTTGTTGCTTCAATTATTGCTTTATTAAATTCGAATATTGGGTCTTCAAACGAAAGTAAATGTTGCGGTATTTTTGTTAAATCAGTATCTAAACCCACACATAAAAAACTTTTTTTTATATGTATTTGGTCAATTAAATCTTGTTTTTTCAAAGTAGAATTTAGTTATTTAAAAAATAAAGTTGAGTTCAAAAGAAAAATTATTCATATTTTTACCTTGGCTTTTAGGCGATACTTCGGGTAATAAACCATTATTAATATTTATTAGGCCGTATTTAAATAAACTTTGAATGGCTACATGTCCTAATCGAACTTGGTAGCCTGCGCATGCGAGTATATCAAATTTATTTAAATTAGGTTCACTATTATAGGCAACACTTGCTTCGCCTTTATAAATTGCTGAAGTTAGTAAATAAGAAAACTGAGGACCAAAAAGTATTTTATTATTTTGGTTTTTTGAAACATTTACAAAAAACAATGTAGGTAAATCTAAATAAACCAATCGAATTAAACTATAATCGTTGGGGCCTCCTTTAAAATAGCTTCCCCTTAAAGAGCCATTTAATTCAACTTGATAACCCCATTTTTCATTTTTGAATTTTTTTCTTAAGTACACACCACCATTTATACCAAAACGAGTTAAATTATTTTCGTTTTCGTTACCCAATAAAGTACTAAACTGAACACCTAGTTTAATTCCGTATTTATACTTACCATCAGGTTCGGGTTTTACTAAAATTACTTCATCGTCTTGCAGGGTTGAATCGGCTACTTCCTCTACTTGGGCTTTTAAATTGTTAATTGTAAAAAAACAAATTAAAACTAAAAAAATATTGATTGTTTTTTTCATAAATATAAATTCCAAAAATACAGTTTTTAAACACCTAGTTTCATAAAAAATTCTTACTATTTTTAACTACAACGTAAAAAATTTATTAATTATTTAACTATTAAGTATTTCAATTTAATTTTATTACAACCGTATTGAAATTAAATGTTATCTTTATTTATAAAAACTTAATTATCTGAATTTTAAATTACAATTCAAATATAAAGTGAACAATAGTGGGCTTTTCCACAAGTTATAAACTTTATTAGCCTGATTGTTAGTAATACATGTATTTATGATAAAAAAAATACTCTCATTTATTTTAATAAAAGTAGTAATAAGCCTAATTTGCAAACATAAAAGCGAATAAAAAATTATGAATAAAACTGATGATAAACCAATTATACTTACTAAACGCAAAAATATTCAAATAGTATTAGATTATTGTTTAGATCAAAAAATAAGTTTTAATGCCAACCCAAGAGCAATAAGCATAGATGAATGGGAGGTAGAACTAGATATTAACAATATTAAAGGAGCTATAGCATTAGGAATATTTATTAGAGAAAATAAGCTTGAAATATATGGAATGGGAACTCCAGAAGTTGCTAGCAAACCAAAACAAGTAACACCTGTTGTTACTAATAACAAAAAAGTAGAAACTAAAGAACCAGTTTCAGCTGCAAACTTAGTTGAAAACGCAGTAAATACAGCAGTAGTAGATGAAAACAATACCCCTACTACCCTATCGTTTGACTTAAATAACAGTAACAACTAAAAGAAATTAGAGTTGTTGTCATAAACATTTAAGTGATTCTCTTATTGCAAGTGAGAGAAAAGATTTAATTGATTACACAAAATGCGGACGCGTGCAAGAGCGTCCGCTTTTGTATTTTATGGGCATACCTATTTTAAAGAAATTTGATAAAAAAATACATGAAAATTTTAAAATGAAAGAATATAAAAAATATTACATTGTAAATGCTAGCCCGGAAGAAGTATACTTGGCTTTAACTACGGAAGCAACCATTATGCTTTGGACAGGCGATGATGCTCAAATGATTGCTGAACCAGGAACTGAGTTTAGCATGTGGGATGGAAGTATTATAGGAAAAAATTTAGAATTTGAACCAAATAAAAAAATAGTTCAACAATGGTATTTTGGAGAAGAAGAAACCACCGAACCTTCGATAGTAACTATTAAATTACATGAACATAAACAAGGTACCTCGGTTGAGTTAAGGCATACTAATATTCCCGATGGTGATTATGACGATTTTTGCGATGGTTGGGATAATTCGTACTTTGCTGATTTAATAGATTTTTACGAAGAAGATTAATGCCGGTGAAATAATAGAAAATAATCAATAACTATTGGAATAATTAAAAACTAATGCAAAAAAAACCAAGCTATTGAACTTGGTTTTTTTTGTTTTATTATTTGAGTTTATTATTTTTTCTTCTTCTCTTCAGTAGCAGCTGAAACTGCTGCTCTAGTAGTTTTAACCGTAACTACAGGATTGTTTGGAGAATCCATTAAAACAATATCAGTAACTGTAATATCACCCACTTTAATTGATTTACCTATTTCTAAAGTATCAATATTTATTTCAATTGATTCTGGTAAATCGGTTGGTAAACCTTTCACTTTAAGTTTTTGTTGCTTAATCATTAATTTACCACCTTGGCGCACACCAATTGAGTTTCCAACACATTTAACAGGTATCAAAATTTCAATTGCTTTACTATCGTTTAATTCCATAAAATCGGCATGAATAATAGAATCGTTAACAGGATGAAATTGAATATCCTTCAATACCGTTTTGAACACGCTACCATCTATATCTAACTGAACTTTGTAAGTATTTGGAGTATAAACCAGAAGTTTGAAATCGGATTCATACATAGTAAAATGTAAATGTTCTTTACCACCATATAATACACATGGCACTTTTCCTTCAGCTCTCACTAATTTTGTTGCTGCTTTTCCTAAATCGGTACGTTTGTAACCAAACATTGCTACTGTTTTCATTCTTTTTTTCTCCCTTTTGTTTTTTAATTGGCAAAACCCATTTTGATTTTACAATACTAATTTTGCTTTTTGGTTTATAATTTATTTTATGTTTTTAAATCGAATAACGAACTAATACTACCGTGTTCATTTACGTTTCTTATGGCCTCGGCAAATAAAGCAGCCGATGACAATACTTTTATTTTAGGGCTAATGTTTTTTATTGGAATAGTGTCTGTTACTACAAGTTCATCAATAACAGAATTATCAATTGTTTCGTAGGCTTTACCAGAAAGCACGGGGTGAGTACAAAAAGCACGAACACTCAAGGCTCCTTTGTCTTTCATTAATTGTGCAGCTTTAGCCAAAGTGCTACCTGTATCAATTATGTCATCAACCATTACCACATGTTTGCCAGAAACATCGCCAATTAAGGTCATAGCTGCAATTTCGTTTGCTCTTCTTCTTTCTTTATCACAAATAACCATATCAATTCCAAGTGCTTTAGCATAAACTCTAGCTCTAGTAGTTGATCCCATATCGGGCGAAGCAATTATTAAATTATCAGAATTTGTAAGTTTTTTTATGTAAGGTAAAAAAATAACAGAAGGATCCATGTGATCAACTGGAATTTCGAAAAAACCTTGAATTTGAGGAGCATGTAAATCCATTGTCATAACACGACTAGCACCAACTGCGGTAAGCATATCTGCTACAACTTTTGAACCAATTGCAACGCGAGGCTTATCTTTTCTGTCTTGGCGAGCCATTCCAAAATAAGGAATAACTGCAGTAATGTAATGAGCAGAAGCACGCTTAGCAGCATCAATCATTAACAATAATTCCATTAAATTATCGGAATTAGAAAAAGTAGATTGAATTAAAAAAACATCGCAACCACGCACACTTTCATTGTAGCTTGGTTGAAACTCTCCATCACTAAATCGAGCAGTAGTGCAATCGCCCAAAGGTTGTCCAAAAGCCAATGCAATGTTTTCAGACAAATAACGAGAGTTAGTTCCTGAAAATAATTTTACTTCATTGTTATTAGCCATTTTTATAGAATTTAAGTAATGCTCAAGTAAACAATTAGCTTACCTAAACTAAATTAAGTAAGCTAATTATAAATTTTTAATTAATAAATGTTGTCCGACTAGGGCTCGAACCTAGACTCTACTGAACCAAAATCAGTTGTGTTGCCAGTTACACCATCAGACAATTTCCATAACTTTCGTTTTGGGAGTGCAAAAGTAAAAATATTTTACAAATTTTAAAGCAATTTTTAAAAAAAATTATTTTATAGTTTCAAATGTATATATATCAATGCTAAAACTATTCATTATGTGTAAATATTGTGTTCAACCTAAACGCAAATAACTTGACATTTGTAGCATAATAGCCAAAACTAAATTGAATAATATTTTAACTATTGCATTAATTTCGCCATATGCTGGAAATAGGTTTGCTACCTACTTAAACTATTATGCTGTAAGTTTATTAAAAAAAGGTAAAAAGGTATTGGTAATTAGTCCTGAATTTAATGAAATTTCGGATTATGTGGCAAAAAATGCCAATAGATATCTTAATAATTTTACGGCTCTGCCATTATCAGAAAATATATTTACCAATAATAAACCAAAATATTTTGAGTTATTGGGCAGATGGAAAACAATAAAATCGAAAATTAAAATTGGAGAAAAAAAATTGAATGCCGAAGTTGATTTTGCATTTTTTAGTCCAATTGATCCTTTTATAAGAGAATCGGTAAATTTGTTTTTGCTTGACTTTGTTTTTGATTATAAATGGAGTGGTATTTATTTTAATCCAAAACCATATAGATTAAAGCAATTAAAATTAAATATAGATCCCAAGTTTTTAGAACCAGATTATTTATTCCGCTCAGAAAACTGTGTAGGAGTTTGTGTTTTAGATAGATTTATTACAGAGCCTTTAAAAAGTAGGGTTTATAAAAAAATAGTTGTTTTTCCTGAAATTAGTAATGTAAATATTCAAAAAAAAGAATCTGTTTTTGGTAAACAAATAAAAGAAATGGCTTTTGGTAGAATGGTTGTTGGCTTGTTGGGAGTTGAACAAAACGAAGGCATTACAGCATTAATTAGATTAATAAAAAAAGTAGACATTGATAAATATTTTTTTGTGTTTGCTGGTAAATTGGATTTTAGTTTAATGGATAATAAACAAAGAGAGGAAGTGGAATTATTTATGAACGACCATGCGCCAAATATTCTGTTTATTTTACAACCTTTAACAGATGATGAAATAAACCAAATTTATACAGAAATTGACATTAGTTATTTGTATTTTTATAACTATGTATCGTCAAATAATTTGCTAACTAAGGCTGCTTATTACCAAAAACCAATTTTAGCCAACAAAGATTTTTGTGTTGGAGAAACTGTAAAAAAATTTAAAATTGGGTTAAGTGTAAACGGTAAAATGGAGGAAAGTGTAAATGCTTTGGAGTTTTTAAGATTAGAACGACTTGATTTTAAAGTGTTTGACAAGGAAGATTTTAGTGATTATTTTGCACTTCAAAGCGAGTCATTTTTAAATGATGCATTTGATCAAATTATGTTTTTTTAATTTGAGTTGGAATAATACTTAATTTGGTTTTATTCGTATAAAAATTAATAGTATATAAGTGGAAAGTTTTTGGGATTTATTTAAGCCACAGGAGTTAATTGAATTTGGAGGATTTGCTTTGGTTTTAATCATTATTTTTATAGAAAATGGTGTGTTTTTTGGCTTTTTTCTTCCTGGCGATTCTCTTCTATTTGCCGCAGGTTTACTTTGTGATACTATTTTAAAAATTACTTTATCAAAATTAATTATTGGTATTGCTTTGGCTGCAATAGCAGGTTACTATTTTGGCTATTGGTTTGGATGGAAAACGGGTAGTAATATTTATAATAGAAAAGAAAGTATTTTTTTTAAGAAAAAATATATTGAAACAGCTGAGGAATTTTATAAAAAGTATGGCGGAATAGCTTTGGTTTTAGGTAGATTTTTACCCATTGTTAGAACTTTTGCACCGATATTAGCCGGAATTGTTAGGGTAAATTCGTTTATATTTTTAATGTATAATATTGTTGGTGCCATACTTTGGCCATTAGTAATTTGTAGTGCTGGTTATTATGTTGGTAAATTTTTTCCAAATGCAATTGACTATTTAAATTACATAATAATACTTTTTATTTTAGTTACTTCAATTCCCATTATTCAATCATTTACTAAGAAAAAAACAGTTGATTAATTTTTGAAAAACAATTATCAAAAAATTTTAAAATAAACATGTATAAAATGCAACAAGGTATACTTTATATAGTTCCCACACCAATAGGAAATTTAGAGGATATTACCCTACGTGCTATTCGTATTTTAAAAGAAGTAGATTTAATAATAGCTGAAGATACAAGACAAAGTCTAAAATTATTAAATCATTTTGAAATAAAAAAAAGCTTGCAAAGCTACCATATGCATAACGAACATAAGGTTTTGCAAAGGTATGTAGATGAGATTTTGGACGGTAAAAATATTGCTTTAATTAGCGATGCAGGAACTCCAGCCATAAGTGACCCTGGTTTTTTATTGGTGCGCGAATGTTTAAAAAATAATATTAAAGTAGATTGTTTGCCAGGAGCAACAGCATTTGTTCCTGCTTTGGTTAAAAGTGGATTACCAGCAGATAGCTTTTGTTTTGAAGGTTTTTTACCTGAAAAAAAAGGGAGACAAACCATGTTAAAAAAATTGTGTGAAGAAGAACGTACTATTATTTTATATGAAAGTCCACATAGATTAATAAAAACTTTGAAACAATTTATTGAATATTTTGGATCAGAAAGGCAAATAAGTGTAAGTCGCGAGTTAACCAAAACCTTTGAAGAAACTGTAAACGGAACAATTACTGAAGTTTTAAATCATTTTGAAAATAACACTGTTAAAGGTGAATTTGTAATAGTTATTGATGGTAAAAAATAATATACTTCGTTGGCTTTTGTATAGCCTTGGAGCAGCTACTAGCTTCGGATTAGCTTGGGTTCCTTTAAATATAACTCCTCTTATTTTTATAAGCTTTTTTTTGTTTTTATTATTAGAACAAGAAATACGATTAGCAAAAAAAAACACGTTTGTATTTTTGTGCTTTATAGTTTTATCAAACTTATGTTTAAATTTAATTACTACTTATTGGATTTGGAATGCTAGCCCCGGAGGTGCAGTATTTGCTTGGCTTTTCGATACTTTTTTAATGTCTATACCTTTACTAATTTTTCATTTAGTAAATAAAAAAACTCAAAAACCTAACTATTGGCTATTTATTGCTTTATGGATTAGTGTAGAATTATTGCATACCCGATGGGAGTTTGCTTACCCTTGGTTAACTTTAGGAAATGTATTTGCAGCATGGCCAAAAATTATTCAATGGTATGAGTATACAGGAACTTTTGGTGGTAGTTTATGGATTCTTTTGGTAAGTATTGGAGCTTTAAAATTATTTAATTTATATAAAGAATTTAAAACCATTTCTGCTAAAAAAATATTTAATCAAATTTTTATCTATGTATTGGCTCCATTATTTTTATCTTTTTACATTTTATCTAGCAGAAACTTAACAACTAAAAACAATAATATAGCAGAAATTACTATTGTTCAACCCAATTTTGACGCTTATGAAAAGTTTGAAAGTATTAATCCAATAGAGCAAGTTAAACAACTAATATATTTGGCAAATACTAAACTAAATGAAAACACAAATTTGGTTTTGATGCCCGAAACAGCTGTTCAGGAAAATGTTGATGAAAAAAATTTAAATGCCAATAATTCATTAAGCTTATTAGATACTTTTATTACAAAACACCCTGGTTTAAATTTATTAACTGGAGCAAGCTCCTATAAATTTTATTATGATAAAAACGAAATAACACCAACAGCTAGGTTGTATCAAGACAATATTTATTACGATTTTTATAATACAGCCATGTTTAAAAACTCGTTTCAACCTTGGCTTGTTTATCATAAAAGCAAATTGGTTCCAGGAGTTGAAAATATGCCTTATGTAAATGTGTTAAGTTTTTTAAAAAAATTTGTAATTAATCTTGGAGGTACTACAGGTGGCTTGGGTAAAGATAAAGTGCCAATAAATTTTATTGACAATAACAAAACACAATACGCACCTGTAATTTGCTACGAAAGTGTTTTTGGCGAATACATTACTGAATATGTAAAAAAAGGTGCAAATGTAATTTGTATTATAACCAACGATGCTTGGTGGGGAAATACTGCTGGCTACAAACAACATTTTGAATATGCAAAATTACGTGCCATAGAAAACAGAAGGTTTATAGCCCGCTCAGCAAACACAGGTATTTCGGGCTTTATAGACGATGAAGGAAATAGCTTACAACAAACCAAATGGGATGAAGCAATTGCCATAAATGGAAAAGTAAAAATAAATAGTGAAATTACTTTTTACACAAAATATGGCGATTTTATTGGTTACATCTCAGCATTTTATTTATTATTTAATTTGCCTTTGGTTTTTGGTAGAAGAAGGAAGTAATGTATGAATTTTCAAAAATAGAAATAGAATTTTTAAAGATAGAAACTTTAAATTCTATTGAACTTAATAATTTTTCTAAAAAGTATAACGAGATTCTTTTGGGTTTACTTTCAGACGAAAATCCAAATAAACAATTAATTTTAAAAATGTTAATTGAAATTGCTTGTGCTAACTCTTTTAGTGAAAACCATAAAGTTGCTATCCATTTATTCAACAAAATAAAACCATATCTTCAAACGAATCTAGTAAATCATTTTCATAAAAATCAAGTTTATTTTTGTCTTGCCAATTCAAATTTTGCTTTAAAAAAATACAGGCAATCTTTACGATTTTTTAAAAAATTTGAACCTGCAGGAAATGAGAAAATATCGAATGATAAATTGATTGCAATCTGTAAAACCAAAATGATAAATCAAACTTTACGTAATTTGGCGTATATAGGAATATTTTTATTGGTTTTGAAGTATTCTATTCTTTGGTTTTTTTTAAATTATTATAGCCCAACAATTAGCATAATGGGCATGATAGGTGCCGTGTGTTTGATTCCTTTTGTGATATATATAAATTTAAAAAAATAATTTTCATTTTGGCTAAAGCCAAACAACATGCGCAATAATTATCAAATGGGTTGAAACCCATTTCTATTCATCGTTTGTTATAGATATTTTGCGGAATATAACGATGAATAGCTCCCAGATTTATCTGGGAGATTTTAAAATATGATAACAAAATTGGCTTTAGCTACAAATATTCGTTATTTAAAAATATTGAAAATTTCATTTTGAAATAATGGTAAAATTTATTCAAATGGGTTGAAAACCATTTCTATTGATTTGTTCACAATTTTAACCAACCAATTCTTCCCAATATTCAACCGCCCTGCGAGTATGCGGAATTACAATTGTTCCTCCAACAATATTGGCTACTGCAAATATTTCAAACATTTGTTCGGTAGAAACTCCTGCTTCATGGCATTTACCCAAATGGTATTTTATACAATCATCGCAACGTAAAACCATACTTGCTACAAGGCCCAACATCTCTTTTACTTGACTACTTAACGCTCCATCGGCATAAGTGTTACTATCTAAATTAAATAAACGTTTTAATACTAAGTTTTCAGAACCTAATATTTTGTCATTCATTTTTTCGCGGTAAGCGTTAAATTCTACTACTTTATTCATATTATTTGATTTATTTTTTATTGATGATTGACAACAGAATTTCCAGAATCACCAATCATTTAAAATTTAATTTTTAATAATTTTAAACCTTTGTATTTGTTGGTTCAATTCAAAAGAAACTAAATAAACTCCTTTGGCTAATTCATTTAAATTGTTTAATTGAATTGTACCATTTTTTACTAAATATTCATCATTTATTAGTAGTTTTCCATCCATTGAATAAACGTAAACTGGAATACTTTTTTCATAGTTATAATCCAAAACTATATTTAACTCATTATTTACAGGATTTGGATAAAATAAAGGTTGATTTTTTAATTCTACTTTTAAATTTGTAGAAGTATTTTCTTGGTAAACCCTAATGTAATCAATCTCTAAAGCACCTTGTGTAAAGTTAGCTTCAATACTTGGTTGAATAGCAAAATTTAAAATAAAATATTGCTCCGCATCAAATGGCCAGGTACTTGCATTTTTTACAGTTGGATTATAAGTGTAATGTATATTTGAATCAACACTAAATACCATTTTTTCTGGAGTCCATTCCATAGAATAAACATGAAAAGCGGTAGAAGCAGTATTGATAGTTTGCCCACCTAAATTTACTGTTCCTCCAAAACTTGAAAGAGAATGAATGGCACTTTGAACAAAATTTTGATTTCCTCCCCAATGTTCCAAAATATCAATTTCGCCACAAGCAGGCCAGTTAGTTTTTCCAAAACCTAAATTATCCCAATAGGCACCATCTTCGTTTATATTTTTCCCTAAAAGCCAAACTGCAGGCCAAGTTCCATTACCAGTTGGGAGTTTTGCGCTAAATTCTACCCTGCCATATTTAAAAGCAAATTTTGAATTTAACCTTGCAGAAGTATATTGTTTTGTAAATCCTTGGTCGGTAAACGATTCTTTTTTGGCAATTATTTTTAAAATACCATTTTCAACTTTTGAATTTTCAATTCTATTAGTATAATGCTGTATTTCGCCATTGTACCAACTTCCACCTTCTGGTAATTTTGTTTGATGAAACCACTTTTTATCATTAATCATTCCACTGCTATCAAACTCATCGGACCAAACCAAATATTTGTAAATGGTGGTAAACGATTCTAATTTTCCGTAGTTAAAATCATCAATATAAGCAATCACATTATCTTTATTGTTTTCGCCATTTACTTGAATCAGAATTCTATTGAAATCGGTTCTCAATTTTGGATGAACAGATCCACTATTTAAATTGATGAATTTATCTTTTTCAAAATCAAAACTAATGGTTTGCCATTGATTTAAAACAATGGGTTTTATAATTTCTGTTTGAGTTGACCAAGGCTGCGATAATTTTCCATCTTGCAGTTTTAACGAAACCTGATTGGGTTGATTTCCTGTTAATGTATTTGATGCAACATAAATTTTAATTGAAAAAATATTATTCTTACTTAAATCAAGGTTTTTGGTTAAATCAAATCTAGTATTGGCATACAATCCACCATTGTCTTTATATTCCAAAACAGTATTTGATGTATTTATATTTTGCTTAAAAGGATTGGAAAAATTTTTGTTAATTAAACAAGCATCGCCAAACCAAGTGCTAATGTTTCCGTTACCTTCAAAATCATCTTTAATACTTTGGGCGTTGGTTGAAAATGAAGTAAAATAAAAAAAAATTATGGTTACTAAAAGTTTGCGCATTTAAATAGGATTTTTAATAATAATGGTTTCAAAAATTAATTACAATCAAGTATGATTTTAGTTTAGGAAAGGTTTGTTACATAGAATCTTAATTATTATTCAAAAACTCAATTAATTCAACGGGTTTTTGAGTGCCAATTAATATTTTATCTCCATTTTTTAATACTATTTGCAAACCCATATTACCAGAAATATTATAAGCTTTACCATTTTTAAAACTAAAACGATAACCCCAACCTCCATATTCTCTTATAGGTTTATATTTTCTTACTTCTATTGTTAATACATCATTCCAACTAATTTCATTGTATTTAAACTGAAATGGAAACAATTGAAAGTAAATTCCTTGCTTATTAATTTTTGTATTCAATTTTAAGGCAATTAATATTAAATTGGCTATAAAAATAATTACTAATGGTGCAATTGATGAAAAAGTAGCAGGCATTTGAACATAATTTATTATTGAAAAAATAGTTGCAGTAATCATTAAAACTATTATCCAAGCTTGCTTTACTTTTTGCGATTCTATGAATGAGTTTTCCATTAATTAATAATTTTGAAATTAAATGCACCATTTTTAGTTGCGCCATAAACTCTTAACCAAATTGGCAATACAGCTTCAGTTGCTCTTGCAGCAGTTAAATCTCCAAGGTCAAGTATAAATTCATTTTTCCAACCAAATTCATTTAATAATGATATTACTTTATTTTTCGCATCAGCATCATTGCCACTAATATAATTTACATGCTCGCCATTACCTATCAAAATAGGGTTTACCATTAAACCACACCACATTGTATTTAATGTTTTTACTACTTTGGCATTCGGAAAAGTTTTTTGAATTTCTTCTCCCAATGAATTGGTATTTGACAAAGCAGGAATTAATGATGGTGGCATTCCGTTGCTAAAATCCAATGGATTTGCAATATCAATCAAAATTTTTCCATTTAAAGCATTTCCTGCCAATTTTAATGCATCGATACTTACTTCGCCTTTGGTACAATTAATAATAATTTCACCAAAACTTGCAGCGTCTGCAAATGTTCCATTGCTTGCTTTTTCATTGCATTTTGCAACAAAAGAAAGTGCTTTCTCATTGTTTAAAGTTCTGGATCCCATCATTACTTCATGACCAAGTTCTACTAATTTATAACCAATAGTATCGCCTACATTTCCAGTTCCTAAAACTGCTATTTTCATACTTTATTTTATTAGTTTTCTGGAATCAAATTTATTTAAATATTTTGTAATTAATTTTAATAAAAATCAAACTGAAAAGCATTTCGTTATTCTATAATATTTGAACTAAATTGCGCATGTTTTATGAATAATTTTGAACCAAAAAGATACTTAATAACTGCGGCATTGCCTTATGCAAATGGACCAGTTCATATTGGCCACTTGGCTGGCTGCTACCTACCTGCCGATATTTACACCCGTTACCTAAAAGCACAAGGCAAAGAAGTACTTTTTATTTGTGGCAGCGATGAACATGGTGTGCCTATTACTATAAAAGCAAAAAAAGAAGGAATTAGCCCACAACAAGTAGTTGATAAATATGATGGCATTATGAAAAATACTTTCAAGGATTTTGGAATTGATTTCACTTATTACGGCAGAACTTCTTCAAAAACTCACCACGATACTGCTCAAGAGTTTTTTAGAAATTTGTATGATAAAGGAGTTTTTAAAGAAGAAATTACCAATCAATATTACGATGTAGAAGCCAATCAATTTTTAGCTGATAGATACATTTCAGGAACTTGTCCACGTTGCGGAAACACCAATGCTTATGGCGATCAATGTGAGAAATGCGGAACTACTTTAAGTCCAACAGATTTAATTAATCCAAAATCGACTTTAAGTGGTGCAACACCCGTTTTAAAAGAAACTAAAAACTGGTTTTTGCCAATGGATTCCATTCAACAATCAGCTCAATTTCAGGAATATATTAAACGTTTTGATGGTTGGAAAAGTAATATAAAAGGTCAGTGTAATAGCTGGTTGACCGAAGGTTTGCAACCCAGGGCCATGACACGCGATTTAGATTGGGGAGTTCCAGTTCCAGTTGAAGATGCAGAAGGTAAAGTATTGTACGTTTGGTTCGATGCACCTATTGGTTACATCAGTGCCACTAAAGAATTTCTTTTAACTTCGCACTCCGCACTTCGCACTTCGCACTTCGAAGATTGGTGGCAAAATGAAGATACAGCATTGATTCATTTTATAGGAAAAGATAATATTGTGTTTCATGCAATTATTTTCCCAATGATGTTAATGACACATGGTAAATATATTTTACCTACCAATGTTCCAGCAAATGAGTTTTTAAATTTAGAAGGTGATAAAATTTCAACAAGTAGAAATTGGGCGGTTTGGTTGCATGAGTACTTAGTTGATTTCCCTAATCGTCAAGATGAATTGCGTTATGTATTAACAAGTATAGCACCTGAAACTAAAGACAGTGAGTTTACTTGGAAAGATTATCAAACTCGAGTAAACAGCGAATTGGTAAGTATTTTTGGTAATTTTGTAAATAGGGTTTTGGTATTAAGCGATAAGTTTTATGAAGGAAAAATTCCTTCCAAACCAAATATGATAACTGTGCAAAATATTTTTACTTGTCGCCAAACTTGTTTTGATAGTATTACTCAAAGTTTACATGCCATGCGTGAGGATTTAGATGCTGTAAAATTGCGAGATGCACAAGCCGAATTTATCAATATTGCCAGAGCAGGAAATAAATATTTGGCCGATACCGAACCTTGGAAATTAATAAAAACAGATGAAGAAAGTGTTAAACAAATTATGTTTGATGCAATTCAAATTTGTGCTAAATTAGCCATTGCAGCAGCTCCATTTTTACCACATACTGCTTTAAAATTAAAAGTAATGTTAGGTGATGAAAACTTAAACTGGAGTTCATTATTTAACGAAAATATTTTATTAGAAAATCATCAATTAGGTAAGCACGAAATTTTGTACAAACAAGTAGATGATGAGGAAATTCAAAAGCAGCTTGATAGACTTGAAGCCATAAAATTAGCCAACAGCCAACAGCCAGAGGCCAATAGTTTAACTGATTTAAAACCAGATATTAACTACGAAGATTTTGAAAAAATTGACTTAAGAGTTGGTAAAATTTTAGAAGCAGAAAAAGTACCTAAAGCCGATAAATTACTAAAGCTAACAGTGGATTTAGGTTTTGAAAAACGTACCATTTTAAGTGGCATTGCCGAATATTATAAACCAGAAGAATTGGTAGGTAAATTAGTAACAGTAGTAGCCAATTTAGCTCCACGTAAAATACGCGGAATTGAAAGCCAAGGAATGCTTTTAATGGCTGGAAACGATTTTGGAAAACTGTTTAATGTAGGACCAGAAAAAGACATAGAAACTGGAAGTGTAGTTAAGTAATTTTTGATTTTATTACTCCTTTAATTTTTCAATAAAACGTCTAAAGCCTTGCAATTCAAAAGCCAACTAGCAATCGTCTAACGGAAGTTTACGCCCTAATTACTCCTGGTCTAAACTCTTTGTTAATAGGAGCATGATTTGCTGCTTCTATTCCCATACTTACCCATTTGCGCGTATCAACTGGATTTATAATAGCATCAATCCACAAACGAGCGGCTGCATAATATGGCGATGTTTGTTTGGTGTATCTGTCGGTAATAGTTTTTAATAAATCGGCTTTCTTTTCTTCGGTAATTACTTCGCCTTTTCCTTTTAAACTTGCCTCTTCTATTTGTAATAAAACTTTAGCGGCTTGTGCACCTCCCATAACTGCAATGTTAGCATTAGGCCAAGCAGCAATTAAACGTGGGTCATAAGCTTTGCCACACATAGCGTAATTTCCGGCACCATAACTATTTCCTGTAATAATAGTAAATTTAGGAACAACAGAATTGGCTTGTGCATTTACCAATTTTGCTCCATCTTTAATAATTCCACCATGTTCGCTTCGACTTCCAACCATAAAACCTGTTACATCTTGCAAAAACAATAAAGGAATTTTCTTTTGGTTACAATTCATAATAAAATGCGCTGCTTTATCGGCACTATCGCTATAAATTACACCACCAATTTGCATTTCTACCGGATTATCATTTGCACTTTGTTTTGGTTTTTTAGCTTTTACCACCTGACGGTTATTGGCCACTATTCCAACAGCCCAACCATCTATTCTAGCATAACCACAAGTTATGGTTTTACCATATAATTCTTTGTAGGCATCAAAACTATCAGCATCTACCAAACGATTAATGATTTCCATTACATCAAAAGGTTTAGTAAAATTAGCTACTGCTTCATAAACATTGTCCATGCTTTTTGCGGGAACCACTGGTTCTATGCGGTTAAAACCCGCTTTGTCATAATCGCCAATTTTACTAATAATGCGTTTTATTCTATCCAAACAATCAGCATCATTGGCAAATTTATAATCGGTTACACCACTAATTTCACAATGAGTAGAAGCGCCTCCAAGCGTTTCATTATCTATGTCTTCGCCAATGGCAGCTTTTACCAAATAACTTCCAGCTAAGAAAATTGAACCTGTTTTATCTACAATCATGGCTTCATCACTCATAATGGGTAAATAAGCTCCACCAGCAACGCAACTTCCCATCACCGCAGCTATTTGGGTAATTCCCATGCTGCTCATTACCGCATTGTTTCTAAATATTCTACCAAAATGTTCTTTATCTGGAAAAATTTCATCTTGCATGGGCAAATAAACACCTGCACTATCAACCAAATAAATGATGGGCAATTTATTTTCAATCGAAATTTCTTGTGCGCGTAAATTCTTTTTAGCAGTAATTGGAAACCAAGCACCAGCTTTTACAGTTGCATCATTAGCTACTACAATACATTGTTTACCGCTCACATAACCCATTACCACAACTACGCCACCACTAGGGCAACCGCCATGTTCGACATACATATCTTGCCCAACAAATGCACCAATTTCTAACTGCGGTTTATCTTTGTCTAATAAATATTCTACCCGTTCACGAGCCAACATTTTGCCTTTTTCTTTTTGTTTGGCAGCCGCTTTTGCTCCCCCTCCTAAATATACTTTAGCTAAATTTTCGTTTAATTGGTTTACTAGTTCTTGCATTTTTTTTAGTTGATTGTTGTTGGATGTTAGTTGTTAGAAATTATTGCTGTCAACTATAAACTGACAACTAACAACTACTGCCACAAAACTATTATAGTTAAAGGATTTTCAAAATATATTTTAATGCTAAATTATATTATTTTATTACAAACAAAAACGCCATTTATGAAGTGATAAATGGCGTTTATATTAATTTCTAAAAATAACGTCTGTTTAATTTGGACAAGTGCTAGGCGCAACTGAAGGGAAAATTGCTGTTGGAGAATTTGAAATAGTTTTTGTACATAGTCCTTTATTACCGCAAGGAGAACACGATGTAACTTTTGGAACACACCCAAGGTCTTCTGAGGCACATGCTTTTGTGGTGCAAGTTAGTGTATAACCTATTACAACTAAACAATTTGAACCCTCTTGCTCTAGCTCAAGTGTTGATTTCATATTTTCATTATTCATTACGCCTGAAACAATTAAATAAAATTTATTGGCTCCACTAGAATCAACACCTGAAAGGATTTCAATTTTATTTAATTGGCAAAGTTCTAAATCTGGTTGATTAGAAATAAAATTTTGCCAATCATTTCTCAAAGTAGTAGAATCCGCAACAAATGATATAACCCCTCCACTTATTTCAGCTATAAAAATAGTTGAATCATTTTCACTTGTTAAAGTTGTTGACTGGTTGGTTGAAGTTTTATTTTCCGTTGAATTGTTATTGCAAGCAATAAGTGCTATTGAAAATAATAAAATAGCAATATGTTTCATTTTTTGTTTCATGATTTTTTTGTTGATTTGAGTATCGAATGTATTTTAAATAATTGGAAATACAAGAGAAAATATAAATTGTCTATACTTGTTTTGCGTTAGTTAACAAAAAACAAATGGCTAATAATATGTATTGAATAAATTTCATTTTTTATTCAATTCAATTGAAAGTAATCAATTGGAGGTTTTTAGTTGTATAATAAAACTATTTTACCACTAATAATCAATACAAAAAAGGAGATGATAATATATTTGAAATAAACATTTGCATAAAGTATAAAAAAAGTTACTTTTGCGCTTGGGTGAGCCCTGTACGACCAGCTCCTTTTAATCCCCCAGGACAGGAATGTAGCAAGGGCGTAAAGTTGTAGCGGTGCGATGCAGTAAGCTTGCCCTTTTTTATGCCCTTTCGGGCATTTTTTTTGAAAATTTTATACAGAAAACCAGTTTGCTTATTGAATGTTGGTTGCCACATAAAGAAGTTGAGCTGCATGACAAATTCAATATTTTAAACTAATCAAACCGTTAATTACTCTATCAAACCTAAGAAGAATGGTCAGATACGATTACCCATTTCTTATTATTTTTTTTAAAAATCAACGTAAAATGTCCTGATAAATTTCCTTTTTCAGCATTACGAACTAAGCTCCATTTTCCAACTACATACGCACAATTTTTATTTATTATATCCAAGTGTAAAATATTAAAAAATAATTTACCCATTGAAGCAGTATCAGGATAAGATTTTTTATAGTTATTGAGCGTATTTTGCCAACCATAGGTTAGTCCTTTTTTGCCAATAAATTGCAAACTGTCGTTGTTCCAATAATGGCTCATATATGCTTCAATATTCCCATTATTCCAAGCAGTTTGTTGTTTAATAAGAACTTGAGAAATGGCCAATTTTTCGGCAGTATAATTTTGCGCAAATGCAGCTAAATGGAAAATTACGAAAATCAAAAAGGTGGAAAATAGTTTTTTCATAAATAGGTTATTACATAAAAATAAATTTGTTTTCTCTTATCGTTAATATTTTTTTGAGTTAATGGCTAATATTAAAAAACAAGTCATGCTGAAAGCATCTTCTTGGCTATAAAAGATTACTTTCCAATAGCTAACCAAAAACAAATTCGAGGAAGATTCCTACTGAATGACTCAACATCATTTCGTAATAATTTTTTTTAAAAAAATATTCCTCTCAATGGCAAAATTACATTACACTATTAAATGCCACAACGAATCCATATAAGCAGCATCTTTAATTTTATCTTCTGCTTTATCGGCAACTATTTTTTCAACTAGTATATCATTTTTTTTGCCTTGACTTAAAGCATAACTATAAGGAGTTAAGCTAAAGGTAGTCAATTCGTATTGCGATTTATATTTTTCAGGATACAAGTCGCTTAACTCATGTTCAATGTGTTTTTTATGCAAAAACGCTTTATCACCCACTTTATCGGCCATTTCATAATAATTTTGAATAGCTAAATCGGCAATAGCATCAGCATTTGGCTTACGCAATTTTTGGTATTCATCAAAAATTTTAGTCCAATTTGGAAAATATTTTTCTACACATTCATCAAACACTACTACATCCTCAAAACTACAGTTCATGCCTTGTCCGTAAAATGGAACTATTGCGTGGGCAGCATCGCCCATTAAAGCCAATTTATCTTCTTTTACCCAAGGATAACATTTAACAGTAACTAAGCTTGAAGTAGGATTATTAAAAAAATCTTCAGCTAATGTAGGCATTAATGCAACAGCATCAGCAAAATTAGTATTAAAAAAACGAACTACTTTTTCATGTGTATCAAATTGTTCAAAACCAAACTCGCCTTCAAAAGGCATAAATAATGTACAAGTAAAATCACCTGCAGGATTAGGTAAAGCAATCATCATATAAGCCCCGCGTGGCCAAATATGCAGTGCTTCTTTTTCCATTAAAAATTTAGCATTATCACCAGCAGGAATAATTAACTCCTTGTAACCAACATGCAAATAAAACTGAGAGTAGTTAAACCTATCTCCCATTTGTAATTTTCCCCGCGAAGCAGCAAAAGCACCATCTGTTCCTATAATTCTGTCGCTCCAAACTTCTTTTTTTGAACCATCTTCTAATTCAAAAACACATGTATTTTTTGTTAAATCTAAATCGATACATTTTGCATTAAAATAAATAGTAATATTAGGATATTCATCGGCTAATTCTATTAATTTAATATTTAATCTTCCGCGCGAAACCGAGTTAATAGCTTGTCCATCTTTGCCATAAGGTTGGTAAGTTAATTCACCATTTACACTGTGCATCATTCTTCCATACATTGGAATGGCATCACTTAAAATTTCTTTATCTAAACCAATTTTTGAAAGTGCATTTAAACCACGAGTAGATAAGGCCAAATTAATTGATCTACCAGCATAAATTTTATTTTTACGCATATCGGGTCTGCGTTCAAAAAGGCTCACTTCAAATCCACGCTTTGCCATATATATAGCTAATAAAGAACCCGAAAGACCTCCACCAACAATTGTTACTTTTTCTTGCATTTTATTAAAAATAATTTTGGTAAAAATACCTAAAAACAAATGATTTGAAGTTGATAATTATCAAATTGAGTTATGAAATTGCTTATTTACATCTATAATAAATAAAATAAACTTTAATCATTATTAAACTAGTTATCAAAACAAAGTACGTATTTTCGCAGTTACTAAAATAAATACTAAATTTTACTGATGTTTTTGACAAGTACATTTATAATTAATGACTTGCCAAGAGCTAGCATCTAGCAGCCAGCCGCAAATAAAATGACAAACAATAAAACCGAAAACACAACAGTTTTAGAAGACGAATACATAGAAATACTAGGTGCTCGAGAACATAATTTAAAAAATATTGATGTAAAAATTCCACGTAATAAATTGGTTACCATAACTGGCTTAAGTGGAAGTGGCAAATCATCGTTAGCCTTCGATACCATTTTTGCCGAAGGCCAGCGCAGGTATATGGAAAGTTTTAGCGCTTATGCCCGTCAGTTTATTGGCAATATGGAGCGCCCCGATGTAGATAAAATTAATGGACTTTCACCTGTAATTGCTATTGAACAAAAAACAGTAAACAAAAATCCTCGCTCTACTGTAGGTACCATTACCGAAATTTACGATTTTTTACGTTTGTTATTTGCTCGCGCTGCCGATGCTTACAGTTACGAAAGTGGTGAAAAAATGATAAAAATGACGGAAGAACAAATTATCACCGGCATTATTACCCAATTTGAAAATAAAAAAATAAGCATTTTAGCGCCATTGGTTAAAGGGCGAAAAGGACATTACCGTGAACTTTTTGAGCAAATTCGCAAACAAGGTTATACCAAAGTTAGGCTTGATGGAGTGGTGAAAGAAATTGAAGCTAAAATGCAAGCCGATCGTTATAAAATACACGACATTGAAGTATTAATTGACAGAATTGAAGTACGCAAACCCGATAGAATGCGCGTAGCAGAAAGTGTAAAAAGTGCTTTAAAAATGGGTAAAGACACCATGGTTTTGCTAGATAATGAAACAAATCAACCTTACCACTACAGTAAATATTTAATGGACTCAAAAAGCGGTATTAGTTACGATGAACCGCAACCAAATACTTTTTCGTTTAACTCGCCTTATGGTGCATGCCCTACTTGCGATGGGTTAGGTATAAAAAGTATTATAGATGAAAATGCAATTATACCCGATAAAAAATTAAGTATAAATAAAAATGCGTTGGCACCTCTTGGCGAAATAAGAGAAAACTGGACTTTTCTTCAATTACGTGAAATAGCAAAAAGATTTAAATTTAGTTTTGCTGACCCTATAGAAAAAATATCGAAAGATGCATTGAATGCCATATTACATGGTAGCGATGAACCTTTGGTAATTCCGTATCAATATGCCAGCGGTTATACACAAAATTACAACAGCCATTGGGATGGATTAGTACCCATAATTACCAAGAATTATTTAGAAAAAAGCAACGATTCTATTTCAAAATGGGCAGAAGAATTTATGCAACTCCTACCCTGCCCTGATTGTAATGGAGCCAGACTAAAAAAGGAGTCGTTACATTATAAAATTGGCGACAAAAATATTGCTGATTTATCGCAAATGGAAATTACTGCCCTTGGACAATGGTTTAATGAAGAAGTAGATAAATTATTAGATAAAAAACAAACCATAATTGCAGCTGAAATATTAAAGGAAATTCGAAGCCGTATTCAGTTTTTAATTGGCGTTGGAATTGATTATTTAACCTTAAATTCACCATCAAAAACCTTAAGTGGTGGCGAGGCTCAACGCATACGATTAGCAACTCAAATTGGTTCACAATTGGTTGGTGTATTATATATTTTGGATGAGCCAAGTATTGGTTTACACCAACGCGATAATAACCGATTAATTGACTCTTTAAAATCGCTGAGAGATGTTGGAAATAGTGTTATTGTGGTGGAACACGACAAAGACATGATGCAAGAAAGTGATTATATTTTAGATATTGGCTATGGAGCAGGCATACATGGTGGACATATTGCAGCACAAGGAACTTGGGATGAAATTATAAAATCGGATTCCATTACAGCACAATATTTAAATGGTAAAAAACAAATTGAAGTTCCTAAAACCAGGCGTAAAGGAAATGGCAAAAAATTAGTTCTAAAAGGTGCCACAGGCAATAACTTAAAAAATGTAACAGTTGAGTTTCCATTAGGTAAATTAATTTGTGTGACTGGTGTAAGTGGTAGTGGAAAATCTAGTTTAATCAACGAAACTTTATACCCAATATTGCGCCAGCATTTTTATAACTCGCACCAAAAACCATTGGCATATAAAGAGTTTAAAGGCATTGAACATATTGATAAAGTAATAGAAATAGACCAATCGCCAATTGGGCGCACACCACGCAGTAATCCTGCAACTTATGTGGAAGTGTTTTCAAATATTAGAGATTTATATGCAGCCATGCCCGAATCAAAAATAAGAGGATATAAACCTGGTAGATTTTCGTTTAATGTAAAAGGTGGTCGCTGCGAAACTTGCCAAGGTGCTGGCATGCGTTCCATTGAAATGAATTTTTTGCCTGATGTATATGTTAAATGCGAAACTTGCAATGGTAAACGATATAACCGAGAAACATTAGAGGTAAGGTTTAAAGGCAAATCTATTAACGATGTGTTAGATATGTCGATAGAAGATGCTGTGAAATTTTTTGAAAACACACCTCAAATTCTTCGAAAAATAGAAGCCATGAACGATGTTGGGTTAGGATACATTACACTAGGACAACAAAGTACAACCTTAAGTGGTGGCGAGGCGCAAAGGGTAAAATTAGCTACCGAATTAAGTAAACGTGATACAGGAAATACTTTTTATATTTTAGATGAACCAAGTACAGGATTGCATTTTGAAGATGTGAAAGTATTGTTAGAAGTTATTCAAAAATTAGTTGAAAAAGGAAATTCAGTATTGGTAATTGAACACAACTTAGATATTATAAAAGTAGCTGACCATATTATAGATGTAGGACCTGAGGGTGGCAAATATGGTGGGCAAATATTATGTGAAGGCACACCAGAACAAATTTGTAAAGAGCCCAAAAGCCATACTGCTAAGTTTTTAAAAATAGAGTTGGGTTTATAACAAAAGTGAAAAATAAAAAATGTCAAATACGGAATCAGATTCCGTATTTGACATAAAATATTTTTATATTAAACTCTAAATCTATACTTTATATATTTCCTTCCAATTAATAATTAAAGTATTATCAATTTCGGATGATTTTCCAGTATAAACTAAATATGCGTTTTTAACATTAGGATTTAATTTTTTCCAATAATTAATTCCTTTCAAATAATCTTTGCTAAAAGTGGTAGCTGTTTTTATTTCAACAGGAATAACTTGCGATGCTTGTTCTATTAAAATATCAATTTCGGTACCTGACCTTTCTCTCCAATAATACAAATTACTTCGTTGCCCATTGTTCAATCGTTTTTTTAATAATTCTAAAATCATTAAATTTTCGAATAATGAGCCACGTAATGGATGAGTATTTACATGCGAATCGTTATCTATTTCGAGTAAGGAACAACATAAACCTGTATCATAAAAATAAAGTTTTGGCATTTGTGTTAAACGCTTTCCTAAATTATTAAAATAAGGCTGCAACCTAAACGCAATAAAACTTGCTTCTAAAATTCCAAGCCAACTCATTACCGTTTTTTGGTCAACACCTGTATCATTGCTTATGGATGTATAATTTATTTCCTGACCTACGCGTGTAGCGCATATTTTTAAAAACCTTTGAAATAAACCAAGATTAGCAATATTCTTAATTTGTCTTACATCTCTTTCTACGTAAGTTAACAAATAATTTGGGTAAAAATCAGTGGTGTTTATTTTTTTATCGTACAAGCGTGGATAACCTCCATTTAATATTAATTTATTTAAACTTTGAGTGCTAAACTTACTGGCTGCTAATTCGGCAATGCTGAATGGTAATAAATGAATAAAAGCAATACGGCCTGCTAACGTTTGCGAAACACTTTCGAGTAATAATAAATTTTGAGAAACAGTAATAACAAATAAACCAACTTTATTGGGTTGCGAATCTATTACACCTTGCATGTATGAAAGTAATTCAGGTACGCGCTGTATTTCATCGAAAATAGCACCTGTTTTATACTTGGCTAAAAATGCACGAGGATCGCTCATTGCTAAAATTACATTGTCTTGATTTTCGAAACTGATATATGGTTTTTTAGGAAATAATTCTTTGGCTAAAGTAGTTTTGCCAGACTGCCTAGGACCAAGTAATCCGATGGCAGGAAATTTCCTTGCCAATTGTTTTATTTTTACTGAAGCATCTCTTTGAATCATAAAACAAAAATACTATTTTCTGTCAAATACGGAATCTGATTCCATATTTGACAGAAAATATTTTTATAATTTATTGTTTTACAAGTATTTAAAAAATATTACTTTTAAAAAAATAAAAATATTAAAATAATTTAAACAACAAAATTCCAATTATACAACCACATACTAAACCTAAATAGCCAACAATTTTATTCAAATCATTACTTTTATTTGGTAAAGGTTTTATTGGTTTTGGATCTTCTAAATTAAATACTATTGGAATAGTAAAATAAACAGCAACTGGTTTTCCAAATTGCATTCCAGGTTTCCATTTTGGCATTAGTTTTAAAACGCGTATTACTTCATCGTTAAATGCTTTTGGCGTTTGACTTAAAATTACAATATTAGCAACAGTTCCATCACTCATAATTGCAAACCTAGCTATTACTTTTCCTGTAATATTATTTTCTTTTTCTTTGTTAGGATAATTAACATTTTTACTAATAAAAGCATACAAGGCATCTTCACCACCAGGAAACTCAGGATTTACTTCTGCTTCCAATAAAATTTCCTTTTCTTGGCTTTGCGCAAATGAAAACTGAGCTGAAAACAAAGCAAATAGTAATAATAGTTTTTTCATATTTTTTAATTAATAAAAAGTTTAGTTATTTGGGTTTACAATAATCCCCAACTCGTTCAATTTTTTTTGATAACAATTTTGCAAAGTTAGACTTAACTACAAAACTATATTAAATATTATCTTTAATAAACTTTTTTCTTTTACTTTTTTTTCATCCTATTACTTTATCTTATTTATGATCTCAATCGTCCTACTATTATGCGCCTCAACAGATGTATAATGAATTTCATAGATATTAATACTTAAGTTGGGTTCAACATTTATGTTCTTGAACTCTTTACTAATGTTACAATTTTTTTTCGCCTTTATAAATAATACATTTTTCAGATTTAAATATTTGCTTGTACTTTTCTTGCAAATGATTGATAATTAAATAAAATTCTTTTCCTCTCCATTCTGTGTTTAATGATGATAAAAAAACATCAGTAAGATATTAGCAATCATATAATTGAAGATAATCAAACCTAATTTCCATAAGACTTTCATCGACAAAAATTTCATCAGTATTAACTTCATATTTTTATTGAATGGAATTCATTAAAAAACCAAATTGAGCTTGTGCTTATTCTTTAGAAAACCTAATACTTCAAACATTTTTCCTTGTAATGTTTTATCAAAAACACGTATAGAACCTCCACCCACTTCTACTCCTTTAATTCCAATATCATTCGCATTGGCTCTTATCTTTGCATAATCACCTTTGATTAAATGTGCTAGTTTTTCAGGTTTTGGTGAAGTAAACGGTTGATGCATTGCAAACCAACAGTTCTATTCTTCGTTAAACTCTCATAAATGAAAATCGAGTACCAATAATAATGAATAGGTTTCATTGTTTCTTATTCCCAATCTTGTGTCCGTTTAAAGTCTTAATTCATTCAGTGACTTGCGAAACCGGTGGCATGAAATTAGCTATATTAATACCTAGCTGAACTTAATACGTATAATTTCTACATTCGGAAAGTGAAATGGTGTATTAGGAAATTGATACTGACAAATAATTTAAATTAAACGTAATTCGAAAAAACAGATATGGAAACAACTTATGAAATAACCAATTCAGTAAACATAGTTTTGCTGCTCATTATTACCATCATGCTGTTAATAGAATTTAACAATAAACTTAAATATTTAATTAATGGCAAACTGATTTCAGAGCATACCATAAATAACTTATTACAACATGCAGTATATTTAGATAATAAAAATAACCTGCAGTATTATCTTGAAAAAGTTGGCAGTATTATCCGATTTGGATACCAATACAGCCAAAAAATGTCAATTTCTCTTGAGGATGAATTAACATGTTGCGAAAATCTTGTTGCTGCATTTTGCTGTCAACATAAAAAGAATGTAAAGCTAAAATATAGCATTCCGGATATGCTGATACATTGTGAAATTCCACCATATACTATTGGAGTATTGATTGAAAATGCACTCAAGCATGGCTTGAACGATAATATAGCACATGAAATTGAAGTATTGGCAAATAGTAACAATAGTAATCATCTTCAGATTTCTTTATCAGGGTATAATGTTCCTGAAAGACTGGTGATTAGAAAACCAGAAAAAGCACATGGTTTGTTTTATTTGATAAATAGAGTGAGCTATTTTAACTATTTTCATGGATGCAGTTATCTCGATGCTATATCCGTTAAACAAAATAAACTGTTATTAAACATTGCAAGAATAGCATGAAGGTGCTAATTATAGAAGACGAACCTGAGCAGTTATTCGGATTAATTAATTTTTTTAGAAAGGAATTTAGCGAATTTGAAGTAGTAGGACTCAGAGATTTAGATGCTGCCATGAAAGCACTAAAGAAAAACGATTTTGATTTGGCCATTTTGGATATCGTAATTAATGGTGTTACAATATTTAATGCTTTAAAGGATATATCGCTAGAGGGCAAGCAATTCCTATTTATTACAGGTAATCAGAATTTTGCAATCAAGGCATTTGAGTTTTATGCGGTTGACTATATCATGAAACCATACTCTAATAAAAGATTGAAAGAAAGTATAGAAATTGCATACCAACGAAGAAGAATACAGCAATCCGCCTCTATAAATCCTTATAAACTGATGCTTGATGACTTAAGCAGAAACGCCATAGAAGCCATTGCCTTACCTGTATCAAACGGGCAAATTCTAGTGAAACTTAAAGACATTATTGCGATACAAGCTGATCGAAGCTATTGCGTAATTTTTACGCTTGAAGCCGGAAAAATTATAATAAGCAAGCCTTTGGCATGGATGGATAAATTGCTAACTCCTGAGGGCTTCTTTAGGGTTCACCGATCATGGTTAATTAATCCAACACATGTAAGGCGATTTATCAAACAGCAAGGCAATTCTTTAGAACTAACTGGCCAGCTCATTGTTTCCATAACCGACCGAGCAAAAAACAAACTGATAGCCTGGTTTAAAAATAACACATTGTTTGGTTAGGAAAGTCAAAACAATAGAATGGAAATTCAAACATATATTTGGGATGAAAGTAGCAACCTGAAGATAAGCAGGATATAGTTTTGTAGGAAAAAACATGAAAAAACAATTACTATTCATCCTGCTATCTTCAGGAATCATCCAATTTACTTCTGCTCAGGTATACAAAAAAGGTAATATGAGTTTATTTTTCGGAGTTGGAGCTTCAAATGCCCTAGCAAACACATTAAGTAGTGTTGGAGAAGGAGCCTCCAATACATTTGGTCCATATATTATTGGATACCAATATCACCTAACCGATAAATTAACAATTGGCCTAGCTTACACTAGCCAAAGTGCATCAACAGGTAAAGTTACAATAGATAACGGAACTGATAATGTTTCATTTAAAACAAACTTTAACTTTTCAACCTTCTTATCACAATTAAATTACAGTTGGTATGACAATGAAAATCAAGCATTCGTACTTTATTCAGGGTTGTCTGCAGGTACATTTATACTGAATGCAGAATTGGAGATTTTATCTGGTAACAAAGAACTCGCAATAATCAATTCAGACATTTCAGAAGGCCTGGCTTATCAAATAACTGCAATAGGTTTTAAGGGCAGATTTACTAAAACATCAAAACTAGGTGCATTCGCAGAACTAGGATATGGATACAATGGTTTATTTAATGGTGGTATTCAATATACTTTTTAATTAATAAGTAAATCCTTTGCAATAAATAGAGATAATCAACCTAAAAACAAATCAACAAAATAAAAAATAAGATATGAAAAAAATAAAATCAATACTTTCTGTTGCACTCTTCATGATGGCAGGCCTTGTAGTAAGTTGTTCTAAGGATAACTCCAGCACAAAGCCAATTGTAACTGATGCCCGTGACCTAGCCATTGGAACCTACACTGGATTATCTAGTCTAAAAGACACCACCGGAGTATCAATTTCAGATACCACCGTTACTTTTATTGTTGAAAAGGGCTCAGGGAAATCATTAATAATCACTGAATATGACGGAGTTAAAATAACAACAGGAGACATTCTTGTTTCAGGTAAAGGTTTCGAAGGCAATATTCCGGTTCAGACCATAACTATAGATGGAATTAGTGGATCATTAAAAGGAAGAGGAAATAACAATGAACAATTTGGTTTTATGGAATCCACAAAATTTTTTTTCTATAATATTGAGCTTACTGATGGCCCGCTTAAAGGATGCACACGTGATGTGTTTGCAACTAAGAAATAAGCACCGTTAAAATAACAAACCCAAAAGGTCGACAATCTTATTTGCCGACCTTTTTTTTGTATTATCTAAATATTCTCTTTTGTATGGTTTCCTGAGTTTAATTTATTAATTATTCTTGTATCAAAATAAATAATCAACCCGCTAAAATTAGTTGAAAATATTACAATTATAACCCCAACTCTTTCTTTTGCTTGGTATCAATTTCGCTTGGTGCGTCTATCATTACATCGCGGCCTGAGTTATTTTTAGGGAAAGCTATAAAATCTCTGATAGAGTTTTCGCCACCAAAAAGTGAACATAACCTATCAAAACCGAATGCAATTCCTCCGTGTGGAGGCGCACCAAATTCAAAAGCATTCATTAAAAATCCGAATTGGGCTTGCGCTTCTTCTTTAGTAAATCCTAAAACTTCAAACATTTTGCCTTGCAAAGTTTTATCGAAAATACGAATAGATCCACCTCCAACTTCAACGCCATTAATAACCATATCGTAAGCATTTGCTCTTACTTTAGCGTAATCACCATTACTTAAATGCTCCACATCTTCAGGTTTTGGTGAAGTAAACGGATGATGCATGGCAAACCAACGGCCTTCTTCTTCAATGTATTCTAACAAAGGAAAATCAATCACCCATAAACATGAATACACATCAGGATTTCGCAAACCCAAACGAGTTCCTATTTCTAAACGTAATTCGCTTAATGCTTTGCGGGTTTTATCTGTTTCGCCAGCCATTATTAATAACAAATCGCCAGGAGCTGCGTTCATGGCTTCTGACCATTGTTTTAAAGTAGCTTCATCGTAAAATTTATCTACCGATGATTTAACACATCCATCAGCATTTACTCTTGCATAAACCAAACCTGTAGCGCCAATTTGCGGTCGTTTTACAAATTCTGTTAATTCATCTAATTGTTTGCGGGTATATTCAGCACAACCTTTGGCACAAATTCCTACAACTAATTCTGCATTGTCAAAAACAGGGAAACCTTTGCCAGAAACTAGGTCTACAACATCCCCCTTGCCCCCTTCAAAGCGGGAAGCCCCCCCCGCGAAGCCTTTTAATTCCACAAATTTCATGTCAAATCGAGTATCAGGTTTATCAGAACCGTAATATTTTGCGGCATCGGCAAAGGTCATTCGTGGTAAAGTATTTATATCAATTCCTTTTACATTTTTGAACAAATGTTTTACCAATCCTTCAAACATGTTTAAAATATCTTCTTGCTCCACAAAACTCATTTCACAATCTATTTGTGTAAACTCTGGTTGACGGTCGGCACGCAAATCTTCATCTCTAAAACATTTTACTATTTGGTAGTATCTATCCATACCAGCTACCATTAGCAATTGTTTAAATGTTTGTGGCGATTGCGGTAAAGCATAAAACTGTCCTTGGTTCATGCGACTTGGCACCACAAAATCTCTTGCACCTTCAGGTGTTGACTTAATTAATACTGGAGTTTCTACTTCGGTAAATTGTTGCGCATCTAAGTAAACACGTGTTTGTTGGCTCATTTTATGGCGCAATAATAAATTATCGCGAACTGGTTTTCTTCTAATATCCAAATACCTGTATTTCATGCGCAAATCCTCACCACCATCTGTATTATCTTCAATGGTAAATGGAGGCGTTTGCGCCTCATTTAATATTTCAAATTCCGTTACTTCAATTTCAATTTCGCCAGTTGGAATATTTGCATTTTTACTACTGCGTTCAATTACTTTTCCGGTTACTTTCAATACAAACTCACGGCCGCATTTACGCGCTTGCTCACATAAAGCAGCATTGGTATCCATGTTAAAAGCCAATTGGGTAATTCCGTATCTGTCGCGTAAATCAATAAAAGTCATTCCGCCCAAATCGCGGCTTTTTTGTAACCAACCACTTAAGGTTACAGTGGTGTTTATATCAGTAATTCTAAGTTCTCCGCAGGTGTGTGTTCTGTGCATATTTTTCAATTGTATTGAAATATTATATTTTTAATTATATCAATTTTTTAAAGTGAGGTGCGAAAGTATAAAATATATTTAGTAGATAAATTATAAAAATTAGTTATTTATATGTTTCTATGTTTATCCTATCTCCTGCTACACCAAACCATTTGGTTAAAAAATAATTGATATGTTGAAAAACATATTTTACTGTATTTTCAATAAATGTTCCGCGTAATGGAATAGTACTTGGGTGTTTCACTTCTTCATTAATAATTGTTTTAGTAAAACCGCAATTTGTAAACATACGCTTGGCTGTTTTTGCACTAAATTCGGTTAAATGGAATGGTGGAATGTACATGGTTTTTTGAGAACCTATAAGCTTGTAAACCATAAAGCCTAACTTGCTAGAAATTAAATTCAATGTACCAGGTAATTGAATTAAAGCAACTCCACCAGGTTTTAAAATTTTATAAGTTAATTGCATCGCTTCTGTAGGGTTAGTAAAATGTTCCAACACATCGCCCATGAGCACTACATCAAAATAGTTTTCTGGAAGCTCATTATTCAATAAATCAAAGTTATAGGGTTTATTTATAATATCAATTCCAAAGTTTTTCCGACCATACTCTGCTGCATAACTTGATAGTTCAATTCCTTTTACGTTGTAACCATTGTTTTTTAATGCAAACAAAAAATTACCAGTTGCACAACCCACATCTAAAATATTTCCTGTTTGACAATATTTTTTCATATTTGTTACACCATCAGCATAATCACCTGCAGCCAATAAATCAACATATGCTACTTCCATATGATGCGTTTCTTTGTCGTTTCCAGTAAAATAATCAGAAGCATACATTTCAACTATCTCTTCATCAGTTGGTCTGGGCCAAATAGATACCAATTCGCAATTTTTACATTTTACTCCCCATAAATATTTATCTTTAAATTTATATCTAAAAGGAATAGTACTTCCTTCTTTTGAATTGCATAAATTACACTCAAAACTAACTTTCATTTACATTTATTTTTTCCAACAAATAAAACATATAATACTTTAGCACCAAAATTTGATTTTAAAGTTTAAAAGCTACCATTTCAAACTTATAAATAAATATTTCACCTTTAAAAAAATACCTTTCACCTACTTTATATACCATTGCACCTATTACTACTTTTTAACTTGTAAATTGATAATACATTTGTTAAAAAAATAATAAAGAAAATGGAAAATTTAAACGAAATGAAAAGAAAAAGTAATGGAATGAATGGAAGGATATTTGCAGGTAGTGTTTTAATTATAGTCGGTAGTGTTTTGTTTGCTCGTCAATTAGGAATTGAATTACCGTATTGGTTGTTTAGATGGGAGATGTTATTAATTGTAATAGGTGTTTTTGTTGGTGCTAAAAATTCATTTAGAAATAGCGGTTGGTTAATTCCTGTTGCAATAGGCACATTCTTTTTGTTAGATGATTGGTTGGTAGACATTAACATTAAAAACTTTTTTTGGCCAACAATAATTTTAATTGTAGGTGCGGTAATGATATTATCTCCTTTTAAAAAAAGAAATTTTAAAAACAGGTGGAACGAAAATGGAAATACTGATGAAGATTTTTTAGATACTACTTCAATTTTTGGTGGAGTAAAAAAGAATGTAATTTCAAAAGACTTTAAAGGTGGAAATTTATTAAACATTTTTGGAGGTGTAGATATAGATTTGTCTCAAGCTGATATAAATGGAACTGTAATATTAGATGTAACACAAGTTTTTGGTGGTATAAAATTAGTTATTCCCTCTCATTGGGAAATTAAAACAGAAATAACCTCAATACTTGGAGGAGTGGAAGATAAAAGAAAAAATCTTTCTTCGTTAAATATTGCAGATGGCAAAGTTTTAATTATTAGAGGCACCAGTGTTTTAGCTGGAATTGATATTAAATCTTTTTAATAAATACATATGATTTACTTAGCAAAATTAGTATTTAGTATTTCAGCAAAAAATAATGGTTTTCATTACGATGATCAATTAAGAGTAATATTTGCCAATAACTTAAATGAGGCTTTATTAAAAGCTAAAATATTAGGTATAAAAGAAGAAGATAGTTTTGTATCTGAAAGTTTAACTTCAGTAAGTTGGAAATTTGTTGATGTAATGGAAATTAAAGCACTAACCGATTTGAAAGATGGTATGGAGTTATACTCTCACACACGCGAAAATGAACCACATAATGGTTACGAAAAATATGTACAGCATACAGCAAATAATTTAGCAAATGATGCTATATTGGCTTTAAATTTTGAACAATAATTTACGCATATTTTTAATTTTTATTTGTTGGTGCTTGGTATTTACCATTACCCATTTTTATATTCTAACCGATTATAATTTTAAAACCGAGTTAACAGCTATTGATGCTGTAATAACTAACCTAACAGTTACTTTAGTTAATTTTGGATTGTTTTTTTTAATTAAAAACTATCCTCCAAAAACTTCTAATTTTATTCAATTTGTAGGAATTTTAATTGTTGCTGTATCAAGTACTTTTTATATCCAAAAAATACTTTTTAATTATTTTATTTTTGATTTAACCTATATAAATTTTATAACAGCTACTACTAAAATTAGAATTGTATTTAATTTTTTGCTAATTGTTAGTAATGCACTCATTAGTTTTAGTTGGTTTTATATTCACGAAAAACAAAATGAAAATGAAAATTTAAATGAAAATGAAAAAATGTTGAAAGAAGCTGAATTGATTAACCTAAGGCAACAATTACAACCTCATTTTATATTTAACAGTTTAAATTCAATTAGTGCTTTGCTCGAAATAAATACCACTTTAGCACAAAAAATGATTCATGAATTAGCCGATTTTTTACGTGGAACCATTAAAAAAGAAACCAATACACTTGTAACATTTCAAACCGAATTAAATCATTTAAAACTATACTTAAATATTGAAAAAATACGGTTTGAACATCGGTTAGAAATTGTAACATTTATTGAAGAAGAAACCAAAAACTGTTTATTACCATCTTTAATTATTCAGCCAATAGTTGAAAATGCTATCAAATTTGGGTTATATGGAACTACCGAAAAAATAGAAATTACCATAACTTCTAAATTAAAAAACGACCTGCTTATTATTGAAATATCAAATCCATTTGATAACGAAACAACCGAAAATAATAAAGGTACAGGATTTGGTTTAAATTCAATTAGCCGCAGATTGTATTTATTGTATACCCGAAACGATTTATTAAATACTACCATTTCCAATAATTTATTTATTACTCAAATTTTAATTCCTCAAAAACAAGTATGAATGTAATAATTATTGATGATGAACACTTAGCCAGAAGTATTATTAAAAAATACTTAACTAATTACCAATCAGTAAAAATTGTAGCCGAATGCAGTGATGGTTTTGAAGGTTATAAAGCCATTAAAGAATATGAACCTGATTTAATTTTTTTAGATATACAAATGCCTAAAATTACTGGTTTTGAAATGTTAGAGTTAATTGAAAATAAACCTAAAGTAATTTTTACAACTGCTTTTGATGAATATGCCTTAAAAGCTTTTGACCAAAATGCCATTGACTATTTATTAAAACCTTATAGCCAAGATAGGTTTGATAAAGCCATGGAAAAAATATTACAAAAACCTGATACCATTAAAAACGATACTATACTAAATACTAGTGATAATGAACTTGAAACACGTGTAGTAGTAAAACACCAGGGTAATATAAAAATAATTCAAACTACCGATATTATTTACATAGAAGCGTATGATGATTATGTAAAAATACATACAGCAGAAAATATTTATGTGAAGAAAAAAACCATGAATTATTTTGAACAAGCTTTTAACCCAAAACAGTTTGTAAGGGTTCATCGTTCATACATTATTCAGGTAAACCAAATAACCAAAATAGAACAAAGCGATAAAGATACCATGATGGCTATTTTAAAAAATGGTACAAAAATTTCATTAAGTAAAACTGGTTACTCTAAACTTAAAACAGTTTTAGGAATATAAAAAGATTAATAACTTTACTGCATGAAAATTTCATTAATTGTAGCTGCTGATGAACAAAATGGAATTGGTAAAAACAATGAATTGTTGTGCCATTTACCAGCCGATTTAAAATATTTTAAAAAATTAACAACAGGCCATGCTATTTTAATGGGACGAAAAACCTTTGAAAGCATTGGCAAACCTTTGCCCAATAGAACCAATATTATTATTAGCCGAAATACCAATACCATAGAAGGCTGCCATGTGTTTAATAGCATTGAAGCAGGCATTGAATTTGCAAAAACACTAAATGAAACCGAACTTTTTATTATTGGTGGCGATAGCATTTACCAACAAAGTTTGGCATTAACACATACTGTTTATTTAACCCGCATTCACCATACTTTTCATGCCGATGCTTATTTTCCTGAATTAGAGGAAAACAATTGGAGATTATTACAAAGTGCAGAACAAATGGCTGATGAGAAAAACAAATTTGATTATAGTTTTCAGGTATTTGAAAGGGTGTAAATAACACTATCAATCATGTAGCGCATCACATATTGCGCAAGCGTCAGCTTGTGTTTTAAACAGGCAAGCTGTGAAATAGAGAAAAATTTATACCCCATCATGCCATAAAGTATCGGCACACATATCTATTTCATGTTTTTCCCATTCAATAAAATATTTTTTATTCTTTACCTCACAAAAATTATTGAAGTCTTTTAACACTTTAAATACTGGCAGTTCTAAATATTTTTTAAAATCAACTGTTTTTATGCAATCATTTTCAAACAATACTTCAAGTTTAAAATCGTTTAATGGTTTAATGGTAATTATATTTTTCATTATATTATTTAAGTGCCTCAATTTTAAAAATGGGTTGTCCTTCAAGTGCAAGTTTCCAGTCTGCCAATAGTTCATCTTTATGAATTTCAACCCAAGCTTGAACCAATTTAAGTTTATCTTTAGGAAATTCTCCTGCTATTTTATCTCCCTCTGGTATTAATATTACAGCATGAAACTCTCCGTATTCAATATGTATATGTGGTAATTTGTGTTCTTTATTATCCATAAAAAACATTCTTACTATAATACCATAAAACATGGAAATAACTGGCATATTTATTTTTTTTTACAAGAATAAATCTTTTTAATTTATTGTTACAAAATTAATTATAAATATGTTTAAAATTGGGGTGAGGGATATTTTACTTGAATTATTTTATTTGTATAACTTTAGATTGCTTTCCCGCTTAGCGGGACAGGCTTTACCTCGCAATGACGTTTGTTCGCTTTTTTAATATGCCTATGTTTGGTAAAATACTAACTGTGGGCAAAGGTGCGGGAACATCATTGCGCTCTCGCTATAGCGAGAGCGGCAATCTAACGCGAGCAATTTATAATACTTTAGATTGCTTTTCCGCTTTAGCGGAATCAGCATGACGTTGGATGATGTTTTTAAAACCTGTTAGGTCTAGTAAACTAAAAAAAATTACTTACTTTTTTTTATAATTTAACATCTCCTTTAATTCTAAACGTATAACTAGCTTGAATTTTAATTGTATCAATTAAATTTAATGCTTTACCAACACATTTTAAATCAATTGGTATATTTTTTTCATACTGGCTTTTGTAATTATAATTACTTAACCAATTTGGTAATTCAAAAACTAAACTTTTACCACTTGAATTTATAGGCAACCCATCTAAAGTATCTAGTCCCAAAATCAAATCAAATTGGCTAAAATCATTAAAAGTATATTTTATGGAATCAGCTATTGTAAGATTAACTTTTATAAAATTTAAGTCGATTAAAGTTCCCCTTGAACCAATTTTTGCTACTATATCACTGTTAAGTTCTTTTATATTGATTTGATACATTGTATCAAAATTCTGAAGTGGACTTAGTGCATTTAAGGAAATGGTCGATTTCAAATTGCGATTAACATCAGCTGTTCCAATAGAATCGGGAAGCTTACAAGATGTGATAATTAATACTCCAATGATGGCAAACCCGATGATTATTTTTATACTTTTCATAATTGTTTAGTAATTATTTTATTAATTTTCTGGAATAACTACACTTTTTTCTGCACTAAATGGCGATTCAGCACCTTTACTAGTAACTACTTTTATTGCATATTTATAAATAACTTTTCCAATAGGGTTTGTGTTTTTATACATAAATATTCCATCATTATAAGGCAATGAAGAACACCTCGATAACGATTCATCTCCTGTGGCACAATAAACCTGAAAATAAATTTCTTCGTTTTTACTTTCATCTTTATCGTAAGTCCACGAAACAATTATTTCTTTTGAATCTTTGTCGTATTCAGTAACTACATTTTCTACTCCTTTTCTAATCCCTGAATCGTACGTTTTGGCTTTTTGTGCAAAACAGAATTCAGAAGTATTGTTGTCGGTATCAGATGCGGTTAGTGTATAATAATACATTTTTTCTTGAATTAAATTTTTGTCGTAAAAAATGGAATCTTTAGGATTCATTCTGCCCAAATATTGAAAGGATGTGTCAGTTTCCAATCTTCTGTAAAGGCTCATTTTGGTTGCATCTTCACTACTGCTTGGTATAATATTTATAATAAGGCAACTATCGGTTGGTGTTATAGAGGTTAAAACTGGAGCCACTGGTGGAATAATATCTGGACGTTTAATTTCAATTATTTTTGATGATGCTGAAATATTGTAATTTCTATCCAAAGCATAAGCACGATAATAAATATGTTTAGTCAAAGTTTTTAAAGTAACCGTATCATGAAAAAGGGTATCCGCTCTATTCACCACATAATTAGTATCTTTACTAAAAGTTTCGTAAATGGTTGAAAAATCGTGGTCGGCTTGGTTGGCTTTAGCTATTCTAAAACCAAAAAAATCTTTGTCTTTATTTGCATTTAGCTTAAGCGTTATAATGCCCAATGAATCTGATTTACCAAAAGCCCAAACAGGCGCAGCAGGTGGCACGGTGTCTATTCTAAGTAAATAAACAGGGTTGGAATAAAATACATTTCCGGCTGTATCTAAAGTTAAAATTCTATAAAAATTAGCACTATTGTTGTATAAATTTAAATCAACAAACTGAGTAGTTGCAGGGCTGAGCAAATTGGGGGTAAGCATGGTTTTAAATTCACCTTCAGTACTAGAATCTTTTGCTACCCAAAATCCTTTTAAGTCAGAACCAGGGTTACAGGTAAGTTCCCATTTTATGACTGCATTTTTAGCAGCTGTAGGTTCAGGGCTTGGCACAAAAATACACGATACTGGAGTTCGGTCTCTTGCCATTGCGTTGCAAGTTCCAATTACCAATTCCTCACCAAATAAACTATGCCCTATTGCCCTATAAACATAAGGCACATAAATGACCACACTTGAATCGGCTGCTACACCATATAAACTATCCGTCTCACTTGAAGTATTATCAAGCAGCAACAAATCCCTATTTATTCTTTTAAATGTTCTTCCTCCATCTTCCGATCTTTCTAGGCTATAGCCAATAAAAGGTTCTTCTGGAAAAGACCATTTTACGGCAATATTTGTTTCTCCTTCTACAGGCCATACTTTTGCTGTTGAGTTCAGCTTAGTTTGTTCAGCAACTGCTTCTATTTCGGTACCTTCATTTTCCTTTTTTTCAGGAACAGCAATGGCCTCTATTCTGTATTTATATTTACTACCCGGTGTAATATTTCTATCCACCCAACGCAAACCTAATGCTTCAGCACTTTGCGCATCCATACACGAAGCCATGGTAGCAAACAATAACATCAAATCGTTTTGAGCAATGGCTAATTTTATATCGTCCAAGCTTGTTATTTCCTTTGGTACATTTTTAGCTCGATCAATGGTAAACGCATACCCCATTTTTAAGTATTTGTATGCTTGCACATTTGTATCTTTAAAGTTAGCCAAGGTTTTATCCCACTTAGCCTTATCCCATAGTTTTACATCAGCTACTTTGTTAAATTTGCCATACTTATTGCCATTTAATTCGGCCCTAAATATACGATACCCATTTTGGAGTCCGTTTCTGAATAGCTTTTTATCATCAGTTAGCCAACGCAATACAATGCTATCGTTTCCATTGCGCGCCATTAAAGCAATTTTTGAAACCACAGGTGTTTTAGCGTTTTGCGCAAAAAGGGTTGATGAGATATTGATTATAAAAAACAAAATCAAGATTACGTGAATTTGAAATTTTATTATAGGTTTTTTAAATGTTTTTTTCATATTGTACACTAATTAATTTATAACTTAAATTCACTATTGAGCTTTGGTGGTAAATTTGTAAGGTTTGGTTTCCATAATAACTTCCTTATAACCAGGTTTTGGATATGGAGGAAAATATACTGGTTCAATAACTTCACCACCAACATCTGAAGATACTATTTTACCCAATCTTGCTGTGCAAATTATAGATAATGATTTGTTAAAGTAGGAATAAGGCTGGTAGTGTTTGGGAATAGTAGTAGCGCCATCTTTTAATGAATCTGTTTTGTATAGGAAATTTCTGTATACAGCTTCATTATTAAAATCGTTTCTAATGCCACTTAAATTCCAACACGCCCTACTACCAATTGCATAATTAAATCTATCATTCATTTTAAAATATTTTTCATGGTTTGCATACTCAGATTCTTCATTATTTAAAGGCATAATACAAGGTACATAAGCATAAGACATATGAGGACCATTTGTTTTATGGGTTTGATGAAATCTCAAATCTTGTGTGCGTAGTGGAAGCATATAAAAAGTAGAACCATTTTCTTCTCTTATAATAATTTCAACGTCCAAACGAAAATTATTTTCTGTGGTTGTTCTCCCATTTGCGTCTGCCATTTCTATTGGAAATAATTTTTTAATTGGAAAAAGAGACGAAATAATAAAAGGCGATTGATCATCTACATTAACTTTAATGGAATCATTAATTTTATTTGTTGTCGTTATATCAAATGTTGTATTGTAATTCCTTACAGAAAAACGAATTAAATCACTTAAATCTGCATTATCCAAACTGAACGCATTAGACGGATAGCAAGGGGTACCGTAAGTAAAAGGTACATTTGCATTGAAATTAAGTTTTACAAAAAGTATTTTCAATTTCACTTGGCCCGATATGCCACCTTTTAACCAAATGGGGTCTGGTCCACCACCTGTCATATGGCCAGTGCCCGCCATTTTTACGGTTACTAATCCTTTAAAGCCTATTTCGGCCGATGCAAATGCTGCAATTCCTCCATTGGCATACCAATATCCAAATTTATCGGTAACACAACCACCCGGTGCCGACTTTTGAATGGCCATAAATACTTCAGCTCCGGCCGAATAACTTCCATAAAATGGCCCACAAGAAGCTTCACCTTCGGCTATGAATCCAATTCCAAAATCCATTCCACCGTTAGGAACTGTATTATCGCTAACCCTAAATGGAGGGTTATCTATATTACCTCCAGCAGCTCTTATCCCATCAATGGTTGATTGCCAAAAACCAGTTTTGGGATCAAGCGTATTTCCTGCTCTTAAATAAAATTTAGCAGGTACTGGCAAAATTCCTACCCTTAAATTTATTTCACAAGGTATGGTTGGTGTGCCAATTTCTAATTTCCAAGTAGGGTCGTTTCCTTTTTTGTTTTTTCCATCTATCATTAAAATAAAGGTGATAGGTTCTTTGGTTTTAATCATTGCTAAATCATCAGGCGCTTGTTTAGGTATCTTAAAACTTATATTGGCATTCAAATCAAACCTGTCTTTTCCAAAATCGTATCTTGCTTCTACCTCTCCTTTTACCATAGCCAAATTCCTTTCATTAATTCCTGCACCCATATACATTGAACCACCTAGGCGTATTAAATTGATGCCAAAATTATTATTAAATTCTGCTGTAAATGTTACATCACCATTAAACACTTTGTCTGATTGCACATTCACAATTATTCCTGTAATTCTAAAACCTAATCCAATATTTTCATTTGGCGTAAATGTAGAACCACATCTATTGCTGTTTTCTTCACGGGCTGGGTCTATAATGGCATTGGTATCTAATGGTATGGCAGAGGCTGTCATGTGATGCCATGCTCCAATTCCACCTCCTTTTAAACCTATAGGATTTATCATGGGAATTGGTTTTGCAAGAATAAGTTTTGCTTCTGCAAACCAGTAATCGTATGTTCCTGTGCCCGGAAAGGCTTGAGATACATTTCCAAACTGTACCGCTGCCGTAACAGTACCTACCTTTGCAAAAACGGCACTTATATCACCTTTAAATCCATCTCCATATACAGGGTCTTTGCTATAAAACACCAATGAACCTTTCAAATCAACCGCAGCTACTTTTGCATCTACTTTTATAGAATCAATATTTGCACTTATTAGCTCAGGTATATACTTACTTCCATTCTTTTTTATACCTCCTGTAACTTTAATGGCAGTAGTTCCACTTATATTGGTTCCAAGGTTTAGATTCAAATTAAATTTAAGCTGTGCTGAGGCAAAATAACCAGTAGGGGAACTTGGATTGTCAGTAATTTCAATGCCATTTATAGTTACTGGAAATCCTCCTGCCTTCTTTTGCGGACTAGCAAAACTAAATGTAGTTTGTTTTATGGCAAATTTCCTTGCTTTGGCATTGTTAAAATCAAAACCTAAATTTTCGAAACCCATTGCAAAGCTTACTGGAATTTTATCCATTAATGTTTTAGTTATACTAATGTTTCCATTCAATTTAACTTCAGCTTTTATGGTATCTTTTCCACTTTTTTTCAATTTTTTTATGTACTCCATACTAACTACTGAAGAATTATTTAAAGTCAAAACTCCGCCTGCAAATAATTCAGCATTTAATGGTCCATCAGGAGTAACGGCTAACTGAATACGGGCACCTTTCTTTTTAGTTGCTCCATTCCAACTTGCCGCATAATTTAATGTGTTTGCGTTTTCTATTGTTGATTTAGAAATAGGGAGCACCATTCTACCACTTACCTGGGCCTTAGTTACTGATTTATTTAAAATGGTAATTTCTACTTTATCTAAACTCGCCTGAAAATCACCCACTGTTCCAGTTTCTAAATTTACAATAGGGGTTTCTTTTGCACCCACTTCAATTTTACCTGAAACTCCTTGCTTGCTAATTATAAAATTATCAACTACTATATTTATACCTGTAGTATCTGTTGATTTATTATAAAACTTTGGTAATACCAGCGATGCATTACTAATATAAAAACCCCTGAAGGTATTATCTTTCGTGCCACTATATCCTGGAGGGAACTTAATGCCATCCGGGTTTCTTGTATCCGAATTATCAAAAACTATTTCAGTAACTTCCAGTTCCGAACCGTCTACTCCATTTATTTCGCATTTATTAAGTGACATTGACAGCATCCAATCATTTAATTTAGTAATTTCGGCTGTAGCAAAGCCACTTACTTTGGCAGTATCTGGTACCTCTTCATCGTTTTCACTTACCGGAGTTAACCAATCTCTGGGGAAACCAACCTCTACAGTTGTTTTTAATAATTTAAAGCCTCTACAATCCCATTCAATATAGGTGGCTAAATCGTTTTTGTGTTTAGCTTTTAAAGTTATTCCATAACTTTCCTCGCCAGGATCCACAATATTAAAATCTTCTATCATTGCCAACTTTCCACCACCTTTTGATGGTGTGCTAATATCGAATGTAATATCGGTGGCAGCAAAAGCTAATACATCATCTCCATTATCTTTATTATAAGGTAAAACAGCTACACAAACCAGCGTATTGGCTTGCGGGCTAAACTTCATTTCAGTAATTGCCAAGGTGTAATCAAAAGCATTGTTTAACCCCATAGGTAATTTTGGTATGGTAGATGAACCAGCATTTTGTATGTTGTTTTCAATATTTTGCTCGGTTACCATTTTAGTTGATTTATTATCTTTCAGCCTTTGATTTAGGTTTTTAGCTTGCATTTTAGTCACTTTTTGGGTGCTGTTGGTTGCCAATAATTTCGGAATATCGCCTAAGTTATCATCCTGAAGGGCAAACACTTCTCCTCCGGTAACTTCCTTGCTTGATCCACTTACCGTTATATCAGTAAACTCCACATAAATGGGTGTTTTTAACCAAGGAATCATAATAGAACCCTTGCCGCTTAATGTATAAGTATTATTGTTATTGCTAGACTTTGTTAACTCTTTTATCAGCATTTTAAAGGTGTTGATAGAAACAAATTGATTTAAGAAATCAACATCCCCGGTACCTGTTTTAACTGTAGTTTTAATCACTCTTTCTTTTCCATCGCAATCTGCAAACACCACGCTATCTTCCTTTGCATCTGACTTCAAAGTAAAATAGAAATTTTCAGAAGTTCCTTTTGATTCTTTTTTTATTCCTATCAGATTGTCAGCACTATCTTTTGTGGTAACATTCCAAAAATAGATTCCTTCTTTGGAAAGTATAGTGTTTTTCCATGTATAACTTGGTGTATCGGTTAACGTTACAGTGCTTACTAGGCTATCTTTGTTTCTGCCGCCTTTTGCATAAATATTTAAAATAAACTTATTTTTTTTTCTTGTGCTTGGTGTAACAAGCTTCCATTTAAATTCAACCCCTTCTTTAACTTGTTCTAATGACACATTTGAATTATTGTCAGGCACAATCAACGAAGCTTCTTTTGGAATTGCCGCTTTTATCGTAAAGTATCCTTTTTCAGAAAAACCCAAATCCGGAGGTGATTTTTTTCCTATCGGTTGACTTGAAATCGCATTGACCTGAACAACTGCTAGAACCCTCCATATAAATTTTGTGTCTGAGTCATAATATTTGTTACTCTTCCAGCTGTAGGTCGTATCTCCCCATAACATCTTAGCAAATACTGTACGTGCCATAGTTTCTTTTTCACTTTCGTTACCTTTTATCTGATATACCATTAACCTGTATTTTACTAGACCCGGATATGTTGGCGTAACAGAAGTCCACTTAAATTCAATTTCTTCATAGGCGGCATCTGCATCTAGCTTTTCTTTATTATTTAACGTTAACAAGGTGGGTTCGGTATATTGCGGTGGGCCCGTGGGAGTTGTTTTTGGTTTATTAACGGGAGTTGTTGTAACAATATTACCAGCAGGAGTTGTTTGTATGGTAAACAGCCTTAATTCGGAATAACCTTTAGTATTTCCTGTATTTTTACCCACGGGTTCGTTGGTCACTCCATCTATTGACTGAACCCGCCAAACATACCTATAACTAGTTACACCAGCAGTTTTTCTTTGATTAAATATATTTTGAAAATTTGTAATACTTCTTAAAGTAGAAGGGTTTGTAGTAGATATTATTGGCATACCAGCAATTGCTTGTAGCGCATTCATATTATTTGGCACTTCAAAAATTTCAAATTTATATCCTACTACGCCAGAATAATTAGGAGTGACTGGACTCCACCTAAAATTTAAGCCAGTTAATAATTGACTTTCATTAATTACAGCATCTGCTTGAGGTAAAATTAAAGTTGGCTCTTGAAAATCTGTAATTTGAAAATTAGCGCAAGAAGATGTTCCAACTTTTTGTCCGTTGGCATCAACAAGGTTTACACAAATATTATACTGATCTGGCTTTAGCTTTCCGTTAGTTACATTTAAATCAGAAAAAGATACGCCACTAAACGAACTTCTATCCCAAAAGTCGGATGCGAGAAAACTATTTGCTCCCATTCTTAGCGTTATAGCCTTTGTATTTTGGAGATTTGTGGTAAGAATTGTTTTGCCTGACTTAGTTACAATTCCTTGCACTTTATAAGGCCCAGCTCCTGCAACTGAACTTGTAATTATATACCTAACAGGGTAAGGGCTTTTTAACCAATCTAGAGCCACAGCAGGTGGATTGGGATTCATTATTATTTGAATTACTTGAGCAGGCAAAGTGAATTTTGCCAATAATAAAACAGCAATGAGTATGTATTTTTTGAACATATATTTATTTTTATTAAAATTTATATAATTTAAAAATTATAAGAAACCATCATTCTTATAGAGTTTTCGCGGTTTTGTATACCTGGTTTAGCACTACCGAATTTAAAAAAAACCAATGAACCTGTTGTACCTAAGTTCAACCCTTTTGCAATTGTATATGATAGTGTAGTAGCTACATTCAAATTTTCATCAGGCCCATAAGGCAACAAAGTAGTTATTTGGTAGTTTTCTGAAAGTGAAACGTTTATATTTTGTTTTTTTCCGAATACATATGATTGAGTAAGCGATAGCATTTTAAAATCGAGTTTCCCAATGGCAAGGTTATTTTCAAAATATGTTCCATTAATAGAAATATTTAAAGGTAATTCAACCAAACCAAATGAATATCCTAAAACATAAACTTTAGTTTGATTATTCATTTGACCACGACTAACTATGTTATAATCAATAAACTCATCTTGTGTATATGCAGCCATAATGGTATGGATATATTTTTCGCCAGTTATGTTATAACTACTACTTATACCTATGTTTTGGTTACTGTTTTGTAATCGAAAAGTATCGTTTGCAATGGTATTTCTTATCCCAAAATTAGAATAGTTTGCATTTAAGTTCCAACTTTTAGTAAGCTGAATGCTTAAGTTGGCCGAAACTAAATCTTGAAATGCAGTAGTTAATTTATTTAAAAACAAATTATCCATTCTTTTGCCAAATGAACCATCAAAATTTATTTTGCCTTTAAACAAATTAAATTTTGGTTCAATGGTCCATTCTAGTCTGTCACTTTGTAAAAAAGGGAAACTCAATGTTTTGTATTCTGGACTAAAAAGCCTCATTTTACCGCCTAAACTCCAAGCTTTGGCAACATAACCTATTCCGCTGCTGGCAGCTATACCATAACTACTTGACAAACGAGGTGAGTAAATACTGGTAATATAAGATGGTATGTTTAGTTTAAACGAATCTGATTCTAAAGTTGGATCTGCTAAATCAGGAGAAAAAGCAGAAATAGCTGTTTCCGACTTTATAAATATTCTTTTGGCAATCCAATACATTTGGTCTAAACTTATTACTATATTATCCTGAGCACGAATACCAGGTGTAGTTACTATTGCTGAATTGGGATTATCTTTATGCGCTATTGCAATTAAATAAAAATGAGTAGAGTCTTCCAAACCTACTCCCAGTTTTGCACCATATGATGTTCTTTGATAGCTGCCTGGCAACCTAAGCAAAGTATCGGTACTTACTCCTCTTTGTGCATTTCCATAAAACGCTGCTGCTCTAAATTTTTTAGGTTTCCAATTGAAACCTAACCCAAATATTGGCAAATCACCACAGGTTAATTCAGAATATTTTGGAATTTGTGTTCCAATAAAACCCTGAAAACTTTTATAAGATGGAGATAAACTTAATTGATTGTAATAATTTAATAAATCGCTTAAATCAAATTTAGAAGGAATGGGTGAATTATATTCAGCTGTTCCTTGCTGCAAAGTATATGATATAGAAAATGGCAAAGAAAATTTCCCATATGAAAATGCAGTACTTCCCATAAATCTAGTTAATGATTCTGGCCTATATGGATTGTATAGAGTATCGTTGCTATTGTAACTAAAAAATTCCTGTGAAACAGATAAGTTACCAGATACTTTAAACTTATTCTTTGTTTTTTTTTCTTGAGCTTTTAAGTATTGGGGCGATAAACACAAAAAACTTGAAATAAATAAAAAGTAAAAAAACTTTTTTGAGTAACTAATAATCATAGGCCTTTCTTTTTAAGGCAACTTTAAAAAAAATAATTTTATGTTTTCAAAAAATGTGAAGTTTCGATGGATATTTGGGAAGTTTGAATATTTTGATCTCAAAAAGGGGCTTTTTATTAATAAATTGTTATGTGAATTGGATGTTTTTTCTTAGTCCGTTGGCAAATCCCGAAAGCTTTCGGGAGAACGGCAATAGATGCATTTGTTCAGAACAATATTGTATTGCCTTTATCCAAAAAAACTTTCGGGATTAGCCAACAGATTTAAAATAATAGATGTTTTAGTTCAGTATAACAATCTATTGCCAGATTTAAAATGAAACAAAAACCTAGAAACTTCACATTTTTAATAGCAAACTTCACATTTTTATAAAAATATAGTTTTTTGGTTATTATTTGCGCCAAATGTTTTGCAGGTATTTTTCTATTTTATGTATAATAACAGCTACGTTATTGCCTAATGCAAAACTTTATGGTAATGTTCCTATTTCCGATTCATTGCAACGCATTTTCCATTCCATGCCAAACGATACCAATAAAGTAAACTATATGTTGGGCTTAATGAATCGTTATCATTTTTCTGATAGAAACTTAGCTGTAGCAATTGGTCATCAAACTTTGCCTATAACTAAAAAAATAAAATGGACACTTGGCAAAGCGCGTATTCAAGAAAAAATTGGGAGAATTTATTGGCAATATGGGCAATACGATTCAGCTTTTTATTATCACTTTAGGGCGGCTTATGCATTTAACAAACTAAATAGTTGGAAAGATTATTGGGATGTAATAGTAATGATTGGGCAAGATTATGCCAACTCAGCTCAGTATGACAAATCTCTATTTTATTTAAATGCAGCTTTAAATGAATATAAAATAAAAAAAGTAGAAGGCGGAGTTAGTTATGTTTTGGGAATTTTAGCATGGGTTTATAGTGCCAAAGGAGATTATGTAAATGCTACCAAAAACACCTTTGAACAAATAAAAATTGCTGAAAAAAGCAAAAATAGCAGTGCTATGAGATATGCCTTTTTTGAATTGGCTAGTAACTATGCAAGTTTGACAAGGCATGAAGAAGCTGAGAAAATTATTGATAGTTGGTATCCGTTTTTAGTAAAAAATAACGTTTTAGATGGACTATTAAGTTATTATGTAGATAAAGCCAACTATGCAATTAATAGAAATCAAATTGATAGCGCATTTTACTTTTACCAAAAAGAAAAAGAAACTGCCTCCATTTTAAAAAATGATTATTGGGTAGCCGATGCATTGACTTCCATTGGTAATTTATATATGCTAAAAAACAATCACTTAAAAGCATTTACCTGTTACGATTCGGCCTACAATTCTTATAAAGGATATAATCAAAATAAAGAACTTGCTTCAATAAATTGTAAAAAAACACTTTGCTTGTTAAAATTAGGAAATGCTAAATTTGCAAAACAATCCATTGAAGAAGCACAACTTTATCTAAAGAAATTTGAAAGTAATATTTCAAACATTGAATTCTACGAAGCAAAATACAGATATGATAGTGCAACTAGTAATTGGTCAAGTGCATTTAAATATTTGAATTTATTTGAAACATTAAAAGATAGTTTGTACAATGCTAGTAACACAAAAAAAATACTTGAATTACAAATAAGACTTGAAACAGACAAGAGAGAGGATTTGTTGAAAATGAAAAACCAGAACATGGTTTTGTATTTATTTATTTTAGGCGGATTTTCTATTTTAGTGTTGGTATTTATCACCTTTTTGTATTTCTCCAATAAAAAAACAAAAAGACACAATACCATCCAAAATACTATGCTAAATGAAATTCATCATAGGGTTAAAAATAACTTGCAACTTATATCGGGGTTTATGCAAATACAACTAAGCAAAACAACCGATTTAAGCGGTAAAAACGCTCTTGAGGAAAGTATAAATAATTTAAATGTGGTATCGTTGGTACACGAAAACCTTTATATGCAATCATCAGATTTTGTCAAACTGAATGATTATATGCTTAATCTTTCAAATAATATTCACTCTATTATTCAATCAACTAGTCATTTCAAAATAAATATTGTTTGCGATGATATTAAACTGAGCATTGACCAAACCATTCCAGTTGGATTAATAGTGAGTGAACTAATAACAAATACAGTAAAACATGGGTTTAAAAACCATGATGTAGCGCAAAAAATTATCAATTTAAATATTAAACAAAAAGCTAAAATAATACATATTCACTATACCGACAATGGAATTGGATTTAATGAAAAAGAGGTGAAAAAGAAATCGACTGGGCTAAAACTAATAAAAATGTTGGTACAGGAATTACAAGGAGATTATAAAATAAATGGAACAAACGGATTTGAGTTTGAAATGAGTTTTGCTATAAAAACAAAAATTAAAAAGTTTAAGTAAATATGAAAAAAGTATATATTGTTGAAGATGTTTCAATTACTCGCTTAATGTTGGAACAATGTATAACCGAAAATGGTTTTGAAGTAGTTGGTTCTAGCCCCACTGCTGAAAATGCTTGGGAGGAAATAGTTAACCTGAAGGTAGATTTAATTTTATTAGACATACAATTGGTGGGAGAAAAAGATGGAATTTGGTTAGGTAAAAAGCTTAATGAAGAACTTCAAATTCCTTTTATTTACATTACTGCTAACCAAGACCAACATTTGTCGAATAATATTTTAGAAACTTGCCCTATGGGATTTATAGTTAAACCCATAAATACTTTACAATTAATAACTACTATAAAAATTGCGTTGAACTTAAATTCGGTTTCGCCTAAAAAACAAATATTAATACAAGATGGGTTAAAAGCCATCAACCTAACTATTGATGATATTTTTTACATACAATCTGATGCTAATTATTTACATATTTTTTTAGAAACTACTCATTTTTTAATTCGCAGTACCATGGATGCTTTTTTAGCCAAAATAGCTCAAAATTCGTTTATAAGAATTCATCAACGATATGTAATTAATACCAATAAAAAGTTTGAAATAATGGAAGATTATATATTAATTAGAGAAACTGAATTAAGTATTTCGTTAAAATATAAAAAGGAATTGAAAGAGAAACTGAATTTGTAAGTTAAAGCAAACTACTCTACCAACTTTCCCTGCTTAATTTTTTCTTCTAAAAATTCACCAGTTGAGTTATTTTCTTTGGCTTTAATCCAATATTTAATAGCATTTTCTTTTTCGCCAATTTGATATAAAATATCGCCATAATGTTCCAATACTTCACCACTATTTGGTGCAAGTTTTAACGATTGTTCAATATAATTCCTGGCTTTAGTGTATTCTTTTTTTTGGTATAAAATCCACCCATAAGTATCTAAATAACTCGGGCTATTGGGTTCTATTTTTAAACTTAAATAACTCATGCTGTCTGCTTTGTCAAGTTTTTCTTTGCGCAAACTTAAAAAATAGGCGTAGTTGTTAAGTGCGTAAGCATTGTTAG